>Ga0299915_10000198_pt1 | contig 46991 bp, 70 predicted proteins | sample RVTome_13_FD_200263 | JGI IMG/M metagenome (GOLD analysis project Ga0299915, IMG submission 200263) | Soil microbial communities from uranium-contaminated site in the Upper Colorado River Basin, Wyoming, United States - RVT92D227 (version 2) ...
AACAGTTTTCGGCAGCTTTCCCTTTACTGGCTGAAACAGCCGCAGACGAGTTTCGATTTCGTTTGCCGGTTTGTGGTTCTTGATATACGCTACCCGTTTATCGTAACTGTAACAGTATTCCAACAGTCTATCGTAATGTACGTGCCAGAACATACCTTTCTGTATCATTTCAGTCCTCACTTTCAATTTCTATACCAAAATCAGAAAAAGATTCAGGCACGTTCTCATTCCATAATTCCGCCGCCCGTTCTTTAGCTGTCTGCTTTGATTCAGCCTCGACAATATAATCATAGGTTATTGTTACACGAAATTTTTTCATTTCAGTCCTCACTTTCAATTTCTATATTGACTTTTTCTGATTAAATAGCTCTTATACGTGAATCGCTTCACAACAACAGGATTATATCCTATCTGTTCCAATTCCTGTAACAGTTTGTGATATTCTGTTGGTTTTGCAGGTCTTGTGTCCCGCACGATAGCGGGATTTGCAGGGCTGTGTTGGCCTGCGTGCATATAAGATTCGCACAAGTGGCCGTCCACACTTGCCGCGATTTGCGGAAATAGGGCGATAACGTCCCCTTCTGGCCATTTTCTGAAAATCACCTTATCCATAATTTTCTCCTTAAAAATGACTGGTAAATTTTGTCAATAACTCACTATACAACCATTCCGCCGTCCCGCCCATTTTTATCGCCCGCCCTATACTGTCTTTTCCGCAAATGATAAACGGGTATTTTTTGTTCTTGCGGACTTTCAGGCTCGCACCGCAATCATTCGCCCATTTTACGAGCATTTTAAGCATATATTCGTCTGTCAATTCGGCCATTATCGTTTTTTCTCATAGCTTAAAGCCAGCTTTAACGCGGCTTCGTCATAGACTTTAGCCCATTTTATTTTGTGGTGGAAACACCGTCCGCCGCCGACACATTCAGAAAACTCCGCTTTGTCGTTCTCGTCTGGCAATTCTAAATTGTATATTTCCGCAATTTTGCAACCGACATCATAGTCGGACAGGTCAAAAAACGCCGATTCCCCGTCTATATCAATAATGTTTTTGACATAATCGTCAAGACTTTCTTCTGTGTTGCCAGCTTTTACCGCTTCTCGCCACAGTTCTCCAAACCAGTCTTTCGCATTTTCAAGGCTCATTCGTTCTTCTTTCTCGGCTTCTGATACAGGCCGAAAAACAGAACCCACAGCACCCCGAAAACCTTTGCTGTCCTCAAAAACGTGATTCAGCCAATAATAATCGCCACTTTTGTCTTTGCCGACCAATTTTTCAACATTCATAGTTTTTCTCCTTTGCCATACAAACCTCACTTTCACCACAGCCCTTTGCTGTGCTGTTCACAACATCCACTCCACCGTCGCATATCCGGTGGGGCGGGTTACAAACATCACACAGTGACATTTCTGCGTTGCATTTTGGACATCTCATTTTATACCCCTTTTCTACGCCCAACCCAGCATTTTTCTCCCTATTTCCAAGTAACGTTGTAGCCATTCCTAATACACTCGTCGATTAGCCGACCGGCCTCATTTGGGACATCCTCAAGAGCAATCGCCTTGTCGTTTGTTGTCATCATTATCACCCGCCAGCTTTCTATCGTATGCGGCTTGTTTTCGGCGTCTGCACACTTTTCGGCAAATTCCGCAACCTGTTCGTTAGTCAATAGATTAAGAGCAATATCAAGCCGTTCTGAATTTGCCAATATACGTTTCATCTTGCACCACCTTTTCTGTGCCCGAACCGACAAGGTCGGGCGGTTTATCATACCCTGTATCCGGCCTCGAACCGGACAAGTGGCCAACAACAACATACAGGGCCTCTTTGGAGGAGTAGTGATGTTTTAACAAGGTCTCGGCTGTCGGCTGTTAAACAGATAGTTTCTTTAGTGTTTCACCGCCGCCGCAATCTGATGTATTGCGGGCTTCACAGTTTTCGCAAGCGGCAAGCCCGCTAAACTGAATTGGCCAACAGTCCGATGTCAGCTTGTTTCGGTCAATTTGCTTTGTCTCTGTCAAGATAACTTGACCGTTCTCAAATTTTGCTTTACTGTATCTAAACATTTTACATTACCTTTTCTTTTAACAGTTTAACAACATACGGCCTTGAACCGTCCGGGAGGATTCAGACGGCTCTCGGCTGTCGGCTGTCAGGCAACATATCGGGGGTTTGGGACACTTATATATTCCGGCTGTTCGGTTTCATACATATCATCACCATTTTCATCCCAGACATTACAGAAGCCAGTGTATGCCATAATATCTGGCCCGTGCAATTCCGCTGGTATCAGCAATACTTTAATCGGCAAAGGACTATGGATTAAAGCATTTCGGCCAAATGGGTTGCCGTCTGCGTCCACGAGCCGCAGATATTCAGTTACGGCGTCCTGAACGGTTTCAAATTTGCCGGACGCCATCATATACCCACTGCCGAGCGGATGTTGAACGTGAGCGTGATACATTATACTACTCCTTTTCTTTTAACAGTTTAACAACATACGGCCTTGACCTACCGACAAGGTCGGGCGGTTTATTCTATCTGTTTGAGAATCCACCAGGGACAACAAGGGCGGCTCTCAATTTCGACGATAAAAGTTCTTGCTTCTTCTTCAGTATTGAACAGGTAAATTTTTGGCGGGTCTGAAAACCAATATGTTTCAACACGATACATTTCTGCCGTTCTTTAACTTTATGGTTATCCGGTTACACACCGGACGATATTAGTATTATATAGCAAGGTCTATGCCACGTCAAGAAAAATCCAAGAATATCTGCGAAATATCAGTTTTCAGGGCAAAATTATATGTTTTCGGGCGTATCGAGTTTAACGATTATATCGGCGTGTTTATCGGGGACAACGCAAAATCAGGTGATTCAATATAAACTCTTATACACACAGGATTTAGCCACGTTTACTATTTCAGACGCGGTGTTGTCTATGAACCATAGGGAATTTCGGGATGGTCTTTGTAGTATTGGTCTTTGATTGTCTTAATCGCTGCACGTCTGGATACATAATCGCCCTGCGTGATTGCCGGTCTGTTCATAGGTGGCAAGGGTTCTATACCCAATAGATAATCGCGTCGCGTTGTCCAAAGGCGCTTCATACGTTTGCTGGCTGCTGCCCGAAATCCAGCCGACTTGCGTTTGTCTTGCAAGCTCTCGCATTTCTCTTGACGTTCACGACATTTGCGGTAGTGTCGGGCAAGAATTTCGGTTATCGTGCCTTTTCTGTGTTTCGCCATAAAATCGGTTCTCCAGGATTCACCAGGATTGACGAACTCACGTCCGAGGGTATTAAAGTGCCCTCTATTATACCCGTCAAAGTATGCCAAATACGAATAGTCGCGGATATAATTATTGTGATTTTCTGGAGTTATGAACAGATTCTTTAACGGGTCTTAACACCAAGATTTTTATAATGCGTTGTTTGGTAGATGATTATGTCTTATCTTCTTATGTTCTTATATCTGTATAAAAACTATCTTATGGAAGTATAATATATGTATAGTCCAATAACGTAATAGACATATAGTAAATATGTATATATAGAAGTCTTTACACGACTTTTGTTAGACTGTTATACTTTTGACGATAATCGCTGTGTTGTGCAGCAGTTATGATAAGCGAGTGAAACTATTGACGATAATGACTGTATCAGTAACGACTTATGTTAGTGTATTATGGATAAATACAGTTACGCGGGGTTTTTTGCGTGATTTTTGAAAAGATGCGGGGTTTAGGACTCTACAAGTGTAGAGCCGCCTCTACAAGTGTAGAGCCATTGCTGTCTGCGTGCCCTGTACACAGCCTGGCGTGCTGCTACGCAGCCACAAACTGCGTCCCGCCCGAAGGCGGGGGTACGACCCTCGGTCTGTGGGGGCGGAGGGGCGGGAAATTTCCTTTCGGTCCCCACCTGTCTGTTCACACCCGTCTGTCCCCTCGCAAAAAATAAAAAAAATTTTTTCTGAAAACCCTTCGTATTTGGCCCTTTTGACGGGTATTAGGGGGGGACTATTTTGGTGGAAGGTCTGAAATGGTGACTGATGACCCTGGGTCCGGGCGAAATACTGCAAATAATGACGGTTCTGGCGTCCCTGACGACCGCATACCTGCTATCCAGGCCCCGGTATGCCCGATGGGGATACCTGATTGGCTTTATTACGCTGCCTCTATGGGTAGTTATGGAATTTTACTACCGGCAATGGCTCTATTTCTGCCTAAATCCCCTGTATTTCATACTTTGGGGTAGGGGCCTGAAGAATCACTGGAGACGGGACAGGTGAAATTCAAGAAAAATGACGCGATTGTCGTGAAATGGGAGGATATTGCGGCCTATTATGAGTGGCATCCCGAAGCCGAGGCCGAGGAGAAACCCGCGATTACCTGCCTGACCCTCGGTTTTTACCTGAACGAGACGAAAAAGTGGCTGCGGTTGTCCGATACGATATGTTCCGACGGGGACCGAAATGTGACGGTGATCCCGAAAGGTTGTATACTGAAGATTCGTAGGTGGAATAAATGTTAGGAGACAGGTTATGTATCAGGCAGTGAATGAGTTTGTGGTTTTGAAACCGATAAAGGCCGTAGATGTTTCGGCGGGTGGAATTGTGTTGCCCGATAAGGCAAAAGACCAGTTCGGTGATGACGCCGAAGTGGTTTCCGTCGGCGACCTGGTGGATGTATTCCAGGTCGGTGATATTGTCCTGCGGCCCGACCCGGCCCGTGTGGAGATAACGGACCCGAAAACCGGCGAGGTCCTCCTGATAGTGTCCGACCAGGACCTGATGGCGAAGGTGGTAAAAGCTGATGCGTAATAAAAATATGGACGGTACGGTCCCGTGTAAAGAGGGTTTACAACACACCTGGAAGTTTTGGCGATTTAGGGTCTGCGTTTATGGGCGTTGTAATTGGAAAATTTCTCGTGGAACTTTGGATTTAGGCAGACTGAGAATACGGTATGCGAGTGGGAAATGGCACCCGATAAATGAGACTACTCTGGCAATTAACGACAGGGGAAAACTTTGGGATGTGGGGAGACTGGTAGATGCGTGGTAGATCCAAGCGGAAAGATAAAATTGACCGCCTGTACGATTCGTTTACCGTGAAGGACCTGTCGAGGGCCGAGTTCCGAAAACAGTACACCGCTCTGATGAATCCGGCGGGGCTGAGACGGGACCTCCGCCGGATGGTGATGGACCGCCAGGGAGTGCAGACGGTGAATGTGTTGGCCGGGGAGCGTAAGAAAGAGATAGATGAAGCAATGAAAGTGAGGCAGGTATGAATTTGAATGAAATGAACGTGGTGCGAGTAATACTTGATGAAAAATATCCCAAATTGCGTGCTAATGTGGTCAGAGTAAGACCCAATGATGATGCGTTTATTACCATAAACATTAGTTCAGGAATTGGCATCACAAGTGTAAATGATGTAGACAAGGTTGTTCAGACCTGTCTGACGGAATTGAAGCAACTTGTAGAAAGAGACCTTGACAATGCCCAATGAAAAATGTGAAGACTGTAAGCACTGGGATAAAATAGATAAATCGGATGAGTTTGTTGTTCACCCAGGATACTGGACCACCGATACCCCGTCGGTGTGGATCCCCGAATGGACCGAGACCGTGAATTACACGGGTGAAACGGGTCGCTGTAAAATAGGCCCATCGGTGTATACCGGTGCGGGTGATAGTTCCTGGCAACAGCCGGTGATGAAGAAAAACGATAAATGCTCTGAATTCGTGGAAGATGATTAAGGAGTGAAAGATGTATTATGATAATAGTGGAAACGCCGTCCCGATCCACCCACACGTTGCCGATCCCGTTGCGGCGAGCGGTATTACGCTGACCATAACGACGGGCGGTGCCGATGCGACCCAGACGTTAGACCAGGGTCAGATGTATGTTATTACCCCGATTGGCACCACGATTCTGGCGGGTATCACGGGTGTGACTTCGACCGCCGCGAATATCGAGTGGGTGTTTCCCCCGAATATGTCGAGTATATTCAGGATGCCTATTGGAAAAACGACCCTGTATTATGAAGGTAATACGTCGAGTACGGTCGCGTATGTGAGGAAATTAGCTTGAAGAAAATCCTGAATTTATATATTGTGCTGGTAGTGTTCGCGTGTCTGTGCCACGCAACGGATACCTATCTCCGCCGGAAAATAGACAGGTTAATCCCAACACCTATGGTTAACATACAGGATGTGATTGACCGTGCGATGAAGGCGGTAGTTTATGTCCGAGTGAACGGTGAGGAAGGATGGGGCGGGTCCGGGGTATACGTCGGTAAGGGCCTGATTATGACCGCCCGACATATAGTGAAGGACGGGGAATCGTTTTCGGTGACGTTTGAAAACGGCAACGAATACCTGTCCTGTTGTGCGATGTTCGACCCGGACGTGGACGTGGGGTTTATTTTTATCAGCGAACCCGATTGTATTCCGCTCGGATTCAGCACGGAGAAATCCAGACGGGGTGACACGGTTTACCTGTTGGGAAACCCGTATGGGTTGAGTTTGAAATTTTCAGTGACTCGCGGAATCGTGTCGAATACCAACCGGGAACACGACGGTTTGTTTGGAAATAAACCGGTGATCCAGATTGACGCGGGGGCGTATCCGGGTGATTCCGGCGGGCCGGTGATAAATGAAAAGGGTGAGATTGTTGCTATGAACGTGGCGACGTTTGGAAGCGGAGATAATACTAATGCGTGTATCCCGGCGGACGTTTGCAGGCAGGCGTTGGAATCACGGCGGACGGTACAGGAGTTTAAGTGAACGATCCGAAAATAAAAGCCAGTACGCTCCTGAGTAAGTTTATCAAGGAAATTGCCGATGAAAACACGGAACTGGTGAAGGATTCCAAGACCGGCGAGGGCCGCGAGGCAACGAAGGCCGAGGCCCTGGCCCGGATAATTTGGCAAGGGGCGTTGGGTTGGATAGAGACAGAGGATGTAATAAAAAAAGGTGAAATAGTCGGCACCAAAGAAAAAATTCACGGGCCTGATAAAACGTATGTGAATATAATCCTGGACCGTATGGAAGGCAAGGCTGCGATGGGCACCGAGAAAGATAAGGGACAGAAGGTGCCGCTCGTAGATCGGATTAGCGATCAGGCAAAGAAAAGGTTGAATATGCTGGCGGGTGGATGACAGACTTAAAACCTCAACTTAGGGAACCGTTTCCGAGTATGCCGGAAATATGGGTCTGCCCCAAGACTGGTCTGAAAGTTCCCAAGAAAGACCCGATAAGGAATATCGAATACCGAGAGAAAATTTTACGGTCGGCAGAGTCCGACTTCGGTATGCAGAGTGACCTGATGGCTGCCTGTAAGGAATCGTTTTTATATTGGGTGAACACCTTTGTCTGGACTTACCATCAGTTTGATGCCGAGGGCGACACTGGACAGCGAGTTGTTTCTGGAGATGCAAACGCACCGTTTATTACTTGGGAGGTCCAAGATGATTTGGCCGGACGGCTCGAATGGCATTTTGCAAAGGCCCAGGACATTTTGATAAACAAGTCCCGTGATATGGGTGCATCTTGGGAGTGTGCCGCGTTTTTGCATTGGCTGTGGTTGTTCAGGCCGGATAGTCAACTTCTTGAAATGTCGAGAGTGGAGGGTTATGTAGACCAGCCGGGCAATATGAAGGCTTTGTTCCAGAAACACGATTACATCAATAGTTGGTTGCCGTCTTGGATGTTGCCGCCTGACTGCTTATATGGCCACAAGAACCGCACCAAAATGCACCTGATGAACGTGCTGAACCACAGTTGCATTGACGGCGAGTCGACCACGAAACACGCGGCATCAGGCGATAGACGGTTGATAGGATTGTTGGATGAATTTTCTAAAGTAGAGAACGGCACAATGATTCGGTCGGCCACACGTGATGCGTGCCTGATGCGGATTATAAATTCTACCGTGTCCGGCCCCGGCACCGAATATAGTAAGTGGAAGAATGATGGAACGATTGTGGTGTTCCCGTTGATGTGGTGGGACCATCCAGAAAAGGGCAAGAACCGATACGTGGCCCAGGAACCCGTTACGAAAGCGTGGAAAATTCGGTCGCCCTGGTATGATGCCGAGGAAAAGGTCCGGTCAAAACAGGAAATGGCCAGGGAAATTGACGCCCAGGACCTTGAGGCCGGATCGACGTTTTTCACGATAGAAAATATCGTAAAGCATATTGCCCTATTCGGCAAGGAGCCGAAAACCAGGTGGACGGTGGATTTCAAGAAAGCGATTGCGAACAGTACGATACCGTCGTTGATAACCAAAAAAGACCTGAGTAGTCTGGTGGTGTCAAGGTCAAAAGATAGTCCGTTGCGGGTATGGGTCGAACTGATAGAAGGTCGTTTTGATCAAACAATGGACTATATTTTTGGTATTGATCTGAGTAAGGGCCAGGGGGCGTCGAATTCTGTAATTTCTATTAAATGTAAACAGACCAATCAGAAAGTTGCCGAGTGGCGGGATGCCAACACGCCACCTTATGAAATGGCCCGTGTTGTCGCGGCCCTGGCGATATGGGTTGGCGGCAGGCGAAAACTCCCGCATTTGAAGTGGGAGATGAACGGGCCGGGATGGGATTTCGGTAAAATAGTTGTTAAGGAGTTTCATTATCCATATTATTATAGAAATGTAAAAGCCGGTGATATACGTGATAAGGTGTCAAGACAATATGGCTGGCACGCTGGTACGAGTTCCAAACAGGAATTATTGGGGGCCTATGACCGAGCGTTGTCTTGCGGCGGTTACGTGAATCCGTCCATTTGGGGTCTTGAAGAAGCCAAGATGTATATCTGGTACCCTGACGGTGGAATAGGTCCGGCTCAGCTTGTTGAAGAAAATCAATCTGCCAAGAAAACTCACGGGGATGTGGTTATTGCCGACGCTCTTACTATCGAGGAAAAAGTTTACGGCCCGGCCAAACAGGCGGGACCAGTGGCCCCGACAAGATCGGCGGCGTACCGCAGGCAACAGAAAAAAGAAAAGAAGTCAAATAAATGGAATAAAGTGTTTGACTTTAGAAGGTAAACTATGCCTGAATTGATGATAGCGTCAAAATTTGCAAATGCGGTGAAAGAAGGATTCGACCGCAATAAGAGGTTCCGTAAGGCCAGGGCGATGTTCATAAAGGAATATGTTGGCCGGTATTACGCCAATGAATATGGTCTTACCGGTGAGGAACCTATCAATCTGATTTTCAACACAATCAGGTCGCTTGTTCCAAATCTTGTTATGCAGAACCCTATCAATAAGGTTGAGACAGATATGATTCCATACCGGGATTATGCCTTTCTTCTGTCTAAGGCACTTGACCAACTTGGAAACAAAATCGACCTCAAGACCATTCTCAGACGAGGTATTGTTGATTCTCTGTTCACGTTGGGTATTTTTAAGACCGGCCTGGCTCAGGGCGGCAAGATGTTGAACTTCGGCGATATTCAGGTTGACGAGGGCCAGATATTCACCGACGTAGTGGATTTCGATGATTTCGTATATGACTCAAGTTGTCGGTCGCTTGACAAGGCGGCGTATCTCGGTGATTGCAACCGTGTGTCGCGGCAGATACTTTTGGATGATAATGAATTCAATCACGATCTTGTAACGAAGTTACCGAGATCGAGACACCCTGATGTCGGTCGCAGAGTTGAGGCCATATCACAGTCCAATCTGTCAAACCAGGAAATTTATGAACTACAAGATTTCGTGGATGTGGTGGAGATATTTGTTCCTGGGTCCGAAGCCCTTATTACCATTCCTGATCCCCGGCAGGCGATATTCCAGGATTATCTTGCCGCCCGTGAATACTATGGCCCGCAGAACGGGCCGTATACGTTCCTGGCTCTATCCCAACCGGTTCCGGGAAATCCGTTGCCGGTCCCGCCGGTAAGCGTGTGGTACGATCTGCATATTATGTCCAACCGGCTGATGAGCAAGGTTATGACCCAGGCTGACCGGCAGAAGGATGTCGGTGTATATGATCCCGGTAACGCAGATATGGCCGAGGATGTCAGAACGAGTGAGGATGGTGATTTAGTCGTGGGTTCACCGGATTCTGTTAAAGTCATATCCTTCGGTGGCCAGAATCAGAAAAACGAAGCTGTATTGGGCCAGTTGCAGGTTTGGTATAATTATATGGCCGGGAATCCCGACCAGATGGCCGGGCTTGCGTCAAACGCCGAGACTGCTACCCAGGCACAGATTTTGCAGGGTAATGCCAATATCACGATTCAGGATATGCGTGATATGATCGACGACTGCTCGGCTGAAATCAATGGCAAACACGCCTGGTATCTGCACACGGACCCGTTGATAAATCTACCTCTCAGTATTCGTCAGCCGGGCGGTAGGGAAATTCAGTTGACCCTGACCCCAGAACAGAGACGGGGCGAATGGTTTGAATATACGTTCAAAACAAAACCTAAATCTATGCGGCGTCTTGATCCTATGGTCCGAGCGAAACGTATCATAGATTTTGGGACTAATACGCTACAGTCTGTGATGATGTCCGGTCAGGTGGCGATGCAGATGGGCCTGCCGTTCAACATCCAGGAAGCCCTGAGTGACATTGCCGAGGAACTTGGGATTCTGGATGAGGTTCAGGATTGGTTCGTGGACCCGAATTTTATGCAACGAATTCAGATAATGATGGCCCTGGGGCCACAACCGGCGGGAAAGGCGGGTCCGGCGGGGACTGCACAGAATCAGGGTTCCCCGACAAGGCGACCAGTGACGAGTCCCGCGACCGAGATGAGGCGGGGTTCACAGATGGGGGCAAATGATAGTCAGAGTATGAATCAGGGGGTCTATTGATGCCGTTCAAAAGTCAGGCACAACGCAGACTGTTTTATGCCGCAGCCAGTGGCAAGGAAACTAAGGCTGAAGGGTTAAGTCAATCTGAAGCCAAGAAGTTTATTAAGGATAGCGGACAACAGAAAGGTCTCGAAAGAAGGGTCCAGAAACGGCTGGATAGGACCTTCAAGAAAAGGAGAAAATAGTGGCCAAGCCAATAGCCGACCCAAAAGACGTGACGGTGGAATACGTTGAACCGGCAAAAAAGAAAACACCTATTCGTGGTTCTGTACGGACTGGTAAATCGTGGGTACAGACCTTGAAAAAGGATGTCGATGCCGAGTTCAAAAAGGCTCGTATTGAGCGTAATAAAAGGGCCTACGATGTATTACACGAAATCGGTATTTCAGACAAAGAAATGGCAACCATACGAATATATCCTCCGAGGAAACCATAATGTTTTTCTATTCGTTTATTTGTGAAAAGTGTGGCCGTAAACTGGAATTACTCCGTGAAGTTGGGAACCGTAATGATATTGCTCTTTGTAGTTGCGGTGAAAAAATGTATCGTGATTTCCAGACTGATTTACCGGCAGTGGGCGGCGGTGCCAAGAAATACCGCAGGCCAATCGTGTCGGATTCTTTGGCTGTGAATCCGAGTCAGGTGGAGGAACATCGTAAATTGTTTCCTGATGTGAAAATTCTGGATGATGGCAGACCGGTATTCGAGGATTTTAGGACACACGATATGTATTTGGAAAAGACAGGTTTTGTGAAACAGAGACAGAAAATAAAACACAGAACCAAAAAAGCAACGGCCACAGAGTAGTGGCTCTTACCCTTTATTTGGAGAAATAGTTATGCCATTGGAAGAACACAAAAAGTCAAAGGAATTGGACGAAAAGGCTCTGGAAAAACCGGAGTTGGTCGAGAGTGTCCAGGCGAAATTAGACGCCCTGAATACCACGCCAAATGTTCCAGAGAAGTCGGCAGTATCGGACGACGATGATGAAACTGAAGATTCTACCCCTGCGGTCAAAACCGATGAAAAGGTTGTCGAGGACCAAAAGGCAGAATCTAAAGAAGTTGTCGAGGATTCTACCCCGGCTAAAGAAGGTGAGAAAACACTGCCTGATGCTTTTAAGCGGGCGGCAGTGCATCAAGGATGGAAATCAGAAGATGTTGATGAATTCTTTGGTGCCAATCCAGATGCGGCGTTGAGAACATTCGAGAATATCTACAATTCTACGAATACCCTGTCGCGGCACTTTGCGGATCTTGGTAGAGTCCAACGTCAAATGGAAGCGGCAAAGAACGAACCCCAGAAGATTGAAGCCAAGAAAGTCGATGTCGAGAAACTCAAGACAGAATACGATCTTGACCCGACTACTGTTGCTGCCCTTGAAGAACAGAACAGGCAGATAGACACTTTTGTCGCCGAAAGGAACGCACCGAAGCCAAGTGTAGAACGCGAAGTGGTGCGGGGCAAAGTGGCTGCCGACGCTATGGTAGAGCAACAGATAGCGAATTTCTTTGAGACCGAACCGTTGAAGCCGTACAAGAAATTTTATGGTGAACTCGATTTGGGTATGTCTTGGCAGGATTTGAGTGCGGGGCAAAAAGCAAACCGTTTTAAGGTCCTCGAACAGGCTGATTTGATGATAGCCGGTTCCGCCTTGCAGGGGCGTGTGCTTACGCCTGCGGATGCTTTGGAACTCGCACATCTACTTGTGACCGAACCCGTGCGTGAACGTGTGATACGCGAACAAATTAAGGATTCGGTTGTCAAGAGGACCAAGACCCTGAAACCTTCGACAAAGAAAGTTGACATCTCTGATAGTGGCAAGGATGGTAAACCTAAAACACGTGAAGAACTGATTGAACAAACGAACAGGAGACTGGTCAAAGTGTTCAGTCGTTAAGGAGTAACAAATGGGTGTAAAAAACGTAGATTTGGCGGACCTCATTGCAACTACTCTTGAAGATTTGCCCAAGCAATACTTCGAGGTTATGTGGGACGATAGTGAGTATGAGTTCTGCCGGATATATCAGAGTGAAAGAATGGAAGTGGATGGTGGTACTTCTATTCAGCGAAAGGTGATGTTTAATCCCACCGGAAACGCCAGGTACCGTCGGTTGTTTGATACTGACGAACCCGCCGTGAGCGACGTTATGCACACGATTGACGTGCCCTGGACTCAGGTTGGAACACACTATTCGTGGGAAAGACTTGAGATCCTCCGCAACAAGAGTTCGGCGAAGGGTTTTATCAAGTTGCTTGAAGTGCGGCGTATTGACGGCCTGTGGAGTTTCGCCAAGTTGATCGAGGAACGCGGCTGGAAGACCCCGACCAGTGCAACCGATGACTTGTATCCTTACGGTGTGCCGTATTACTTGAATATGGTCACGGCTGATTCCACAACTGGCGGATTTGTGGGCCAGACGATTCGTTACCAGGATGCCACTACGGGCACAACCTGTGCCGGTATCGACGCCAGTTCGGAGGCCAAGTGGCGTAACTATGCGGACGTATACACGAAGATCGACAATGCTCTGTTGAAGAAATTCCGTGTGGCGTTTATGTTGACGCGGTTTAAGGCACCACTATTTGTGAATGACCCGGCCCAGAAACGTAATGCCGCGAAACGTATCTATACAGACTCGACTAATGTTGCCGAATTGATGGACCTGGCGGATGCGAAGGACGACAACCATAGCGGTAAGGAAGTTCTCGGCAACCTTCGAGTTGATGACGGCGGTTTGGTCACTATCAATCGTCTGCCGGTTCAACATATAACGGAACTTGAAAGTGTGACCGATCCCGTGACAAGTGACGCTACGAGTCCTATCTACTGTGTGGACTTCGAGAAGTTTATTCCTTACGTTCAGGAAGGTTACTGGATGGAGGAAGGCGAGCCGATGACGGACCGGAGCCAGCACACTACGTTCACGATATTCCTGGATGGTTCGCATAACAACCTGTGCGTAAACAGGCGGACGGCTGGATTCGTAATCCACAAGCCAATTACTTCTTAATGGATAGGGTTTGTCGTAATATGAATAGAAACATTAACTCGTGGCCAGATATTTAACAAGTATTTTATCGTGTCCGCGTTGTTCGGACATTTGAAAGGAAAGTTATGACTCAAGGTAAAGCTAAAGTCAATTACCTTAATCGAGAAGGTCTCGTAGCCGTGCAGAACGCACCAAGTTGGGATTTTTTATATGAAGTCTCGTTGGTTAAGAATCCTAATTACAATCTTGGAGACCGTGTAGTATTGCCGGATGGCCGTGAATTTCGCTATGCTAAAAATGCTGGTTCTGCTGCCCTCTATGCTGCTCACGGTTGTGAGTTCACATATACTGGCTATACAGCCTACACAGCGTTTGCTGTCTCAGCGGCGATTGGGGCCAGAGAAATTACAATTCCTGCCGCGACTCACGCCGCTTTAACGGAAGATGAATTGCGTGGTGGGTATGTGATTATTTTCGATGGTGCCTCTGATTATTATACCACGACCAGAGGTATTATTGGAAATGATGCTGCCGCCGCCAATGCCTTGTTTAAGATTCGTCTTGACGCTGCAATTACGTATGCAATCACGGCAAGTACATCGGCCTGTGAAGCATACCAGAATCCGTATGCGGCTTTGACAGTTGGTGCGGATGCAACTAAACCAAAAGCAGGCGTGCCCGCCTCTTATGTGTCTGCATCTGCCTCATATTTTTGGGTGCAGGTGAAGGGTATTACTTGGGCTGCCCCGCAAGGTACGGATTCAGATAATGGCGGCGTAGCTCGTGTATGGAGGCATAACGGCGGTCTTGAATCTTTGGAAACGGCTTATGCCATAACGGTTGCCACTGCCGATACCTCACAATATGCTGGTTATTGTGTTTCTGGTAGTCCTGGTGGTAATGGTCCGTTGTTTATGTTGCAAGGTTAATACTAACGCCCAAAGCCCGCTCCCTTCAGTGCGGGGCGGGCTGAGGGCTTTTTCCCGCACTTGAAAGGAGAATTATGAAGTTAGAAGAAGCAAGGAATATGATTGACAATCTGATGTCACAGAGCCGTTTAATACGACAGGACCACGCGATATTGATGGAAGCCCTGAACCTGCTGTATACGACTGCTATGGACAAACAGGAAGAAAAGTCTATACCTGTCTCGCCGGATGCCTAATCCGGGTGGGGCTACCGGGGAACCGTCCCCGGTAGCCTTTATTGGAGATTTAAGATGGCGGAACCAACTTCGGCCCTGACGTTTGAGGACCTGATTCTTGCTGTAGCAGAGAAACTACGGGTGGAGAATTTCAGGACTAATGCCACTGCATATATCCCAACGGATTTATACAATTTTAACCTGTGCAAACGATATGTGAACAATGGCATACGTATGTTTATGGCCGACCGTCCGAAAAACGGATGGCGGTGGATGCGGAGAATCTGTTCGGTCACAACGGCTGCGACCATTACGGGCACGGCAACCGCAGGTTCTACAACCACACTTACTGACAGCGAGTTGGAGGACGACTATGCAGACGACTATTTTAATGGTTATTCTCTTTACATTACTGCTGGTACTGGTATTGGGGAATCCATCGCGGTGACGGATTACGACGGGTCAGACGGTAAATTCACGTTTGCCGCCAGGACCGCCCTTGACACCACGACCGAGTATTCTATCTGCCCGTCCGCCAACGCGATAAACGGAGACGGGGCACGGTATATGCTACCCGCGAACTTCGGTGGAATGGTGGATGGGCCGATTAAATATGCGGCTGATAGCAATCACGCGATAGATATTCAGTGGTGCGACGAGTCGGTGATTCGGGCAAGAAGGGCCGTGACCGTGAATTCCGGGTATCCTGCACTCGCGGCTGTGCGTGCGTATCAGCCGACCAGTGAAACGCTCGGCTCCTCGCGGCGATGGGAACTGATTGTGGACCCGCGACCGATAGGTGCCGAAGTATTGGAGTTTCCGTACACCCTAAATTTTGACAAGTTAAGGATGGAAGTGGGAACGGCCACCAGTGCCGGTGCAACTGCTATCGCTGATACTTCAAGGACTGAACCAAATGACTTTTTTAATACCTGGGTGATTGAAATAATCAATGGTACAGGTGTAAGTAGTTATGCTGTCGTTACTGATTACGTCAAATCAACCGGTTCGTTCAGTGTGGCTGATTGGTTGGATGAACAAGGAACCGCAGGAGGAACCGATCCGGGAACATCGAGTGTGTATATGGTCGAACCCGCCGCAAATTTGCATCCGGCGGGATTTCAGTTTGACGACGTAATACACGCTGCGTGTCTGGCCCGAACCGAGATGGAATCACAGGACCAGCACGGGGACACGTTCTGGTCTGAGTATTATATGAAAAAGGCCCTACCAAGTGCCTGGCAGATTGACGCACGGTCGGGGCCGAGAAAATTGGGTAATATGGGCGGTCGTACAGGACCAGTTCGGGAACGTACCTGGCTGGATGTCACTACCGACCACGATGTATAAACGGTAGAAGGGGTCGTACCCTGTACCCAACGGGTCTCTGAAAAACGGGACAAAGGAGATTTTATGAATCCAGCAACTTTTCTCAAGAACACAGAAAGAATCATCACCGGTCAAGGCTTCAAGCGGGTTATCCAGGGTCTTGACATCAACGCCCTGCGGGATGCGGATGGCACCATCCTGACGGCATCGACCGAACCATCGCGTGAGGCTTTGGAGACGTACTCGATTGGTGTGGTGGTTTCATCCAGTCAGACGGACTTGGGCAACTTGGCGTTTCAGGTGCCGCGTGATTATGACCAAACTATCGACAAGATGTACGTGCGGTTCCTGGCCAATTCGGGCGGGACTACCGATGCCCCGACGATAGACGCCACTCTGTACCAGAAGAAAATAGGGACGGCCCTATCAGCCGACCTTGATCCGACAATTTCCGCCGCAGTTGCGAAAACGTCTGCGACTACCGGTGCGGGTTGGGTTGAAGTAGCGGCAGAGGGTGAGGGTTTGGTGGCTGGTGCTTCCGTATCGTGGTTTTTCACGACCAGTGCCCACACGACCGATGCCCTGAATGTGTACGCCCTTGAGGTTGTGTACTATTCCGATCTGGCGTATTATGACCCTGATTTACGTTAATACCCCTCCCTGGGGAAATATGGCCCCCGGCACCGTCTGGGGGCCAGCTATTATAGGATAAAAATATGGAATTGTATTTTCCCTTCAAGGGCATACATAAAGGGTTCCTGTACGATAAACAGATTCCCGGCACTACTCCTGGCATCAATAATATGCGGCCCTGGGATAGTATCGGGAATCGGATTCGTGGGGGCCAGCGTCCGGGCTTAGACAAGTGGGGTGTTGGGACCCGAATCGGGATAGATGAGAAACCAGTCGTGGCGATGTGCATAGTAGCGAGTGTAAGTTGATATGGCAATAACCTTGATAACTCCGGCAAATGAGTGGATAACAGGGGCAACTGTACAGTTCAAGTTCGACCTTTCTGGTAGTGCTATTCGTAATTGGACTGATAACGGATGGATGGTATTAGGCGATTGGACTAATCTGTTAATGGGGACAGCAAAATATACACCTGGCGAGGGTTGGTCTGATTGGGTAGTTCGTCTTTTGTGGACAGAACAACAAATACTCGATTTTGCAAACTCTAATGATCCAAGACTAATAGGATATAGTTTTGACATATTTAATGCTACCTCTATAGGTCAAGACTTTATTGATTACCCGGATGACCCTTATTTTATTAACGAAGAATATGCAGACTTGGTTTCGATAGTTCCATCTTCTGATGATGTTACTTGGACCGAAACGCTCATCGGTTCCGGTGAATACTCTTATCGTTTTACCGACATCTATGAATTCAGAACATACACTGGAAACCAGATAGAGGTTTCTACGGTATCAAGTCGCAATTATAATGTGGCATCCGAAGCAATAGCTGACGCCGGAGAAGCATACTTTGCTGGAAACCCACCACATCAAACCGGACAAGATAGGGCTTGTTATTGGTTTGATCTTGATGGTAGTATTATAGAAAATTTGTCAGATCAAGATGTTGGAGAGTCGCCGGGGTTTGATTGTATCTCGGTATCGTTTGGTGGTTCTGGGACGGCATTGGTAATTGAATCGAGTAGTGGTAAGGATTATCTTTTATCTTCTCAAGAAGTAGTTGTCACTGTCCAGCTAAAAAAAGACCTTCCACCGGGCGGTCTATATTTATTTTGTCCCATCTACGCACAGGATTGGACCTCAACCCTGTTTCCACCTTTTTATCCGAACACTGATTACGCAGCCGAGGACGGAACGGCGTATGTTTCAAGTTACACATCCCTTCTTGTGAAACCTGTCACGGTCGAATTGATTAGTCCCGCCGACGACGCGACCGAAGTTCACTCAAAAGATATTCTAACGGCGAAAGTAACCGGTGTGAGTGAGACAACCGTTGTTAGTTCAGTGCAACTATATCTGAATACCGTAAAAGTTTATGATGGCGGTCCCCAGGGTCCCAAACCATATCTTGCGTGGTACGTTGGAACGTACTGCCAACCAGGTACGGAATATGACTGGTATGTAACCGCAACCATAGATGGTGCCGTATGCCAGAGTGAAATCTGGACCTTCACAACCGCAGAGAGACAGGATTTACATCCGAGTTTTTACTATAGCACCACCTGGGATACGTCCACCCCGGCATACGATATTTATTTCGGAACTGTATCTGGTGATTTGGATTTGATAGTGGAAGATTGGGTAGAGCCGGAATGGGAGTGGGACATATATCCCCTGGACTATGATACGGACTATTACTGGAGGATAAACGATGGGCCGGAATATCATTTTAAGACGATGCCTATGTACCCTCCTCAGTGGCAGGTCAAGAACCTGCGATTAGTGGCGGCGGCGAATAATAAAATCTGGTACGAAGATATATGACAATAAGTATATCCGAAAACGTGGCATATAAAAGACTTGTAGCCGTCGGGAATAATGACGTTTGGTATGAGGACCTAACTGTGGCAGCAGGAACGATGGTAGAACTGGATACGTCCTCCGGGGCGATAGATACGACTGATCAACTGAATATGTTCAGCCTGACCCAAAAGGTTTTCATAGTAAACGGGACCAAACTCAAGATTGCCGATTTTCAAAACACCAAGATTTATGACGATTCCGGTTTCACCACCAAACCCGCCAGGGGCGATCTGGTCTATCAGGCGGGAACGGCTCCTGCCGTGATGTTGGTAGATTACATTAATGGCACCGATAAAACTATGTATGGAACCGTGATTTCCGGTACATTTGAGGTTACTACGGCCATTACAACCGCCGTCAGTGGTGGTGGGACTGTGGTATTTCCGTCCCCCTCGGCACCGAGTTCGACTGCCGCTCATTGGTATGATTGGGAAGTTTTTGATGAGGATACTACAACCTGGGGAACGATGCCCACTACGGCCTATCTGGGTTGTGCCTGGCGGGGCAGGGCGGTCCTGGCCGGAAATCCCTATTACCCATTCGAGTGGTATATGTCCCGACAGTTTAATCCATACGATTTTCAGTTTACTACAGACGAGGTTGATCCACAGATAGCTGTTATGGGTAGCATAAGTGACGCCGGACAAGTGCCTGATTTGCCCAGGGCGTTAATTCCGATAAATGATGATTATCTGGTTTTCGGGTGTGCGGACTCGGTAGAATGTCTGATCGGCGACCCGGCGATGGGCGGGTCGTTCCTGAATTTATCCAGGGAAGACGGTGTGTTTGGTAGTATGAGTTGGTGCGTAGGTGATAAAAATACCCTGTATTATTTCGGGACATTAGGTGGAATCTATCGCACTTTAATACCTGAACCGGCAGTTTGTATTTCCAGAGACCCACTACCAAACCTATTAGGGAGCGAACTTGTCAATCCATCGACACACCGGATCACTATGGCGTATGACAGGAAGCGAAAAGGTATTTTAATCTGTGTAACAACACTGGCTACAGGAGCGAATTCAGATTATTTCTTTGACTTGACCACTGAAGGATTTTTCCCAGAATCATATCCTACACAATGTGCGGCATATTCCACTTGCATATACCCGGCAAACGACCCGACTCTTTCGGAACTCCTCATAGGGTGTACCGACGGGTATATCAGGAGGTTCGATGATACTGATGAAGATGATGATATTGGGACAACAGACCAGGCAATAAATAGTTATCTTATGCTCGGTCCCATCGACCTATCAGGAAACGCATATCTCGACGGGTTGTTGGAAGATATGGAAATCATTTTGGTAGGCGGGGCCGGGAGTTCGCACGGTGATTCCAACGATGTGACCTATCAGGTTTATACAGGTAGGACCGCCGAGGATGCGGTGGAATCCGCCGAAGTCGGCACGTCGCCAAAAATGAGCGGGACCTTCACGGCCCCAGGCAGGCAGAAAGGCAAAAGGCAAAAACGGGGAGTGCGGGGAAAATTTGCCGTGATAAAATTGTACAATCTTACAGCGACCCAAACGTGGGGACTTGAGAAACTTCTGGTTTCTACGAGAGTTGCAGGAAGGATAATGTAATGGCTGAAACTGGTGGAACGTCTGGCTATAGAGGTTTATTCGAGGCGGCAATCGCCCGACTTCAACCCGGCAATGCAATGGAACGGGCGGCTTTTGAGGGTATAGAATCCGGTAAAAGAACGGCTGTCGGTAGTGCGATGCAAAATCTGGTGAGTGGCGGAATGGCGGGTAGTTCTCTCGCCGGATCAGTTCCCATCATTGCTGAAAAGGCGGCTGCTTCGTCCAGACTTGGCGTGACCGCCGCCAGGGAACAGTTGCTTTCCGGCGTGGAAACAAACCTTGCTGGTTTGTTGTTCCAGGGGGAAGAAACCGAAAAGGGGCGACAATTCACGGCAGCACAGAATCAATTAAACCAGGAATTTCAAGCAAAACAGGCGGCATTGGATCGTGAGTATTCGTCTGCGGAAGCCAGAAAATCTGAGGCGTATCAAACGAAACAAAGCCAATTAACCCGTGATTTCACGGCGGCACAAAATGCTTTAGACCGCCAGTATGGAATTTCTACTGCGGCCAGGACTGCTGCTAATACGGCTGCCTTACAATCATCGGCTCAGAAATTCACGGCGGAACAGAACGCTTTGAACAGAACTGCACAATATCCAAGTCTTACTGGAAGCAATCTGTTTAGTAGTACGCCACCATCGTTGCTTGGCGGAACCACGACGGGTGGAATCCTTACATCGGGTTGGGATACCGCATCAATGCAGCAAACATTCAACCCGACTTTAGACACTACTTCCTATGTTCAGTCATCTCCCTGGACCGGTAGTGAATGGACCCCGACATATAAAGATGACTATACTCCAACCCAAATGACAAACTATGGGACATCTACAGCCCCGCAAACAAATCCGATTCAAGGTTACATAAATGATTGGTTGACGTATGGGAATTATGGGGGTGGTGGAGGGGGTGGAAGTTGGTAAATGGCTAATCTTCCGATAGTATCGCCCAAAAACTGTGACTCATCGGTCCGACTGGCGATTCAACGCCTGGCCGGACGGTCCCTTTCAACCGGGGCGAGTCCAGAATTTTATGGACTGACCCTTTCAAGTCTGACGGCATCCAGATTGGTTTCTTCTAATGCCAGTAAAGGATTGGCGTCTACTGACTTGAATTCCTGGATAACCGGAACGACCAACCAGGTTATTGTGGCTGATGATGGTGACGGGACCATAACACTTTCATTGCCACAAGATTTAGGTATCTATAATAGTGCCTTTTTCAATAGTATTACTATTCAAGATGCCGACAAAAATGTTGTTCTATTTTGTGGCCCAAGTGAATTTTACATAACTGAATACCAGACCATTGCCGTAGGTGGGGAACCAAGAGGATTGCTCCTGGTTCTGACTAAACCAGCATAGGAGACAAAAATGGCAGACAATATAGCAATAACCGCCGGAACAGGTACAACTATAGCAACAGACCAGGTGGGTACTGTCCACTATCAGAAAGTCAAATTGATTGATGGAACCTCAGATAGTGAAACCGCGATTGCCGTTGCCGGTGGAGTTGAGGCGGCGGCTCTTAGAGTAACAATCGCCAGTGATAGTACGGGTGTAGTTTCGGTGGACGATAATGGTGGTGCCCTTACGGTAGACGGTACGGTAACAGCTTCCAATGCCGCTGGTGATGTGGCTTCTGATTCTGCCGATTCCGGGAATCCTGTAAAGGTCGGCGGAAAAGCCGTGAATATGGACGGGACTACTCCCGGCACGGCAGTGACGGAAGCCGACCGAGCGAATTTTATCACGGATTTGTACGGACGCCAATGTGTTGAAACTGTGCATCCGTGTTTTTGGTCTGCGTCTGCGGCCTATACTGGGGCACAGACCGCCGTTGAAGTTGTGGCTGCCCCAGGTGCGAGTCTGAGTTTGTATGTCACTGATGTTATAATTTCTAATGGGGCAACTGCCGGAAATGTGAAATTGGGCGAGGATACGGCGGCACTGGTGGACAAGATAGAGGTGATGTATTTTGCAATAAATGGTGGAGCAGTGATGAATCTTAGAACGCCAATTAAACTAACGGCCAACAAGAATCTTGGACTAACATCTGTGACCTGTACTACTCACACTGTTACGGTTTGCGGATATACGGCCCCATAGGAGATAAAAATGGCTGATTGGTTGGGAATTACAAGTGCAAATCTTTCTTCCTTTTGCGGTGGAGCTAATCTTGATGACGCACTTGATGGAACGGGTTTTTGGGATCATCAAATAGAAACATACGATACCCATTGGTTTATTCTCGATTTAGGCGAAACTTCTACTATCACAAAGGTTAGAGGAAGATCAAATTGTTCTTATTCTCCAATCCTTGTAAATATCTATGTTAGTGACGATTCAGAGGTTTGGGGTGATGCAGTCGTTTCAAACATATCAACCTGGCACGATGTTGATGAGTGGCAAGAGGCCGAAACTACCTCCAAAAATGGAAGATATATTAAAGTAGAAATAACTGACACACAAGCAAGTTTTCATAATAGCATATATTGGGGCAAAACTACACCCCCTTTTACAATCTTTGATGTGTACGGTACGGCAGGAGGAGGAAGTACAGCTGGAGCGATGTCACTCAACACGAGGTTCTGGGGAACTTAATGGCCAACATAATTCACATAGACCGGGTGAATAATAACGTCGAGTTGGAATTGCTTACGGCATCCAGGCTCCTGGCCCTGAGTGCCGCCAATGTGGTGCAGAACACCGACTTGAATTCTTGGGTTACAGGAACTTCAAACCAGATTACTGTGACCGATGACACAGACGGCACAATCACTCTGTCGCTTCCACAGAGCATCCACACAGCAGCCACCCCGACGTTTGGTGGACTTACTATTGGTTCTCTTGCAGGTATTCTAAAGGGCACGGCAGGTGTAGTCGCGGGCGGAGCCACTCACGCCGAACTTGCAAGTATTGACACCAACCAGCACATTGACCATACGGGAGTTTCTGTTTCTGCTGGCACCGGAATGTCCGGTGGGGGAACCATAGCCGCAAATAGGACACTAAACTGTGACATCACACAATATACAGACGCCCTGGCGAGAACAGCCTGTATCGCTGCTGCTATTTCAGATGGAGACACAACCCACGCCCCTGATGGTAATTCGATATTCGACGCCCTGGCACTCAAGGCCCCGATTGCCAGTCCTACTTTTACCGGTACGGTGACATTGCCTGCATCGGTTATTATCCCCAATGCTGGTTATATTGGTTCTGCATCAGATACCGATGCTGTCCAAATAGAGGCTGCCGGGGCTGTGGTTTTGACCCAAAATCTTGGCATAGGAACTTCTCCAAGTTACCCATTACATATAGTCAAATCCAACATCGGCAGCCCAACGATTTTTCTACTCAAGAATAGTGATGCTACAGATTTGTCATCTGATTGTAGAATATATCTACAAACCGGTGGGACGGGAGCAGGAGACCCAGCAGTAGTTTATGATGTTTATGGTGGTGGTGGGTGGCACGTTGGCGTCGACAATAGCGATAGCGATAGTTTCAAAATAGGACAAGGTGCTACTGTAGGAACTAACCCTGCAATAATTATTGATACTTCCCATAACATAACTCTTTCTGGTAACATCACAATAGCCGACGGAAAGACCATAGGTCAATCTGCCGGGCCTTTAATGAGGTTTGACGATACCAGTAACAGACTATGGTTTTTGGGTTGCGAAGGAAATTATATTTTTAATGGAGCAACTTCGACCGGAATTCTCTTTTCGTTGGGAGAGGCGTTTAAGGGGATGTTCACACTATCGGCCTCCGAAATGGTGTTTGCCCCCTGGTCGGACCATCACATACCGATAAACTTTCAGACCAGTGGGGCCAATCGAATAACGATATTGGACGGCGGCAATGTTGGAATAAGCGACTCTGCTCCCGGTGAACGCCTTGACGTGACAGGTAATGCAAATGTCACCGGGGTCTATAAAGTAGATGACGTTCAAGTTGTAAGCAACCAGGGACTCGCCGTAGCAGATGCTACTGACGCGGCTTCGGTCATAACCCAATTAAATGCTCTATTGGCACGATGTAGAGATCACGGTTTAATAGCAACGTAGGAGATAAAATGCCAGGTTTACCATTTCAGTCATTACCGGCGGCACAAACAGCCGAATCCATATTCCAAGAGCAATTTGAAGAACAGAAACGACAGTTGCAGGAGCAGTTTGACCTGGCTTGGAACACAATACGCGGGCGAGCGGGAACTACCCTTCGCCCAGTCCAGGCGAATGAAATGTTGGCTGAACTTCACGCCAAAGGCCAGGCGGCGGCACTGGAACTCAAACAGAAACACCAATCACAAATGGGTGCGTTCAAACGGATAGACGCGATGGTGTCACAAGGACTACTTACTAATGGCGAGGAAGCCAAACTGGATATGGTCCTTGACCCAGAGGTTAGGAAATACCAACCAAAATCCCAAGATGTTGAAACACGGTTCAAAGGTTTGGAGTCTCTGAAACACATTCTCGAACAGGACCTGATTCCGTTTAAGCTGGAGCCAGGACCCACAACAGAGAAAAAATGGCGGTCGCCTTTTGTTACTCCGTCTAAACCCTGGGGACCGGCAACTATGAGGGGACCGGCGTTTTTAAGATGGCCGCAATATACTGAGGAAATAGAATCTCCCACATCCAAACTATTTATAAGCGAGCGACCGGAATATGTTTGGAATGATACAACGGGTAGTTATATTCTCAGGCGGACGGAACCGATGCGAGAAGCCACAAACGAAGAAATTGACCGATATGAAGCTACAATGGCACTGTTACAAGAAGTCTATGCGAAGAAAACTAAATTGGCCAGTCAGATAGACCTGGCCGGTTCTATGCAAAAAGCTGGGCTTAGAAAGATGGGCGGTGGGGCGTTTGACCAGAAAATCACGACCTCGATGCAGGATAGGTTGACGCCCGGTGAGGTTGCAGAAGGGTGGACAGGATATGGTCCGTCGTTCAGGGAACAACCGACCACGACGGCACCACAGGCGGCACCGACAACAGCCGACAAGGTTTACAAAAAAGGTGACACACGGACCATAAAAGGCGTCACTTATACTTTTGACGGCGAGGTTTGGAGAAGTTAATGGCGGCTTTTACTACCGAAGAACTTGATAAGATGGAACAAGGGGTTTTTACCACTGAAGAACTCGACAGAATGGAAGAACCCGCATCCGTCAATATGCTGGCTCAACAAAAGGCAGAACGTGAGGCTACTATTGCCCTCGGTGCGGCACCGAAAGAACCGAGTGCTGTAACGTCCCAAATGGCCGATCCTGCGGATGTCGGACCTGTAACCCCGACGCCACCGATTCAGTGGTCCCTGGCGGATATAGGGCGGATTCCTGGTAGGGTTGGTGGCACACTCAAGATGGGTGGACTCCAGGTGGGCGAGTCTATGGCCAGGGCGGTTCAACACGGTGCAGAATTCGTGGCGAAGGAAGTTTTCCCTGATCTCAAAGATAAGGACATACGGTCATTCTTCGAGGCATCGGCAACATACCCAGTAGGGGCGGCAAAACACGAAAAATTCCTATCTGACGTCGCTCGAATTCCTGATATGCTTGCTGATGTGGCACAGGCCAAAAGGGAAAAAATACTGACCGGTAGATCACGATTTACATTCAGGGAAAGTCCTATACTATACGCGACAGAATTGGTGGAACAAAATCTACCTACAACGGCAGTTGCATTGGGAGTAGGAATTCTTGCCGGGGCACCTGCCGGTCTTGCTGTGATGGGTGTGAGTGAATTCGGATCAGCCGCAGAACAACAGGCCGGAACTGGTGCGTCGATTGAAAAACAGACAATGATAGGGATTCTGTCGGCTGCTGCTGAAATCGGCGGTGAGATGTTGGTGTTCCCAAAAATCCTGAAAGGAGTAGAGGGTGGTGGGTTTACAGTCCGGGCAATTATGGATATTATGGCGGAAAACGCCGGACAGGAAACAGTCACAGGATTTGCTCAGGGGTTTTTACAGACATTTGGAATTGAGACCTCGAAAGGTATCGGCATTAAGGAAGCCGTAGAGAAAGCCCTTATGGCTGGTCTGGCTGCGATGCCCGAAAATGCTTGGGTGGGCGGTCTGTCTGCCGGAGTGACTACAACTTCGATTACGGCGGCGGGCAAAGCTATAGATACGATTAAACATATCGCGGCAGTTAAGGAGACTATTGAGAAACCTGATGCTGACGCTATTGCTACCGTTGACGCCCAAATAGAAAACATCCAAAAAGATGAAACTATTCCAGAAGAACAGAAAAAAGCCATCATTGGGATTCTCGGTAATATCGTGACTGATTGGGAAACGAAGATTATTTCTAAAATTCCTGGGGAAATCACTGACCTTGAATCTTTAGAGAAGTGGGGAAACGCGGTCGCTAAGGATTTAGGCGTGGATAAAATCTTGGAAGAACTTGCCAAGAAACACGGAATACAGCCGAATATCGTGTGGCAGGTTACAGATAAGGCCGTTGCGCGGTGTAGGGCGTGGGCCGAGGGACCAGAAATAGGGGGAACCAGAGAAAGATTTGGTATAAAGATATGGGATTTTGAACGTGCAGTTAGACTCTATCCAGCCGACATTAAAAATTCTGTCATCCACGAACTCGCCCATTTCGCACAGAAACCTCGAATAGACAGAGGAAGGATAATAAGACGTGCGATCCATCATCCCGAATTCAAATCCTGGCTTGCTGCCAAGATCGCAGAACAGTTACCAAAGAAACGAATTGCCGTTCCCCGAAAAGAAACCGGTCCGCAGGAGATTGAGTTGACTCCCCAGGGCGAGATAGCCCCGGCTGCGGGGAAAGCGATAACAGAACTGAAATACGATGATACTCTTATTTCTAAAAGGGGTAAGGAATTCTGGACTGTAGTTAGTGTAAACCAAGAAAACCAAACAGCAATAATTTCACGGGAGCAGGCTTCTGACACTCCGAGTAATACTCGAAAAATCAGTCTGAAAACCTTGTCTCGATTTTATACCATCCAGGATAAGATAGTTGTCCCGCCCGCCCCGGCTGCCCCGGCTGCGGAGAAGGTAGAACCCAGGCCGTCAGAACCAACCAAGAAAAAACCTTCTGGGAAGAAACTCAAGAGGGAAGCACATAAAATCCAGAAACAGTATAAAATCAGTGACGAAGATTTCTACGCCCTGGAGGAGGAAACTACCGGCAAGAGATCAATGAAAGATATGACAGTGGGGGAGATGGCCTCTTTTGTCAAGGCCCTGCGGGAAATGTACGGACCTATCACAGGATTGTCCGAGGACGATCTCGAAAGACCGATTTTCTTTAAGGGTAAATGGATTCCTGCGGAACAAGTTTTCGGGCCGGTGGTTTCCCTTGTAGACGGCCTTCCAAATGTCGGAAAGATACCCGCACACGTAGTTCCAGGCGGAATAGGTGCGGCCCCTAAAAAACTTGTCAGTGGCATTTGGCGAGTTTTTATGGGTTTGTATCGTGCCCGACCGTCCCGACTATTTAACATCCTCGGCGGGTTCAAAAATACTATTCTCACGGATATTGGCCACGATCTGATTGAAGACGGGGCCGAGAGAAAATCCAATCATCAAATGTCATTTTATACCGATGGTGTCTGGAAATTTTTTGCCGAAAAGGGTTTCGATTCTAAGGCATTGGCCGGAATCAGCCGAACTCAATGGCGGGGACCAATGCCGTACAAAGTTATGCAAGAACTATTGGGTAAAGGAATGAAGCGAACAGACATTAAGTTCGGCAAAACAACCTATTCTATTACCCGCAGTAGTTTGTGTCATCATTACCTGCAAGTTCGGCAACCGGATGGAATGGCCCACGCAGTGAAAGATGGTTTGATTTTTGCCGAAGTTCACACAGGACCACTCACTGAGGCCGAGGTTACGACACAAATAATCAATCAGGCGAAATCCGATCCTTTCTGTGTAGCGGCGGCGGAATGGATAGATACTGTTGCACCATATTATTGGCGTGATCCAACCAATAATATATCTGTATTGTTGATCGGGAAAAAAATCGCCACCAAGAAAAATTGGTACACCCTTAATGTTGAAGAAACTCCGAGGTACAGCAAACTCGGTTTCAAACTCAAGGTAGAGAAAAAAGTCGTCAATCTATTAGAGAACCCATCCTATTTTAGAGAACGTAAGGGTCCCACTGGTGCCTTACAGGATGGTGACTTTTTTGAAACTATTGAGGCCATAGAAGAAGCCATATCGGATTATGTTGCTTACGCCCCGTCAGTACGCTTAGTTTTAACCCTTTTGGGCCACAAAGGACTTGTCCGAACCTGGCGGCAAAAAGGTTATGGTGATTTCCACAAAGCCCTGAACGAAATTGTTCCGAATGAGATGGGTTCGCCTGGGCCACGCAGTCCGATAGAACTGGCGGTCGCGGCCCTAACGCGAGGCGGTGCCAGAGGACTGTTTCATTGGAACCTTAAAACGGCTGGCATCCAGATTTCTTCGATGTTGTTGTTACGGAAACATTTCGACGCTGAATATGTTCGAGCCGGAACAATAGGTGCGGCCACGCACAAAATGGAAAAGGAATTCTTTCCCGTAAATCCCTGGGCCTGGTGTCGGTATTTTATGGATCGCGGCCCTCGAATGATTGGTGGGATAGCCGAACACGGAGGTTTGACCCTTCAAATGCAGGGCAAATACGCGGCCAATCAAATGGGAGGATGGTTGCTTAAAAACGCCGACCTCGAACCGTTTCACGTCGCTTTCTGGGCGGCAATCGCTGAATACGATGATTACGTGGCCGGAAAAATCAGACCAGATAGCAGGGCGGAAACATATTGGGCCGGGAAACCGATTGTAGAAAAAAATAGTCCACAGTGGGAAACCCTAATACGGGAACGATTTACTGTTGGGCGTCGGGGTCAGCAATCCTATGATAAATTTGACCGATCTGTGAACACAAGTAATAAAAGTGTCTGGAACAAACTTGCTTTTCTGTTCCAGTCGTTTCACGAAGGTGCCTGGAATATGATGCAGATGTCCTGGGATGAATGGATTCATAATCCGAAAACTTGGGCAAGCACTGCAAAAGCTGGTCTGGATATAGGTACAGTCTGGGCGTCTTACGTGACTGAACAGATATTACGGGATTCAATCATAATGGTCACGGGTTTTACGATGGCAGCAATTCGCCGACGGAAACGAAAAGAACCGCTTCACTGGTATGAATGGATTTTGCGACCGTTCATAAGTATCCTGGATGCAATTCCAATGATTGGTAGTGCCGCGAATATGTATACGCGGAACTTTGTTCGTATTCTGGCTAAAGAGAAACCGATTTATGGTGGCCGAGTGGGAGAACCATTGCCGTTGAAACTTGTCAACGATGCCTTTGAAGGTGCGGATGGAATAGGCCGAGGAGTAGCTTATTATCTAACAGGAGAAACAAAAAAGGGCAACAAGGCAACAATCAGTGGGATCAAGAAACTTTTTGAAAGCATCGCCCTAACACAAGGTATGCCGACTTATGAAATCAGGCGAATCCTAAATGCAACGGAAGGAAAAACGAAAACAGAGCCGCCGACGATAAAAGGTGGCGGAGCGTATAAACCGCCGGTAATAAAGAGGAACAAATGACAACTAAAGAGACACTCACTGAGATTAAAACAGATGTTTGCTGGCTGAAAAAGGCGATGGCCAACCACCTTGCTCACCATTGGGCGATCACAATATCCCTGGTTGGTGTAACGGCGGCGTCGGTAGCCTCCCTGCTGATTGCTCTACTCTCCAAGTAGGATTCTGGCTATTCTGGGGTCTATATCAATACCCTGTTCCCAACAAATGTTGGAACCAGATACAGGATCTTTGCGAGTATCTAAGGCGTTGATCACTACTTCTCTGGGAACCAGGCGAAACAGACCATCTCGTTGCCACAACACGGGACGGATTCTATTTGGACTATATCCATCCAACATATCCACCACTGTTAAAGTGTCCTCACCCCACATCACCGACAGTATATCTATGTTTTTGTAAATCATCTGTTCATTTCCCCAAGAAATTCATCCACCCAATTCTTACGAGTGTATCTTATCCCACATATTTTTTCTGATTTCAGTTTTAGTTTTTTTCCGTCACCCCGGTCCAGACCTTTTCTGGCCCAGTAATCTACAGTGCGTACTGCACGCCATTCACCCGTAAGGCCATAGATATAGCCGGGTACGGCGGAAATACGCAATCTGTCAACCATTATTCTCGGCATCTTTTAGCCTCCTATATTCATCTGGGTGGTCCCCGTTGCACAAAGAGCCGCCTCCGGTCCTTCCAGCCCAATGTTTCCACAGTATTTTTGGAATAATCCGAACCCAATATGGATTTTTACCCCCGGTCATTAGAGGCGAAATAGCTATGTTCCAAGTCCGTTTATAAATTGATGTCACTCTGACAATCCAACCGCCGGGGTAAGCGGGGGAAATCAGGTGAAACGCCCCCACTACCTCGACGGTTCCCTCTTGCATTGCCCTGGCGATGGCCTTTCTGAGAGGTCGGGTTTCAAGCCAGGCCACCAGGTCGTCCCTATTCCTGAAATGTTGCGTACGCATACCCCCGCATATCTTTCAACCTGATTCTTGGTTGGGACACAACTTCTAAATATGTTCCTTTTTCAGAATGTAAGGCCAGGAAAAACAACCATTCATCCTGTCGTGGGGAAAACGCATAATCCAATACTTCACCATAACGCCAACCGCCACGATCCTTGAATGATACGTATGTGCCTTCCATCACGGAAATATCCTCCCAATCAACCGGTCAATCAGGGGTTTGAACGCGTAGCCCAGGACAACACCTAACGTCAGCAGAATAATGTTTTCAAAAATGTTTCCCATTAGATTTTTCCTTTCTTGGTTGATTTGCCTTTACGTTTCCTATTTAATTGTTCGAGTTTCTGTAGAAATTTATCAGGGTAGTATTCAAAATCATATTCGCCGTTGGCACAACTAAAACCAGGCAACACCAGTTTGCCCGGACAACTATCACAACTGTCACCACTACAATAATCGCAAAAGTAACAATCTGCGACCAAAGATACGCCGGGATCGTTCCTTCGTAACCATTGTTTTTTCAAATTCCTAATATGCAAATTCTTATTTTTCTTCCATTCTTTTACAATCCATCGCCACATTTTAAGACAGTTTTGCCACGTTTTTTCTAAAGTCATCTTCATACTATTCCTTTCAATTTGGCTTTATAAAGATGTTAGACCGACGATTACCTGTTATGGCAGTGGGTGAATACTCACCCTCTATGCAACTGCCATCTTTCCCACATATTTTAATCTTGATTTTACGACAATTTTTACAGGTCGCGGTCCTGAAAGATTTGGCCCAATTTTTTAGTCGGCGGATAGTCCCATCTGCGGGAGAGATACATCCTATAAATGTACCGCATAGACTATAGCAATCACCACACACTATACCGACAGAGCCATATAAGTGTTTTTTCATATCTTACCCCCAAGTCTAAGTTTTGATTTGATCGAACTGACAATACGTTTCGTGGCGGATGATTCGTGTTTATCCAAGACAGAATTTATGGTTTGCGGGAGATTAAAGTCGCCGCCGTTCACCGTCTTATATTCCTGCACCCCCGTAATAATCTCCACCAGGGCCTTGCGGCGGGCCAGGATACTAAATAGGGCTGCTGCGATTGAACCCATTAGGCCAAAAACCGCCATCCAAACCGCAAAACGGGCGACAGCCAGGGCCATAAAGAGGGACACAGACGCAGACGCAATAGACGCAATCCCCAGTTTGCTCGCCCCGTTTGTCAGCGCAAACACACCGGCTGCCATTCCGAGAATAGACGCGGTCACTAACCAGTTTGAGTTTTTTGCCGCTTTCCATAATTGCACTCCAGGTGACGGTGCGATTTCCGGTTTGGTTTCCGGTTTATGGATCCCGATGTCCTGTTGGAACCCCTGCCAAGTATGGCAACCGGCGACTGCAACCAACACGCACAGTAAAAGATAAATTGTTAATGTAAACCAAAGTAGCCGGTCTTTCATAATTTCTCCTTCACTTTTGATTTCAGGTATACGACAAAATCGTGGGCTGAACGTCTATGGCTTATGATAGTATCATAGGGCAAAATGGCAACTAAACCGCCGCTTTTGGGATCGTAGACATTGACAGCATTTTGTTCATAATTTGTCCAAACATCGTATGACTGGTTTTTGTATAGTTCATTTACTGTTAGACCAACAAGATCGACTACGTCTGCTAAAGTAGGTGGGTGAAACATCACGATCTCCCTAAATACTTGTCATAAACCCATTTTTGTAGTTTTATGTTTTCATAGGCATAGACTAAATCATTACCCATCCTGACTTTTATCTTCCTCACGCCCGGACACGCCTGAACTAACCACCTGCCAAATTGGTTTCGTACACCAGGTTTCCGTCCACTCTCGGCACACCATCGCTGCCACGTCTCGAAAACTACAGTCAAATCTACAGTGCTTCCTGGTTCCAGGACACAACATTCAGAGACAAATGCTGTAACGGGTGTGGTTATTTCAACCATTTGTGCCAGTTCTCTGGCGGATGATTCCGGCACCACGAACACTTTATTCTGCCGCAGGTCTTTGAGACCCTGAAGGGCGAAGTTGATAAGTTTGCCCTGACTTGCTTCCTTCCTGAGTCTGCCTTTCAGGCCAAAATCTTCGCGACCTATCCGGGAGATTGGAAAGTACAGGATATTCGTCCTGGCCGCGAGTGCCCTGGCGTGATCGGTGAAAGTGGGTAGATCGTTCATTGCCACCGTAAACCGGGTCGAAAGATGCACGGTGTATCCCACCTGATATTTCTGATTAATATGCACGGGATCGCCGCCAACAATTCGCAGGATAGTTTCCAGAGCCGCGTCAGCTTCAGTGGCCCTCGGTGTTTTGGCGTCTCCGAGTGTGGCGGATAATTTTCCGACCAAAGGTGCCCGGCCAAAGGAGGAGGCGAGCGTTTGGAAATCAGTAGAAACACACTGATCGTTTCCGAGCATACCCGACATTGCTTCAAGAACTGTACTCTTTCCTGAACGCGGATTGCCCGTAAATAACATCAATTTTTCGTGGGTATTATCAGGAATACATTGATAGCCAAACCACTGTTGCAGAAGCCTGATGCAATCTTCGTTTCCGTCAAAGGTTTCAACCAGGAAATCATACCATATATCCGACGTGGCTTCCGGGTCATAGTTGTACGGAAGTACGCCGAGGGAAAATAAGTTAGGGTCGGGGTTGTGGAACACTATATTGCCCTTGATGTACTCACATACATCGAGCAATCCGTTTTGAAAAGCAATGAGATCGCGGGGGTCAGGATGTTGTCCTTCATCCAACCAGACAGGTGGGTCTCGGTTAATAGGACACCAAGCAGATAGGGCGTCAAGGATGTCGCGGACTTTTTGGCCGGTGGGTCTATATGGTTTGATTTCCGGGCCTTTTGTTCCCTCAAATCTGAATTGTTTGCCGTCAAGGTAGCGATATAGTTCTCCTTTCAATACGTCCAGCCGGAGTGAACTGTATCTATTTTCTTTCCAAGTTACCCAGTCTCCTTTATAGTTCCGCAGGATGGGAACATCACCCAACATATAGTTGTCGTGAAGGAATCTTTCGCCGATCACAAGACCGGTATCATCCGGGAAAATGTTGGGGTCCGTAGAAGTATTCCGGTTCCCAACATCACCTACATATTCAATCAGTTGCTTTTGGGTCAGTCCATATCGCAACCATTCTCGTAAATCTTTAGTTCCTTCGGGCGGCATTATCCGGTAGATTTTATCGGACATCCCGGACAGAATGGCAAACGCCTTTTCCATTCCGGCCTTACCCGCACCGGCATCGTTCTCACCTATGATCCATATTTCCTTGCCAGACAGAGGCATCTTGCCCAACATCGACAAGCCGCCCTCCGCAGACGGCCTGCCGATTGCAATGAAACCCAGGTCCATAGCCGCCGCAACATCTGTCGCACCTTCCACAACAATAATAGGTAGGTCCGTTTCGGGAAGGACAGTCTGGGTAGCTTGTACGCGATTTCGCTTCGGGTCGATAATATGAAGAAATCCGCTTCCGGGAATCTCCGCCGTAGACTTCTCAGATATGCGGCTGCATAGACACGCTGATGGGTTTCCGGGGTTATCATCTGAAACAAGACACCAATCTGGTTTTCCACAGACGGGACAAACGACTCCGGCATCTGCGATTCTAACCCACTTTGCTTTTCCTGTGACATACCTGTCCCTTTCGCTAAGTGACCCGGCGTTAAACTGATAGACCAGTCCTCTTTTGGAACCCGACTCCATAAACTTCTTGCCGTCAGGAAATCGCCAGAGAATACCGGTTATGTCGCCCTTTTCATTTCGTTCTGGGAATGTCCACGCTTGCTTGCCGGGGTAGAACCCCACGCCCAATTTGTTCAGGGATTCTACCGAGACGCCAAGATCGCCGGACAGATCGTCCAACATCGTGGGCCAGACGTTGTTCCGATAAATTTCGGACAGTTCGTTAAGATTGAGCATCAGGAGTCCCTAACAAACCTACGAATTTCTTCTTTGGCCATATCGAAGTATTCGTCAAACATTGCCCGGAATTCATTTTTTTCGACTATTTGTCGTCTTATGACATTAGAGAAACCCAGACCCCTCACTTCAATCTCAAACTCAAATTCGCCCTGCATTGGCACATCTGTCGGCCTTATTTCAACTTTCAAATATCTTATTTCTTTATATCCTGACATTTTTTCCTTTCAAAATCCCTAAAAACCCGGCGGGCAGGATTTGAACCCGCGATTGGGCTGTTAAGCCTCCGCCATCCGTTTCCACTAACGTCTTAATAGATGGGGTGATGGCCGTTGATGTCCTTAATCTATGCGTCCATAGCAATCACAACGACATTCCGCCGGGTTTTATTTTAGAATATCCCCACTTCATCCAGGACTTTTTCCTTGATCGCGTGCCACTGGTCTGAGGTTATTTCATCGTAGGACGCGTTAGCACCGGCGATTTCAGCTATGGCATTGGTCCAGGATGTTCTAAGTTGCTCGTCGGTCTGATTAGGGTCACGGAGTTCTACTATCGCCTCCCAAGCTAACTGTTTCGTACAGTCAGACTTGACCTGGCCCGGAACCGGCTGGCGAACAGGCGGAGCAAGGACAGGCGGTTTCTTCACAGCATTTTTTAAGACTTCTGAAGTTGCCGCTGATTTCATAGCCGCTTTTTTCGCCTCGGCCTTGAGCCGGGCAGACTTTGCTGCCATCTTAGCTTTCTTCTGTTCGGGCGTGTCTGGTGGAGTTTCCTCAGCCTGTTGTTCGGCTATGGGTAGGTCTTCAGCGATTTCATCTTCGTTGGGCAAAAGGTTCGGTACCGCCTTACTCGGCATTTTCGGCAGGGCTTTCTTGGCCGAAACCGCTTTCGGGGCTGGTTTAATCAGCCCGGCAAACTCAGCGTCAAGAGTTTTCAGTTCTTCAACATTTAATTTTTTCAACTGACGATTGGGTTCGGCGTCATAAACATCGAGCCAATTTACCTGATACGGGACTTTGGCACCTTCGTAGGTATTTTCCTCAACCCGCACTTGGAACTTGAGGTCTGTATAGTCGCCACCCGCCAGGGTTGCAAACGACCGGCCATCCCAATTAAACACCTTCATTACCTGTTGGTGATTCAAAGTTGGAGCCAGTTTATCTGTACCTTTAGTCTTGCCATACAGAATCCAATAGGCTGTAATTTCCATCTGGAATTCGCTAAAATCAATCCATTCTGCTTCTTCCTGGTCGTACCATTCTGTAAAATATAATCGTGCGACTAATTGGGGAAAACCTCCGGTTGATTTATTGACCGACCATTCGGTTGCCTGACATCTAAAACTACCTGTTCTATCTACTTGCATAGTTCATCCTTTCTGAAAGATATACTCAATTCTATCGGTCCCAGATAAAAATTTACAACCATACAGTTTACAAGAATGTGTGAAAAGGGCCACCAATTAAAACCTATTCTCCAACTGGTAAAATCGAGTGTAGCCCCAAAAATTACACCGTACCATTCTGAAAACCAGTGTCGCTTTCGCATCACTCGCTCCTTTCCCACGCACGGTCGAATACGAACTGCCAGATGGAATCATCGGTCGGGTCGGCAAACGAAACAACCGGGAACTCGGCTGGTATGGTCCGCGACTTGGCCGTGAAATGGACCTGTGGGTGGACAAAAATCACCCGTTCACCGCTCGACGACGCCTTTTTCTTGGACGTAGTAATGTCCCCGTATCCTATCTTAAATACGTGGTCGCACCATTCTACGAATAGTCCAATTACCGAGGGAGTCTTGCCGTGCTGGGGCTGCAACTTGGGGGCGTCACGCAAGAAATCCTCGCCGCCTGGATTTGGTACGGATTCAGTAGTGGATTGGCAGAGCAGGACCACGTTCTTACCCATACGAATCAGGGTATCCAAATCGGGTAAAAACAGCCGCATCGTGTCGTAAGTGTGACGGTATCCCTTACCCCAACCATAGCTCTCAATGTTAGAGACTTTTGTGCCCTTGTCGCTGAACACATTATTAAGAGTCCACTTTAGAGCCAGGTCTTCGTCAACCCGTGTGAGAGTGTCGACCACCAAAGAATTATAGTTAGTGTATAGATCCGTTTGACGTAGGGCGTCCCGCAGATCGTCAAGGGTTTCCACGCCCGGAATATGTTCCAGGATTTTGCCCTGGATTTTTCTGCCGCCATCATCCAGGCCGATGAAAATTGGTTTGGATAACAAAGACGCGAGGGTAGTTTTGCCCATCCCGGATTCGCCATATATGATAATCTTTTCGCCCTCGTGTTCTCCGGTCCATTTAGCTGAAGTAAAAGTCTTGACCTGTCTTACTGGCTTAGCGGGTGACGGGACTTTAGCTTGCGGTTTCTTAGGCGGCTCCCTAAATGGTTTGCCAACAGGACTGCCGGGCAATAATGGGTTTCTTTCGGGTGGTGATAGGGTCATTGGTTCTCCTCAGTTCTAATCTTAAACCCGTCGGGTACGTTATCTTTTCCCAACACGATTCCATTGTAGCAAAATGGCATATAGTCACAGCGAAATCTGGCTTCGCACTGTTGTTCGTTATGGTAGGGACACCCGGCCTTTTTTATGCCCTGCATCGCACGGTAAATATGCAAGAGTTCCCATTCAAATTGTTGCATTTCCTTGTCCGTGCGGACGATTTGTTTACACGCAAAATAGAACTCCGGGCGTTCCGTGATGTCCTGAAGCAACCTGGCCCCGAACATTTCAGGGGTCTCCTTAATAGCAAAAGTTCCTTCTTTAGCACCGGGTTCGATCTCAGCTTTAACACCGTTGACAAGAAGGTTTATTAGGTTTTTTCCCTCCCAATGAAGGGCAAGGCTAAATTCTTGCCCCGCATAAATACCCTTTACTTCATCAGTAACTTCACACTCTACGAACTTCTTACTGTCGGATTGTGACAGTTTCTTCGGACTGATTCCCGGTTTGTGCCAGACATCATAGAGAATGGTAGAGATGGATTTCTTGCTATCAATTTCACCGTTCTCCTGCATCTTTCGTGCTGCGTAGAGGTACATCGTAGTCTGGGTGTCAAGATTCAGATGGCCCCAATAAGTTGAATCCTGGTCAATCCCCTTGCTGGTCGATTTATGTTCCTTTATGGCCAGATCGCCATTAGGCAGGACCACTATTTTATCTATCTTACCCTTCAGTTTTACATTCGGCAGGGCACGGCAGGATGCAGGGTTCACCAGGGGTAGTTCAAATTCCAGTTCCTCGCAAATAACCTGTTCCGGTTGCTGATCTGAATATAACCACCTGTACCCAATCAGACTGTAGAGCAGAGTTATTCTTTCAATCTCGGCGTCCTCTACCGATACGGACACAGGGATATTCTTATAGGCCCGGTCGAGTTCTCGGATCACCGCGTCCATAATATCGTCAGGCAGGAATCCGGTCCCGGCACAGAGGGGACAATCAAAACTTATACCGTATGAAATATGTCTATCACGATAGGGACATTCACTGCCCGGTTTCATACTGGCAATTTCAAGGATTTTGTGCCAGTTGGTCCCGACACGCTGTGCGTCAGTATCTTCTACCCGTCTGATCCCTAAAACATAAGCGTTATACCATCGTGTCGGGCACGCCTTAAATGCTGCTATTGATGATGCTGATAAGTTAATCATTTTATCCCCACAAGTAAATTATACCGTTTGCCAGTCCGAACAATATACCAATCAAGCCTTCTTTTGGCCTGCCCGATCTGAAAGCCGCAAAACCCACCAAAAATTGTGCGAGCATACACAGTATTCCACCGGCTTTATACAAATTAGTCATTTAAGTAATTTTCCATTTTGTATTCCAGTTCTTCTGCCCCGTGTACGATTATGTAGATAGCATTATTCCGCTCGATTTTTGTCGCCCGTTTTTGTTGGGACACGCTCCACCGGCCACCTTTTCCGGCTTTACATTCGACTTCCAGGTGCCTGCCGTTTGGGAGGATGGCAATAATATCCCCGGCTCCCTCGATTCCATACTTTCGGAATCCCGCGTCACTTAGAATCCCGGCCCCCACGTTCATTCGGTCGGCCACAATACCACGATGCCGGAGCCATTCAATACAGTCTTTTAGGACTTCGGCCTCTAATTTTTCTTCAACTGTCACAGTAGGTCTGGTTGTGATCGAACCGTCTTTATTGGTCTCACGTTTGGGTTTTTCCCCGGCGATTACACACCTAAAAGCGGCGTGATAGTCAGCAAATTTTTGGGCTTTGGTTGAGCGTTTCATTTTCTGTACCTTTCACTCAGACATCCCTCTGCTGCTAAAGGCAATCCCTCGGCCCAATCGGGACCGGTTGACATTATAGCAATCATTTGTTCTAATCGTAGTTTGGCCTCGTATTCCGGCACACAGGCCACCAATTCATCGTGTGAATGGTGGACAATATGGATTCCTTGTTTTTCACATTCCAGAAGCCAATATCCCAACAGGTCACGGGACAAACTCTGGATGATATTTTCCGTGATACTGCCACCCCACCAAGCAGAGTAATGATCCTTGATCTTGCCCTTACTGTCCAGGTGGGCGTGACGATAGAACATTTTCCGGCCCGATGGTAGGGTCATTGCCAGGGTAGATTTCTGCATTGCGAATTGCAGCATCACTCGATCATTCAGTTTGTACTCGGTTGTTTCGTTGGGGTATTTGACAGGAAAACGGAAACATTTTTCAATAGTGGACCAAAACTCTGGAATCTTGAAGTACGTACTCCGGTAAGTTTTAATGAGTCGGTCAATGAAATCCCAATCATATTGCCCGGAATCAAATAGTGGACGAAGGGTGTCATTTTCTCGGCATCGACTATAAAATTTATTGGTCCCCATTCCATAGCCGCAATTTGACACAATCATACACCCGCACTGGAATCGCTTATAAGACCCCGAATATAGGATGTCTGCTGTTTCTAAGGTTTTCAATCCTGGTAACGAATCGGAGATTACCAGGTTCATAGTTTCCGTCATTGTTGATTCGGTCGATTTCAAGATTTGGGTTATTCCATCCTGGTAGTGTGGCCAAGTATTCAAGAAAAGCAACTCTGTCTGCAACCCATTCAGGCCAAACTCTAATACCTCGCTTGCCATAATCTTTGTGTGGTCTCGTTTCGCACCGACTAACAATCGCACAAATTCTGTCAAGAAGTCTTGAACGATGCGGGTTTCTAACAAATGTTCTATAGCCCTGAGTTTCCCCGGATGCTTTTTTAGCACAGACATTACAGTGTGTAGATTTCCCGGCAACCAAATTGTCTCTTGTTGGAACAGAGACGCCACCGCAAGAGCAACGACATTGGACGGACTCGATCCCGCCACATTGTCCGTATTTAACGGCAATAACTGTAAGTTCCCCGAATCTGTCTCCCACTTTCGGTTGTTTGTGCTTAGTTCTGCTGCTGTAGTCCAGCCGTCCGAGGTTAAGATTTCGTGTTCTGGCGTCAACCAAATCCCCGCCACATTTATACATTGCTTTTCTCCCTGATAAATTACGCCTCTGTGGGCAACCCATTTTATCCCGTCCCACAATCTATCAACGGGTGATACATCCTGTATTGGTTTCCACCCGTTATCTGTTAAAACGGGTGTATCGAAGGCAATACAGCCGAGAATAGCATCTTTGCCAAATCCCCGTCTAATTCCGGCGATTTTGGCTTCTGGTGAGTCATCATCATTCGCAGGTTTCCAAACTCTTTCACCAAAAAGTTTAGAGGCAAACTCAGAGTAAATATCTTCTCCATCTGCAAACCCTTTCGTTAGATCATCCTGGCCTGTCAACCAGGCCAGGGCACGGGCTTCAATCTGGGCAGAATCTACGATGGCAAGGGTGTAATTCGGGGGGGCCATAAGGCAACCTCGCACCATACCTATAAGTGGATGTATGGGTGTGCCCCGACCCTTGCCACCGAGATTTTGCAAATTGATTCCCTCACTACCTGACCAGCGACCCGTATGCCCACCATAATACTTGAGAGGAACCCGAACTTTGTTGTCGGAACAATGGGCCTGGTTGATAATACTCTGGACCCTTTTCGCGTGGGAGGGCCAGGATGTTATGTCCAATCGGGCCTGGACCAAATCACGCACCTTTTTCTTGGTGTGAGTAAGTAGCTCCTTGCAGGCTTCGTCATTTTTCGCAAGAGCAGGAATCATTCCCTTCTTGCCGATTTTCTGGGGAAGGATGTCTTCGCCCAACACTCTCTGCAACATCAGGGGGAATTCTGTCCGGCCTCGGAGAGTTTTTCTGATTTCCTCTGTCGCTGTATCTGGTGGCCAGTATATTTTCACCCGGTCGATAGTGGCATCGACCTCGGCAATCATCTTGGTTTCGAGTTCCTCGGCTAATGGAAGGTCAAGATTCAGTGTTGGTTTTAGATACAGGTTTAGGGTGTGCTGAGCCAGGTCAAGTTCAAATTTGGGATTATCTATGATGGGTAGTAATCTTTGGAACAGATCGGTTTCCAGGGCAACGTCCTGTAGGCAGTATTCCTTCATTGCCTCGTGGTCCATTTCGGCCCAATGCTGCCCTTTGAATTGATTTGTGTCACCCTTCGCCGTTAGGCCGAATAGGGGGGCTACATCCTTGAGTTTGTGGGACATCCGGGCGTCGAAATACCGGGTTAAGTCCAGAATGTCGATGGTGTAAGGCGGGTAGATCTCGAAATGACGGGCCAGAATGGTCGGGTCAAACGGGCCATACGATACTACGGTACAGTTCTGATATGCTTTACCCAGATACTTCCTCAGACCCTCTACTACGCGGGGAACATTTGAACCACCACAAAATCGTGGTTCACTACCAAGTCGGGGGACATTAAATCCCTGGATTCCCAGACCTATGAACTCGAACCGGGGGTCGGTAATATACTCGATTGTCGAGAGGGCCTTCTTATCTTTTCCCAGGTGATAATCGGCGTCGAAATAGGTCTCGAAATCGAGTAGTAGAACCTCGGTCGGAAAACCAGCAGATTGTAGGGTTTCAGTCCAGGTCATTCCAGCCAATATCCTTTCACAAGATCGCCGTGTACGGTTAGGGTGTCGTAGTTGTTACAAACGAATAGCAGACAGTCAATAATGCTTTCACAACCTGTGACCAGATGGGTATCTTCGGTCGCAATAAACGTCCAGTATTCCTGGATAAGCCGGGACACCAACGCGAATACACAATGTATCTTGGTCGCGGAATAGGCACTCGTCGGGTAGTTGGGCTTGTCAACATACGGTAATCTGGCAATATCGTATAGCGGTGTAGGTTCAATTACATCAATAAATTTTTCAATAACAACCCTGTCTTTCGGATTTTTAGCCAGGGTCATCGCCGCCAAAATCGCCCGGCGGATTTCCTGTTTCAGCCGTTTTCGTTCTTGCCAGAATAGAATTTTTTCTTTGCCGGGGAAATTGATCATTCGACATCCTTATAGAAATGACGACCCATCAGTTTATTGACCTTACGCTTCATATCCTTACGAGTATCAGTACAGTGCGGACAATCACACCACTGCCAGGGTAATTCTCGTGGGTCGCTGTTACAGTATGACCGTCGTGTGACTAACTCGGCGTTCAGGCGTCCGGCCTCGGAAAAGGGTTTCTGGTATTCGTGGGTCATCTCTTATCCCAATACTTTTCACCTTCACCCATCGGCATTATTTCCAGATAGGGCATACCATTCAGGACTACTGCGGCGGAAATAACAGACCGCGTTTTGTTGAATTGGTTGTACTGAAACGCCAATTCCCTGTCGTTAATCCCACAGCCAACATCCATTCCGAATAACCGAGCGTGGGGGTTCACCAGCCATTTAATCCCCGCCGCCGAATGATTGTGGCCAATCACTACGGACATTGCCATCTTCCGCATTGCAGTATAGGCGGGGTGTAAAGCCCCGGTACTCATTCCGTGATAATAGAATACATTATCTATTGTATGTTCCCACTGCCAATCCCATCCGGGCGTGTCCCACAATTCACGATAGGATTTTAGTAGCTGGCTCGGAATGTTCACTGAACCCGCAACACGGATAATTCGAGCATCGTGGTTTCCGATACAAATTTTGGCTTTCGGGAATGTTCCGTGCCATTCCTTTACAGCTTCACAAGTCCGTTCATACTCCTCTTTAGCATTGGGCATTTCTGGATTTTTGATATGAAAACTGATGGCGGAACAATCCACCACGTCTCCAATATGCAAAACAGAATCGCACTTGTATTCTTTACGAAGGTCTTTACAAAATTGTAAATAACCCTTTCGCACGTATGGTAGATGAGTATCGCCAATCACTAAAGGTCGTGACATATTATTCCTTTTCTTTCGTTTCCCTGTGTACTATTTTTACCCCGCAATATGGGCAATAGACCATTCGATTTTCTGTGGGAGTCCCTTCAGTCAATGTAAAGGCATTGTTGCAGGATGTTCGCCAAAAATCGGACTCTTCATCGTTAATCCATTTACAGCTTTTCTTTGCCATTTCATTCTCCTTTCAAGAACACCCCGGCGGGCAGGAGTCCCGACCTCGCTTCCTGCTGACCACTAAATCTGACACAGGTTCTTGGTAGTGTTGCCAATGCCAGATTCTTATTTCGCATCAGTGCTACCACACCGCCGCCGGGTTATTTGGAGTCATTTTCCGACAAAACACACTTCTGTAAGTAGAATACCAATATCTACTAACTGATACCGGCCACATTCTTCACTGCCTATATCGCCAGAAGATGCCTTTTGGGGCGTTATATCGGCAATCAGGCACGTCTCGTCACCATCTTGCTCGACTCTGACATAAATCACCTTTGGTAATTGGTTCTTTGCCATCTTTTATTCTCCTTTCTCAAAAATACCCCGGCGGGCAGGACTCCTACGGCGGGTTCCGCCCGTTTTTCAGAGCGGCAATAGGCAAGGCTGTTCATTTGGCGTATTCTTGTGCGTCCACAAAACCGTTTCAAATATCCCTACACGCTACTCCGAATACTGTCGGAACCCCCGTAGTAATCCTGACGTTCTTCACGCCGCCGCCGGGGGCTATTCATTTGGAAAATTTACTTCAATAAAACGGGCCAACACTTCCATCCGCCGTGCATCAGCTTCCGTTAGAATACGGTGAGGGATATTATGTGTCTCGGCAAACTCTATTTCTTTGGACATTCCGCTCGACACCAAACCCCCCGGTGCATAGACCAACAAAAAATCCCGCTTTGCCAGGGCTTCGCAATCAGCCTCAAGAAGCTGGTTAATTGTAATGTCGCCCTTTTGATAAAGGATAGCCAGAACTTCGTCGTGTTCCGCCGGTACGTAAAGGTCGAGGTTGGGAAAAAATAACCGTATTGTGTCGGCAAATCGTATCGCTGCCTGATTGTTGGCAGCCATATCCTCTGGAGTCGCGTCCTCACCTTTCGGGCCGCGAATCGGGTGTGAAAGATACGCTCTAAGCATTTTCAAGTTTCCAATTTTTATGATTTGGATAGGGTCCACAATCAGAACACGGAACATCATTGGGGCATATTGCAATGTGTTTGCAATTACGGCAGCGTCGGTCTTCCATCGGGACTTGATTTTCGTCGCCACACAGAAAGGATTGGTATTCGTTGCTACATACAGATATAGTTCCATATTTCGGAAGATCGTTTAGGTTGGCGGGCAACACACCATCCGCTATCATTTTTCGATAATGAGCAAGAGCGTGCCACCAAAATCCAACGGCGGACAGGTGGTCTTCGTCCGTTAGGCCCATCTGAAATTTGGCCGTGTGGCGAAGAAGTTTCCCGATACATACACTGAATGGGATTCCCTTTTCCCAATTCCGAGGGGCATATTTCTCCGCTCCCTTGCCGAGCCAGGTGGCCAAATCATACAAGGAAAATGGCGATAGTAGCTCAAATGCGGCCTGGGAATGTCCTGGGTCACTCAAAGCACCTGTTGCCGATTCCATACGCTGTCCTGTATCGTTCATCTCGACCATAATTCTCCTCAAAAAAGCCGACCCCTGAACCCATTGCTTTACTTCCGGTTGTTGCAATAGCTGAATGGCGGGGTCGGCTTGACTAAAATTTTTCCTTCACAAATTCGTCCATACTTGGGTCATACCGGGCCATCTTACCTCTGGGGATAAAGGATAACTCAGCGAATAGTTGCGGGGCTTTTTGCCTGACAGACCTCAATAACTGCTGAATTCTACGAACAGTTATTCCCATTTTCTTTGCCGCCCTTTCGACAGATAAATCCTTAAAATCACAAGATACGAGTCGATATGCCTGTTCTTCTTGTTCTGTAATCCGGCATTTCATATACGCCTCCATAATACCTGTCAAAATCCCGAAAAACGAAGGGTTTCAACAAGATTTTTTCTAATTTTTCCAAATTTTCTTTTCAAGACCACGCTCGCGGGTCGCCGTATTTCCGTTCCATTCCCTGATACGTCGCCTGGATTCGTTCCAGCGTTCCCCTGGCAATCACCAGGGCCAAACGAAGGCCGTGCGTAGCAATCAGCCGGTTGGATTCTTTCTCGACGGCCCTGGTGACGGTATCGGCTTCTTTCTTACTGAACCTTATTCGTTTTCCTTCTGGCACTATTACGTTTCCTTATATTAAACAACCTTGATACACCCGCCCACCAGGGCCATCCATTTCGCACAGCCCAACCTAAAGGTTCTTCCCTGGGGATTAGTTCTCCGTATGCGTCCTTAGTAAATTTTCTGGGGTCGTAATCAATTCTGTTCATCTTCATCTTCTCCTGTCTCAAGAATATACCAACCTAATATCCCAAAAGCTTCTTCGGCGGCATCGTCGTAAAGTGTACTATCTAATTCAATACGGTCATTCCCATCGGCGTTATTTACTAATTCATATTTACTCACAGGTCTGCCCTTTCAATTCAGACAACATTCAATATATTCGTCACCGAGGTCGTCTGTATGTATGTCGCGGGAATCATTTGCATAACCGGTGATGTCATAATCCCGTAAAAGAATCTCGACATTTTCCGGGCAGTCCACTATGCCCACCATCCCGGACTTAACCATTAGTATAATCTTCATTTTTTACCTCCTCGATAATCCAGTTATTTGAGTCCAAGTCGGGGTCGAAATCAGAGTCCCATTCTATCTCAAGGTTGAAGTTTTCCTTCGCTTCCTGCTCTGTGTAGCCCTCTGCAAAGAAAGCGGCATACCCCATAACAGGAATGAACAATCTGTATCTTTTAAGTTTCATTTTTTACCTCACCAATTCGGTTCGCTATTTTCGTTGGGTTCGTATTGGGGATAACCTTCACCCCAATACGCACAAGGGGGTTGTGGCAGTGGTTCGGTTAATAGACATACCGGCCCGGCACATTCGCCCGTACCGTCCGAATCATAGTGCCGACATCCCCTGCACCAAACTTCTGCTGCTGTTTTCATTTGTACCTCGATTCAAAACAGTCATATTGTCGTTTCCCGGTAACGTCACCCGGACAACCTATTGTTCCATTTTTTATACAGACCTGACAATTTCCTTCGTTTTCCAAATAGGCGATTTCACTTTCGGCACACCCTTCGTGCATTACACCATTTAATTCATCTGCCCAGACACAATCGTATTCGTCTGGCCCATACAGCTCATCGCTGCAACCAAACGGCTCATCACAGATAGCACAGACAACCTCACTATATTCAAGATATTCCACCACATTATCCGGTAATTTGTGTATCATTTTAATCCTCACTTTCAAAATACAAGCTGTTTTCCATCCCAGGGACAATCAGGACATTCTCTGGCGTGCAAGGCTTCGATTTCCGGCAGACTGTCCTCTATTGCCTTACGGTAGGCAGCATACGTCTCATCATAGGCAGCATACGCCTTATCGCAGGCAGCACACGTCTTACGGTAGGCAGCACACGTCTCAACGACTACAGCATACGCCTTATCGCAGGCAGCACACGCCTCGATAACAGTTTTCGGCAGCTTTCCCTTTACTGGCTGAAACAGCCGCAGACGAGTTTCGATTTCGTTTGCCGGTTTGTGGTTCTTGATATACGCTACCCGT
>Ga0299915_10000199_pt1 | contig 46969 bp, 33 predicted proteins | sample RVTome_13_FD_200263 | JGI IMG/M metagenome (GOLD analysis project Ga0299915, IMG submission 200263) | Soil microbial communities from uranium-contaminated site in the Upper Colorado River Basin, Wyoming, United States - RVT92D227 (version 2) ...
GCGCCGCCTGCAGCACGCCGTCGCCGCAACGCTCGGTGATGCACGTCGCGCTGCAGCCGTCGCCGCTCGCGGTGTTGGTGTCGTCGCACTGCTCGCCGAGGCCGCTCTGGACCACGCCGTCGCCGCACAGCTCGTCCTGGCACGTCGCGCTGCAACCGTCGTTCGAGACCGAGTTCGTGTCGTCGCACTGCTCGCCGAGGTTCGCCTGCACGATGCCGTCGCCGCACAGCTCGTTCGAGCAGGCCGCGCTGCAGCCGTCACCCGAGACGAGGTTCATGTCGTCGCACTGCTCGCCGAGCGTGGTCTGTACGACTCCATCGCCGCACCGCTCGTTCGCACAAGCGGCGCTGCAGCCGTCGCCGCTCGTCAGGTTCGTGTCGTCGCACTGCTCGCCGAGCGTCGGCTGCAGGATCCCGTCACCACAGCGCTCGCCGACGCACGTCGCGCTGCAGCCGTCGCCGGTCGTCACGTTCGAGTCGTCGCACTGCTCGACGCCGGCCTCGATCGCGCCATCGCCGCAACGCGCAACGCGGCAATTCGACAGGCACGCATCGGTCTCGACCTCGTTGGCGTCGTCGCACTCCTCGCCGCCGTCGAGCTCGCCATCGCCGCAGCTCGCCGCCGTCTCGATCGTACAGCCGGGGCTGCACCCGTCGTTCGGAACGAGGTTGCCGTCGTCGCAGGCCTCGCCGGAATCGACCTGCCCGTTGCCGCACCCGAGGCACCCCGTCGAGCCGGAGCACGTCGCGTCGGCACAATCGATCGCGCCATTGCCATCGTTGTCGAGTCCATCATTGCACTGCGCGCCGCCTTCGAGCGGCGACTCGAACGCCACGATCGACTGGCAACCAGCGAGCAGCACGACGACCGCGAAGACTCTCCTCAAGGCTGTCCTAGCTCCTTGATCTCGTCGGCGAGCTCCGCCGCGCGATCGGTCGCGCGCTGCACCCGCGAGCCCGCGCCGGTCCTCGCGAACCGCTCGTAGGCCTGCTGCGCCTGCTGGAACAGCTTGAGCTTCGCGGCCGGATCCTTGGTGCGCGCGGCCATCTTGTCGTAGAGCTGCGCGTACGAGTAATCGAGACCCGCGTGCTTCGTCCCCGCCGCGCGGTTCAGCTTCGCGGCCTTGTCGAGGTTCTGCTTCGCGTCGCCGAAGTTACCCGCGGCGATCGCCGCATCGGCAGCGGCGACGAACATCTGCGGGTCGCCGGTCTCGGCCTTGACGTAGTCGCGTGCCTGCTTCACCGCGCCGGCCGTCTTGCCGCGCGCCGCGGTCGCGGCATCCCGGGCCTCCTTCGCGAGCACGTTCGCCTCGGCGACGAGCTTCGCGGCATCCGGTGACGGGCTCGCCCCCGCCCCATCGGAGGCTGCCTTCGCGGCGGCCTCGACCTTCGCCGCGACCGCCTCGAGCTTCGCCGCCGCTTCCTCGACGTTCGTCGCGAGTAGCTCGGCGTGCTTGAGCGTCGCATCGTCACGCGCAGGTGTTGCGGTGGTGATCGCGATGTCCTTCGCGAGTGCCTCGAACGCGCCGGCCGCGGCCTTTGCCTCGGTGGCGGCCGCGGTCGCCTCGTCGGCAGCGGCCTTGACCTTCGGCAGCGTATCGTCGACGGCCGGCGTCGGATCGGGCGTCGCCGGCACCGGGATCACCGCAGCGGCTTTCGGTGGCGGCTCCACGAGCCGCGAGAGCTGCCCCGAGGCCTTCGAGCGCACGACGGGATCGCTGTCGCTGACGAGCGGCTTGTACAGCTTGATCGCCTGGTCCTTGTCCTTGGCCACGACGTCCTCGATCGCATCGACGCCGGCGCGTCGCACGTCCTGGTTCGAGTCCGCGACGAGCCGGCGCAACAGCGGCACGCCTTCGCTCGATGGCAACGCGCGAATGATCGGCACCGCCGCGAGCCGCACCTTCGGATCGGTCGAATCGATCATCTCCGACGGTGTCGGCACCTTATCGCCGAGCTTCTCGCCGAGCTTGATCAGCGCGGTCTGCGCGCGTCCCTGCACGTCGACGTCCTTCGACTCGAGTGCCGCGGTCAGCACCGGCACGGCGATCGTCTTCTCGGCGTTGAACGTCGCGAGCCCTTCGGCCGCCGTGAACCGGACGTCGAACACCCGGTCCGCCACGCCGGTCTTGAGCGTCGACACGACGATCGGATTCTTCGCCGCCGATGCTGCCTGCACCGCCGCGAGTCGCAGATCGACCTGAGGGGCGACCACCGCTACATCGAGCTTCGCCTTGCCCGATGGGTCGCCGACCGCGATCAGCGACCCGGCCGCGACCACGCCGATGCGCCCCGGCTCTTCGGAGATCTGCGCGAGCGTGTCACGCACCGTCGCGCTGCCGATCTCGCCGAGCGCCTTGACCTGCTGCTCCTTCACCTTCGGATCGGTCTCCGACTTCACCGCGATCGCGACCTTCGCCGCTGCGTCGGCGCTCTTCATCTTGCCCGCGCTCTTCGAAGCCGCGAGCCGCACGTTCGGATCCGGATCCGCGATCGCCTGCGCGAGCAACGGCACGGCTTCCTTCTCGGGCATGTCGCCGAGCACGCCGGCCGCGGCCTTGCGGACCGCCCAGTCCTGCGAGCCGAGCGCGCTCCGGGTCCAGTCCACCGACGCCTGCGCGAGCACCCGTGGATCGAGTCCGACGATCGAGACGAGCGCCGCCGCCGCCGCGATCCGGACCGTCCAGCTCTTGTCGTTCGCGAGCGCGATCAACGCCTTCAGGCTCTTACGCTCGCCGATATCTCCGAGCGCGCGCGCCGCGAGCCGCCGCGTCTCCGGGTCCTTGTCGCCGAGCTTCGTGGTGATCAGCTCGAAGCCGCCGTAGTCGCCGAGCGGGATCAGCGCCACCGTCGCGACGAGCCGGTTCGGCGAGGCCTCGTTCGCGGACACGTCCTGCAGCACCCGCTTGCCGCTGTCGTCGCCGAGCTTCGCGAGCCCTTCGGCCGCCGCGAGCCGCGAGCCTTCGTCCTTGGACTCGAGGATCGCGTACAGGATCTTGCGCGCACTCGCGTCGCGCAACGCGGCCAGCTTCGTCAGGATCAGCGCACCGGCGTAGGGTGCGAGGTTGTTGAGCTCGGCCTCGTGGACAGCCAGCGCCTTGAGCGCCGCGATCGCTTCCTTGTCGCCGGGCTGGCTGATGTCGGCGAGCGTGAGCCCGGCCTTGAACGAGACCGCGAGGTCCTTGTCGCGGGCGTACGCGAGCAGCCGCTTGCGCGCATGCTTGTCGCCGAGCCGCGCGAGCGCCGACGCGTACCAGACCTTGAGTGGTGGTGGCGCCGCGGTCTCGAGCTTGCCGAGCAGCTGCGCGGTGCCCGATGCACCGATCGTCCCGAGCGCGTCCGCGGTGTGGCCGCGCACCTCGGCGTCGGGATCCTTCTCGGTCAGATCGGTCAGCGCCGGGACCGACGGCTCGTCCTTGAGCTTGCCGAGCGCGTCGGATCCTTGCACGCGCACGGCGGGCTCGGTCTCCCGGAGCGACGCCCGCAACGTCGTCTGCGCATCCTTGCGGACCTCGTCGTGGTCGAGCGGCTTGTCCGGTGCGGTCGGAGCGACCGGCTCGGGCTTCGTCGGCTTCGCCGTCGCCACGGCCACCGGGGCCTCCGCCGACGGCGGCGTCTTCAGCGACCTCCAGATCACGAAGCTCGCGACCGCGATCCCGACCAGCGCGCCACCGATCAAGACGGTGCGATTCCACCGCCCGCGTGGCTCGTCGCCGGGCTGTGCCGCGCGTGGCTTCTCCTCGCGGGTCGGCCGCATGCGGTTGAGCGTCTCGGCCTTCGCGGGCGCCCGTTGCTTCTGCACGTCGCGGAGATCGGCGAGCACGTCGGCCACGCTCTCGTAGCGCGCGTTCGCGTCCTTCACGAGCATCCGATCGATGATCTCGGCGATCGGAGCCGGCACGCCGAGGTCCGCCGGGATATCGGCGAGCCGCGGGGGGTCCTTGAACAGGTGACCGGTCATGATCGCCTGCAGCGTGTCGCCGACGAACGGCGTGACGCCGGCGAACATCTCGTACGTGATCACGCCCATCGCATAGATGTCGGTGCGGTGATCGATGTCCTTCGAGCCGTTGATCTGCTCGGGAGACATGTAGTGCGGCGTGCCGATCACCGACCCGGTCTGCGTCAGCTTCTCCTTCGGACTCTCGGATCCGACGAGCTTCGCGATCCCGAAGTCGAGCAGCTTCACCTCGAAGCCACCATCGGTCTTCTTCAGCCAGATGTTGTCGGGCTTCAGATCGCGATGGACGAAGCCCTTGTCGTGCGCCGCCTTCAGCGCACGCAACGTCTGCTCGAGGATCGGAAACGCCTCGGACCACTTCAGCGCGCCGCGCTTGATCCGCGCCGACAGCGGCTCGCCCTCGAGGTACTCCATCACGAAGAACACACGCCCGTCGGGATCGCGGCCGAAGTCGTAGATGTCGACGATGTTCTCGTGACGGATCGAGTTCACCGCTCGCGCCTCCTGATAGAAGCGCTCGACCACCTCGTCCGATCGACAGAACTCGAGCTTGAGGAGCTTGATCGCGCCTCGGCGACCGATCTTGCCGTGCTCGCCTTCGAACACCACACCCATGCCACCCTCGGCGAGCTTGCGCTTGATCGTGTAGCCGCACATCTCCTGGCCCACGAACGCGTCGTAATCTCCGCCGCCGCCGATCGGGGCACCGCGCTTCGTCGCCGCCTTCGAGCCGGGGATCGTGCCGGCATCGGTGTTCGGTGCGATCGTCGGAGCCAGCGTCGCCGCGACTCCAGCCGGCTCCGGCATCATCGTCGGCGCGATCGTCGCGTCGACGAGCGCGGCGTTCGCGGCGATGCCTTTGGTGGGCGCCGGGGACGTCATCGTCGGCGCCATCGTCGCGTCGAGCGCAGCGTTCGCGGCGATGCCTTTCGTGGGCGCCGGGGGCGTCATCGTCGGCGCCATCGTCGCGTCGAGGACAACGTCGTCGTGAGCAGGGGCCGGTCGCGGATTCGCGTTTGCCGTGCCCATGCCGATCACTGTCTTGCCCTTGTTCTCGTCGCTCATCTGATGTCCTTCACAGGCCGAGCAGCACTGCGGTGGCGGTCATTCGAACACCGGCGTCCGGATCGTCGGTCGCGAGCTTTGCGATCACGGCAGCGTGCTTGGCCGTATCGGCCGCCAGCATTCCGCAGATCGCGATCGCGAGCTTTCGCTCGTCGAGATCGGAGCTGGCGAGCCCTGCTTCCACCCAGCCGATCGCCCGCTTGTCACCGAGGCGCGCGAGCGCGATCGCCGCTTCGCCTCGACGCACGAACTCCTCGTCGGCGACGAGCCGCGCGAGGAACTCCCGAGCCTTGCCATCGCCGGCGCGAGCCAGGAGCTCGGCCGCACCCACGGAACGTGCTGCGTCCGGCTGGCTGAGCTCGTTCTCCAGCGCCGCGCGCCCCTTCGCGTCACCGAGCTTGGCGAGCCCACCGGCCGCGCGCCGCCACTGATCCCGTCCCGGCGGCGTCGCTTCCATCACGTCGAGCAGCACCGCCCGCCCGGCGGCGTCGGCGACCTCGGCCAGCGCGATCGCCGCGGTCAGCCGCGTGCCCGGGTCCTCGGTCGCGCGACTCAGGATCGCGCGTGCATCCTTGTCCCCGAGGCGGTACAGCACCGCCGCGAGCTCGACCTTGATCTTCTCGCCGGATTCGGCGAGCGCGGCGCGCACCTTCGGCGCGGCATCGGGCAACGCGAGATCACCGAGCGCACGTGCCGCCTTGATGCGCACGTCGGGCGGCGCCTTGAGCGCGAGATAGAGCAGCGGCGCGCTCGCCGGCACGCGGGCCAGGGCCAGCGCGTCGACGGCGAGCCCCTGTTGCTGCAGCTTTCCGGAGGCGATCGCGCCGTGCAGGCTCCGCTCGGCGAGCGAGCGTACCGCCACGAGATCGCCGGCCGCGAACTTGTCCTTGATCGACGCGGTCGGCGGCGGCGGCAACGTCGGCGCGTCGACCGAGCCGCTCGGCGTCGCCGTGATCGACTTCGCCGGATCCTTGCCGCGACCGAACACGACGTATCCCGCGACTCCGAGCGCCACGACCGCCGCGCCGACGATCAGGTACAGGCCGAGCCTCGACTGCGGCGGTGGCAACTCGGTACTCGGCCGGGTCGCGCGCTGCCCGACGACCGCGCCCTGGTACGCGGGCAACGATCCGGCGAGGCTGCCGCGCGTCGGCGTGCTCTCGAGCAACGGCAGCGACTCGGAGATCGCGCCGGAGTCTGCCTTCACTGCGGCGAGGATCGCGTCGTCGTCGAGCTTGCTCTCCTGCTTGACGCGCTCGAGGCCGGCGATCAGCTCGCTGATCGACTGGCAGCGATCCTCGACCTTGCGCTCGAGGCAGCTCGCGATCAACTTCGCGAGCGCCGCGGGAAGCGTGACGATGTCGTTCGCCGGCTTCGGTGACTCGTGGAGGATCTTGCCCGCGAGCTCGGCAAATCCCTCACCCTTGAACGGCGCCTGCCCCGTGGCCGCGCGGTACAGCATCACGCCGAACGCCCACACGTCACTACGTGCATCGACAGTGCCGCCGGAGATCTGCTCGGGGCTCATGTACTGCGGCGTGCCCATGATCGAGCCCGCGACGGTGAGCCCCTTCACGGCGCCCTCGCCGCGCAGCTGCGCGATCCCGAAATCGAGCAGCTTGATGAAGTATGGATTGTCCTCGCGCGCGACGACGTACACGTTCGCCGGCTTGAGATCGCGATGCACGATCTGCTTCGCGTGCGCCGCGGCGAGCGCCTTCCCGATCTGACCGAACACGTGGAGCAGCAGCGGCAGCTGCATCGGCCGTCGCTTGCGCATCAGATCATCGAGGGTCTCGCCCTCGAGGAACTCCATCACGAAGTACACGCTGCCGTCCGCGCCGTCGCCGTAGTCGTAGACGTTGATGATGTTCTGGTGATCGATCAGGTTGACGGCCTTCGCCTCGTTCAGGAACCGCGTCACGACCTGGGCGTGCATCGCGAGCTCGGGACGCAGCAGCTTGATCGCCGTGCGCCGGTTCAGCACCTCGTGGGTCGCTTCGTAGACGAAGCCCATCCCACCTTCGCCGAGCATCCGATCGATCTTGTACGCGCCGAGCCGCGTGTCCTTGGGCAGCCGCTCGACGTCTTCGGCCACCGCGCCATCAGCCGGGCACTGGCTCGCGTCCGGCTTGAGCAGACTCCGGCACTGCGTGCATACGCGCATACGACGAACCAGCGTAACGCGAGCTTTGCGATCTACACAATCGACGGAGCAGCTGATAGACGAGCGATCGACAGTTCTTCTACAATGAACTCATGCGTGCGTGGCTCGTGTGTGTAGGCGTCGTGTTTACAAGCGTCGTCGCGGTCGCAGCGCCGGGCGCGGGTGACAGGTACAAGGCCGCGGCGCGGCTCGTCGCCGAGGACGACAACGAGAAGGCCCTCGTCCTCGTCGATGAGGGACTCGCGATCGCGCCGAAGGATCTGCAGCTGCTCGGGCTCAAGGGCACGGTGCTGCTCAAGATGCGCGACTACACCGGCGCACTCGCCGCGTATCAGGCGTACCTCGATGCAGGTGCGAGCGGCGCCAACCGTCGCGAGGCGCAGAAGATCGTCAACAACCTGCGCGCCGTGAAGTCGACGTTCGTCGAGATCGCGATCGCGAACGGACCGGCCACGGTCTACCTCGACTCGAAGACGCAGGGCGCGTTCTGCACGGCCGCGCCGTCGTGCAAGAAGCCACTGCTGCCGGGCGAGTACAAGGTGATCGCCGAACGTCCCGGCTTCGAGCGCTGGACCCGGCGAGTCTCGATCGAGAACGGCAAGACCGCGAAGGTCGCCATCACGCTCGGCGAGAAGCCATCGCTGCTCACGGTGCGCGTCACGCAACCCGGCGCGCGCATCACGATCGACGACAAGCCCTACGACGCTCCCATCACGATCGCCGGCGGCGCGCACAAGATCGTCGTCTCGCTCGCAGGTCACGCCACCGCGCGCCTCGATGCCGCGGCGCACGAAGGCAAGCCGATCGAGCTCGAGGTCGCACTCGCACCCCTCGTTCCGATCCAGGTCGAGCCGCGCGGCGCAGAGCTGATGCTCGACGACAAGCCCGTCACGATCGAGGACGGCGGCATCGCGATCCCGGCTGGACCCCACGTCCTCGTCGCCCGCGCGAAGGGCTTTCGCGACGGCCGCACCGCGATCCCCGCCGAGCGCGCCGCTGACTACAAGGTGGCCGTCGAGCTCGCGCGGGTCGGTGCGATGCTCGAGCTCCGCAACGCACCCCACGGTGCGCGGGTCGTCGTCGATGGCAAGACCCTGGGCACTGCCCCGCTCGCTCAGCCGATCGAGATCGCACCGGGCGCGCACCTGCTCGAGCTCAAGATCGACGGCTATCGCCCGTACCGCACCACCAACACGTTCGCGACCGAACAGACGGTGAAGCTCGACGTCGGCAAGCTCCGGCGGGACAGCCGCAGGCGCACGTACCTCGTGGGCGCCGCGACCGGCGTCATGCTCGTCACCGGTGCGGCGTTCAGCCTCGCGGCGCTCGGCCGCGAATCCGCGTATGACGATCGCGCGCGCCGTGCGGGTGTCACCGCCGACGATCCGCTGCTGCAGGACATGCAGTCCGCCGGCGAGCGCTACTCGCTCCTCGCCGACGTCGGCTTCGGGCTCGGGATCGTCGGCATCGGTGTGACGACCTACTTCTTCCTGCGCGAAGGCCGCGGCGAATCGGAAGGCTCGCTCCACTTCGACGTGGGCCCGACCGGCGCGGTGGCGTCGGGTCGCTTCTGAACGCCGACGTCGTGTACCGAACGGGCTACGAGAATCCTGCACCACCGTCGCTGCCGAAAAGAACATCAAACGCGCACCCGGTTTCACGCGATCATGGTCGTCGTGATGCGGTGGTCACTGATCGTCGCGTCGTGCAGCTCATCCGGTAACCGGACAGCCACCACGTCGACCGCGGAGAGCAGAGCAGGTCGCGCCTCGTGGCGCACAGGGCTGCCCGGATGCCGTGCCGTAGGCTGCTTCGCGGCGCTCGCCGCGTCTGGACATTCCGCGACCTTCCGCCTCGACCCTGCGCCGTATCGCCGCACCGGGTCGCCGCCGTCCATCGGCTCGTGTACCGTGCGGGCGTGAGCGGAAAGCCACCCCAAACCTATATCCTTCACACGTTCTTCATCGCCGTCGCGATCATCGTCGCGATGATCCTGTTCCTGAAGAGTCAGTGGGGCTGAGCGCCCGCGCGGGCGAACACGCCCGTCACGGCAGGCAGCGCTGATTGGTCCGCAGCACCTCGCCGAGGTTCGGCGGCACCGGCAGCTGCATCTTCTTCATCGCGCCCTGGAAGTCCGCGGCCGATGGCAGCTTGAGCCGCGCGTTCTGCTGGCGCTCGCGGCCGATCGTCGACGCGCGGTGGCCGTCGTAGTCGTGCGCGGGGAACACCGCCGTATCGTCCGGTAGCTCGAGCAGGCGCTGCAGCGAGTGATAGAGCGCCAGCGAATCGCCGGTCGGCAGATCGGTCCGCCCGCAGCCGCCGATCAGCAACGTGTCGCCGGTCAGCACGCGGTCCGGGAGCACGAGGCACAGCGAGTCGTGCGTGTGACCGGGCGTGGCGATCACCTCGATGCGCAGCCGGCCGAGCTCGATGATGGCACCGTCGGAGAGCCCGCGATCGACGCACACGACCGGGGACGCGGCATGCATCAGCATCTTCGCGCCCGTCAGATCCTTGAGGCGTGGCGAGCCCGACAGGTGATCGGCGTGGGTGTGCGTCTCGATCGTGTACTTGAGCGTGTAGCGCTTCGCCTGCAGCAGATCGAGGTACTCGTCGACGCGCTCGCGGATCGGATCGACGATCGCGGCCTCCTTCGTCTCGGGGTCGGCGATCAGATAGCTGCGGCATCCGGCATCCGGCTGGAGGATCTCGAAGTCGTAGCCGCGGGGGGCGCCGATCTCCTCGCCGAACGCGACGCCCTCACCCTCGTGGGTCGCCTCCATCCAGCGATCGGCACAGCGACCGGCGAACTCCGCCGACATCGCGTCGCCCTTCATGCGGTAGCGACCGGTCCACTTGTGCGCGTGCACCTTCGCCACGAACTCGAGCAGCCGATCGACATCGTGCTCGTCGTTGTAGAGCCCGATCGAGGCGCGCACCGCGCCGGTGGGCTTCGGCCGATCGGGATGCTTCGCCGCATCGAGCTCGAGCAGGCGATCCATGTAGATGTGCGCGCAGAACCGGCCGGAGCGTACGGCGATGCCGCCTTCTTCCGACAGCACCGCCGCGGCGAGCAGCTCCGAGACCCCGTCGACGTTGAACGACACCACGCCGAGCCGGTCCGCGGCCGCGGCCGGTCCGTACACCGTGATGCCGCCGATCTGCGACAGCCCGTCGAGGATGCGCTGGGTGAGCCGCACCTCGTGCTTGCGGATCTCGTCGATCCCGATCGCCTGCAGGAACATCAGCGAGCGGGCCATCGCGACGACCCCGGCGATGTTCGGCGTGCCGCCGTGGTGGCGATCGGGCGATGGCAGAAACTCGGCATCGCGCGTCGAGACCTGCAGCGCCGTGCCGCCGCCCGGCATGTACGGCGGAGCCTGATCGAGCACCGCGCGCGGACCGTAGAGGAAGCCGGCGCCAAACGGCGCATAGGCCTTGTGGCCGGCGGCCGCGACGAAGTCGAGGTGCTCGGGATCGTCGAACCGCTTGACGTCGATGCGATGACGCGCGAGTGCCTGCGCGGCGTCGACCATGATCAGCGCGCCCGCTTCGTGCGCCATCCGCGCGATGCGGTGGACGTCGGGCATCGCCCCCGTGATGTTCGACCCGGCGGTGACCGCGACCAGCTTGACGTCGTTCTTGTGGAGCAGCTCGTCGAGGTGATCGAGATCGAGCAACCCCGCCTCATCGACGCGACAGCGCAGCACGCCGCCGCGCCGGCGGTGGGTGAGCTCGTTGGAGTGGTGCTCCATCTCGGTGGTGATCACCTTGCCGGGACGCTCGGCCATCACGTGGCTGCACAGATCGATCGCGTGCGTGGTGTTCGCGGTGAAGACCACGCAACCCTTGCGAAGCTCGGCGCCGATGAAGTCGGCCACCACGTAGTACGCCTCCTCGAACCGCTCCGTCGCCTTGCGCGACAACAGGTGCGTGCCGCGGTGAATGCTGGCGTACTCGCGCTCCATGAACTCGACGAACGCGGCGAGCACCGACTGGGGAGCGTGGGTCGACGCGGCATGATCGAGGTAGACCAGCGGTCGCTCGCCCGAGCCGAGCACGGGCACGTTCCTGCCGACGATCGCGAACTCGCGCCGCACCTCGTGCCAGTCGACTCTCGCGCCGGGGATCCGGCACACGGCGGCGCCGCCGGAGACCGGCAACCCGAGGTGACGCCAGCGCTCGATGCCACCGGCGAGGTTGAAGACGTGCAGGTAGCCCATCTTCTGCATCACGTCGGCGACCAGCGCCGAGCGATTGCCATTGCCGCAGTAGACGACCACCCGGGTGTTCGGATCGGGGACGTGTTCGTGGACATGCTTCTCGGCGAGCCCGCGCGGCAGCAGCACCGCCTCCGGGAGCGTCCCCGATGCAGTCTCGTCGTGCTCTCTCACATCCAGCACGATCCCGGTCCCGAGCTGCTTGCTCAGGTCCTCGCAGCTGACTTCGGCCACGCGGGTCAGGGCGTCGCAGACGAGCTCCTTGTAGGACCACTTCATGGCCCCGTCTATACCCCGACCATGGCGCGGTGATAGGGTCCGCGCCGTGGACAGGCCCGGTATCGCGGCGTCGGTGCTCGACCTCATCGGAGGGACGCCGATGGTGCAGCTCCGACGCATTGCCGGACAGACCGCCGGTATTGCGGATGTCGTGGTGAAGCTCGAAGGGCAGAACCCCGCAGGGAGCGTCAAGGATCGCGTCTGCATCGCCATGATCGAGGCGGCCGAGCGCGATGGCCGGTTGCGGCCCGGCGATACGATCGTCGAGCCGACGAGCGGCAACACCGGGATCGGCCTGGCGCTCGTTGCCGCGGTGAAGGGCTACCGCTTGATCCTGTGCATGCCCGACGATGCCGCGATCGAGCGGCGCAGCATGATGTCGCACTACGGCGCCGAGGTCGTGCTGACGCCGGGGCGCAAGCTGATGAAGGGCGCGATCGATCGAGCGCGCGAGATCGTGGCGCAGAACCCGCGCTGCTTCATGCCGCAGCAGTTCGACAACCCGGCCAACCCCGAAGCGCACCGCACCACCACCGCGCTCGAGATCCTGCGCGATACCGGCGGTACGATCGACGCGTTCGTCGCCGGCGTCGGGACCGGCGGTACGATCACCGGCGTGGGTGATGTCCTGAAGCAGAAGGTCCCCGGGATCCGCATCGTCGCCGTCGAGCCCTCGGCGTCGCCGGTACTCGCGGGTGGTGCGCCGGCGCGGCATGCTATCCAGGGGCTCGGCGCCGGGTTCGTGCCATCGGTGCTCGACCGCAAGGTGATCGATGAAGTGCTGGCCTGCGACGATCAGGTCGCGTTCGAGATGGCCGGCCGGCTCGCCCGCGAAGAAGGCATCACCGCCGGATTGTCCGGAGGCGCGGCGGTGTGGGCGGCGGTCGAGCTCGCGCGGCGGCTCGGTCCCGGCAAGCGCGTGGTCACCGTCATACCCGACACCTGGGATCGCTACACCAGCGTCGAGAAGCCGCGCCCCCCCGGCGTGGACTTCATCATCTGAGCGTGCCGTGAGCCAAGGCCGGTTCTCGGTGCTGCCTGGTGTGGCGCTCACGTTTGCCATCGCGCTGGCGGCCGAGCAGCTGCATCGGCTCGCGGTGCCGCCGTTCTCGATCGGCGATCCGGCGAGCCATCCGATCGATGCGATGTTGATCGCGATCGTCATCGGCATGGTGATCCGCAACAGCATCGGGCTGCGCGCGCGCTTCGCCGGCGGCGTGAGGTACTCGGTGACGTCGTTGATGGCGTTCGGCATCGTGCTGATGGGGGCCAAGCTCGACTTCTTCAGCGTGGTCCGGACGTCGGCGAACGCGCTCGTCATCAGCGTGATCTGCGTCGGGGTCGCGCTCGGCATGACCGTCTGGCTGTGCCGGCGGCTCGGCGTGGGCCACAACCTCGGCCTCCTGATCGGCGTCGGCACGGCGATCTGCGGCGGCACCGCGATTGCCGTGGTCGCACCGGTGATCGAAGCCGAGGAGAGCGAGACCGCGTTCGCGATCGCCACGGTGACCTTGTTCGGCATGGTCGCGGTGTTCGTGTTTCCGCTGATCGGCGGCGCACTCGACATGACGCAGCTCGAGTTCGGTGTGTGGGCAGGAACCTCGGTGCACGCGACGCCGCAGGTGATCGCCACCGGGTTTGCCTACGGGCCCGAGGCGGGCGACATCGCGACGATCGTCAAGCTGGTGCGCGTGCTCCTCCTCGCGCCGGTCGTGATCGGGCTCGGGGTCTGGCACGCACGCGCGAAGCGGCGCCGCCAGATCGCCCACGTCACCAAGCTCGGCAACCTCACCACGCTGTTCCCCCCGTTCATCCTCGGGTTCGTGTTGCTCGCGCTCGCCAACACGCTCCACCTGCTGCCCGACTTCACGCTTCATCTCCAGCAGAGCTTCGCGTGGGAGGCGCAGGACCTGCACGTCGTGCTCGCCAAGCTGGTGACGACCCTGTCGAGCTTCGTGCTCACGATGGCGATGGCCGGCGTCGGGCTCGGCGTCCACGTCCGCAGCCTGGCGAGCGTCGGGCTGCGCGCGTTCTACGTGGGCCTCATGTCGGCGGTGATCCTGGCGTGCTTCAGCTTCGCGCTGCTCCACCTGGTGCTGTGATCGGTCGTCGACCGGACTCGTCCAGACAGGCTTTCGTGCCGGGATGCGAACGAAACTGGGCGAGCCCACAGGCCCGCGCCGGCACGTCGATCTAACCTGCGGCGCACATGCCGCGTTATGAATTCTCCGAAGGATCATCAAACAAGTTCTGGGAGATCACGCTGTCGGGAAAGTCGTTCACGTGCCGGTTCGGCAAGCTCGGCGCGAGCGGCCAGACGACACTCAAGGAGTTCGCCAGCGAGCCCGCGGCGAAGACCGCGTACGACAAGCTGATCGCCGAGAAGACGAAGAAGGGCTACACGCCCGCCAACGGCGCATCGAAGAAGACCGCGAGCGCCAAGCCGGCCAAGGCGAACGCCGCTCCGAAGTCGGCCGCCAAGTCCGCCGGTCAGTACTTCGAATTCAAGGACGGCAGCTCGAGCAAGTGCTGGGAGATCACGCTCGCAGGGAAGTCGTTCACGACGCGGTTCGGCAAGATCGGCACCGACGGTCAGACGAGCTCGAAGGGTTTCAAGACCGACGGCGAGGCGAAGGCCGAGTACGCCAGGCTCGTCGCCGAGAAGACCAGGAAGGGCTACAAGCTCGTGCGCGGCGACGCGCCCGCCGCGCCGCAGGTGACGCACGCGCAGAACCCCAAGCTCGAGGCCGCGATCGCCTCCGATCCCGACAGCCCCGATGCCTACCTGGTCTACGCGGACTGGTTGCAGTCGCAAGGCGATCCGCGCGGCGAGCTGATCGTGTTGCAGCACGCCAACAAGACGGCGGCGGCGAAGAAGCTCCTCGAGCAGAACCGCGAGCACTTCTGGGGCAAGCTCGCGGACTTCACCGACATCCTCGAAGCCTATCCATATCGCCCGCTCGGTCGGACCACGACCTGGCGCTGGGGCTACCTCGAGGCGCTGTGGATCTCGAACAAGCACGAGCGCGATCGGATGTACGGCGAGGGTAAGCCCGCGATCGACGTCGACGAGGCCCTCGGCTGGATGCTCGATCACCCGTCGGCTCGGTTCCTGCGCGAGCTCACCGTCGGGATCATCTCGTACGAGAGCAACGGATACGACGACACCGCGAAGGTGATCGGCAAGCGATCGCTGCCGACCCTACGCAAGCTGATCCTCGGCGACTTCTACTCCGAGGAGACCGAGCTCAACTGGAGCGATGCCGGTAGCCTGCAGGCGATCTACAAGGCAGTGCCGAACCTCGAGAGCCTCACGGTGCGCAGCGGCTCGATGAAGCTAGGAAAGCTCGAGCTACCCGAGCTACGCGAGCTGAACGTGATCACCGGCGGCTTCGACGCCGGATCGCTCGCGTCCGTGTGCGCGGCGCGCTGGCCGGTGCTCGAGCGCCTCAGCCTCGAGCTCGGTCAGGAGAACAACATCAAGCTCAAACACCTGCAGCCGATCTTCGATGGCAAGGCGTTCCCGAGGGTGAAGCACCTCGGGCTCGGCAACTCGGAGATCTCCGACGTGATCTGCGAAGGCCTGGCGTCGTCGCGGATCGCGGCGCAGCTCGAGTCGCTCGATCTGTCGCGCGGCCGGATGGGAGACGCGGGTGCACTCGCGCTCGCCTCCGGCAAGTTCCCGAAGCTTCAGACCCTCGATGTCTCCGAGAGCTGGATCGGCAAGCAAGGGCTCGCTGCGCTCAAGGGCATCGCGAAGAAGCTCGAGGCGAAGGGGCAACAAGACGACGGCGGCGATCCGGAAGACCGCTACATCTCGGGCTACGAGTAGGCCGCTGCAACCTAGCGGTGGTCGGTTGCCGGCGTCGTGACGGAGCCGCTGCCGGGAGTCGCGCTGCCCGTCGACGGTCTCACGCGATCCCGCCTCAGCAGCACGTCGTGCACGCGCTTGTCGGCGCTGCCCGCCGCTGGTGCCGGCATCGACGACTCCGACGGTTGCGCGAGGTCCGTGAAGATCAGCAAGACCAGCACGACAAACAGCACCAGGCTCGCGAGGCCCACTTTGAGGTGCTTGTAGCCGATGGCACGCCGCGGGTTGCGGTTGCGTTCGATGATGTTGTCCAGGCGACCCACGCGCGCTCAGTCTACCGCCGTTCGCGGCGATGACTACAGGACCGTCGGGACGGTTGGGGCCTCGGGCACGGGCTCCTCGACGATCGGCTCATCCTCGGGCTGCTCGACGATCGGCTCGTCCGCGTGCTCGGTGTCGTCGACCGTCACGTCGTCGATGACCTCGTCGCCGCCGTCGACGTCCTCGGGCATCGGCTCGCGCAGGTCGTAGGTCTGGTCCTCGGTCTCGACCTGCTTCTCGACTTCGACCTTCGCCGTCTTCGCGACGACGATCGTGTCGACACCCTCGAGGCGCTTGCGGCTCGCCTTCGCCGCGCCCGAGCCGAGCTTGGCGCCGTTCTCGAACGCGAGGCGAGCGTCGTCGAGCGCGTCGAGCTGCTCGTAGGCAAGGCCGAGGTTGTTCCACATGTAGCCCTCGGTGCCCTTGCGGCTCGTCGCCTCGACGAGCGCGTTGATCGCCTCCTGGTGGTCCTTCAGCGTCAGGTAGACGAGGCCGAGGTTGTTCCAGGCCCACACGTTGTCGGCGTTGAGCTCGGTCGCCTGACGGAACGCGATGATCGCGGCGTCGTAGTCGTGGCGTAGCAGCTCCGCGCGACCGAGCGTGTTGTAGGCGTGGCTCGACTCGGGGGCGAGCTTGATCGCCTTGTTCGCGTGCTTGATCGCGAGGCTGCGATCGTTCGTGCTGATGTACGAACGTGCGAGCTCGAGCTGCGGCTCGGCATTCTTCTTGTCGAGCTTGACCGCGGCCGTGAACAGCTCGCGAGCGCGTACGTGCTCGCCCTTCGCCGCCAGCTCCTTGCCGAGGCTCATGCACTCGGAGAGCTTGGTCGGGATCCAGTGCTCGACCACGGGCACCTCGACCCTGGCGATCGGCTGCTCGGAGTCCCCGAACTTTCCGACGACGGCGTCGGTCTGCTTCGGCAGATCCTTGCGCTGCAACGTATCGGTCACCGGCATGTTCCCGATCGGCGTCGACTGGTCTCGACCGCCGCCGCACGCGGAGATGGGAAGGAGGAGAGCAAACAAGATGCAACGAACTTGCGACTGCGACTTCATGGTGGAGAACCCCTTGCGAACGGGCCAAACGACCCTGTTTCTGCAGAGGAGCTTCAGCATCGGTCGTGCCACCGTGCTCCCGCTTTCGCGACGCCAACTTGTGGGCGCATGTGGGTCCGCGGACACGCGGCCCGTTCTCCGACGGACCACGGCCCTCGAACCGGGTTCGGTTCAGAGACCGGCGTGCGCTTTGATGTGCACGACCGCTTCGAGCTTGCCAGCCGGGACCAGCTGACCCGCGCGCACGACGAGCGTCGAGCCGACCACCACGTTGAACGGCGTCTTGTACGTGTTCATCATCGCCACCAGGTCGGCCTTGCCCGTGCTGGTGAACGCGATCTGCTGCGGTCCGACGGTCGTCGTCCCTGCGTCGACCATGTCGATCGTGCCGATCGGCTTGGCCTGTGGATCACTCGGATCCATGACCGACATCGGCGCGACGTACACGGTCATCGGCGGCGTGGCGACGTTGAGCGTGTTGGTCGTGATCTCCCAGGTCACGCTGTCGATCGTCACCTTGATGACCGGCTCGTCGTTGAGCGACTGGAGCTCGGACGCCTCCGACTTGAGATCGATCACCTGATGGAGGCTGACCTCGAGGAAGAGATCGCAGGTCTGCGTGGTCGTGTTGCACTCGCCCGTGCAATTCATCGGGCATGCCTGCTGCGCTGCCGAGTTGCACACCGTCGGTGCGCTCGAGCAGTTCGTCGAGAGGATTGCCTGCGCCTCCTGATCGCTGACCTCCCAGCTCGCGGAGTCGATGGTGAACTTCTTGTCGGGGAGGGTGAGATCGAAGTCGGTGACATCCGAGCTGATCAACCCACATCCGGTACTGAGGGCGATAACCAACGCCCCGGAACACATAAGTAATTGAGTCATAAATACCTCTCCTACCGACGAGGATCCCGATGATAGCACCACGCCGTCGTCGACACGCAGAAACGGTTCGGGCGCGTGACTGCCGCTACACCTACAACGAATCGACGAGCTGTTCTGCCACGGTCCATGGATCGGCACGGCGCTCGACGACGGCCTGTGCGATCTCCGCGAGCCCACCCCGCTCTGCCATCGCGCGGGAAGCCCGGTCGGCGAGCAGCGCTTTGACGAGCTCGCCGAGGTGCGCGGTCGCACGAGCCGTAGCGCGCGCCGCGGCACTCGGTCCCGACCACGCGCGCGCTCGGTGACGTTCGATCGCGGTGCACAGCTCGCTGATGCCCGAGCCCTCGGCCGTGCCGCGGATCGCGATCGTGCGCAGGATCTCGACCTCCTTGCGCTCGCCGGTCGCCCGCAGATCGAGCATGTGGAGGAGGTCACGCTCGGTCCGGTCGGCTCCCTCGCGATCGGCCTTGTTGACGACGAGGACGTCGGCGACCTCGAGCAGCCCCGACTTGATCGCCTGGATGTCGTCGCCGAGACCGGGCACCGAGACCACGACGGTCGTGTGGGCGGCCTTCATCACCTCGACCTCGTCCTGGCCCACCCCGACGGTCTCGATCAGAACGCGCTCGAAGCCCATCGCATCGAGCACGTGCACGACGTCGAACGTGGAGCGCGAGAGCCCTCCGAGGTGACCGCGCGTCGCGAGGCTGCGGATGAACACGCCGGGATCCAGCGCGTGCCGTTGCATGCGGATTCGATCACCGAGGATGGCACCGCCCGAGAACGGCGACGTCGGATCGACGCACACCACGCCGACGCGATCGCCGGCCGCGCGATAGTGGGCGATCATCGCGTCCACCACGGTCGACTTGCCGGCGCCCGGATTGCCGGTGATGCCGATGATGTAGCCCTTGCCGGTGTGCGGGAACAGCGCCTTCAAGGTCGCGAGCGCCGCGGGCCGGCGATCGTCGAGGTCGCGCATCAGCCGCGCGGCGGTTCGCACATCACCGGCGAGGATCGGCGCGATGTCCGTCACGGCTTCCCCTTGAACCGCTGCTCGGGGCCGGCGGGCGTGTAGATCTGCACGGCTCGGAGATCGGCGGTGCAGGCGAACGCGTGCTTCGTGTTCGATGGGATCTGGACGACCGAGGTCGCGGTGATCTCGATCGCGACGCCGTTCACCGTCAGCGTGCCCGCGCCTGCGAGCACGTAGAGCAGCTCGGTCTCGCCGGCGTGGACGTGCTCGGGAATCTTGCCGCCCGACGGCAGCTCGATGACCGACGCCGCGAGGCTCTTGTCCTTGATCGTGGCCGGCTCGGCGAACATCGTGACCAGTCCTCGACCCGGCGCGGGGAGCTGCTTCGCGTTCGCTGCCGGCAAGTACACCGGCCCGGCCACGCCGGACTTGATCGCGCCGAGCTCGCGCGTCGGCAGTGCCCCCGCACGTGCCGTACCTTCGCGGCCGCCGGGTACGATCACGATCACCGCATGCAGATCGGCGCTCGCCATGACGTTGCGCGCCGCGCCCGCGGGTACGTACATCATGGCTCCGGCGGCGACGGCACGCCGGTTCGCGGAGCCCGTGACCTCGACCGTGCCGGCCTGGAGGAAGTACCAGAGCTCGGCGCGCTCGGCGATCCGCGCACCCGTCGAGCCGCCTGCTTGCAGTGCGAGCTCGATGACCGAGGCCGCGCCGTTGCCGGAGTTGTTCTCGTCGAGTACCACCGCGAGCGCGACCTTGCCCTGCCCGTGCCACGGCACGAGCGCTCGATCGATGACGTTCTGGCCATCCTTCGGCGCACGGAACTTGAACGGCAGCTGGATCGCCTGGCCGTGGAGCGGCGGGGCCCATGGATACTTGCCGAGCACCTGCACGAGGCACGCGGCGAGCTTTGGATTGCGGGCGGTGTCGCGCGCGACCGACACCTGCGCGGTTCCGGCGCTCTGGATCTCGATCGTCGCCGCGATCTCGCCCTCGATGTCGAAGCGCTCGACGGCCGCCGCGGCCCAGCAACCCTGCGCGGCCTCGTCGAGCTCGTTCATCGCCTTCTGGATCGCCGCGAGCCGCTCTTCCTGCGACGCCTCGGGCGCATCGACCGGGACCGTCGCCCCCGGTTCGCTCACGCTGCCCGAGCCCGGACCGGGACGGACTTCCGATCCTGGACCGGGGCACGCCGCGAGCGAGAGGGCGAGCGCGCCCAGCCGCGCGAGCCGCATCGATCCCACGGGGCTGCGCCCCGCCCCACCGGCAGAGCCGGCAGGGTCCCCACCCCACCGATTCGCTTCGCGCATCAGGCCACCTTCGGCCGCAAGTACGTCTCGACCCAGTCGATGATCTCCTGCGTGCTCGCACCGGGCGTGAAGATCTTCGCGACCCCGATCTCCGCGAGCTTCGGCAGATCGTCCTTCGGCACGATGCCACCGCCGAACACGACGACGTCGGCGACGCCGCGCGCCTTGAGCGCGTCGATCACCGCGGGGAACAGCGTCATGTGAGCGCCAGACATGATCGACAGCCCGACGGCGTCGACCGCTTCCTGCACCGCGGCGGACGCGATCATGTCCGGGGTCTGGTGCAAGCCGGTGTAGACGACCTCGTAGCCGGCGTCGGCGAGGGCGCGGGCGACGACCTTGGCCCCACGATCGTGGCCATCGAGCCCTGGCTTGGCGACGAGGATGCGGAGCTTGCGATCGGACATGGTTGCTACCTCTGATCAGGACGATGACGAGCTGCGGAGCAGGTTGCGCGCGATGACGATACGTTGGATCTCGCTCGTGCCCTCGTAGATCCGCGTCGCGCGGACATCTCGCAGCGCGCGCTCGACGGGGAAGTCGCGGACGTAGCCGTAGCCGCCGTGGACCTGCAGCGCGATGTCGCAGATCTTCCACGCGTGCTCGGTGGCGAACAGCTTCGCCATCGCGGCGTGCTGCGCGAACGGCTGGTGGTGCTCCTTCGCGTGGGCGGCACGCAGCGTCAGGAGCGTCGCGGCATCGAGCCACGTGGCTGCGTCTGCGAGCATCGAGGCGATCGCCTGGTGCTTGATGATCGGCTGGCCGAACGTCTGCCGCTCGCCGGCGTAGCGGATCGCGGCCTCGAGCGCGCCGCGCGCGATCCCGATCGCCTGCGAGGCGATGCCAATGCGGCCGCCGTCGAGCGCCATCATCGCGAACGCGAAGCCCGCGCCCGGCTCGCCGAGCACCGCCTCGTCCCCGACCTCGACGCCATCGAACACGAGCTGCGCCGTCGACGAGCCGCACAGCCCGAGCTTGTGCTCGAGCCGCGCACACGTGAGGCCGTTCGCACCGTGGGGGACCACGAACGCCGTGATGCCCTTGTGGCCCACGCCGGGCTCGGTCACCGCCCACACGACGATGGCCCCCGCGAAGTCTCCGCTCGTGATCCATTGCTTGGTGCCGGTGAGTCGCCACCCCTTGCTCGTCCTCGTCGCGACCGTGCGCATCGCCGCGGGATCCGAGCCGGCCTCGGGCTCCGACAGCGCGAACGCGCCACACACGAGCTCGCCGGAGACGAGCCGCGGCACCCACGTCTTCGCGATCGCCGGGCTGCCGCTGTTCGCGAGCAACTCGGCCACCATGTTGGAGACCGAGACGGTCACCGCCACCGATGCGTCGCCGCGCGCGAGCTCCTGGAGCGCGAGCGAGTAGGCGACCGTCCCGGCGGCGACGCCACCGAGCTCCTCGGGCACCGCGATGCCCATGAGGCCGAGCTTCGCGAGCTCCTTGAGCTCGATGTACGGGAACTTGCTCGTCCGATCGCGCTCGGCTGCCGCCGGCATCAACAGGCGCTCCGCCGCGTCGCGCGCCGTGCGCTGCACGAGCAGCTGCTCCTCGGTCAGCGCGAAGTCCATCGCGCGGAGTATGGCCCAGCGACCACGCCCCACGCCAGGCGAGAACGCCCTCTACACGCGCGTGATCACTCGGTGATCGTCAACGTGTGCGTGGCCGGTGTGCCGAGCGTGGCATTCGTGGGCCCGGTGAGGTCGACGATCACGGTCTCGGGGTCCTCGTTGTTTGGGGAGTTCGCGGTGACGTCGATCCCGAAAGTGCGGCTCGTCGTGCCGGCGGGGAACGTCAACGACGCGATGGTGAGGTTGAAGTCGGATCCCGACGTCGCCGTGCTGGCCGCGTTCAGGCTGTACGACACGCTGACCGTCTTCCCGCTGGCCACCGAGAGCCGGACGCTCACATTGACGGTGGGGTTTCCCCCGCTCGAATCCTCGTCCACGGTGCTGGTCGCGGCCATGAAGGCGATGCTCGGCGGCAAGTCGGTGGCGTCGGCGGCGATCGTGAGGGTGTGAGTCGCGGTCCCCAGCGACGCATTCGTCGGCGCCGAGAGCGTGACGCTCACCGTCTCGTCGTTCTCGTCCTCGGTATCGTTGACGATCACCACCACGATCGTCTTCGAGGTCTCGCCCGGCGCGAACACGACGGTCCCCGGCGAGCCGGTCACCGTGGCGTCCGCCGCGCTGGCCGAGACTCCGGATCCCGCGTAGGCCACCGAGACGGTCCGGCCCGACGGGGCATTCAGCGACACCGTGACGTTCACGGTACCGACGTCCTCGTTCGCGGTGCTCGTCGCCGCGGCGAACTGCACGACCGGCGGGAGGTCGTTGTCGGTGATCGTGTGGGTCGACGCGGCGAGCGTGCCGACGACCAGGTTGGAGGAGGCTCCTCGCAGCTCGAACTGGAGGGACTCGCTGTCATCCTCGTCGAGGGCGTCATCGATCTCGCCGATCGGCACGCTCGCGGTCGTCGCTCCGCTGAGGATCGTGACGACCGTGCCTTCGGTGAGCGCGAGATCCGCCGCGGTCGCGGTGCCTTCGACGACCCCGATGACCACGGTGCTGTTACCCTCGGCGGGCTTGTCGAGCGTGAGCGAGAGCATCGTCGGCGCCCCCTCGCCCGTCGACGTGGACTGCGACATGAACTGCACGCGCGGCAGGATGTGATCGCTGATCGTGACCCTGTGGACCACGATCACGCCTAGCTCGGCACCGTCCGGTGTGGTCAGCGCGAGATCGAACGCCTCGATCGCCTCGGTCTCGTCGGCGTCGGGGGTGATCATGATCGGGATCTGCTGCCGCACCTCGCCGGCCGCGAACGTCACCGAGGATGCCATGGTCGTGAAGTCGTCTCCGGGGGTCGCCGAGCCGCCGCTGAGCACCGAGTACATCACCGTGACGGGCGTGTCCGATGGCATGGAGAGCACCACGGGGATCATGACGGTCGCGGAGGTCTCGTCGGCGCCGGATGATTCGAACTCGAACCCGATCGTGGGCAACACGACCTCGGGCGTCGCATCGAGTGCGGAGGGCGAGCTGAAGTTGCACGCGGCAACACCGACGGACAACAAGGCAAAGCGGTGCCACTGGCGCATGGTCTGGTTAGGATCGCCGGAATGGCCGGCTTCCTCAAGGACCCAGATCTGACAGATTTCACTGGGATGTACGGTTGTTGCACAACGCGTGACGAACCGCCGTGACAACCTAGGGGCGATACCGAACGGCGAGCTTCGCGACGGTGCCCTTCGGATCGGGCAACCGCCACCCCATGGCGGCCTTCTCGGCGCAATCGGCCCACGCCTCGTCGAGCACGCTCTTGGCCGACGAGAAGCCCACGGACTGCGCCTTGCCCTGCGGACCGACGTAGACGGTGATCGTGACGTCGTCGGGCGAACCACCCTTGACGCCCTTGGCCTTCGCGCACTCGTCGAGCTTCATCAACTGACCGCCGACGGCCTTGAGGCCCTGATCCTCGTCCCAGATCGACGCCTTGCCCCTCGTCGCGAAGTCGAGCGGCACCATGAAGTCGGCATCGCCACCGATCGGCTTGCCGAACGTCGCGGCACGCGCGATCTCGAGCAGGCACTTCTCGACGGGCCAGGCACCGAGGTCGCTCTCGGCGAGCTTGACCGCGGTGATCTCGCCCAGCTTGTTGATGTCCCAGTGCAGCGCGACGTGGCCTCCGAGCCATCGCCGCCTGCCGACGCGCGTCGTGTAGCACGCGGACAGATCTTCCTTGTGCGGCGTCAAGCCGACTTCGACCACGTTCGGATCCATGCGGCCACGGCCGTTGATGATCTCGACGCCCTCCTCCTCGTGCGTGTCATCCTCGACGACCACGCGCGTCGCGCGCGGCGGCTCGACGGGCTTCGATGGCGGCGCGGCGGCCGTGCCTCCGCACGCGGCCAGTGCGGCGATGACCAAAGCCTCGCGAGGCCGAACGAGGAGCGGGGAGTTCACGAGGCCTCGAACGCATACGTGTACGTCGTCGGGTACGGCTTCGGGAGCTCGGGGAACTGGATCTCCTTGACCTTGTTCACCACGCAGTCGGTGAGCGACTTCGACTCGAGCGTCGCCTTGATCACCTTCACGTCACCGACCGTACCCGCCGGCGAGATCACGACCTCGAGCGTGACCTTGCCGCGCGAGTTCTTCGGCAACTCCTTGTTGTCGACGGCGATCGACAGGCAACGCGAGACCGCCGGACCCTTGCGCTCGAACATGCGCGTGATCTGATCCATCGTGTCGGCCGAGACCATGGTCACGTCCTCCACCGGCTCGGCGCCGCTGGGATTGTCACCCGTGGGCTCGGGCGTCGTGGTGGTTTGTTTGCCGCCGCCGCAGGAGAACGCGAGCGCGATCGTTGTCAGGAGTGCGTGCTTCACCATCACTATTGCCCTTTCGCGAGATATCCGGCGATCACGATCCGCTGGATCTCGCTGGTCCCCTCGTAGATCTCTGTGATCTTCGCGTCGCGGAAGTGACGCTCGACCGGAAACTCTGTCACGTAGCCGTTGCCGCCGAAGATCTGGATCGCCTCGCGCGCTGCGCGGTTCGCGACGTCGGAGGCGTACAGCTTCGCCATCGCGGCTTCCTTGCCGTACGGGTGCTTGTGGTCCTTGAGCCACGCGGCGCGCAGCGTGAGGAGCCGCGCCGCGTCGATCTCGGTCGCCATGTCGGCGAGCTTGAACGCGATCGCCTGGTGCTGCACGATCGGTTTTCCGAACGAGCGCCGCTGCTGCGCGTAGGCGAGCGAGTCGTCGAGCGCGGCGCGCGCGATGCCGAGGGCCTGCGCCGCGATCCCGATGCGACCGCCGTCGAGCGTGGACATCGCGACGCGGAAGCCCCCGCCGACCTCGCCGAGCAGTGCATTGCCGGGCAACCGCACGTCGTCGAGGTAGATCTGCGAGGACTTGCTGCCGCGGATGCCGAGCTTGTCGTCGGGCGGGCCACAGCGCACGCCCTTGGTCTTCATCGGCAGGATGAACGCCGTGATCCCCTTGTGACCGGCGGCCTTGTCGTTCATCGCGAACAGCACGCAGACATCGGCGACCGGGCCGTTCGTGATCCAGTTCTTCGTGCCCTGGATCAGCCAGCCGTCGCCGTCCGGAGTCGCGGTCGTCTTCTGCGCGGCGGCATCCGAGCCGGCCTCGGGCTCGCTGAGCGCGAAGCATCCGAGCAGCTTGCCGCTCGCGAGCGGGGTGAGCCACTCCTGCTTCTGGGCCTCGGTGCCGAACCGAAAGATCGGATCGCAGACGAGCGAGTTGTTGACCGACATGATCACGCCGGTCGACGCACACGCGCGGGAGATCTCCTCCATCGCGAGGACGTAACAAACGTGATCGAAGCCGGAGCCGCCGTACTGCTCCGGGATCGCGATGCCGAGGAAGCCGAGCTCGGCCATCCGCTTCACGAGCTCGGCCGGATGGCGATGCTCGCGATCGATCTCGGCGGCTTTCGGCAGCACCTCTTGCTGCGCGAAGTCGCGCGCGGTCTTGTGAACTGCCTGCTGCTCTTCGGTCGGACTGAACTGCACGTTATTGGCCCTTGAACTCTGCTGCGCGCTTCGGCTTGGCGAGGAATGCCGCCATGCCTTCGCGCTGATCCGCGGTCGCGAACAGGAGACCGAAGCTGCGCTGCTCGAGGGCGAGCGCGTGCTCGAGCGTCGTCGATTGGCCGAGGTGGATGAGGCGCTTGACCTCGGCGACCGCGAGCGGACCGTTCCGGGCGATCCGCAGGGCGAGCTCCTTCACCTTGCCGTGCAGCTCGGCATGCGGCCACACGGCGTCGGCGAGGCCGATCCGCAGCGCCTCGGCCGCACCGATCTGATCGCCGGTCATGCACAGCTCCTTCGCCTTGGCGACACCGACCCGCCGCGCGAGCCGCTGCGTCCCGCCGAACCCCGGAATCACGCCGAGCTTGACCTCGGGCTGGCCGAACTTCGCGTGCTCGGAGGCATGGATGAAGTCGCACGCGAGCGCGAGCTCGCAGCCGCCGCCGAGCGCGAAGCCGTTCACGGCCGCGATCCACGGCTTCTCCGACGTCTCGATCGACGAGCCGAGCGCGCCGCCCATCGCGGAGAACGCCTGCGCGTGGATCGGCGACAGCTCCTGCATCTCGGCGATGTCGGCGCCCGCGACGAACGCCTTGTCGCCGGCACCGGTCAGGATCACGACGCGAACGTCGGTCGAGATCTCGAGCTCGCCCGCGACGCTCGTCAGCTCTGCGATCACGGTGCTCGAGAGTGCGTTCAGCACGGCCTCGCGGCTGATCGTGACGATGGCCAGCGGGCCGTCGAGCTGGACCTTCAGGGTCTCGTAGGAGTCGTAGCTCATGATGCCTTCTTCTGGCCCTGCGGGTCGTACTCGTAGAACCCGCGACCGACCTTCTTGCCGAGCCAGCCTGCCGCCACGTACTGGCGGAGCAGCGGACACGGACGGTACTTGTCGTCGCCGAGCTCGCGGTGCAGCACCTCGGCGATCGCGAGGCAGGTGTCGAGGCCGATCAGATCCGCGAGCTCGAGTGGCCCCATCGGATGGTTGAGGCCGAGGCGTACTCCGGTATCGATATCCGCGGCCGTGCCGAGCCCCTCGTAGAGGCCGTAACAGGCCTCGTTGAGCAGCGGGATCAACATGCGGTTCACGATGAAGCCCGGAATGTCGCGCGCCTCGATCGTCGTCTTGCCGAACCGCTTCGCGAGCTCGACGGTGGTGTGGTACGTCGCGTCGCTCGTCGGCAGCCCGCGCACGATCTCGACGAGCTTCATCAGCGGGACCGGGTTCATGAAGTGCATCCCGATCACGCGATCGGGACGGCCAGATGCCGCGGCGATCTTCGTGATCGAGATCGACGACGTGTTCGACGCCAGGATCGCGTCGTCCTTGCAGACCTCCCCGAGGCTCTTGAAGATCGTCAGCTTGAGCTCCTCCTTCTCGGGAGCGGCTTCGATGACGACATCGCACTCGTGTAGATCGCGGTGGCCGGCTCCCGCTTTCAGGTGACCGAGCGTCTTGTCACGGGCCGAGGCCTCCAGCTTGCCCTTCTCGACGAGCCGGTCGAGCTGCTTCTTGATCTTGCCGATGCCGGCCTGCGCGAAGTCCGGTGCGGCGTCGACGATGATCACGTCGAGCCCCGCCTGCGCCGCGACCTGGGCGATGCCCTGCCCCATCTGCCCGGCTCCGACGACGCCGAGCCTGCTGACTTTGGCCGGATTGTCGCTCACCTGGCCAGACGGCCTCGCGAGGCTCTGGTCATCGGTCACGGACGTTCCACCAGGAGGGCGATGCCTTCGCCACCGCCGATGCACAGCGACGCGCCACCGGTCTTCGCACCCTTGGCTGCCATCACGTGCAACAGCGTCACGAGCACGCGCGCGCCCGAGGCGCCGATCGGGTGGCCGAGCGCGACCGCTCCGCCCCACACGTTCACCTTCGCAGGGTCGAGGCCGAGCATCTGGTTGTTCGCGACCGACACGACGCTGAATGCTTCGTTGATCTCCCAGACATCGACCTGCTTCGCGTCCCAGCCCGCCTTCTTGAGCGCGTTCTGGATCGCGGGCGTCGGCGCCGTGGTGAACCACTCGGGTGCCTGTGCGTGATAACCCGACGCGACGAGCCGTGCGAGGACCTTGGCGCCGCGCTGCTTCGCCTCGTCGGCGGACATCAGCACGAGCGCCGCGGCGCCGTCATTGATCGACGAGGCGTTGCCCGCGGTGATCGTGCCGTCCTTCACGAACGCGGTGCGCAGCGACGGCAACTTCTCGATGCTGCCGCGGCCCGGCTCCTCGTCGGTCTCGACGGAGATCTCGCCCTTCTTGTCGGCGATCTTGACGGGCACGATCTCCGCCTTGAAGTAGCCCTGCTTCTGCGCATCGAGCGCGCGGCGATAGCTCTCGGCGGCGTGCTCGTCCTGCTTGGCGCGCGAGATGTCCTTCTCCTTCGCGCACAGCTCGGCGCAGTTGCCCATGTGCTGGTTCGAGTACGGATCCCACAGGCCGTCGTGGACCATCGAGTCGACGTTGTCGACGGGGCCCATCTTGACGCCGGCGCGTAGCCCACGCATGACGTGCGGCGCATTCGACATCGACTCCATGCCGCCCGCGACCGCGATCTCGATCTCGCCGGCCGCGATCATCCGCGCGGCGCCGAGCACCGCTTCGAGACCCGAGCCGCAGACCTTGTTGATCGTCACGCAAGGCACGCTCGGTGGAAGCCCCGCATGGAGCGCGGCCTGGCGCGCGGGCGCCTGGCCAACGCCCGCAGGCAACACCATGCCCATGTGCACGACGCCGACATCCTTGGCATCGACCCCGGCACGCTCGAGCGCAGCCTTGATCGCCGTGGCGCCGAGCCGCGTCGCCGGGACCGAGGCGAGAGATCCGAGAAAACTTCCGATGGCGGTGCGCGCGGCACCGACGATGACAACGTCTCGCATACCGGTGGGATACCCCGCTGTTGCGGAAGGCGTCAAGGTGGGGCCACGAGCGTCGGACAGCTGACAATACCGTGACAGTCCGGGCAGTTATCACGTGCTCCGATCACGTCCCATGATCGAGCAGCGCTACGTGCGGTGACGGCGCGCCCGCTCCACGATCGCCGGTAACACCGAGAGGACCCGATCGATCTCGGCCGCGGTCGTGCTCCGTCCGAGGCTGAAGCGAACCGCCTCCTGCGCCTCGTCGGCAGCCTTGCCGAGCGCGACCAAAACCGGTGACGGTTGCAGCGTGCCCGACGTGCACGCGGCACCCGTCGAGGCCGCGATGCCCTCGAGGTCGAGCGCGATCACGATCGACTCGCCGCGCGCCCCCGCAAAGCCGGCGTTGATGGTGCCGCCGGTACGCGGCGTCCTCGAGCCGTGGATCCGCACCCCGGGGATCCCGACGAGCCCGGCCTCGAGGCGAGCCCCGAGCGCGGCGACCTCGGCCCACGTGGCGAGGTCGATCGCGCCGGCGGCCGCACCAAATCCGGCGATGCCGATCGTGTTCTCGGTGCCGCCGCGCCTGCCACGCTCCTGGTGCCCACCGTCGACGATCGGCGCGGCCTCGTGGGTCAGCACGACGGCGCCGACGCCCTGCGGCCCGCCGATCTTGTGCGCCGAGATCGCGAGGCTATCTGCGTCGATCGATCCGAGCGCGAGCTTGCCGGATGCCTGCACTGCATCGACGTGCACCAGCGCCCCGGCGGTCCGGGCCGCCGCGAGGACAGATCCGTCGAGCAGCGTGCCGAGCTCGTGATTGACCGCGCTCACCGCGACAAGACCCACACCCTCGAGTGCGTCGACCACCACGCCCCCATCGGAGGTCACCGGGAGTGTGCGGACGTGCCAGCCGCGCGCCTCCAGCGAGTGAACGGCGCCGAGCAGTGAGGGGTGCTCGATCGGCGTGGTGACCACAACCCGCGGCAGGCCCTGCCGCTCGGCGACGCCGGCCAACACCCACACCCCGAGCGCGTTGGACTCGGTTCCGCCGCTGGTGAACACCACGTGCTCGCGGGGCCTACCAGTAAGTGCGGCGACCTGCGTGCGGGCGCGTTCGACCCGATCGCGGGCCCTGCGACCCTCGGCGTGGATGGACGAGGGGTTCCCGGTCTGGGAGATCTCGTCGATCATGGCCTCGCGAGCCGCCGAAACGAGCGGTGCCGTCGCATTGAAGTCCAGGTAGATCCGCGCGTTCGTTGACATGATAGGCGGCCTGTCCCCATGATCGCCGACGGGCCGGGACTTGTCCCGTGCCTTGGCACATGGCCGACGACGCCGGCGCGCTCCTGGTTCGCTCAGGGCTGGTTCCCTCCAGCGCCTTGGATGATGCACGCGTCCGCGTCGCGAACCATGGGGGCACGATCGGCGAGCAGCTCGTCGCCGCGGGTGTGATCGCCGACGATGCGCTCACCGACTTCTACCGCTCGCGCCTGCTCGTCCCGCTGGTCAACCCGAACACACTCGCGCGGTTGCCGGTGCGCGTCATCGCGGCGATTCCGAGCGACATGGCGATCGAGCTGCGCGCGGTCCCGGTCTCGCTCGACAATGACAACAACCTCACCGTCGCGATGAGCGATCCCTCCGACAGCCACGCGGTCGACGAGATCGCGTTCTTCACCGGCACGTACGTCGTGCGCGCGGTCGCGACGCAGATGCAGATCGCGTGGTGCCTCGCGCACTATTACGGTCACGTCACGCCGCTCGCGCAGCGCTTGCTACAGCCCTCGAGCGAGCCCGAAGTCGCCGCGCCGCCGAAGCCGCCCGCAGTCCCGCCTCCGATCCCGCGGACCAAGGGTCACACGGCGAAGATCGACGCGACCCGCCATCGGGCGATCGCTCCGGGCCAGCAAGTCGCGGTCGATCTCCCGCGGCCGCGCAGTGGCGAGCTGGATCTCCCGAAGCTCACGGCGGAGGCAGAGGCGGGGGCCAAGTCAAAGGCCCAGGCACCGCTGCGCGCCGTCAGCGAGCCCGACATCGCCGACGACGGAGCCCCCGATCGTCCGCGCGCTCGCAGCATCTCGGGTGAGATCCGGGTACCGAGCCGCCGCGCGCAGTCGATCAGACCGCCGATGCCGCCGCCGATCGAAGACCACGACGACGATGACGACGAGCACGAGCCCCTGATCACGGTCGTCGCCGCCAACCCCGACGAGGATGCGACCGGACCGCGCATGGTCGCGATCCGCCGTCGGGTCAAGACCGACCCACCCGAGCTCGCCGCACGAGCCGGTGAGGTCGACATCGCCACCGGTCCGGTGCGCCGGGTCGATCTCGACGAGCCGCGCATCATCATCAACGACGAGCCACCCAAGGCCGCCGACGTCTCGGGCGAGCTGAGGGTGGTCGTCCATCGCAACGACGCCTCGGTGCCGTCGTCGACGATCGAGATCTCCGACGACACCAACGTCGGCGTTGTCATCCACGAGCACCTGAGCCGCGACTCCGAGCCCGTGCTGCTCGAACGCCGGCGACCGAGCGACCCGCCGACGATCAAGATGCCCACGGAGGAGGCAGAAGACGTCGTCGTGCTCGATGCGCGGAAGCCGCGCCCCCAGCGCTCCGAGAAGCGCACGCAGGTCGGCATCGGCGCACTACCGGCGGTGACTCGATCGCATCACGACACCGAGACGAGTGGCATCCCGACGGTCGATGCCGACGAAGCCCCGACGGGCTCGCAGCGCGAGGCGATCGACCCCACGACCCGAGTCAACACACGCGCCGTGCCGCCATCACCGTTCGACACCACCGACGACATGATCGCGGCGCCGCCGTCGATGCGCGATGCAGACACCAGCCCGATCGTCGCGCCACCTCTGCCGGCCAAGCGCGCCACTCCCACCCCACCGCGTCCAGTCAATGCCGTGCCACAGGCGACGTCCGACGACGACGACGGCGATCCGCTCACGTCGGTGATGAGCGCGGTGGAGCTCGACGATGCCATCCCCGAGCGCAACGCCGAGGTCGTTCCCGCTCATCTGGCGCGCCGCGCCGAACCCAACCAGGCCGCGGCGGTGAAGACCATCGACTACGACCCCGTCGACGACGGCTGGGGTCCACCGGGCACCACCATCCCACCGCCGCTGCTCGGCGCGATCCCCGGCAGCGAGGGTGACGACGAGAGCACCTCGAGGATTCCGATGCCCGACGTCGACTCGGCGCCGCTCATCGTGGCGCCGCCGACGCCGCCGGAACCTGCGGGCGGGCGGCCGGCGACCGACTCGTCGGGCCCGAGCCTCGTGCGCGCGCTCGAGGAAGCGACGTCGCGATCGATCGAGCTCATCCACGCGCTCGAGCGCACGCACTCGCGCGACGACGTCATCGACCTGATGAGCAGCTACGTGTCCGTGACCCATCGTCGCTCGGGGTTCTTCTCGATCAAGGGCGGCGAGCTCGCCATCTTCTCGATCCATCCCAAGCCCGAGCTACTGTCGGTGACGACGCTCCGGCTCGATCGACCCTCGACGTTGCAGGACGTGGTCGGTACGCGCCTGCCCTATCGCGGTCCGATGCACGACGACGCGAGCCGCAACTTCCTCGCGAGCGTGCTCGGCGCCTGCCCGCCCGAGATCCTGCTCGTACCGGTCGCCATTCGCGAGCGCGTCGTCGGCGTGCTGTTCGGCGAGCAGCGGATGCGGCACACGTTCGACGATCAGCTGGCACTCGCAGGACGCGCCGCCGGCATGGCGCTCGAGCGAATCATGAAATCGAAACGCACCTAGCGGAGCTTCGCCTGGTGCTCGCGGGTCCGGCGCTCCGCGACGTCCTTGAGCTTCGCCCACAGCGCCGGGAACGCACCGGCGACCTCGTAGAAGTCGCGCGGCAACAGCATCAGGAGGTCAGACTCCACCACCGCGATCACGTGCGCGGCAGCGGGCACGCGCGCGAGCAGCGCGACCTCGCCGATGTACTCGCCCGGGCCGATGCTGGACACGACCACGATCGCGCCATCGGGCCGCTCGACGCGAACCTCGAGCCGTCCACGCCCGACGATGACGAGCGAGTGCTCGGTCTCGCCCTGCCGGATCACCGTGTCGCCCGTGCGCACCGCGCGGCGATGGAACCGGCTCAGCACGGCATCTCGACGAGGAGTCGGCAGCGGAGCGAAGAACGCACCGTCGAGCACCGTCGCCGCGGTGCTGGTGACGGCTCGTTGCCCTGGCTCCCGGACGCGGGTCGCCTCGGGGAGCTCGCGCGGCCGCGTCAGCTCCTCGTCGGTGTCACGGCCGCGCGAGACCACGCCATCACCGGGCGGCGGCGTCAGCGCCTCGTCGAAGTCGACCCGTTGCACCGGGGCGGTGGGCGGCGGCCTCGAGATCTTCACCAGCTCGGAGGATTCGATCCGCGGCCGCTGGCGGGTCTCGAGCTCGGCGGTGATATCGAGCGTCTCGTACAGCCCGTGCTCGTCGGTCGAGGCGATCAGCGAGGCGGAGATCCGGCGCGCCGCGTTCGCCATTCCCGTCACCTCGGGCCTCGTGTGGTCCTCGGAGCCCGGCCGCGTCTTGACGCCCTCGGCGGTGGGGAGGTCCGCCTCCGACAGCTTCTTCACGTTCTTCGTCGTCGGATCCGCGACGTGATACGGCAACGGCCCCGGTAGTGGCGTCTCGTCATGCGATGACCGGCGCTCGGGCGCAGCGGGATCGATCTGGACCGTGCGAACGCCGCCCGTGTCACGGCCCTTGTGACCGGCGACGAGCGCCGCCAGCAGCGCGTGACAGCGGGTGTCGTCGGGCGCGATCTCGAGGATGCTGCGGCACACCGCGATCGCCTGCTGCGTGCGGCCCTGATCGCGATACGCGATCGCGACCGAGCGATAGAGCTCGACGGCATCATCCTGCCGCCCCGCTTCGCGCAGCGCGGTGGCCACCGACACGCGTAGCCCGAGGTTGTCCGGCTCGTCGAGGAGCCGCCGCTCGAGCTCTCGAAGCCCCGCCCCCTTGGTCACGAGGGCGTCAACGACACCTGGGTCTGGAACGTCATCGCGGGCGAGTTCTGGGGCAGCGTCCACTTGGTCGCCACCGCCCGAATGCAGTTGTCGAACGTATCGCCGAGGGACGGAGCGAACTTCGCGTTCTGGTAGGCCCCGGACTGAGCAAAGCTCGCAGACACGGTCAACGTGACCGTCTTCGTCTGCAACCCGGTGGTCTTCTTGAGCGCCTGCTCGTAGCACTTCTGGATCGCGCCACGCGACTTGCGGACGACATCGAGGAACTGCGTCGACGCCGCGGCGGCCGCCTTGTCATCGATCGGACGCACTTCGCCCGGCTTGCCGGGCTTGACTGTCAGCGCGTTGCCTTCGATCGTCACGACGATCTCCGAACCGGTCTGCTTGGTCTGCAGGCGCGTGTTCTCCTCCTGGAGCGAGGTGATCAGCGCCTTCTTCGCCTTGTTGTCCTCGAGACAGTTGTCGAGCTCCGTCTTGGTCTGCGGATCGATCTTGACGACCGTGTCTCCCTTGCAGGCGCCCAGGCAGGTGATCGTCGCGAGGATCGCGAGGACCGTGAACCGCCCGTTATGTGTTGTCGATGTACGCATCATGGCTCGCTGTCTTTCGCCGTTGATCCTAGGGGGTCAGATGGATGGATGCCAGGGCGCTCCACGTACTCGCGCACGACCTGTCCACTGACGACATGCTGCGCGATGATTCGCTCCACTCTCGCCGAGTCGACACGATTATACAGAGCTGTCGTGCCTCGCGGGCCCGGGACGGTCGCAAACCCACTTCCGATCGTGGGCGGGGCTACCGTGAGGATCTCCCTCACCAGGACGTTGGGCCCTTGCGTACAGCGTCCAAAACAACTCTGCCACACCAGCTCGGTGTGCTCCCTCGCTCCCTGTGCTTCGAGCGCCGATCGGAAGACCTCGTGAAGCGCTGCCGATCCGCGCCGGTCACCGCATTCGGGACCACGACAGATGACGACTCTGAACCGGCGACCCGCCATCAGCCCCCAGCTTAGCGCGGATTCAGTCCGGGCCGAGCAGGTCGCGGATGGTGGTCGCGAGGGTGGGCTTGGTGCGAGGATCGGCCGCGACCTGGCGGAGCAGCTCGCGCTCCCCCGGCCCGCCCTGCTTCGCGAGGGCGATCACGATCGCCTTCTGCCAGGACGCGTCGCCACCGATGTCGTCGTCAGAGTGATAGAGGAGCAGGTGCGATCCCAGCGCGAGCCGCTCGGCGCCCTTGCCGATCGCGGCCATCGCCCCGATCACCTGTACGAGGTCCGGGGGCGCGGTCGACGGGGCGTCGAGGTGGCCCTGGAGCGCCTCGAGGGCTGCCGCCACGTGCTTGCCATCGAGGGCGAGCCCTCCGAGGCCGGCGATCGCCTTGGCGACCGGCCCCAGCGCTTCGGGCTCGGTCTGCGCGAGGTAGTCGGTGTGCACCGAGAGCTGCTGCGTCAGCACCGGCAGGCTGCCCGGATCACGCCGCTCGACGAGCAGCTCGACGACGGTATCCTTGAGCTTCTGCGGTGCGCGATTGTCGGCGAGCACGGCGAGTAGCTGGCTCGTCACCTCGGGGCCGGGCAGCTTCGCGAGCGCCTGGACGGCGAGCTCCTTGACCCGATCGAACCGCGCGTCGCGATCGCGTGCGATCGCGACCAGCGCCGCGACCGTCTCGGTTGGCTCGCTCTGGCTCGACGGTGACCAGCCCTCGGCATCGAACGTCGCGCCGAGCACGGGTGCCGTGGTGCCGAGGCTCTTGCGTGCGCGCACCGCACCGGTCTGCGGCTCGATCGCGACGATGTCGCCGGAGGTCGAGAGCCCGACGATCACGTGGCCGGTGTGCTCGGACGCGACGAGCTCGACGCGCGGCTGGCTGTACGCCCAGCGCAGCCCGCCGTCGAGCCCGAAGCCGAGGAGGAACCGGAAGTAGTGGATCACGTAGCCATCGCCGCCGAGCTTCATCGGACCCGACTCGACCGGCGTCGACGTCCACAGCACGCGCTTGCGTTCGGCCGCGGTGTAACCCTGCTGCACCGGATCGTAGACCCCGCGGCCGTAGGTCGTGCCCTCGAGCTGCGGCGGGATCTTGACCTGACCGTAGGTGGCGTCCGCGCGCCTTCCCGAGGCGCTGCGCGCGTCGAGCTGGAACATGCCCTGCTTCGAGCCGTAGTAGGCGGTCTGGCTCGTCACCCGGAGCGTGCTGATCTCCTGATCGAGGCCGCGCAGGCGCGTGAGCTGAGCACCGCTCTTGCCGTCGACGATCGAGAGCCACTGCCTGAGGAACGGCACGTAGACGACGCCACCGTGTGCGGACGGTCCGCCGAGCTCGCCCGCTGCGTCGGCCTTCCACAGCTCGTTTCCCGATCCGCCGTCGTAGCCGACGAGCCACCACGTCGAGCCGTCCTGGTAGACGAGGTAGGCACGATCGCGATCGGCTGCCGCGCCGACGAACTTGCCCGGCACCGCGACCCGCCAGCGAGGCTGACCACGGGTCTGGTCGCGCGCGACCAGCTGCTTGCCCTCGAGCGCCACGACGAAGTCACCACCGACGGAGATCCGCGACTGGACGTCGGCGTCGGCCTTCCACAGCACGTTGCCGCTGCCGAGGTCGTAGGCGACGATCGTCTTCGCGGTCGGGCTCGCCCCGGCGGTCAGCGCGAACAGCCGCGGCTGGCGCGTTTCGTTGATCGGCGTCGGCGCGTCGGGCAGCTGGCGGCGCGCGAGCGATCGGCCGAGCTCGTAGCTGTTGTTCTCGTCGGACGACAACCGGAACACGGCCTTGCCACCACATGCAGCGAGCGCGAGCACGACCGCGACCGCGACTCCGATCGAGCGGGTCACTTGCCACCTCCGAGCCGTGCATCGACGACCAGCTCCGCCTCCTGGCGGGACGGGCGCGGCGGGTGCTTCGGCGTCGCGGTGATGTACTCGGCGAGCTGCGTGACCGCGGCGGGATCCTGGATCTTCGCCATCGCGCGCACGATCTCGACGCGCGCCGGATCGGGGCCGAAGTCGGATCGCTTGAGGAGGAGGCCGAGGCACAGCGCGAGCGAGGCGTCGGGCACCTTGCCGTAGTGGTCGTCGATCTTGCGAGCGAGATCCGGATCCGCCAGCTGCGCGAGCGCGCGCGCCGAGGACTCCTCGCCCTTCGCGAGCAGGAGCAACATCGTGTCGACCGCGTCGCGGACCCGACCCTTGCCGGCGGCGGTCGCCGCGGCGGTGCGTACAGCCCCCACGGAGTCCCGCAGTCCGACGACGATCGCAGCGCGCGCGACCGGATCCGGATACGTCGCGAGGGCGGTGAGGGCCGCCGAGCGCATGCTCGGGTTGTGATGTCCCGCGTACCGCTTGAGCGCGATCACATCGCTCGGTGCCGGATGCGCCGCGAGCGCCGTCATCGCCGGCACGGCGACCGGCGGGGTGAGCCCGAGCGCGAGCGCGTCGAGTAGCGCGTCGTGCGCGGCGGGTAGCTCGTAGGTCCCGAGCATCTCGGCCGCACGCGCCGCGACGGCGGCATCGGGGCTGGCGAGCTCGGCGATCTCCGGAGCGAGATCAGCGGGCTTCTTTGGTGCACCCTTCGCGGGAGCGGTCTTCTTGGCGGGTTGCGCCGCGGCCCCGACCGCCCAGAGCGAAACGGAGATCACCACCGCCCTGTACACGTTCCTCGCTGTCATGCCTGCCTCTATCGTGGCGTCGTAACGCAGAACTTGGCTCGCGTACAACACGGCACGCCGCGGTTTCAGTACAACGTCGCCGTGGATCCAGCCGTTCTGCCGATCCTTTCGTGCCCGCGCTGTCGCGCCGAGGCGCCGTTCAGGAGCCTGCGAAACCCGCGGTGTGCGACGTGCGGCCTCGAGCCCTCGAGCACCAACCCGCACGTCCTCGATCTGATCGACGTCACGGTCGGCGAGCCCACCGTCGCGAACACCGAGCAGCGCCTGATGGAGAGCGATCTCGTCGCGCGCATCTACGATCGATTCTGGCGCCCGACGTTCGTGCGCCTGCTCGCCGGCAAGGGCGCCGGCGCCGCCGTCGGTGGCTTGTCGGGCGAGCTGTTCATTCACAAGCACGGGCTCTCGCTCGACGATCGCCCCGGCCCGTGGCTCGATCTGTCGTGCGGTCCCGGCGCCTTCGCGCGTGCCCTCGCCGCCGCGGCGCCCGGTGCGCTGATCGTCGGGCTCGACATCTCGCGCGCGATGCTCGACGTCGCGGCGCAGCGCACCGGCGGCTACACCAACGTCGTGCTCGTCCGCGCCGATGCGCACTCGCTGCCCTTCGTCGACGGTGCGTTCGGCGGCGTCAACAACGCCGGCGCGCTCCACGCCTACGACGATCCCGAGCTCGTGTTCCGCGAGATCCGCCGCGTGCTGCGGCCCGGGGGGCTCTACGTCGGGTCGACGTTCGCCGAGGCCCCGTCGCTGCTCGGCCGGCTCGTCGCACGCGCCGCCGGAATCCGCCGCTTCGAGCAGACCGAGCTGCGCGCGTGGCTGCAACGGATCGGCTTTGCCGACTACGAGGACGTGCGGCTCGGCGGCGCGCTCGTGTTTCGCGTCCGCAGACCTTAGAAGGCGCCGCCGACGAGCGGCACGGTCATGCCGCGTTGAGGCGCGAGCTGCTGCGAGAGCGGCTGCACCGAGAGCGTGCCGAGCGACCACCGACCGCTCGAGGTGCGCCCGAGCAGCGAGGCCGGTGCGTCATCGTCGGACGGCCGCTTGCCGGGCAGGACGTCCTTGCCGCGGTCCATGTCGCGCGTGAGGCGGAAGCCGAGGTACGCACCGGCGACGAGCCCGATGCTCGAGAGCGCGCCGGTGAGTCGCTCGTCGCCTTCGGAGTTGCCGTCATAGATCCCCGCGTAGAGCAGGAACGGCACGGCGCCACCGATCGCGGCGGTGCCCGCGACGCGGGCCATGCGGCGAGGCGTGGTGTTCGTCTGCGGACCGGCGACGAGCCCGACGATCACGCCGGTCGTGGCGCCGAGGATCGAGTTCAGCGAGTACGCCTCCGTCTCCGCCGGTTGCATCAACATGCCCATCGTGAGCCCGCCCACGGCACCGATGCCCGCGAACGTGTCGGCGAGCGCGAGGTCGCCGGGCGTGTAGCGATTCTGCTTTGCGAGCGCCGCCCCGCCGAGGCCACCGAGCGTCGCGCCGATGCTGGCGCCGACGAGGACCTGCCTCGAGGTGCTGCCTTGTTTCTTGCCGAGGTCGGCGAACAAGCCGCCGGCGAGCCCCCCCCACACCGTGCCGGCACCCATCGTGCGGACCTGGGCCTCGTTCCACGAGAGCTTGTCGATGAGGCGCGGCAGATAGAGCCCCGCGGCGAGCCCCGCCGCGATTCCGACCGGCACGGCACCGCCCGCGGGCTGTTCCTCGTCGAAGAACGAGCCGACGGTCGCGCCGAGCAAGCCGACATAGAGTGCGCTGTGCGCGCCGGCCGTCACGCGGCTCGCGCGGTCGGGAGCTTCCGGAGAGGCCGGGAGCGGCTCCTTCGGCTTCGTCGGATCTTCGATCGGCGTCAGGTCGACCGGATCGGACGGCTTGGCTTCCTCGGTGATGCCGAGCTGCTGGTTGATCGCCTTGATCAGGAACCGCGCCTGCTCGGCGGCGGCGCCCTTCGGGCTCTTGACGAGCGCCTCGACCGCGAGTTGCTTCGCGTCGATGAACACGCGCGCGTCGTAGAGCTCCTGCGCCCGCTGCACGAGCGAGTGCGCGACCTGCTCGGCGAGCACGGGATCCTCGGCCGGTTTCGGTGGTGGCGGCGGTGGTACCGGTGCCGTGGGTGCGTAGGGATCGCGAGGACTGGTCGCGGGCACTGGTCCGTAGGGATCCTGCGGCGTGGTCTTCGGTACGCCCTTGGGCGGCTGCCGCGGGGGCGTGGCGCCGGGCTGCGCATGCGCTACCCCGCCCGTCGCGAGGCAAGCCAGGAGCACCGTGCGAGGCCACATGAGATAGGGGGTACCACCCGTCGGTGCCTTCATCAACTCCGGTCCCCGTGTCGTGCCGTCCGACATGCCCGAGATCACGCTGGGCTACGATTTCGTCGGTGGTAGGGCCGTGTCGTCGAGGCGCTTGATCGGACCGGTCTCGCCCCGGCGCATCGGGTCCTTCCAGGTCTTGCGGTAGAGGAACATGAACACGACCTGGATCGCCGACAGGATCGGAACCGCGAGCAGCGCGCCGACGAGCCCGTAGCTGTGCTCGCCGAGGAACAGCGAGAACACCACGAACACCGGATGGATCTTCGCGGCGGTGCCGATGATCTTCGGGTTGAGCAGGTTGGCCTCGATGAAGTGGATGCCGACGATCCACAGCGTCATCGCGATGCCACGGAAGATGTCGATGCCGCTGTCACCGGAGACCAGCGCCACGGCCACGATCGGCACGGTCGACAAGATCGATCCGAAGATCGGGATGAGGCTCATCGCGCCCGCGATGACCGCGAGGATCAGCGAGTACTTCACATCGAAGATCAGGAGGCCGATGTACGTGAGGATCGCGTTGACGAGGCAGATCAGCAGCTGGCCGCGGATCACCCCCGACAGCCCGCGATCGATGCCTGCCTTGATCACGTCGTAGTCGTCGCGGACGTTCTGCGGAAACAGGCTGCGCAAAAAGCCGTGCACCTTCTCCAGATCCATGAGGATGAAGGCGCCGATCATCAGCGTGAAGAAGAACATGAAGATGCCGCGGATGAACGCGGCGAGCAGCGACTGGCCGAGCTGGACGGCTTCGTTGAGCTTCGACTGCAGGCCGGTCATGCCCTTCTGAACGAAGGCGCGGAGCTTGTCCTCGAGGTTCTGCGGCTCGAACGGAGTCTCGTTCGTGTGGACGTGGAACGCGCCGTCGGGCAACGGCCGGATGTCGATGCCGTTCGGCGCGATCTGCACGGCAAACCGACCGTCCGGTAGCGGCGTCATCGTGAACGCGGTGCCGGGTGGGAGCGGCACGTCCGGCACGATCGCCGGTTCGTTCGGCGCGGTCTTGACGTCGACCAGCGACGGGAACCGCTTCTCCAGCCAGCGCGCGATCTCGGGCGTCCACTCCTCGTTCATCTTCTTGTAGAGCCCGGGAGCCTCCTTGCCGATCCGCGCGACGTCACTCGACAGGCGCGGCACCAGCAGGAACATGAACCCGACGACCAGGCCCATGAACGCGAGGTAGCAGAGGATGATCGCGAGCGAGCGGGGCATCCGGCGCGTGCCGTCCTTGCGCTCGGACATCCACTTCACGACCGGCGCGAGGATGTAGGCGATCAGGGCGGCGAACACGAACGGCAGCAGCACCGACCGGCCCCAGATCACGATCAGCAGGATGAACAGCGGAAAGCCCCAGCGCTTCACGAAGCGCCACACCGGGTTGTCGCTTCCAAACAGCGTCTGCGACCGGGTTCGCCCCGTCGTCACGACCTGACCGGTCGCCGTCGAATCCGACGCGCGTGGCACCCCGCCGGACGGTGGCTCACCGCCGGACGGTGGCTCGCCGGGCGGAGCGGGCGGCGTCATTGCGGCGGGTATACCAGACTCTCGATCGCTCGGGCTCGATCTACTCCGCGGCGATCAACATCGCGTGGCTCCGCTGCGCCGCATCGGTGTACAGCTTGATCAGCTCGCGCAGATCCTCGCTCAGCCGGTACGTGCGTGCCGCGGCGAGCGTCATCGCGGCCAGGTCGACGTCCCGGAACAACGCCGCGATCCGGACGACGGCGCGCTTGTCGAGCAGGCGCGCGCGGGTCCCGCGGATCGCTCGCGACGTCGTCGCGCGGAGGGCCTCGAGCAGATCCTCGCCCCCGATCGCGAGCACCGCCGCGAGCTCGTTCGCGCGGCCGCCGAGGTCGAGCAATCCCGGGATCGTCTCTTCGTGGCGGGCGTCGAGGAGCTTGTCGGCGAGCGACGGATCCTCCTTGAGCAGCTCCTGCCGCTGCTTCGAGAGCGAGCACAGGACGAGCGTGGTTCCCGCAACCAGCGGCGGCCTGGCGGCGGGTGCCGTGATCGCGCGCGACGGGCGATCGGGAGGTGCGAATTCATCCGTGAGAGGAAGTGGCGGAGGGACCTCGACGGCCGGCCTGGGCGCGAAGAGTGACGGCGCCGGCGGCGGGGTCACGACCGACCTGGGCGCGAAGAGTGACGGCGCGGGCGCCGGCGGCGTCGCAACCGGAGGCGGCGGCGCGGGCGCGGCGACGACGATCGTCGGGGGTGGCGTGGTGCGAGCGATGATCGGGGTCGGGGTCGGGGTGACACGCGCGGCCCGAACGGGGGCCGGCTCGATGCTCGGATCCGCCTCGACCAGGATCGAGCCCGGATATCGCTTGAGCAGCTCGGCTCGCCCGGTGATCAGCTCGTCACCGGAGGTCCACGCCACGTCGTGGAGGCCGAGCGTCTCTGCGACCCAGTGGCGCTCGTGGCGGTCCGGCCAGGGACTGCGCAGGCCCTTCGCCAGGAGCTTGGCGCGACCGCGATCGAGCACGCCGTGCTTGATCCACGGCCCGGCATCGAAGCGAGACGTCTCCTTGCCCTCGAAGGTTCGCTCGAGGTGGGCCACCTCGCGACGCCCTTCATAGAGCCGGGCACTCACGCGCTGGCCATCGACGAGCTCGTAGAAGATGACCGCGTGGCTGCTCGTGGCGAGTAGCGCCTCGACGTTGCGTGAGGGCGCGAACACGGTCACGTACGTGCCCGACTTCGGCAGCACGAGCCCCAGCGCGCGACTCTCCTCGAGCCATGCGACGGCGGCTTCCATCCGGTCGCAACGGACGTGGAATGAAGCAGCCTCCTCGCTCACGTGCGGGAAGATACACCGTTGGGACAGCGCCTTTGCGGCCGAGGCTCGCGAGCTCCCGTGTTGTGACTCATCCGTGATCTTCTCGGACCGTCATGCGCGGCTGCTGCGATCGCGACGCCACACGCCCGAGAACCAACCGCCGACCTTGCCGAGCAGCGAGCGACGCGTGCCGGCACTCGCCATCTCGTCGTCGGTGAGCCCCGGATCGAGGGTCGCGGCGGGCAGCGCGTCGTCGGGGGAGGTCCCGAGCAGCCCCTCGGGACGTGCGTTGCGTGGGGCCGCGCGACGCTCGCGGGACGGCACGGGAGGCGGCTCGATGCCGGTCTCCATCCGAAGCGAGTTCCAGCGCCGGCACTGACCGCAGCGCCAGCTGAACGGACCCGGGCGATGCCCGCAGCTCGCGCACTGCCAGCGCCCGCGTAGCGCCCACGCGAGGGCGCCGTGCTCGGAGACGAAGACCTCGAGCGCGGTGCGGATCGCCGCGGCCTCGCCACCCGCGATCGCGAGGCGCGCGGTGGCCACCCGTGCCGCGAGCGCCTCGGGAAACCGCACCGCGAGCTCCTTCGCGAGCTCGACCTGTGCGGTCACGTCGTCGGGCGGTACGAGCTGGGCGCGGATCAACGCGAGCTCGAGGCGAGGTCCGGTCTCGACCTCGAGCTCGCCGAGCAACGCGAGCACGCGCGCGGTGATCGGATCGAGCGACGGAGACGCGAGCAGGCTCGCCGGGACGAGCGGCAGCCCCGGCAGCTCGGACCTGGGTGGCTTCGCGTCGATCGAGGTCCCCGGCGTGGTGGTCGCGAGCGCGGTCTCGGAGGGTGCAGGCAGCTGCTTGGGGTCCGGCGCTGCGATCGCGTCGAGCTCGCGGCTCCTGCTCGATTCGGTCGGATCCTCCTCGAGATCGTCCTTCGCGCGCCTGAGGTCGGGGCGACTGTCGCGACCGCTCGGCTTGTCGGACGCGGCGATGCCCTGCTCGGCGGCGATGAGCCCGGGCAACAGGTGGGGCACGAGCGACGGATCGGCGACGAGGGCTTGCTTGAGCCGTTCCCGCGCGCCGCGGTGGTTGCCGCGTGCCGCCGCGAGCTCGGCGGCCGCCGCGAAGAAGTGGGAGGTCTCGTGGTGTTTCTGCGCGGCCTTGAGCAGCTGCTTCGCGGAGTCGAGATCCTCGCGACCGAGCGCCGCCTGCGCCGCGGCGACGAGCAGGTGGTGCTCGCGCTCCGTGGTGTCCTCGTTGCGACGCTTGCCCAGCCGTTGCCACAGCCCCGCGGCCTCGTTGAAGCGCGCCTGCTCCTCGTAGAGCGAGGCGAGCACGCGGAGCGCGCCTTCGTGCCCGGGCTCCTCGAGCAGCACTTCCTCCATCGCGCGAGTCGCGCGCCGCGGCATCCCCGCCGCGCGGAAGTCGAGGCCGAGCTCGTGCATCGCTCGCTGCCGCAGCTTGCGCTTGTCGCGTTCGCGCAGCGCGAGGGCCTGGTGGACGCGGATCGCGCGCTCGTGCTCGCCTCGGCTGCGGAACATCGCCCCGAGCGCGAAGTACGGCTCGACGTCGTCGACGTTCTCCTCGACGACCCCGCGCAGCTCGCTCACGACGGTGTCGTGGTCACGCGCGATCAGGTGCGAGAGCGCGCGCATGTAGGCCTTGCTGTGGCGCGCGGTGCGCCGGAGCTGGCGGTCGTCGGGCACGTAGTACCGCCCGATCAGCACTCCGGCGGCCATCGCTCCGAGGCCGACGAGCAGCAAGAGCAGCGCGGCACCCATCGCGCCGACAATACCTCAAGTCGAGCACGCGCCGGGTCAGCGCGCGTCGAGAGCTTCGTCGTCTTCGAGCGCCTTCATCACGCGCGCCGCGTGCACGTTCGGCACCTCCGGCAGATCCTCGAGCGGCGCGGGCTCGGTGAACGGCAGGTTGCGCAGCTTCGCGAGCTCCCGCTCGAGGCGGTTGATCAGCGACTCGTACTGCCTCCGGCGCCACACGTAGAACATGCTCCACAGGACGATCGTCGCGAGCAGGATCGCGCTGGCGAGCCAGCCGGCGATCAGCGCCGGGAGCCACACGTCGTGCGGACGATCGCCGAACATCCCCTCGAGCCAGGGCGGGATCTTGACCGGGATCCAGCCACTGTTCGCGACGAGGAACAGCCCGGCGATCACGCCGAGCCCGATCATCGAGAGGATAACCGTCGCGGTGGCGATCAGTCGAAGCCAGCGGATCACGACCGCAATGTACTACGACCGCCGCGTCGCTCTAAACAATCTGCCGTCCACGACGGTGTCCTTGCGGCAAGCATGCGTGAGCTCGCGATCGAGCTCGTACTCTCGGACCGCTGGACGGCGGCGCGGCAACTCCACCACGCAATGACGCACCGGAAGGAAGTCCGTGCGCCGCATGATCAGGATCATCCGCCTTGTTTCAAGAGTGCTCAATGTACGCGCAGCCGGTGAGCTTCGAAACACGGATGGGACTGAGGCTCTCGAGCTCCTGTCAGAGATCCTCGAGCAATCCTTTCGCGGCGTTGCTTCCTAGCTTGGCGGCACGGTGCAGCCACCGAACACCCTCGGCGTAGTTCCTCCGAACCGGCCAGCCGCTTATCAGTACGTCGGCAAGTATCAACATCGCCTCGATACGTTCAGATCAGACCCGCTGATCCACAACGGTGTGCGATTGTATTCTGCGATCCGACGAAGCGAAGCCTGGATAAACCCGACTTGACGTTGCGGCGCGTCCCGAGCCCCAGAGTTCATACGGGCATGTTCACGAGGGTTGAAGACTCACGTGGAGCCGGCGACAGCGTAGGTCGCCAGGCAGCGTGAGCTTCCATCCGTTGATCGACGAGAAGAGATCTCGTATCGCGACACGCTCGTTGCGGTTGGCTGCGGGTGCGAGCCGAATACGGATCTCGTCAGCGGTGCTCTGAGACACCGAGCTTGCGCTGGGCGGCTCACCGCCATGCAGTAGTCGTCTCCTCTTGCCCGTACTCGAAGCCATCGTTGGGTGTACCGCAGAAGGTTTCCGCGTCGTCCAGGGCCACGCGTCCCGCGATCACGTGCCGAAATCCATCGGCCCAGAGCGGTCCCGAAGACCATCGCTCTTTCGACGTCCCCTCGCGCTGAATGATCTCCAGGACCACTGCACGGCCGACAACACCGTCGCTGCATCGGTCGCAGCCTGCACCCTTTCGGTATATGGGCGATTCGGAACCCTGAGTAACGTTCGACGCCTCATCCGGAAGAAGTCGGCTATCGAGGACCCGGCACGCCGGGCACAGCGCAGGAACGAGCCGGACCGAGAGTGACGAAATGCAACGTGCTGCCAAAACAACTGTTGGATCAGGGTTGCCTTCGCACATGTCCTGGACGCGGAGCCATGCTCCAGTCGCGTTAGTACCGCTGACCACACCGATAGCAAGCCCAGATGTCGCTGCGTCAACAAGAGCCCGCGCCTGCTCGCTGCTTCTGACCTCGAACATCTGCAGCTCGTGTTGTGCTTTCGCGTCGCGAATAGCCTTTGCGGCCCTGTGCTTGCCGCATCCAGTTGGAGACACGACAAGTATAAGCCCCGATTTCTGGTCGATGGTCCGACCGAGACCCTCGGCGACAGGCCCACTCACCAAACCAAGGCGAGCCAACGCAGCTTGATGCCCTACGATCAGCACACAGCCTGTACAGTGAGTGGCGCGGTCGCCGTGCACGCGGTACAGTGAATAGTGTTATCGCGCCGCCAAGGTTCTGATCGGATGTCGCGCGAGTGTACCAATTCACGGTCGTCGATCGTTCGGTCCGTCTTCGACAGGACGGGCGTAGGGCCCGGCCCGACGTACATGATGCGCGTTTTCATCGACGACACTCAACAGGCTAGCACGTGCGCGGTCGTTGATGGAGTCCCGGCGGCGCTTGCCTCGGCTTCTCGGCGGTCCGTCTAGTACGAAACTAATCTCAGACGCTCGCTACGACGGCCTCGTTCTCCCGGATTCCGGCGACTTCGAAGCCGAGGTTCTGGATCTTGCGGAGCAGGCGGTTCACCGACTTGGTCTTGTCCGCGCCGGCCAAGAACTCACCGACCTCTCCCGCTCGCACGACGCCAACGTTACGCCAGTTTCATCCCCACGCGGGTCGGACCCACTCTCATGGCTTCACTGGTCGAATGCATACGATGCAGTTGGCAGGCACGAGGAAGTTGTTGGTCAAATCCGCACCACCACCCGGTCCGAGGAAATGTGGCTGCACAACGGCTGGCTTGTTTGGTGCGAATCTACCCCCATTCTTGATGAGGACGACCACCTCTGGAGGGACCTTGACACCGAGCACTTCTACGGCTTCCTTAGCTGTGTATGTGCCTACGTTTGTTGCTGAAGACTGTCGCCACAAACCGGTCTGCTGAATTGATGCGGCGCCTTTGGCACTCGTGTAGTGGTACACAACATCGTCGATAGCATTACCAGTTGCGCCCCAAACCCCGCCACGGGCCCCAACACTGATGCCCCCAGCCCCGCCCCGGGCCCCGCTTGCGCCTGCGATGAAGCCCCAAATCTCTACCGATGTTCCTGCAGGTATGGCCTCGCCAGCAGCACTATGATCCACCGCTCTCCAGATCGCAGCTTCGAACGGCTCATCCGGCTTTCAGGTGGCTCGTTGGATAGAGATCTAAGCCGCCGCAGCGGAACAGCACGACGGTGCGGAAGTTCTCGAAGCTTCGATAGCCGAAGGCTCGCTTCTTGAGCATCTGCACGA
>Ga0299915_10000200_pt1 | contig 46837 bp, 49 predicted proteins | sample RVTome_13_FD_200263 | JGI IMG/M metagenome (GOLD analysis project Ga0299915, IMG submission 200263) | Soil microbial communities from uranium-contaminated site in the Upper Colorado River Basin, Wyoming, United States - RVT92D227 (version 2) ...
TCTCGGTGATGCCGGCCGCCGGCCCGAGCTTCGTGATCGTCGACGACGAGAACCCCGCGAGCGAGAGCACGTACGTGCTGACGTTGACCGTGAACTGATCGCGAACGCTGCCTGTTGGCCGGGCCCAACATCCGCGGATCGATCCAACAGCGATCGGCCTGCAGGCACACGACTTGGCGCCGGTACGCCGTTTGCTCACACGGCCGGCACATGCGCGCTCTCCTAGTACTCCTCGTGCCGGCCTGTACGCTCGGCGGAACCGGCCGTCCACCCGACGGTGATGACGACGACGGACCCGGCGTCGACAAGACAGCGTGTACCGAGGCGATGGCCGGTGCGCCGCTCGCGCCCGCCGGCTACGATTTTCACGACACGCTACAGAGCGCGGCGCGCAATCGCTGGGACGGCACGAGCATGCCGCAGCCCGGCGACATGATGTATCCGGGCGGCCGCTACCGCACGCTCGCGAACGACGCGATGGGGGTGCCGCATCCCGGCTGCTCGACGGCGGGGCTCTCGTACACCGCGGCCGTGGTGCAGGGCTGGGCGTGCGCGGCGCGCGAGTTTCCGTTTCCCGCGGGCGTCACCGAGGACACCACGAAGCCGATCGTGGTCCTCGTGCACGGCAACTCCGAGTCGCCGACCGGCTGGGTGAAGTTCGTGCATCCCGACCCGGCATCGCTGCAGTTCCCCGCCGACACCGCGGAGCGCGACCAGCTCGCCGAGTTGCTGCCGGCGCGCGGCTTCCGCACGCTCGCGATCGACATGCGCACGGATCTGATCGACGACCCGAACTCGCCCGAGGGGAAGGACACCGGCAACACGCCGAGGAACGCCGACCACGGCTGGACGGTTCCGCTACTCCAGGAGCTCCTCAAGCGCCTCGCGACCGCACATCCCGATCGCAAGATCTCCATCGTCGGCTTCTCGCTCGGGGCGACGACCGTCCGCGACGCGCTCCGCCGGCTGTGGGTCGAGAACGCCGACGCGAAGTGGGACGTCAACATCTACTCGCGCGTGCAGGACGTGATCGTCGCGAGCGGCGCGAACCACGGCGTCGTGAGCTTCGCGAAGCAGTGCGGCGTGAACCTGACGATGCGCGGCACCGTGACGTGCCAGATGGGCCAGCGCAACCAGTACACGCAGACCGCGTTCCATCGCGCGCTCAACGGCCCGCCGATCCCGACGGAGCCGGCGTTCGGCGGCTGGTGGGAGACACCGTGCGCCGACGGTGACTACGCGTTCGGCAAGCGCGGTGCCTGCGGAGGCCAGACCGTCTCGTACACGTCGATCACGATGAAGGACCTCGAGAACGGCACGCAGCAGGACGAGTTCATCTCCGAGCACGCGTCGCGGCTGTATCCGACGAAGTGCGCGGACAACGTCGTCAACGGCCTGAACGACTTCGATACCAGCGGCTACTTCTTCAACGGCTTCTTTCGCAACCACTACGGCAGCGTTCGCAGCGATGCCGGCATCGCGAAGATCCTCGCTGCGCTGGAGGACTGATCATGCGCCTCGTTCCATCATCCGGATTCTCGCTCGCTCGGCCGGACGGCCTCGCGAGACTTTGGGCAATACTCGTCCTGTTCGCACCCTCACTCGCGCTCGCCGAGGACATCGAGTTCGCCCCGGAGCCGATGCGCAAGCCCGCCATCGCACCCGCGAAGGAGCCCGAGGTCCCGCTCGCAGCGGAGCCGGCGCGCGTCGCGGCCGCAGACTCCGCCGAAGGTCCGACCTCGGTGGTCGCGGCCGTTCCGGCGAACACGCCGAAGGGGAAGTGGCTCGAGCCGTACGGCGCGATCGCCGGCGGCGTGCACCTGCAGAGCCTGAACCAGCCGGCAGATCAGCAGACCGGCACGCAGAACCCGACGATCGCCGTCTCGCGACTCGGCATCCGCGGTGGCGTCGGCAAGTACGTCACGTTCGCGAGCGAGTTCGAGGCGTCGCTCGGTGGACCGCTCGGCTACGGCTCGAGCGTGTGGGAAGGCCAGGCGGCGATCGCGATCCGCGATCAGTACCTGCGCTACACGCGCTCCGGCCTCTCGATCGCCGCCGGCCGCATCGACGATCCGGCGAGCTTCGACTACGTGTCGGCCCACATGGGCGATCTGCTCTACACCGATCTCTACACGCGCGACCCGTTGCTCTACGCCGGCGCGGATCGCGGCAACGGCCTGTTCGCCAGCTACGACCTGAACAAACACTTCACGGTCGCGGGCACCTTCCACTCGACGAACCCGACCGGCATCACCGGCACGCTCGTCATCGGCGGCAAGCTGCAACCGTTCGACCGCCCGTTCTATCTCGCGGCCGCGCAGGTCGGGAACAGCCAGAACAACCTCCCCGATCAGAACCTGCACATCTACTTCGGCTCGCCGTCGGTGCTGTTCCGATCCGAGCACCTCGAGGCGCAGGCCGAGGTGCAGATGTACAGCCTCGACACGCAACAAGCCGTGATGGATGACCAGTCGATCCGCGGCTACAACCTGCGGCTCGGCGCCCGCGCGCACTTCCCGACCGCGATCGGCCGCGTCTCGCCGTTCGTGAACGTCTCGCGAAACCGCAACGAGATCCTCGATCCGACGGACTCGAAGTTCCGGCTGCCCGAGCTGTTCCGCTCGTACACGTTCACGACCGGCGTCGACCTCGACTACACGAAGCAGAGCGGCGTCGGGTTCCAGTACGCGCTCGTCGGCACGAGCGAGCCCGACCACCGCACCCGCGAGCACTACCTCAACATCGGCACGAGCTACTGGATCGAAGACGCGGTCGCGATCGGCGTGCGCGCCTCGGTGTTCGCGCAGCAGATCAGCGGCGAGGCGGTGACCACGGGCAGTCGCTCGGTGTTCATCACCGGGCGCCTCGTCCTCGATTAGCGCCGGCGAGTCGGCTGCTTGGTGCGCGGGGCGTTCTTCGAGTCGGTGCCTCGCGCGGTCCGGCGCGGTCCCGCGACGAGCTTCTCGACGAGCTCGCGCGCGCGGGCCTCACCGACCTTGCTGTCGCTGCGCAACGCGTTGCGGTACGCGACGAGCGCGATCCGGCGTGCGTGGTCGTGTTTGCCGAGGTCGTGATAGATCTCCGCCCGCACGGTCTCGATCCGCCACACCTCGACGGGGATCTCGCCATCCAAGGCGAGCCCGACGAGCGTCTGCTCGAGCTCGCGGAGGGCTTCGTTCGGTTGATCGTCGAGCATGGCGATCGCGGCGCGCGCGAGTGACGCCGAGATGATCGCATCGGCGCTCGCGTTCCTGCGCGTCAGCTTGCGTGGGTCCGGCGGTTGCGGCGTCGAACCGGCTGCCGGCCGCTTGATCGTGGGGCGGCGATCTTCTGCGATCGGTCGCTCGGCGTGCGGGACCCGCTTGGCAACGACGAGCCGTCCCGAGTGGTGTCTGCCCATGTGCTGCGGTTCCTTGCCTCCGCGGTTGTCGGTCATGACGAGCGCTTGACGGAGCAGACCGCGTGCCTGGAACCACGACCACGACCACACACATCGCGCACGCGGCGATTCGTTGATCTGCAGCCGGTTGCCCGAGGCGCGAACACGCATCGCACATGCAGCGAAATACCCAGGGGCGCTGGCTACCCGGGGACCGACGATGTGGACCTACAGACGACGATGTCCGCGGGAGATGAAGGCAACGCGCGAGTCCGCAGCGCTCGATGATGCATGCTCGGGGCGTGGCGCATCCCGCAGGCCGGCTCGTCGCGATCGTGCTGGGACTTGCGGCCTGTGGCAGCAACGCGCCGCGCGAGCAGCGGCTCGTCGTGATCCAGGCCGACGCCGGCGCTCCTCCGCCGGCCGTCGCCGACGCCATGATCCTCGTCGAGAGCGACCTCGAATACGCGGATCGGCTGCAGAGCACGACCGATGCCGGCGTGGTGCTTCCAAACAACGCGCCAGCCGTCGGTTCCGGCGCGCCCGTGAAGCCGGGTCCCCGGGGACGCATCACCGTGACGGACAGGGCGGCGTACGACGAGAGCACGCTGGTTCCCGACGACGTGGTCGCGAGGATCAAGTCGGCCTACCTCGCCGGCCTCGAGCGCTGCTACCAGGCCGAGCTCGCCGTCCAGCCGAAGGCCAAGGGCAAGCTGAAGCTGACGTTCACGATCAACGGCGCGGGTCGCACGGTCAGTCCCCAGGTGGAGGGATTCGCCCCGAAGCTCGGTGCATGCGTGGAGAATCAGATCGCCGTCTGGTTGTTTCCGAGCCCGAAGGACCCGAGCGGCCAGCCCACCGACGCGGCGTTCGGCGTCACGCTGACGCTCGCGCCGAAGTGAGCTTCGGGGAACCTCAGCGCACCGCCGGTGTCCATGCGGCGTGCTCGCACGTGCGTTGGTCCTGCTCTGCCTCGTCGTCCCGCTCGTCCACGCCGCGCCGAAGTACACGCGCAAGGCGATCGGATCGGCGGACCCGCGGATCGCCGCTGCGGAACAGCTGTGGACCGCGGCGGTAAACGAAGCCGATCCCGCGCAGGCGAGCGTAGCGTGGGAGCGCGCGGCCGAGGCGTTCATCGACGTCGCCGACGCCGGCAAGGTGACGAAGCCCGAGCAGGCCGCGGCCGCCCATGCGGCGTTGCTCGCGCTGAAGAACGCGCTCGCCGTCGATCCGAAGCTCAAGGTTCCGGGCTCGGATCCCGCGATCGACCTGGACAAGCCGCCGTCCCCGCGACCGATCCCGCCGCGCGACCAGAAGCTGCTCCACGTCATCGAGGTCTACCGGAAGTTCGACTCCACGTCGGACGATGCGATCGGGGCGATGTTCCTGCGCGCGAACCTCCTGCGCCGTCACGACCACCTCGACGAGGCGATCGCGGCGTTCCTCGAGATCCTCGCGAACCATCGCAGCCACGAGGTCGCGGAGTATTCGGCCAATCTGTTGCTGGACTCGTACAACCGCCTGCACGAGTACGACGAGCTCGTCGCGCTTGCCGAGAAGCTTCGCGCGGACACCAAGTTCCTCGCGAACAAGCCCGATCTCGCGAGCACCGTCGGCCGGATCCACCTCCAGAGCCTCCGCAGGACGGCCGAGGCGATGGAGAAGACGGCGAAGCAGGGCCGCGACCTGACGCGCTACGACCGCTGCGGCGAGCTATACCTCGCCATCCACGACGACCCACTCGGCGCGCGCGACGGCGAGGTGCTCTACAACGCCATCGCCTGCTTTCACGCGGCGGGCTCGATCCAGCACGCGCTCTCGGCCGCCGACCTGCTGCGGAGGCAATACCCGCAATCGCGACTGCTTCCGCGGACGCTCGGACGCGTCATCGTCATCGAGAGCCAGATCGCGCGGTTCGGCAAGGCGGCGGCCGCGGCGGAGGAGCTGCTGGCTCGTTATCCCGCCGAGCAGGAGACGTTCCGTGTCGCCGAGGACGCGATCGTCTGGCGAGTCGCGCTTGGCGACCTCGATCAGGCCGCGCGCGACGTCGATCTCGTCATCAAGCTCGCGGGGCGGCGCGGTCGCGAGCAACGGGTGGCGATCGCGGGCTCGCTGTTCGTGATCGAGTCGATGCTGGCCGCCGGCAGGCGACGCGAGGCGGCGAAGCGCGCGCTCGTCGTGGTGCCATTCGTCTCGAAGCTCGACGCGAATGACCTGACGCCGCTCCGTGCGGCACGCGCGCTCGCCGATGCCGGATGCACGATCGCCCTCGTCGACGGGCTGTGCCTCGGCGCGCGGGACCGGACGCTGACCGCCACCGCCCACACGACGCTCGGCCGCATCAAGGGCAGCGACGACCTGGCCGACGTCGCGGCGCAGCGGACGCTCGATCTGGAGCTCGAGCAGGTGCTCGCCGAGCGGCGTCCCGACGCCCGCTCTGTCGCCGATCTCGAGGCCCGCTACCAGGCGCTGGCGCGGGGGCGCCACCCGACGGCACGGATCGCGGCCCACGCGCGGCTCGGCCGGCTCGCTCGCCACGCCGGCGCGATCGCGGACGCGGGCACGCACTTCGAGACCTGTGTCGTCGAGGCTCGCGCCGCGCTCGTCGGGGATTGGCTAGGCGTCTGCGAGCGCGAGCTCGTGGCGCTCAAGCTGCCCGGCGACGCGCTGCACGAGCGGCTCGCCCCGCCGAGGTCATCGTTCGTGATCTCCACGGAGGGGCCGATCGAGCGCTGAGCTCGCCGGTGCACCGCGGCCCGAGCTACGAGCTCAGCTGCGGGATCATGCTCGCGAGGCCGCGGAAGGTCTTCCACCAGTCGAGGTTCACCGGAGAGCCGACGATGCGGACCCGCGAGCCTTCGGCGACGACGCTCACGGCATCGAGCATCGGTTGGAGGTCTGGATTCGCGAGCGCGCGGAACGCGAGCCGCCGCTGCTCGAGAGCCGTCGCGAGGAGCCGTGCATCGGCATCGGATTCGACTCCGATCGTCAGATCGATGCGCTGAGGTGCCTGCAGGTGAATCGCGCCGACGAGCGACACGACGCGCCCGGCGGGCCGCGCACCGATCCACGCGAGCGCGTCGTCGATCACGGAGGAGCCGCGCGGCACCACCGCGGCAACCCACAGCTCGCCGCGCGCACGCGCGTCCCGGATCAACGGTCCGAGCTTCGGGTCGGCGGTCGCAGGTGTGATGTCGTCGGCGAGCGCGCGCGTCATCAGCGACAGCCCGCTCGTCCCGACGATCATCCCGCTGTCGGTCGCGGTGACGAGGAACGAGCCCGTGCTCGACCGCAGCTCCATGACCTCGACGCCGCGCACGGTCTGGTTCGTCACCGTCGAGCCTCGCCTGCGACCGAGATCCGCGATGCACTCGAGGATCGAGTCGCGCCGGAACACTCCGCGACTCGCGGCGATGACGTCCTTGCGACCGTACACGCCGAACGCGAGACGGGTGCTCGGGAACTGGCATCCGTCACCGCTGCGCGCGTCCTTCGGATCGCGTCGCGCCTTGGCTTCCTTCTCGCGTTGCCCGGGCGAGTCGTCCGCGATATCGAGCGCCGCCACCAACCACGCACCGTCGGGCAGGACCTCGGGGACCGTTGCGTTGCGCCAGCGCGGCGGACCCGATGTAGGGTGACCGGCCCAGCAACCGACGAGTGCCAGCGCGAATGCGACACGAGCGAGCATGCCGAGGTGCGGTGCAAGCGAGGGACCCGGCGAAACCCGCGAAGATCAGACGAGTCGCCGACGCGACCGCGGGTTACTCGGTGTGAACTTCACGTCGCCAACGAATTCGCGTGCGACTCCGCCCGTCGAGGATCGTCCGGACCCAAGCGGAGCTGTGGCGATCTCAGCGGCGCGGTCGGAGCGTCACGTTCCAGCTGACGGCGCGCTCGAGCGAGACCTTGATCTTCATCGGGAACCGATCGCTGCGGCGGACCTTCAGCCACGCGGTCTGCTTCGTCTGGACCTCGGCGTGGTACGGGGTCTTGCCGAGCCGAACACCGTCGAGCAAGACCGTGGCGTCGGGCGGATCGGTCACGACGTCGAGCATGACTCGATCGGGCACCACCGCGGGAGGTGGCATCGCGAGCGGCTCGGTGACCGGCGGCTGCACGACCGGTGGTCTCGGAGGCGGCACGGGCTTCGGAGCAGGCGGGATCACCGGAGCCGGCAGGGCGATCGGCGCCGCGAGCTGCGGCGGATCTGCGTCATGGGTGATCGCGACGATCGCGGCCGCGATGCACGCGATCACGAGGGTACTGCCGAGGATCGTGCGTGGCGATCCTCGCCGCGGCGTGTACAGCGACATCGTCGCTGCGACCGGCGGCACGGGCTCGAACGCCGTCTCGATGGCGAGCGCATCGGTCGCGGACGAGCTCGTACCTGCCGAGACGCTCGGCGTGCATGGTGGGCAGAGACTCGTGTCCAGCGAACTGATCGTCAAGTCCAAACACGCACGTGAATGACAGGGTCGGCCACGCGTGCGGAGCGCTGCCCGGCTTTGATGATAACGTCGATCGAGATGAGCTCGCTCGACCTCGCCTTGCAGCGTGCGCTGTCGATCCGGCTCAACCTGCAGATCAGCCTGTCGCAGCTGCCGATCGTCGAGGAGTGGATGGATATCCACCTCGATCGCTGGCTCGAGCACAACCCGATGCCGCCGGAGATGCCCGACGGCGAGAGCGCGAGCTACCTCGCGATGATCGGCAGCGACCTGCGCCGGATCTGGTGGGGTGCGTGGGGCGATCCGCGTGGCTTCGTGCCGAAGATGGCGGACTACTTCAAGCTGTGCAACATCGCGAAGAGCGATGCGGCGCTGCTCGATCAGATCGGCGAGCAGCTCGAGCCCAAGCTCGTCGGATCGTGGATCGGGGTGTGGGGTGGCAAGGTCACCACGGGCTGGCACTTCTGGGATCCGCAGCCGTGGCCGAAGATCGAGTCGATGTTCGGCACGCACGAGGGCAAGTATCAGATCAAGAAGCTCGTCGAGGAGCATCACATCGAGCGGATCGAGCGCTTCACGCAATCGATCGGTGACTCCGCATTCTCCGAGATCGAGCTCGCGATGCCGGGGACCACCGTCGACGAACAGGTCGGCGCGCTCTCGCAGGCGTTCGTCCAGTTCACGGGGGCGCCGCTCGAGCCAGCACTCGTCGCGCGGCTGCGCGCGATCACCGCGCCACAGTTCGCGCTCGCGATCCGGATCCGCGGCGGTCAGATCACCCGGATCGGGGCGCTGGCGCCGGGGATCGCGATCGGGGACATCGAGAAGCTCGCGATCGAAGCGAAGGTCGAGGTGGATCCCAAGCTGTCCAAGCTCGTCGGCGCGCTCGGCGAGGGGATCGCCCGGGTCGAGTACGGCCGCGCAGGTGACCGAGCGGGCGTCGACGTCTACCTGGAGCCCGGCGAGCCCGCGACCAAGCAACCCGTAGCGGCGCCGGAAGCGAACTGACGGCCGAGCCGATCGATTCCGATCCGAGGATCGGCATCACCTCACGGCGGGGGAGTCCCGATGGGACATACTCGCTGCGTGCCACGCGTCGATCACCTGCTCGCGAGTGACGACGCGCTGATCGCGCAGTGCGACGTCGATCGCTATCGCGCTTCGGGGCCCGGCGGTCAGCACCGCAACAAGACCGAGAGCGCGATCCGGCTCCGGCACAAGCTCACCGGAGCGACCGCGATCGGCGAGGACAGCAGGTCTCAGGCGGAGAACAAGGTCCACGCGGTTCGCCGACTGCGCAGGACGATCGCGCTCGATCTCCGCGAACCCGTGCAACTCGAGGGCTTCGTGCCGTCACCTCGCCTCGCGCGGTTCGTTGCCGGCGGCACGGCACCGCTCGGCGCGAAGACCCGACTGACCGGCGAGTTCTGGGCCTCGATCGCCGAGCTGCTCGACCTGCTCGTCGCCGGCGAGCTCGAGATCGGCACCACCGCGCAGCGGCTCGGAATCACGACCGGGGCGATGTCGAAGCTCTTGCTGCACGACGAGCACGTGGCCCGGGTCGTGAACGATCTACGACGCGCGAAGGGCATGCGCCCGCTGCGCTAGCGATCACTTCACCCGCGCGAGCTCGCGCAGCACTTTCGGCGACAGCAGCGCGCGCACCATCATCCCGCCCGGTAAAGCGCTCCCCTCGAGCCACACCACGCCGCCCTTCTTCAGCGCGATCGCCTCACCGTGGCGCGTGTCGCCGAACGCGAGCCACGCGACCAGCTCGGTGAGCCACGGCTCGTGGCCGACCACGGCGGTATCCTCGCCGAGCTCGGCGATCTGTGCGAGCAGCTCGGAGCGCGGCGACTGGATCAGCAGGTCGGTCCTGATCGGAGCCTGGTCGCAGATCGACCGCGACAGCTCCGCGGTGCGGACGGCTCTCGCCCACGGACTCGTGAGCACCCGATCGAATGCAATGCCGAGCGTACGCATGCCGCGCACGACCTTCTTGTACTGCTTCTCACCGTCGTTGGTGAGCTCGCGGCTCGCGTCGTCCTGACCGGGTGCTGCGTCCTCGGCGATCGCGTGTCGGATCACGAACAGGTGCATGGGCGCAAACTGACACGTTTCGACCCACCTGCGAAAGCGGGCGAGACCTGCGACAGGACGGCAGGATGACAGGATTGACAGTGTCCCGGTGTACGTGTGAAACCCGCGCGCATGAAGACAGCGCTCATGTTTGTCCTGGTCCTCGCGGCCGCCTGCGGTAGCAAGCCTGCGCCGACGACGACCACCACGATGCCCGAGACCAAGGCCGAGAAGCACGAGATGGCACCGGAGGTCACGAAGTTCCATGACGTACTTTCGCCTCGCTGGCATGCCGCCAAGGGCGAGCAGCGGATGAAGGACACGTGCGGCGCGATGGCCGAGTTCCAGACGAACGCCGAAGCGCTCGCGAAGGCCACGCCGGCCGGTGCCGATGCCGGCAAGTGGACCACCACGACGAAGGAGCTCGGCGACGCGATCGCGGCGCTCGACGTGACGTGCAAGGGGCAGGACGCCACGGCGTTCGAGCCGGCGTTCGAGCGCGTGCACAACGGGTTTCACGCGGTCCTCGAGGCCAGCGGTGGCGGCAAGCACATGGAAGGCGCACACCACGCCGCCGAGCACGCCGACCACGCCGACCACAAGATGTAAGCGCTCCGTCACGGCGGGCAGCAGCTCGATGGCGTGATAGATCACCGCATGGCGAAGGATCTGCTGTGGCGCCTCGGCGAGCAGTACACCGGTGCACTGCTCGATCCGCTGAACTGCGATCCGGATCCGCTCGTCGAGTTTCGCAAGTGGCTTCGCGACGCGGTCGCGGCCCAGCTCCCGACGGTCAACGCGATGACGCTCGCCACCGTCGACGAGCGTGGGCGGCCCTCCGCGCGCATCGTGCTCCTCAAGGATCTCGACGATCGCGGCTTCACCTTCTTCACGAACTACGGGAGCCGCAAGGCGGATGACCTCACCGTGCATCCGTTCGCCGCGCTGGTCCTGTTCTGGGAGCCGATCCACCGCCAGATCCGGATCGAGGGTGCGGTCGAGAAGCTCGATCCCGCAGCGAGCGACGCGTACTTCTCGTCGCGGCCGCGTGAGAGCCAGCTCGGCGCGATCGCATCTCCGCAGTCACGCCCGATCGCGACCCGCGAAGCACTCGAGGCGCTGGTCGCGAAGGTCGCTGCCGACGTCGGCGACACCGATCCCACGCGGCCCGCGCACTGGGGCGGGTACCGCGTCGTGCCCGACATGATCGAGTTCTGGCAGGGGCAGCCGTCGCGTCTGCACGATCGCGTGCGCTACCGGCGCTCCGCCGACGGCTGGGTTCGCGATCGCCTCGCCCCGTGACGGCTCACGGCGTCGACGACGAGCGGCTCTCGGCGTGAATCTCATCCTGCTCCGTTGTCGCGAACGTACGGAATCCCCGCCGGGCTGAACCAGGCGTCTCGAGCTTGCCGGTGAGTCCGACCTCGGGCATCGGCGGGTCGCGCCGGCCGTACTGACACGCGGAACGCTCACGCCGAGAGATCACCTGGGACATCTGCGAGTTAGCGGTGCCTGCTTGACATCGTGTATAACGGACACTATCAAGGTGTCACATGAACACGATCTCGACGGCATGCGCGGCGGTGACCGGCGCGCGGCACCTGCGGGTCGGTCGCAACGGGCAGGATGCCGCGGCGGCGTGGGCCGGCGATGGCGCCGGTGCGATCGTCGTGTGCGACGGCTGCAGCGCGGGCGCTAGCTCCGAGGTCGGCGCGCGGCTCGGCGCGCAGCTCGTGATCGAACTGCTGCGCGGCGCGCTGCTCGAGCAGGCGCGGCCGCGCGACGTGTGGCCCGTGGTGCGCGCCCAGCTGGTCGCGACGCTCGCACGACTCGCCGACGCGATGCCGGGGGATCGCGAGCGCATCGTCCACGATCACTTCCTGTTCACGATCGTCGCGGCCGCCTGGCGCGACGACGAGGTCGCGGTGTGGGCCCTCGGCGACGGTGGCTACGCGCTCGGTGATCGCACCCGCGTGCTGGGTCCATTCGCCGACAACCAGCCACCGTACGTCGGCTACGACCTGCTCGGCTCGCCTCAACACTCGCACCTCGAGGTCGCCGAGGCGAGCTGCGGCAGGGTGATCGTCGCGACCGACGGCGCCGCCGAGGTCGGGCTCGACGGCTTCACGGCCTCGCGGTTCCTCACGCATCCCGATGCGCTGCGCCGTCAGCTCGCGGTGCTGGCACGCAACACCGAGCGCATCGACTGGGACGAGCGCCGGATCGAGCGCAGCTCCGCGGCGCTGCAAGACGATGGCGCCGTCGCGATCCTGAGGTGGCAGCCATGACGCGCAAGGCCTGGATCGACGGCACGCTCCGCCAGCTCGCACCGGCGGCGCTGCTCGGCCAGGGCGGCGAGGCGGAGGTCTACGACCTCGGTGATGGCCGCGTGCTCAAGTGGTGGAAGCCACCGAGCCACCCGGACTTCGACGGCTTGCCCGACGCGAAGGCCGCCGCGGCGCGCCGGCTCGCCGAGCAGCCCGCGAAGCTGCGCGCGTTGCCGGGCAACCTCCCGTCGGCGGTCGTGACGCCGTGCGGGTTCGCGCTCGCCGGCAAGAGCTCGACGCAGGTCGTCGGCTACTTGATGCCGAAGGTCACCGGCGAGCCGCTCCACGGCTACGGCGAGCCGCGCTGGCGGCGCGAGCATCCGATCGACGGCGCGGACCTCGTCGCGGCGCTCCTGGCGCTGCACGACGCGATCGCCGGCCTGCATCGCGCGCGCGTGGTCGTCGGCGACTGCAACGATCTCAACGTCCTCGTCGAGGGGCGGCGCGTCCACCTGATCGATGTCGACAGCTATCAGTTCGCGAGCTTCGCGTGCCCGATGTTCAGCGAGCGGTTCGTGGATCCGCGGCTGTGTGACGCGACGACGCTACCGGTGCGCCCGCACGACGAGGCGAGTGACTGGTTCGCGTTCGCGGTGATGGCATTTCGCTCGCTGCTGGGCGTCGGCCCGTGGGGCGGCGTGCATCAGCCCGCGGATCCGTCGAAGCGCTGCCCATCGCCCGCACGTGCGCTGCGGCGCCTCAGCGTCTACGCGCCCGACATCGTCTATCCGCGTGCGGCTCGCCCGCTCGCGATCCTCCCCGAGGAGCTCACCGCGGTGTTTCGCGCGATCTTCGAGCGCGACGAGCGCGGCATGTTCCCGCGCGTCGCGCTCGAGCGGCTGCGGCTTCGCAAGTGCTCGACGTGCGGTGACGAGCATGGCCGCGTGCGCTGCCCGCAGTGCCTGACGCAGGCGCACGTGCCACCCGCGATCGTGCACGGCCGGTTGCGGTGGAGCCCGATCGCACCGTCGAGCATCGAGGCCGCGCTCGGCTACGAGGTCGGGCGAACGACGGCCGTGTGGCTCGACGCCGGCGCGCTGTGGCGCCGCACGCGCCTCGGCCCCGAGCGGATCGGCGATGTGCTCGCCGCGCAGACCCGCGCGTGGGCCGGCAGCAAGCTCGGGGTCGGGTTCTATCGCGCCGGTGGCTATGCGGTCGGCTTCGTGTTCCGGCCGGAGCGCGGCGTGCTCGACGATCGCGTCGCGTTGCCGAAGATCCGCGGCCAGCTCGTCGAGGCCCACGCGACGCTCGGCGCGGACCGCGCCTGGCTCTGGCTCACGACGCTCGACGCCGGCCGTCTCGTCACGACCTGCATCGTGATCGGCGAGGACGCGAGCGTGCTCGCGACCGAGACGTTCGCCGACGCGACCTGGCTGGCCGGCATCACGGGCGCGTGCGCCGCCGGTCCTCATCTGTTCGTGCCGACCGATGACGGCATCGCCCGCATCGAAGTCGTGCAAGGCGCGATCGTGCAGACCCGCACGTTCGCGGAGACCGCGTCGCTGATCGGCAGCGGCGACCGGCTCGCCCTGTCGGACGGCGCGATCGACGCGATCCGTCGCCACGACGCGATTCGCATGCAGCTCACCTAGCAGGAGAACCCACCATGTCTCGAGTCAATCCGAAGCCACTTCCCATCCCCCACTTCTTCGACGCCCGGCGCGCCGCCGAGTACGCCTACCGGCCCGATGCCGCCGCCCTCGCGGTGGCCGCCGCCGACTGGCGCGCGCAGCACGCCGTGCGACCGAGCGCCGCCGACGAGACCCGCATGCACCTGCTGCTCATCGACGTGCAGAAGGACTTCTGCTTTCCCGAGGGCACGCTCTACGTCGCGGGGCGCAGCGGCACCGGCGCGATCGACGACTCGCGGCGGATCGCGGAATTCATCTATCGCAACCTCGGCATGCTCACCGACATCACGACGACGATGGACACGCACCTCGCGTACCAGATCTTCTTCCCGAGCTTCTGGCTCGATCGCGATGACAAGCCGCTGACCGCGCACCGGGTGGTCACGTCGAGCCAGATCGAGGGAGGCGAGGCGCGACCGAATCCCGCCGTCGCGAAGTGGCTGTGCAACGGCAACTACGCGTGGCTGTGCAAGCAGGCGCTGCACTACACGCGGGAGCTCGAGCGTGCCGGCAAGTACCAGCTCTACCTGTGGCCACCGCACTGCTTGCTCGGCTCCGACGGTCACGCGCTCGCGGGCGTGGTCCACGAGGCGCGGCTGTTCCACTCGTTCGCGCGCGTCGCCCAGTCGAACGTCGAGGTGAAGGGCGGCAACCCGCTGACCGAGAACTACTCGGTGCTCAGGCCCGAGGTGCTGTCGCGGTTCGACGGTTCGGCACTCGCCCAGCGCAACACGCAGTTCGTCCAGACGCTGCTTCGCGCCGACGCGGTGATCATCGCCGGCCAGGCCGCGAGCCACTGCGTGAAGAGCACGATCGACGACCTGCTCGGCGAGATCGCGGCGCAGGATCCGTCGCTCGCGAAGAAGGTGTTCCTCGTGACCGACTGCATGTCGGCGGTCACGGTTCCCGATGGCAAGGGCGGCCTCGCGGCCGACTTCACCGCGCAGGCCGATGCCGCCCTGCAGAAGTTCGCGGACGCGGGGATGAACCTCGTCCGCTCCACCGACCCGATCAGCAGCTGGCCGGGCCTCAAGCTCTAAGGAGACTCAGATGAAGAACGATGATGATGACAAGGTGAAGAAGCTACTCGAGGACGCCCATGGTACCGGGGCGCTGTCGGCGAAGTCGCTCGCCACCCTCGACGTCGTGGACGTCGGTGCGCAGATCCAGGCCGGCCTCGGCTGCACGATCGACGACGTCGGCTCGAGCGAGGTCGTGCTGGTCACGATGATGCCCGACGATTCGCAATCGATCGCACAGGCCGGCAACATCGACGCCGTGCGCGACGGCCACAACTTCGTGATCGAGGCGCTCGGCGGGTCCAAGCAGTCCGGCGAGGTCCTCGCGCACACGCGCTACCTGAACGGCTTCGTGCTGTGCCCGTACACGGCACTCGAGCACGCGGTGAAGATGACGACCACGAACTACAGCCCGAACCTCGGCACGCCGCTGTACGACCAGATAACCGTGGTGCTCGGCACCGTGATCGCGAAGTCCCAGGAGCTGGCACAGGCCGGCATCGCGGTGCGCACGGTGACGTTGATCATCACCGACGGTGGCGACTACGGCTCGACCCGCTGCAAGCCCGCCGACGTCAAGGCGATCGTCGACGACATGCTCGCGCAGGAGAACCACATCGTGGCGGCGATGGGGATCAGCGACGGCACCACCGACTTCAAGTCGGTGTTCCGCTCGATCGGGATTCCGGATCGCTGGATCCTCACGCCGGGCAACAGCGCGAGCGAGATCCGGAGGGCGTTCGCCGTGTTCTCGCAGTCGGCGGTGCGGGCCTCGCAAGGCGCGCAGCTCGGCGGCTTCAGCAACTGAGACCGGTGGCGTTGACGCTCCGACGCGGAGCATCGCTCACCGGCTGGAGAGCTGAAACAAGCGCCCGAGCTTCCCATCCTGCGGCGACAACCGCGGGTCCATCGCGGCTCAGCGAACCAGGCCGCAGACGGCGGCCACCTCGTCGCGATACGCGAGCCACGCGGTCAGCGTGGTGTTCATCGCGGCGACGACCCCCTCGCGATCCGCAGCCGGAACGTGATCGAGGACGATGCGCCACGCGGCCTCGCGATGACTTCCCTCGACCTTGCGATGGGCCTTCGTGAGGGCGAGCGCCTCGAGCGGCAGGTTGTAGTGCACGACGAGCGGATGCGCCTCGAGGGGTGGAGCGGGGCGGCGCGGCGCGGCGGGGTCGAGCTCGCCGCGCTCGTGGTCGGTGCCCTCGAGGAAGATCGTGGTCACCGCACAAGCCTGCGACCAGCCGCGACGCTGCGTGTGGTCGTCGAGGACGGCGCGGAAGCGGCGCGCGGCGGGCAATAGCTCGATCGAGCGGAAGCGCGCGAGGTCCATGCCGAGGCCGCGCGGATATTCGAGGAACAGCTCGGGGTGCGGGCGGCCCGCGATCAACCCGCCGGTCTCTTCCTCGTAGAGATTCTCGGCGAGGTCGCGACGAGCCTCCGGAATTGGGCACTGCACGAAGGCCCAGCCGATCATCACCGGAAAGTCGCGGATGAAGGTCTCGTACTCCTGCTCGAAGTGCAGGTGCAAGCGCTCGCGCGCGACGCGCCCCGACGTGAAGTGCGACCACGCCCAGTGCTGCTTGCGCTCCATGACCTGGAGCAGCACTTCCCGAAACTCCTCGCGGTTCAGCTCGCCTCGTCGCTCAGCGGGTCGCGCTTCGGGGGTCACGATGCAAGTCTACCCCAAGGGTACTGGCTCGCCATGCGGCTCTATCGTTTCGGGACGAGCGTCGCCTCGAGCTCGAGGTGCAGCGAGCCATTGTCGGACACGATCTTGACGCTGGGGATTGCGGCACGGATCACGAGGTCCGCGGAGAGCCCCGATGCGCCGACCCGCTGATCGACAAAGATGTCGGCGATGAGCTTCGTGAACGTGCGCGTCAGCTCGCCGTGGAAGTCGGCGCCGCGATCACGCAGCGCGGCGACGAGGTCGGCATAACACGGCACGAGCAAGGTCTGCGTGCGCTCGCAGGACAGCTCGAGGGCACCGAGGTCGACCGCGACCGGCTCGACCCCCTTCCTGGCGAACGTGAAATCGAGCCCGCCCCACACGCGCCCCGTGGTCGCGGTGGTTCCGTCCACGATCGAGACGCGCGCATCGGCGAACAGCTGCAGCTTGTCCCCCACGACGCCGAGCACGGGAGGCAACGCGAGCACGGGTGGCGAGATCCTGAGCGACAGGAACTCGGTGACGATCGGATCGGTGTTGAAGCGGCGATCGAGGCCGGCGTCGGCGAGCTGGCGATCGAGGAAGCCGGAGCGCCAGAGCTCGAACAGGAGTGCGTTCGCGGCGTCGAGGTCGAGATCGATCGCGATCATGCCGGTCGGTGCGAGGGGGACGTGCGGGGCCGGTCCGCGGCGGGTCGGCAGGATTCGCGGATCGCGATCGACGCGCCCGATCGAGACCGAGAACGGCAGCGCACCGGAGACCCCGTCGATGATCTCGGGAGGACCGTCGCAGTAGCCAAACGTCAGCTTGTGGCCGCCGGGTAGCTCGAACGGCGGAGGCGGCGCGAGGGCCGTGATGAGGGCCCCGTCGATCTCGCGCCGGGCGAGCCGCGTCGCGAGCTTGTCGCCGCCGAGCTTGTCGCTCACCCACTGCAGGGCACGGTTGCCGAACTCGAGCTCGGCACGCGCGGCGATCCGGAACCTGAGCTCCGTCACGCTCGGCTCGGGGATCAACGCGACGACGAGCGGGATGTTGATGCGATCGAAGACGAGCGTGGTCATCGCGCGGACGTAGCCGTGCGGCGCCTCGCCGATCATCGTGCGATCGTCGGGATAGCCGGCGAGCTGCGCCCACCGCAGCGACGTCTTCTCGACCCGCTCGTAGTCGCCGATGCCGAAGAAGCTCTCGCCGCGAAGCTCGGCGTCGATGTTCTTGGCCATCTCGCCGGCGATCGTGGCGGGGCCCGCGTGGCCATCGTCGAGCAGGCGCTGCCCGACGACGACCCGCCCGCTACACGCGGGCTTCGCCGGATCCTGGAACGGCCCGACGAGCCCGCTCACGCCGACGGTGCGCGTGAACCCGCCGCGATAGCCGACGCTGTACCGCGTACGGCGCAGGCCGCCTGCCGACGTTCCTCCCAGCTCGCGGAGCACGCGGGGCTCGAGCTCGGGAGGCAGCGTCCCGCCGGGCTGCGCGCTGCCGGCCTGGAGCGCCTGCGGGATCTCGAGGACCAGCTCGGGTCGCCGGCACTGCGGCACGTACAGCACGAACGCGATCGCATGCACCAAGGCGATCGCGAGGCCGAGCGCCGCCTTCCCCACAAGGGGGACCCTCGCCGTGAGGTGATTCCGATCCTTGCTTCGCCGCGGACCGGACTTGATCGATCCGGCTCGGGTCACGACCGGAACACCACGAGCACCGTGACGAGCTCCCAGGCGACGACCCACAGCGTGCACGCGACGACGCTCGCCGTCATGCCACGGGTCACCGCATCGGCCTCGGGCTTGGGGCTCCCGCCCTTCGCGACGACGTCGCTCGCGATCCCCCACGCGTAGATCCAGACGAGGAACAGCGCGCGCACCGCGTAGCGCAGCCGCTCGGGGCGCGGATCGAGCAGGTCGCCGGTCAGGAGCTCCCAGGAATTCGGGACGTCGTATGCTCGGCAGACCATCACGCCGCCGATGATCATCCCGAGCGCGAACAGCGCCGCGACCGCGAGGTAGCACACCGCCGCGGCGAGCCACGCCGGCGCCCACAGGTACGCGCGACGATCGACGCCGAGCGCGTCGAGCGCGAGCGTCTGCTTCGTCAGGCCCATCGAGCCGAGCCACGCGTTGGTCGCGCTCCCCGACGCCGCGACGAACAGCAGCGCCGACAGCGCCGGTGCGAGCGCGACGATGTGGCTGCCGCCGATCTGCCGCAGCAGCGCATCGGGCCGCACGCCTGCGCCACCGACCTTGCTGACGACGAACAGCACCGTGTAGCCGATCAGCGTCGAGACGATCGCGTAGAACACGAGCGGCCGCAGCAGCGTCTGCGCGACCACGCGGCGCGCGACGATCGCGAAGTCGCGCGGGTGCTTGACGATCTGGATCGGTGCGCGGATCGCGCAGGTCACCGCCACCCGGAACGGCGCGACGAGCGGCTCGACGATCCGCGCGATCGTCGCGAGTACCTTGCGCGCGGGCGGGGTGCCCTGCGGCGGTGCGCGATCGCCGTGCTCGGCGAGGTGCGCGACGAGGGTCGCCTCGAGCTCGACGATCCAGCGGCCGCGCGCCCCGGGCTCGTGTCCAGGATCCTCGAGTGCGCCCGGCCAGCGATCGGGGAACAGCTGCTCGAGCTTGCGGTGCTCGAGCGAGAGCAGGAACAGCCGGTCCGCGACCCCGGCGGCGAGCGCGACATCGTGCGTGACGACGATCGCCGAGATGCCGAGCGCCTTGACCTGCTCGCGGATGAGCCGCGCGAGGACCCTCACGCGATGCGGGTCGAGGCCGACCGAGGGCTCGTCGAGGAACAGCAGCTTGCGCCGGCTCGCCAGCACGCGCGCCACCGCGACGCGCTGGGCTTGCCCGCCCGAGAGCTTCGTCACCGAGGTGCCGGCCTCCGCGAGCTTCGGATCGAGCCCGACGCGCGACAGCCACGCCGGGACCTCGTCGAGCTTCTTGTCGTCGGCGCTCCGCTCGGCGTGCCGCAGCGCGAGCTCGAGGTTGCCGCGCACGTCGAGGTGATCGAACAGCGCGCCTCGCTGGGGCACCAGCCCGAGCTGGCCGCGATCGAGATCGAGCTGCGCGGCCACGACCTCGAAGCCGGCTGCATCGAGCTCGTCGCGCTCGAACAGCACGCGCGCGAACGTCGACTTCCCGGCGCCGGAGCCACCGAGCAACACGACGACCTCACCCGCACCGATCGTGAGATCGACTCCATCGATCAGCACGCGGCCATCGGGGAGCGCGACGCGCAAGCCGCGTACGGCGAGAGTGCTCGGCGCGTTCGCCGGCTCGGCCACCATCGCCGAGAAGGTACCACCGGTGCGCCAGTGAGCTGCGACAGCGCCTACACCGGCGCGGTTGCAGTGATCTCGCAACCGGGCATTCCGGCAGGTCAAGTAGAAACCGAAGAAACCCGGAACCGACCGGGCAGACCGCTGTCTTAACTCTCGATTCGCAAGGCACGTCGCCAAGCGGATCGCGCCGGCCGAAGAGCCGCGACGTCGTTGCGCACGAGTGATGCGCGAGACGGCCGCGGACAGGCCGACCGCCAGGCGCGCGGCGCCACCCGACGGAGGTCTCTCATGGCCACTGCCAAGCTTTCCCTGTCATTTCGCATCATCAAGAACGGCCAGCTCATCCGCGAGGAGAGGCTGAACCAGAGCGTCATCAAGATCGGCAAGGTGCCCTCCGCGCACCTGCGCATCGACGACGAGACGGTGAGTCGCATGCACGCGATCATCGAAGTCGTCGGCAACGAGATCAACGTGATCGATCTCGGCTCGACCGGCGGCACGTTCGTCAACGGCCAGAAGGTCAACAAGGGAAAGCTGCAGACCGGTGATGCGATCACCGTCGGCGACACCCGCATCGAGCTCGTGGTCGACCAGGTCGAGGCCGCGGCTCCGGTCGCGACCGTGCTCGTGTCGGCTCCTGTCCTCGCGCCGGTGATGGCGGTCCGCCCGCCCGCGGTCCCCGCGCGGGCGCCCGTTGCGTCGACGAACGGCACGTACACCCTGCCAGCTCCTGTCGCGATGCCAACGATGACTGCCACGCTGCCGAGCTCGGCGCCGATCTCGGCGCCCGTGTCGCCGGCGATGTTCCAGGCCGCGATGGCCGACTCGATCGATGAAGGTGGCGCTCGCGCCGTCGAGGTCGCGGCCATGCTCGGCGACTCCGTGGTCGGCGTGAAGCACTGCATGGACCCACGCGGCGGCAAGGTCACCATGGCGACGTGGGGCTTTGCAGCCGCCGGGCTCGCCTGCCTGATCGCCTCGGCGACCGCGTTCTACTCCTCGGTCGACATCGCCGCGCGGAACAAGGGCGCGCTCCAGGCCCACACGCAGATGGGCAAGCCCGCCCACGCGTTCCGCCCGAAGATGGTCAGCCCGGCCGTCGATGGCCTCGCCTTCGGTGGCCTCGCGACCGGCCTCCTCGGCCTGACCCTCGCCCTCGCGCGGTTCCGCCGCGAGCGCCGGAGCCCGTTCTACCGGATCGGTACCGCGCGTGATGTCGAGCAGCCGATCGAGCACGCGCCGTCGGCGAGCTTCCCGCTCGTCGCGCCGTCCGGTGACGACTTCGTCTTCAACTACGGCGCCGGCATGGACGGCGAGATGATCGTCGACGGCAAGTCGACTCCGCTCTCCGAGCTCGCAGCACAGGGTCGCGCACGTCCGTCGCTGACGACCGCGGGCGCGATCGAGGTCCCGATCCCGATGGCGGCGCGCATCCGTGCCCGTGCGGGTCAGACCACGTTCCTCGTCACGGCGGTCCCGAAGCCGCGCGAGGCCGCGACCCCGCTGTTCAACGTCGAGCGCCGCACGCTCGTGTACGCCGCCGGCTCGCTGGCGGTCCACCTCGGTATCGTCGCGTTCCTCAGCCAGGTCCCGATCGACGGCTCCGGCGTGAACATGGACCTCGGCTTGAACGAGGACACCACGCTCGACTCGCGCCTCGCGGTAGTGGACGACGTCCCGCTCGAGCCCGAGAAGGACAAGCTCGACGGTGACGACGCCGGCAAGGAAGGCGTCGGCGCGAAGATGGCCCTCGACGAAGGCGCCGCCGGCAAGCCCGACGCGCCGCGCACCGACGGCCGCATGGAGGTCAAGAACAACAGCGCCGAGAAGCAGCTCTCGCGCGACCAGGCGATCAAGTACGCGCAGAACGCCGGCGTGCTCGGCTCGGAGTCCGTGCTCCGCGGCGGCATCGCGGCGCTCACCGCGACCACCGACTTCTCGAGCGGGTTCAGCGACGCCGACATCTACGGCCCGCTGTTCGGCTCGCAGGGGGAAGGTCGCGGCAACTTCGGCTTCGGTCGCAACGGCTTCGGCGGTGGTGGCGGTTGCACGCAGGAGCCGTGCGGCATCATCGGCACCGGTCGCTACGGAACGTTTGGCACCGGCAAGCATGCGGGCGACGGCTGGCGCGGTGGTGGCAGCTGGGGCAACGGCGGCAAGCGCACCGGCGCGGTCCCCCAGCCGGTGATCGGTACGCCCACCGGCGGCGGCAACCTCGACAAGGCGATCATCAAGCGATACATCAAGCGCAACGTCCACAAGATCGCCTACTGCTACGAGAGCGAGCTGATGGCGCGCCCCGGCATCGAGGGCTCGGTCATGGTGAACTTCCTCATCACCGGCAGCGGCACGGTGCAGTCGTCGAACGGTGCAGGCTTCGATGGCAAGGTGTCGAGCTGTGTGGCGATGGTCATCAAGAACATCGAGTTCCCGCGGCCGACCGACGGTGGCAGCGTCCAGGTGAACTACCCGTTCACGTTCCACGCGACCGGCAAGTGAAGCTCGTGGGCGACTCGTTCGTCCGACTCGCGGTCAACGCGGCCCTCGGGGTCGGGTTGGCCGCGCTGGCCGTTTCGGATGCCGGCGCCTGCCCGCCCGGCCTGAAGGTGGATCTGCTCCGTCCGCAGCACGTCAATCCAATGCGGCTCCGCGGATTCGGCCCGTACGTGTCGGCGACGATCGTGACGCTCGGCCGGGCGACGATCGTGGGCGAGCTCGACGCCGGGGTCGTGCGGCGCCAGCTCGGGCGCAGGCAGGGCGAGCTCGCCGCGTGCGCCTTCGGGGATCCGCTTCGCGCGACCGTGCGGTTCCGCATCACGCCGACAGGCATGACCACGAACGTCTCGGTGACGGGCCTCGAGGCGCCGGTCGCGACGTGTGTCGCGGCCGTGATCGATGACATCGCCTTTTCGAAGCTCGACGAGGGTGAGGTGCTCGTCAGCATTCCGCTCGAATTTGGCGCAGCCAGGCCGTGACCCGGCTGCAACTCGCGCGAGCGACGCGTCTCCCTGTAGCGATGATCGTCGACGAGAAGTCACGAACACGAGCGCTCGCGGCGATCTCGATCGGGTGTGCGGCGCTCGCCGTGGCGGTCGGCTCGCTCGCGAACAGCACGGGCGCGAAGCAGCACGAGTGGACCGATGCCCGACCGCGCACCCTCGAGGAGACCCGATGATCGCAGATGACCTGCCACGGACGCTTCGCATCCTCGCGATCTCGTGCGGCGCGTTCGGAGCCGCGACGATGCTCGCCGCCGACGAGGCTGTCGAGGACCAGGCGATCACACAGGGCGGCTTCAGCTGCGATCGCGGACCACCGGTGTGCGCCTTCGACGAGGACGTGGGAGTGGAGTGCGCGGGCCAGTCGCTCGAGTGGCGCGTCAGCGCGTATGACTTGATGTTGCTCCCGGAGTGCTCCGATCGCGACACCGACGCGCGCTGCTTCGACACCAAGTTCCGGCGGTGGGCCGCGGTGGATGACTTTCGCATCGACGTCACCAGGTACCGAGCTCCATACCAGTTGCCGGCGCGGTTCGACGACGTGACCCTCGAGGTCCGGCGCCTCTCGGGCCGGTCACGATGATCGCCGAACGCTGGCGGATCTCGCTCTCGCTCGCGGTCGCGATCATCGTGATCTGCGGCCCGATCGTGCTCGGGGATCTGCTTCGATCCGAGGACGAACCGGTGGTGTGGCACGACGACGAGGCCTATTTTTCGTGCCCTGCTCGCCTCGCTTGTATCTGTCCGAGCGCGCCGGACGACGAGTGTGCCGATCGATGCTTCCTCGATCGATACCTCGGCTTGAACCAGCAATCACTCACCTGCTTCGATCGCGACGACGAGGACCACTGCCGCGAGCAGCAGTGGACCGACATGCTCACCGCGCTCGAGCTCGGGCTCGATCCGATGAGCGACTCGATCTGGTATACGTCCCGCTTCGATGACCTGAGGAGCTGGCCGCCTCGGCCGCGACGGCGCGCTCGCCGCGAAGTGAAATTCTCCCACCGCGAGGCGGTCCTGGAGTAAGTCCTTGGCGTGCGCGTCTCCCCGCTCCCTCTGATCGCCCTCTGCGTCCTCGGCTGCGTCGTGATCCCCGATCGGCAGCGGAAGCAGGTCCCGCGCGGGGATCCGTGGGCCAGCACCGAGCAGACCTCCCACCCGGTGCACCTGCCGAGCGGTCCCGCGACGAACGCGCCCGCCGATCCGTTCAGGACCGCCGCGTGCCCGAAGGATCTCTCGCTGTCGGTCGGGCCGCGCAACATCGACGGCCGCGATCCGAGCACCACGATGCGCGGGCCGTACGCGAAGGAGCACCTGAAGCTCGTGACGCCGGACCAGTTCCTGCTGCAGCAGGACGCGGTCGCGCGCGTGCTCGAGCTCGAGGCGAAGCAGCCGGGCCTCGTGCCCGCCGGCTTTCGCGAGCAGATCGGCAAGCACGGCCGCGATCCGAACTTCCGGCTCTACATGGCGCGCTGCGAGCTCGCGAAGGCCGAGACCACCCGGCGCGCGGGCTACGACGCCGGGCTCGCGTACCTGCTCGGCGCGAACGTCAAGGAGGCCCTGCCGCTCGTCACGCAGTCGTTCTATCCCGACGGCACGACGTCGACGTCGTGCACGAACAGCGCGGACTGCGGCGCCCACACCTGTGACAGCGTGACGCGATCCTGCGGCTCGTCGAAGCAGCGCACCGCTTCGTTCCTGTCGTCGGCGGAGCTCGACGTCGAGGACGCGCTGGTCCGCACGTTCGCGACGATGTTGACGCCGGAGATGATCGAGAACACCCGCTACGTCCCCGACAACATCATCAACACCTGGGTCTACGGCCGGTTCACGCGCTGCGGCAGCGGCCTGTGCAACTTCACGCGCTACAACGTCGCCGGCAAGACGCAGCTCGTGCACTGGGATCGGCGCTATCGCGGCGAGTCGTATGGCGGCGAGGCGACACCGGCCTCGAAGATCTGCTCGCAGGAGACCCAGGCCGTGGATCGCGAGAGCTGCGTGTATCGCTGCGGCACCGGCGCGAAGTCGAAGGAAGACGCCTGCCTCGTCGGCTGCTACGCGAACTGCAAGTAGAGGGTAGTCAATCGTGGCTCGGCTTCGCGACGCGCCGACGGTGTTGCGACCGGACGAGGTATGCTCGCGACGTCATGCCCTCGAGCGAGTTACCGCCCGCCGGCCTGACATGGGCCGAATACATCGCGCGGTGGGTGAACGACCGCGGAGGGTGGCTCCCGCTCGCGGACCAGCTGATCCACCGCGCCGGCGATCGCGTCGAGATGCCGCAGGATCCGCAGACCGTCGAGCGCGGCCTGCGTCGGCTCGCGAGGCGCGAGCACAAACCCGGCGGACAGTACGGGCGATGGATGATGCGGTTCTTTGGCGTCACGTCTCCCATCGAGCAATGGGTGCGCTGGCTCGGCACGTATCACGCCCGGTTCGCCGATCTTCCGAGCGCGCTGCGCCTCGAGCAGCTCGCACTGTGGAACCGACCGCCGGTCTCCGAGTCACCGCTCGTGTGCTGGATCCACATCGGGATCGCGTCCGCGCATCAGAGCCGGCTCGATCTGGATGCGTGCGAGCTGTGGCTCGCGCGCGCGGAGCGGCACGCGGCGGCCGCGGGTGCCGCATCCGAGATCGAGATCGCCCTGCTGCGCGCCGAGCTCGCGACGAGCCGCGGCGATCACGCCACGGTGGAGGTGCATCAGCGCGTGATCGAGGAGCGCCTCCGTACCGCGGTCTTGCCCGCGACCGACGAGCTCCCCTATCGTGCGCGGCTCGCGGCAATCTGCGCGGCGCGCTTCACCAGACCACCTGCTGGGGTCGCGCCAGATCTGCACCGCGCACGCGAGTGCTACGCGTCGATTCCCGACGCGCCGATCCCGTTCGTCGCATTTCGCAAGAGTGTCGGGCTCGCGTACTGTGCATGGAAGCTCGGAGATCTTGGGGAGGCGACGCATCTGGCAGAGCGCGCCGTCGATGAGGCGGGTGATGGCGGGCTCGTGCGCATGCGAGTCATGGCGCTGAACATGCTGAGTCGCGTCCTCACGGGCCCCAGCGCCGCGGCCGTGAACGAGCGCGCTCGACGAATGGCAACGGCGCTCGAGGATGAGGACCTGCTGCGTCGTGTGGGATCCTGCGTCCCCGCGGCGTCCGAGTGAACGCGCGCCTGGCCTTGTCGAGAATCGCCGCCGCCTCGGCCGCGTCGCCCCAGCCGATGACGTGCGTCGCCCCTTCCCCCCAATAATACGAGAACCACAACACCAGGATGGCCCGTGCCGCCGGGTAGTGCTCGTCGAGCGCCTGGACCTCGTGCAGACGCGAGAAGCCATTGACCAGCGTGGCCTCGAGGGGAACCGCGATCAGCTTGTCGTCGCGCTCTGTGTCATCGCCCATCTTGAGGACGCCGATCACGCGGGTCCGCGTGACGAGCCCGCGCTCGAGCCCGCGTCCGAGCACCACGATGTCGAGCGCGTCGCCGTCGTCGGCAAGCGTGCGTGGCACCATGCCGTAGTTCACCGGGAACGGCAGGTAGTCGACCTCGCGCCTGCCACCGTGCTCGCGGTCGTGCCGCCAGTGCAGCCAGCCATCGACGTCATCGACCTCGAACTTCGCCGTCGTGCCGGACGGGATCTCGATCACCGCGTTCACGTCGTCGCCCTCCTGCGACGGATATCCGCGCGCGAAGTGCCGCCGCCCGGCGATGGTCTCCTCGTCGAGCGCGACCGCCGCGGGCGCCACCGGGGCCCCGCCCACGACCACGCGTCGCGGCACGTCCGAACATGGCAGCAACGCCAGTCCTGTCAGCCACCATAGATTCGTTCTGTTCACGCCCATCGAGTAACGCGGCCGCGAGATCTCGACCAGGACACGATCTCGGACATCGTTCGCCTCGCTGACCGCGAGCTGCAAGTCGCCGCGTTACGATGCTGGCGAACAGCAGGAGGAATCGGACGAGGAAGTCTGGGACGAGTGATCGGCCTCAGTACGGATCGTGGGGGCGTGGCGCGGCCCAGATGTCGGCGACGACGGCGAAGTGATCCGATGGCCACACTCCGTCGACGGGCTGGTCGAGCGCGACCCGCGCAGCGATCGGCTCGCCGCGGAACCGACGGTCCGGTCCGCGGACGAACGCGTAGTCGATGCGGCGCGACGGCTCGCGCGAGCGCAGCGCGTAGACGTTGCGTCGATCGTAGGTGTGGCCGGGCGCGGTCTCGGTGCAGTGCCAGCAATCGGCGAAGTACACCGACGTGCCGCCGAGCGGCGTGAGCCCGCGCAGGAACCGCATCTCGTCGGAGTCCGGATCGGCGTTGAGATCGCCGAGCACGACCGGCGGCGGGCCCTCGATCGGCGCGCGCGCGGTCACGTGATCGGCGAGCGCGCGCACCTGGGTGCACCGCACGTGACCGAGGTGGGCCTGATAGGTGAGGTGCGTGACGAACACCGGCATCGGCCCGTGCGGGAGGTCGACGCGGGCGAACGCGACGGTGCGCGTGTCGAGGCCCGGCGGGGTCGGCAGCGGCAAGCTCGCCGTGTCGAGCAACGGATGCGGGCTCAGGATCGCGTTGCCGAACGTGAGGCCACCGCCGAGGTCCCACGCGGGCACGTGGAACACGTTCCAGCCGGTGCCCGCCGCGAGCTCGTCGGCCTGCGTCGGCATGCCGGTGAAGCCGAGCACCTCCTGCAGGCCGATGACGTCGGCGTCGAGCGCGAGCAGGCCCTCGCGGATCAGCGGCAGCCGCTGCGGCCACGGCCCCTGGCGGTTCCAGATGTTCAGCGTGGCGACCCGCCAGAGGTCGCGCCGGGCCGGCTGTTCCACCCGCGTACTATGCACGGCGCGCGCGCCACGCGGACGGCACTTGACCCGTGACGCGCCGAAACAGCGTCGAGAAGTGCTGCGGCGACGCGCAGCCGACGTCGTAGGCGATCTCGGTCAGCGCCGAGTCGCTCTCGAGGAGCAGGCGCTTCGCGAGCCGGATGCGCGCCGCATCGACCTCCGCCTGGAACGTGGTACCCGCGACGCCGAGGTGGCGCTGCAGGCTGCGTGGTGCGCGCGAGACGGCCTTCGCGGCGCGGGCGAGCGAGGCGTCGGCGAGGTGACCATCGAGCCAGCCCCGGAGCTCGAGCAAGACCGGGGACAGGTCGCTCGCCGAGGCGACCGCGGCATCGAGCACGGGCGCGAGGTCCGTGGCGCGCAGCCAGGTCGCGGCGGCGGCGAGATCGTCGAACACGCGCACCGGATACGGCGCACCGGCGACCTGGTAGAAGCCGGCGACCGTCGCGCCGAGCACGCCGGGCGGGCGAACGAGCGCGAGCCGCGTCACGCGCGTACGAAACGTGTCCCAGTTCGCGCGCAGGTACTTCGCGAGGATCGCGAACGCGCGCGGATCGCCGGACTCGAGCCGCCGCGCGTCGATCAGCGACGCATGCGGGGCGACGCCGGGCGCGAGCTCGAGCGCGAGCAGCGGCACGATGCGCTTCAGATCCGCTTCGGTCGGCCGGCCCCACAGCGCGAAGCCCCACAGCGTGCGGCGCGCGCAGAACACGATCGCGCGCGGCAGGGCGAGGTACGCCCCCTCGGGATCGTCGCGGTAGTCGTCGGCATCGGCGGCGGCGCGCACGGCGCCATCCTACAGCGCTTCCTCGGTCGCCGGCGCACGCCGTAGGCTCACCGGGAGACGCTGCGGAGGTCGGCGCGGATCGTGCCACCGCCGAGATCGATGATCTCGTACTTCACGAGCCCGACGCCGCGGCAATAGATCCAGTAGCTCGTGTAAGACACGTTCTGGGTCACCTTCCAGCAGTCCGCGTGGCCGGCGAACGCGCCGATCTCGTCGTACGTCTGCGTGAACGTGGCGCTGCCGTTCGTCGTGGTCCACGTGTGGCCGTCGACGACCGGCTCGTCGAGCGAGCGGTACCAGCCGACCGGCCCCCAGTCGTAGTAGTCCTCGACGCGATCGCCGTCGACGAACGTGTCGCCGGTGGAGCCACAGAAGCCGGTGACCCGGAACGTGGCGCGACCGTCGCGCGTGCCCGTGCCGATCACGCGTTGCTCGCGCGAACCGCCGGGACACGACGGGTAGGTCGACACGACGTCGTACGTCCACACGCGATCGACCGCGAGTGGATACAGCCGGTCATCGCTGCCGTTGGTTGCGTCCGGATCGCCGGCGGCCGAGCCATCGACGACACCCGCACCGGGCTCGCCGCCGGAGGTTCCGCAGGCGACGAGGAGACAGAGCCACACGCATCTCATGACGGTCCGGACGCGGTTGGAACGGGCAAGTCGCAGGCTTTGTCACGGCGCAGGTGGCGTGACGTCGGGCTGGTCCTTCGGCGGCTCGGGCTCCGGGTCGACCCGGAACGCGACACCGACGACGCTGCACGGCCACGTCGCGCTCGACCCGAGCTCGACCGCCGCCGACGTCGGCAGGATGGTCCGCGCGGAGCAGGAGCAAGCCGAGCGGACCCGCCCGTCGTGGCAAGACATGACGACGGTCAATTGTCCGGATTCTCGCTCGCTCGGCCAGACGGCCTCGCGAGACTTTGGTCAATTTCGCACGGCTCGACGACCACGACGACTGGACCGACGTCTAGCGCGCGGCGGGATTATGTAAACGCTTGGCGTGGCGGTGGGAGTCTGGCGCCCTGTTGTGGGCTACACCACCACGATGAGCTTCGACTTCTTCATCGCGCTCGACGGTCACGGCCTGAACGGGTTCGAGGGCTTCGCCGGGGTGGCGAGGCTGCGCTGCGATCCATCCCGCGATCGCTGGGAGCCGGAGGTGAAGTTCTTCCACGGCGTCGCCGGTGGCCATGCCGTCCAGATCGCACCGGGCGGCACGATCGGGTTCCTCGGCAACCTCTCGCAGCAGCTGGTGTTCTTCGATCCGCGTACGCTCGACGAGGTCGCGCGCTACTCGACGCTGCGGTTCCGCGCACCGAAGCTGTTCTACGAGAGCCAGACGCACGTCGTGTGGCTCGACGACGAGCGCTTCGTCACCGCGATCGGCCCCGAGTTCTGGCAGTTCTCGGTGCGCGACCTCGAGCATCCGGTGTCGCTCGGCGCGCACGGCGTCACACTACCGCACGCGATCAAGCGCTCGCCCTCGGGCCGCTACCTGTTCTACGGCGCGATGGACGTCGAGGCCACGTTCGCGAATCAGCTCGGCGTGTTCGACCTGACCACGGCGACCGCTCGCATCGTGCACCTCCCCGCGACCGCGTGGCACCTCGGCGTCCACCCCACGCGCGACGTCTGCTACCTGCCGACGCAGCGCTGCATCCCGCAGGACGGTGACTTCACCGAGTACGCGATCGCGCACTTCAAGAATTACCTGTTCGAGGTCGATGGCCCGACCGCGAGCGTCACCCGCCACCTCGCGATCCCGAAGGATCTCCCCGGCGCGCTGACGTCGGACGTCATCGTCACCGAGGACGAGGTCATCTACAACTGCTGCGCGTCGGGCGTGCTCGCGCGCGTCGATCTCGCCGAGTTCCGGAACGTGCGGTGGGTCAACGAGCGCCCGCGGCCGCTCGGGCAGCTCCGCGCGTGGCGGGTCGGCGTCGCGAACCTCGTCGAGTCCCTCGCGCGCGTGAACCTGCCCGACGCGACGCACTGGCTCCTCAAGGCCGTGCGGATCTCCGGCGGCAGCGCCGTCGACGGCAGCTATGGCCTCGGCCTGTCACCCGACAAGCGCTTCTTGCTGTCGGCGCACCGCGGGCTCAACGAGGTCATCGTCTATCGCTATCCCGAGCTCGCCGTGCACACACGCGTGCGCTTCCCCCCGATGTCGGCGTACTACAAGCACCTCGGCCGGTTCGACGATCCGCGCCTCGGATTCCACCACGCTACGCTCGTCGCGCACCGCGAGGCCGTATGACCCGATTCACGCCTGTCGAGGACGCGAGCTCGTTTCGCCGCATGGCCGCCGCGATGTGGCGCGCCCCGAGCGATCCATCGATCTACGGCAGCATGGACGTCGACGCGACCGCCACGCTCGCGTTCCTCCGCGATCACCAGGAGGCGACCGGCGTGAAGCTGACGATCACGCACCTCGTCGCGCGGGCGGTCGCGCTGGCGATGCACGATCAGCCGGAGATCAACGGCAAGGTCCGGTTCGGGGGACGCCTCGAGCAGCGCGCGACGATCGACGTGTTCGTCACGGTGGCGACCGAGGGCAACAAGGATCTCAGCGGTGTGCGGATCGATCGCGCCGACGAGAAGTCACTCGCGGACATCGCACGCGAGATCCGCGATCGCGTCGGCAAGATCCGGAGCGGCAAGGACGCGAGCTACAAGAAGAGCAAGAGCGCGCTGAAGCGGGTCCCGTGGTGGCTCGCTCGTACGGCGACGTGGCTCAGCGACGTGCTCGTCAACGAGCTCCACCTCGATCTGCCCGAGCAGGGCCTGCCGCAGGATCCGTTCGGCTCGGCGATCGTCACGAGCGTCGGCATGTTCGGGATCGACACCGCGTTCGCACCGTTCGTGCCGCTCGCGCGCTGCCCGATGCTGATCCTCATCCCCGAGATCCGCCCGCGTCCGTGGGCGGTCGGAGATCGCGTCGAGGTCCGGCCCGTGCTCCGGCTGTGCGCCACGTTCGATCACCGGATCATCGACGGCGCGGCCGCGGGGCGCTTCGCCGCGCGGCTCACCGGGCTGTTCGCGTCGCCCGAGAAGCTCGCGTAGCTATCGCTTGAGCGCGAGGGCCCACTTGCGAAAGATCGGGTCGAACGTCTCGAGGTCCTGACCGAGCACCGCCGCGAGCGCGGCCGCCCCGGTGCGATCCTTCGTGTCGGCGAGGAACTTCGTGTAGAACTCGCGCAGCTTGCCGGTGTCCTGCAGGTACTGGCAGAGGAAGCGCGCGTAGGCATACGAGTCGTAGCTCGCCTCGTAGAAGCCATCGCGCGTGGTCTTGAGCATCGTCGCGATCCCCGGGATCGACTTGTCGCGGATCCCCTTCTGCAGGCCCGGGAGGCGCCAGTTCGTGGTGCCCCACATGTGCCCGTTCTTCTCGCGCGGCTGCTCGTAGAGCGAGGCGAGGCCCTCGTTGAACCACGACGGCACGTTCGGGAAGTTCGCCTCCATGTACGGGTGCACGAGCTCGTGCGACAGCGTGCCGGCGCCCGGACCGATGTTCATGATGAGCGCGTCGTCCTCGGGCGAGTAGTAGCCGTACGGCGTCTCGGGCTCGTCGTTGAAGAACTTCTTGGCGCCCTTGCGATACGTCTTCTCGTTCTTGAACAGCCACACCTCGATGATCTTGTCGGGGCGCTTGCTGAAGAAGTCCTTCTCGAGCAGGCCGGTTGTCCAGCGGAAGAAGCCGGTCGAGCGGTTCTTGACCGTCTTCTCGCCCTCGTCGCCGACGACGACGAACGATCCCTCGATCAGCACGGTGTAACCCTGGCCGGCGAGCTTCTTCTGCAGCTCGGCCTGCCTCGTCTTCAAGTCATCGGCGCTGGGCTCGGCGGCGACGAGCGAGGGGAAGAGACTCAGACATGCGATCAGTGCCAGGCGTTCCTTCATGTCTCTCGCGACAGCATGACCGCTCGGCCCGTTGCGCGTCCATCGCGGTTTCTCGTCGAAAAACTCGTTGAAATACCGACCCAAGACCGGCCGCGCAGCCGGTGTCAGACTCGATAGCAGCAGCTCGTAACCGGCCTGCCGCTGGTAACGTACGCGCATCGTGCGCGAGCTGCGAAGCATCGTCCCGCTCGAGGTCGCGGCGGTGCTCGCGATCGCGGTGATCCCGTTTCCCGAGATCGTGCCGGCGGCGCTGCCGATGTTGATCGTCGCGACGGGGGCTCGCTGGGCGCGCGGGCGAAGCTGGGCGGAGGTCGTGCGCGGCGGCGGCTTCCCCGCGGTGGTCGGGGCGCTCGCGGGTGCGCTCGCGCTCGCGCTCGCGGTCGTCGTCGGGAGCCAGGGCATGTCGGCGCTGAGCCAGCGCTCGATCGAGTGGTCGGAGCACCCGATCGTGCGCGGCAACCTGGGGCTCGTGGTGATCGTCGGCGTGTACGTCGCCGTCACGGCGCTCGCCGCGGAGCTCGCGTTGCGCGGCTGGATCGTCGAGCGGATGCTCGAGCTGTCGCCGGGCTCGCCGATCTTGCCGGTGTTCGTCGGTAGCCTCGCCGAGGCCGCGACCACGCCGGGGGATGTCACGACGCGGCTCGGTGCCGGGCTGTTCGGTGCGGGGCTCGGCTGGCTGTACGTCAAGAGCGGGCGCAGCGTGGTCGCGCCGATCTGTGCGCGCGTGAGCTTTCAGTCCGGCGCGGTCGTGCTCGAGGCGCTGCGGCTCGTCGGTTAGTGCTTCGGAGGCAGCTTGGTCAGCAGGCCGACGAGCCCGTAGAGGAAGTCCGACGCCGCGAGGCCGAGCACGGCGAGCGCGACGAGATGCGGGCCCGCGATCGTCCAGATGATCCCGACGACGACGCCGATCCCTCCGATGAGGAGGTGGTTCAGGTAACGCGAGACGAGCAGGCTGCGCCCGGCGCGCGCGACATCGGCAGTGCCGCCGTGGTTGCCGAGGTGCGCGCCGACCTGGATCGCCAGCGAGCAGCGCGTGCAGATCGGTCCGTCGGCGCTGATGTCCAGCTGGTCCGCACCATCGGCCGAGCCGCAGCGGCTGCACTGCGCTTCGAGCGATTCGCGGTACATCCGTCGAGCATACGCGGGCCTCGGCGGCGCGGTGTGAGCTATCGGATCGCGACGGTCTCCCTACATGCAGAGCGGATCACGCCGCCGTAGTGGAGGCCGGTGCTGTAGCGATCGACGCCGACCAGCTCGAGCAGGAGCGTGCTCGTGCCGAGCTCCAGCCGGCTATACAGCGAGAGCTCGGGCCGCACGTACCAGCGCCGCGCGAGCGTGACGTAGGCATTGAACGTGCCCGCGACCGCGCGCCCGGCATGGAACGAGAACCACGGATTCCATTCGGCCGCGAACCCGGCCGTGTAACACCCGCGGAGCTTACGCGACGACCGCACGGCCGGACCCGGCGCCATCGCGCCGAAACCCACGCAGGCTGTGGCAGTCTGGGTCCGTGGCCACCAATCGCCGTTGGGATCCTCCCGGCCCGGTGTCGATGCGCGCCGCGACCACGAAGCTCGCCGCGGCGCTGGTCGCGGGCTCGATCTTGACCGCCGGACTCGGGGCGTACTGGCTGTTGCTGAAGCCCGAGCAGGTGCTCGGCGGCGCGGTCTGGCAGCTGGTCAGCTATGGCTTCATCGAGACGAGCCCGCTCGCGGTGATGTTCAGCGCGGTGATCCTCGTCTCGATCGGCGGCGCGCTGGAGAGCTGGTGGGGGACCCGGCGCGCGGTGAGGTTCCTCGTCGGGGTCACGGTGGCGAGCGGCGTCGTGACCACGCTGCTGGCGCTCCCATTCTCGACGCTGCGAGGCGCGTACTTCACGGGCGGAGGGGCGATGGCGTCCGCCGCGTGGGTCGCGTACGGCTGGTCGCTGGGCCGCTCGATGACGAGCTTCTACGGGATCGCCGTCACCGGCAACCAGCTCGCCGCGGTCGGGATCGGGATCGTCGTGATGGAAGGCGCCTTCAGCTCCCCGGTCGACGTCATCCCCGAGGCAGTCGCGATCGCGCTGACCTATCTGTTCGTGCGCCGACGGCGTCGGTGAGCGATCACGGCGGCGCGACGGCGAGGTTCGTGCGCGCGACCAGCCAGTGCGCGAGTGCGGCGCCCGACGGTGCGGGTGGCGGCGGCGCGAGCGGCCACAGCCGCAGGCGATCGTCCTCGCTCGCCGACAGCAGCTTCGCGCCATCGGGCGTGAACGCGACCGCCGTCACCGGCGCGCGATGACCCGCGAGCGTGCGCGGCGCGCCGCCGGCGATCGGCCACAGGCGGACCTTGCCGTCGATCCCCGCGGCGGCGACCCAGAAGCCATCGTGGCTGATCGCGAGATCCCGGACGCCGGAGCCACCCCCCTCGAGCGAGTACGTCTTGCCGGCCGCGAAGTCGTGGACCTGCACGAGCGCATCGCCACCCGCGGTCACGAGCCGCTTGCCGTCGGGTGACCACACGAGGTCGCTCACCGCGTCCGCGTGGGTGCCGAGGCGCCGGGGGCGGCGATCGGCGATCGACCACACGAAGCTCGCACCGTCCGCACCTCCGGAGGCGAGCCGCGTTCCGTCGGGCGACAGGACGAGCACGCGCAGCGTTGCGGTGTGCGGACGTAGCGGAGCGGCGACCAGCTTGCCGGCGGTGACGTCGTACTCGAGCACGCGGCCGTCGTGCGTGCCGGTCCACAGCCGCTTGCCGTCCAGGCTCCACACCACGGGGCCCAGTGGCTGCGCGTCGCGAACGACCGCGAGCCCCGCGCCGGTGCTGGCGGTCCACAGCCACAGCGTGCCGTCCTCGCTCGTCGAGGCGACCGTGTTGCCATCGGGCGAGAACGCCACGCCGCGGACCGCGCCGGTGTGCCCGGCGAGGATCCGGCTCTCCACCTTGTCGAGATTCCACACGCGCACGGCTCGATCGGCTCCGCCGGTCGCGAGCCAGAACCCATCGGCCGACAGCGCGAATGCCTCGATCGGGCCTGCATGTCCCTCGAGATCGTCGCCGCGCCACGCGCTGAGCTGCCAGCGCCAGACGTGGCCGTCGTGGCTCGCGGTGTACGCGCTGGCCGGATCGACGACCACGAGGTGCTCGAGATCGCCCCGTGGTCCCGCGAGCTCGAACGCGATGCCGCGACCCGCGGCCTGATCGGCGAGCTCGCGAGCGCGGGGCCGCGCCAGGCCGCGCGCCGACAGCCGCTGGAGCCACGCGATCGCGTGCGACGGATCGTTGGCCAGCGCGCGATCGGCCTGGTGGAGGACGAGGCTGTCGCTCCGGTCCTCGGCCTCGCGCAGCGCGGTGGTCGCGAGCGCGGCGTCCTCGTGGGCGCGGTCGCGCTCGTTCGCGAGCCGGCGCACGCCGATCGCCGACACGATGCCGAGCACGGTCAACGTGGCGGCGACCACCACGACCGCGGCGCGGTATCGCCGCACCCAGCGCCGGATCAGCTCGCCCCTCGAGTACGAGTGCCGCGCGACGAGCTTGCCGGTCGTGAAGCGACGAAGATCCTCTGCGAGCTCGCGCGCGGTCGCATAGCGATCCGCCGGGTCGAACGCCATCGCGTGCTCGACGATCGTCACCAGCTCCGGCGGCGTCTCGGGCGCACGCTCGCGCAGCGGTGCGAACCCACCGGCGCGGGCGTCGTCGAGCGCGCGATCGCCGGTGATCGGTGGGGTCCCCGCCAGCACCGTGTAGAGGATCGCGCCGATCGCGTACACATCACTGCGCTCGTCGGCGGGCTCGCCGCGCGCCTGCTCCGGTGGCATATACGACGGCGTCCCCATCACCGCTCCGGCGATCGTGAGCTCGCCGGAGAGCGACGGCGGCGAGGCTCCGAGAGATCCGAGCTGCGGGGCGTTGCGCTCGGGATCGATCGAGTCGGGCTCGGTGCGTCGCAGGTCCTTCGCGAGGCCCCAGTCGATCACGACCGTCTCGCCGAACGAGCCGACGAGCACGTTCGCCGGCTTGAGGTCACGGTGGATCACGCCCTCGCTGTGCGCGTACGCGAGCGCATCGGCGATCGCGATCACGTGCGGCAGGAGCGCCAGCCTCGCCGGTGCATCGTCGGCCGCGGCGACCACGCGATCGAGCGACTTCCCGCGCACGTGCTCCATCGCATAGAACGGCTCGTCGCCGAGCTTGCCGGCGTCGTACACGCGCACGATCGACGGATGCTGCAGCCGCGCCGTGATCAGCGCCTCGCGCTCGAACCGCGTGTTGTGCCCCACCGCGCGCAGCACCTTGATGACCACGTCGCGCCGCAGCTTCCGATCACGCGCCGCGAGGATCCGGCCCATGCCGCCCCTCCCGATCTCCATCCCGATCGAGTAGAGGCGCCCATCGACGTCCGGCAGCTCGTCGAGATCGACCCCACGGTCGGCGAGCCGCGGCTCGCCCGGGTTCGGGACTGCCCGGTCGTGCGCGACCGTGGGCGCCTCCGGCGTCGCCGTCGCTTCATGTCCGCTCGGGATCGAAGCCGGCCGCCCGAGCCGGGTGGCGCCTGTCGGACCGACGGTCTCCGCACCCGAGTCGACCTCTCCGTCGCGCGACATCACGGCGAGCGTACACCCGAGCCGCCGGTTCACCTCGAGCGGCGCACGTTTCCGACGACAGGGTGGATCACGCACTCCGCCAGGCGTCGAGGTAGAATGTGCAGATTCAGGCGCTCTCGAAGGACTTTCGCGACCTGCTGTTGCTCTTCAACAAGCACGGCGTTCGCTACCTCGTGGTCGGTGGCTATGCCGTGACTGCGTATGGAGTGCCTCGGTACACGAAGGACATCGATCTATGGATCGACCGGGCGAACGACAACGTCGTCAAGGTACGGGCCAGCCTCCGCGAGCTCGGGTTCGAGAGCCTCGGTCTTGGCGAAGGGGATTTCGCTGATCCCGAGACGATGATCCAGCTCGGTTACGAACCGAATCGGATCGATGTCTTGACGTGGATCGACGGCGTGGAGTTCGACGAGGCGTTTCCGAAGCGGATCACCGCGGAGATCGATCGATGGGATCGAGCTGGCGATCATCGACAAGGCGTCGCTGATCAAGAACAAGCTCGCCACGGGACGTCCTCGCGATATCCTTGACGCAAAGGATCTAGAGTGACCCCCCCCCCGAAGCGAGCGATGGTCATGGTCGCCAGGAAGCTGCGTTTCGCAGAGGTCGAGGCGGAGGCTCGTGCCTTCTGGGCGAGTCAGAGTCCCGCACAGCGAATCATCGAGCTCGAGTCGCTGCGCCGCATGTGGCCAGAGATCACCGGTGACCCGGATGCACCGATGGCGCGTGTGATCCACAAACGTCGCCGCGGCGAACCGCCGGTCAAAGCTCCTACGTGAGCACCGAGCTTGCCGCTGGGGCTCGAGCTGCCGTACACCCGAGCCGTCGGCTGCATTCCCTCGATCAGGAGGTCCGAGCTCTCCATCGTCGCGCGACTTGCACGGAGGACAACGTGCTGCTTCGCTTTCCTGGATGAGCACCCGGTGGATCGCGGCGGTCGTTGTCCTGGCCGCATGCGAGCAGGCCAACCCGCCAACGCCGCAACCGATCGTCCCGGTCCCGCCGGACGCGGCACCGCCGGATGCCGGCTCGCCGGATGCACCGCCCGCCTCGGTGGACCTCCAGTGCTTCGCCAACGGGCCGAAGGAATACATCCGCATCAAGACCGACCCGACGACGATGACGGGCACGCTCGAGCGCATGACGGCCGGGCCGGTCCCCGACCGCAAGATCAAGTACCGCGTCGTCGTCGATGGGCCGGCGTCGGTCGAGCTGGTCTTCGAGGGCTATGGCCCCGGCGACTATCGACGGACCGGGAACCGCAAGCCGCCATTTCCGCGCGAGCACCTGACAGTGGGCAAGAGCGTCATCGCGAGGGTCGCGCTCGTGGGGAATCGCTCGCGGATCTCCGGACGCGAGGTCGATCTGCATACCGGGATGGCGCCGCAGGCCCCGGACCACTCGTATGAGTGCAGCTTCGATCTACACTGACCCGATGCTGCGCTCGCTCGCCGTCCTCGCGTTGCTCGCCGGCCCCGCGCAGGCCGCGCCAGATCTCGACGCACTGACGAAGGCGGCACCGACCTGCGACCCCGCCCGCGCGCATTGCATCGGACTGTCGCTCCACATCGCCATCGGTGACACCGGCGCGGTCGCCACCGCCGACTGGATCACGGGCCAGCTCGCGGGCGCGAACCGCCACTTCGCGCCGCTCGACATCGGCTACCAGGTCGTCGCGGTCGACGCGCTGCCCGCGTCGGCCATGCGCGTCGAGAACCGCAAGGAGCGCGACTCGTTCGGCCCGCAGGTCAAGGGCACGGTGATCCACGTGTTCGTCACCGGCCATCTCGACGACGTCGACGTCGCGGGAGCCATGGCCTACGGCGTGACGTGGCGGCGCGGCGCCACGAAGTTCATCATCCTCTCGACGCAGGCGTGGGAGCGCACGCTCGCGCACGAGCTCGGCCACGTGTTCGGGCTACCGCACTCGACGTACGCGATCTCGATCATGAACAAGACCGATCGCAAGGAGCCGTCCGTCGACCAGCGCACGTTCGCCGACGAGGAGATCAAGGCGATGCTGCCACGGCTCAAAGCGCTGCTGCGCGGCAAGGTCATCGCCGGCCTGCCGAAGCCCGCGACGACGGTTGCGCCCTGAGCGACCTCGAGCCCCTTTGCACGCGACGCCAGGCTGCGGTTCCGCTCCGCGACGCAAGATGCCGAGCCTCCTTGGCGCGGTCTCGCCGTCGGAGGAACTTGCCCGCTAGGTGGCCACTTCGATGGCGCGCGGCTGCGCTAACATGCTCGGCCGTACATGGCTGACGATGACCTGAGTCTCCTTGATCGATGGTGTGCCGGAGACACTTCGGCGGGCAACGCGCTGTTCAAGCAGCATTTCCCGTCGGTCTACCGGTTCTTCACGCACAAGACCGACGGGGCCTCGACCTCACCGTGGTAAGGGGTGCGACGTCGTCTCGATTGGGTTGCGTGATAGATGGAGACTTCGTGGTCACGTCACGCAGTAGCTGCACACCCGTACCACATCGGCGAGGTTGTTCTTACGATCTGTCGAGAAGATCGTGTTCGCGAATCTGCTCTGCAACCTCGTTCGCGAAATCTTCGGCTTCGTCTTCTTCGATCAAGCGATGCGTGACCGGCATCTTGTGGAGGAGATCTTTCGCTCGCGAGTAGGCTGCACGCTGCGCCGATGACTGTGGGGGGCCAAGGAGGATCGTGAGCTCACCTAGCTCCTCTTGGTCCTTTAGGGCCGTCGCGTTTCCGAGCCAGAGGGTAGCCGTCCGCTGGAGGTTATCGCTCTGCCGGTAGTCCATCGACAGTGGCTGGATGACGTGCCAGTCGGCGTTTTTCCAGGCGTAGTCGAATTCGATGTTGAACGAGGGCGAGGAGAATTTTTTTGGCTGAAGAGCCTCGAGCACGCCGAGTTGCTCGAGCTTCGTCTGAACCGTCGACCAAACCTGAGCGTCCGTGCGCCGTGCCTCCGGCTGCCCCTCGGGATGTTGTGAGGCAACCATCCGATCAAAAATATCGGCAATCGCAAGCTCGAGATCTCGCGCGAGACCGCCTTGCATTTCCCCATGCTGAAAGCTGAGCCCAGGGTCGGGAAACAGTAGGCGGAAGAGCCCTTCGACCGTCCTGGGCATCGCTTCGATCGTGGGCAAGGAGTCGCGAAAACGCGCTTTGAGCGCTTCGATCGCCGCGAGCGTACGCCGAGTGACAGCGCGATACTGATGTCCGTTGAAATCGCGAAACGTGGATGAGAGGCGCGCGAACCGTTGCTCGATTCGGCACTCGATCCAGGATTCACTCGGCGCGAAAGCAAGTACGCCGACGTTCAATGCTTCCCCAGCTGCCGGATCATGGACGTAGCGAAGAACGCAATACGTATAGGGAACTCGTGTCTTGGTCATGCGACACACTCCTGAAGTTCGCCTTCAAATGCGGTGAGCGCTTCGCAGAGCGCTACGAGATGGGCGCGCACCCGGACTATGTCCTGCTGCCACGGAGTGGGTAACTGGCCGATGAGCACGTCCAGTTGGTTCGCGTCGAGGGAACGCAACGCCGCGAGCAGGGTCGCCCATGATGGATTGCGCTTGTGGAGACGTTGATACATGACGTGCCGTGAAGCTAGGCCGTGCTTCGTGACCTCCCACGGTTGGTGAACTGCTCCCACGGTGAGCAGGAAGCTGAAGGCCATCTCGAAGTCGTAGGCGAGGAGATGGTTCTCGTGCAGCGCGCAGTTTGGATTATCGGTACGACGATCAGGGTTCTGCACTGCGAGGTCGAAGCCGAACAGCGTCGGAGCTTCTAGCGTTGCCTCGCTCGGCAGGGATCCGATGACTGGCAGGAGCCCGCGGAGGTAGCTGGCGCCCACGGCCGTGCCGGGCTCGATACTTAGTCCCCGTGCGGCGAGCGAGACGTTGAGCGCTGCTGCCGTATCCGCGTCGATTTCGACGATCGCGGGCGTCGGCGTCGTGACACCGAGTTCGCGCGCGAGCATGTTTCCGAACAGCTCGCACACCATACCTAACTGCGTCACCTCGGGAAGCCCGAGCGCCTTGACGACGAGGCTTCGTTTTAGTGGGCTGGGATTTACCCCGATCTGCGAGCATCGCACGACAAGCGGACGCGTTCGGCCACCTAGAACATGCTCCAGGTATTCAACCTCCCAACGTAGGAGCATCCAAGGCACCGCCACGATCTGGCTAGGCTAGTCGGAATGTCGATCAGCGGCAACCTTCTGTGATCACGGGAAGATCCATCGACGATCCACCGACGCGATCTTCGCTGGAACGTCATGCAGTTGGTGGCGGAAGCCGGGTGCAGACGATGAGACTTGGTTCTTCGCCTCGTCTGTGTCGAAGTAGGATTCGAACTCGAAATCCGATGGGTGCGGCTCTTTCACCGCGACGCTCGACGAAGCAATCTCGATCACTTGACGAGCCGGAGCTTCGGCCGCGAGGGCGGCACAGGATTCGGGACAGCGCCGTTGGCGTAGCGTGATCGCTGCATGAGCCCCGTCTGGTGACGGCCGTGCGCACGGCGCATCGTGTCGACGATGATGGAGACGAGCACGGGCACGATTGGTCGTTTGGGTTCATCCCGGTCGGGTTCGAGTCCCGTCCGCTCCGCGACCTGGCGCCACTGATTACGGGAGGTTCGCCGACTGTGTCATGTGGCGTGCACGGATGATCTATAAGGCCACCGTGCGAGAGCTCGCGCTCGTCATCGTCCTGTTCGGCGTGTCGTGCGATCGCGATCCGGAATCGTCGCTCGAAGCCGACGGTGTCGCGAACCACCAGGTTCCGAGCTGGGTACCCCTGTCGCCGCCGAACCTGACAGGCGCACAGCCGAGGCCGTGGGTCCCGGATGGTCGGCCGACGTTGTTGTTGTTCAGCGCGTCGTGGTGTCCGAGCTGCCCGGCGAGCCTGCTGACGGACATCGCGGTCGCGCGGGCGTACGGCGACCGGTTTCAGGTCGGGGTCGCGCTCATCGAGAACAGCGACGAGGATTTCGCGCGCTCACCGATGGCGAGGTTGCTCGCCGAGGTGCCGGTGTGGAGCGCCACCAGCGTGCGTGCGCTCGCGGTGCGCTGTGAGGCGTCATCGATCCCGATGGCGTGCCTCGTCGATCGGGGTCGCGTGGTGTTTCGCGGATCCGTCGACAGCGCGCGGCACGTGCTCGACGTTCATGGCGATGCCAGGTTCGACGCCACGCTCGCCGCCGATGCCACGGCGAAGGCCGCGGTGGTGGCGCGGCTCGCGCTCGGAGTCGGCGGTGCCGAGATCGCCGAGATCGTGGAGGCCACGCACCGCGATCCGGGCTGGCAGCACGGCATCGCGTGGCAACTCGCGTCGCGCAGGGACGCGTCGGCAACCGACCTTGCATTCGCGGTCGCGCTGGCACGCGATGTCGTCGCCGCGGACGGCGGGCTCGACTACTCGCATCTCGACACGTACCAGCTCGCGCTGTCGAAGGCGGGGCTCGCCGACGACGCCGCGGTGGTGAGCCGGCGCTTGCTCGCCGTGTGCGCGAAGGTGCACGGCAGCTGCATGGTGGAACGTCGCCGCGCCTACGCGTTCATCTACTACGCGCAGGAGCGCGGCTCGCAGTCGCGCAAGTCGCGCAAGTAGCCCTCCGGATCACGGAGCTTCCGCGAGGACCCGGCGCAGGGTCGCGGCATCGATGTTCGCGCCCGACAGGATCACCGCGACCGTCTTGCCCGCGAGCTCGTCGCGTAGCGCGAGCAGGCCCGCGACGCCCGCGGCACCGGCGCCCTCGGCGAGGTTGTGGGTCGTGCGGATCAGCAGGCGGATCGCGGCGGCGATCTCGGCGTCGGAGACCGCGACGAAGCCCGCGAGGCCGTCGCGCAGCGGCTCCCACGTCAGATCGTAGGTCGAGCGGGTCGCGAGCCCATCGGCGAACGTGTCGGCGCGCTCGGTGGTGAGCCGCGTCTTCGCGTGCCACGAGTCGTGGATCGCGGAGGCACCCGCGGCCTGCACGCCGTAGACCTTGACGCCGGGGCGCAGCGCGCGCGTCGCGACGATCGCGCCGACCGCCTGCGAGCCGCCGCCGACCGCGACCACGATCGCGTCGAGCCGGTCCGCCTGCTCGCAGATCTCGACCGACAAGGTCGCCGCGCCCGCGATGACGTTCGCGTCGTTCGTCGAGTGAGCGAGCACGAGGCCGCGCTCGAGGACCAGCCGCTTCGCGACCTCGACCGCCTCGTCGTAGTCGCGGCCCGCCTCGACGAGCTCGGCACCGTGACCGCGGATCGCGGCGTTCTTCTCGGGGTTGTTGCCGTGCGGCACGCAGATCACCACCGGCACCCCGAGCTGCGCGCCCGCCCATGCGAGCCCGGCGCCGTGGTTGCCACGAGTCGCCGCGACGACGCCGTGCGTGCGCTGCTCCGGGGCGAGCGCGGTCATGAACGACAGCGTGTTGCGCGCCTTGAACGCGTTCGTCGGCAGGTGATTCTCGTGCTTCACGAGCACGCGGGCGCCGGTCTCCTCGTCGAGCGCGGGGTAGTGACGCAGCGGAGTCGGCGAGAGGTACGGCGCGAGCCGGGCCCGCGCGGCGAGGACGTCGTCGAAGTGGATCGGCATCAGAGGTTCAGCTCGTCGAAGAAGTGCACCCTCACGGGATCTCGGCCCCAGAAGCCCCAGAGCTCACTCACGCGACTCACTCTACCGGACGCATGGCATAGTGCGGTCGGTGGAAGTCTTCTTCCTCATGATGGGGCTGTGGCTCGTCGTTGCCGTCGCGCTCGGCATGCGGCGGCCTCGCGGCTTCGGCGGCCAGGCGTTGCGAGCGCGGCTCGATGCGGTCTACGGCGAGCCGCACGAGATGGCGCGCGTGATGCCGGGGGCGTTTCCCGAGGCAGATGTCGAGTTCTACGATCGGGCGCGCAAGGAGCTCGAGGGCCGGCGCTATCGCTGGCTCGCGGACGTCGAGGACCTGACGATGTCCCGGATCTATCCGGCGAACCGCACGTTCCTCCGGATGTTCGTCGATGCCGGCGGCATGATCCGGGCGGGCGCCTATCACCTGCATCCGCGCGGCGTGGTGATCTCGCTGCTGCAGCTCGTGCAGCTGTACCCGCGGCACCTGCGCGTCGTCGAGCTGGTGACCGAGATCCAGGGCACGTTCCTCGTCACGAGCAACACGCACGGTGTGGATCGGCTCGAGCCACCGCCCGAGGCGAAGGTCGAGCGCCTCCCGCTGTCGACGTCGATCGCGGACGTGGTGTCGACGCACGAGCAGCGGATCACGCAGCTGCTGCGCGAGCACCCGGAGCGTTCACCGACGACGTTCGAGAGCTACGAGGACGTGCTCGCGTCGATGGCGCGCGCGCACATCGTGATGGCGCGCCACCGCCAGAAGGTCGGCGGGCTGTCGCGCGACGAGCTCGAGCGCCTCAAGGGCCGGCCGCTGAGCGCCACCGAGGAGGCGTTCCTGCGCGAGGTCCAGGGCAAGCCGCCGACGACGACCTGACGACCTGACGACCCCGACTACTGGCAGGTGAACGCGATGAACCGGCCGGTCATCGGACCCGTGGTCATCGTCGCGTCGACCGAGCCGTTGATCTTGGTCCCGTCGATGCTCTCGATCGTGACCGTGCCCGAGACCCCGGTCGCCACGTCGATCGTCGCGAGTGCCGAGGGGACCACCGTCGGGACTTGCTCGGCACGGATCGGGATCGCGCCGAGCGGGAACCCGTTGGGCCCGGTCAGGGCCGTGTTGATCTCGAACGTCGCGGCCGCGTCGCCTCCGCAGCCATCGGTGGTCGAGAAGATGATGTTCCACTTGTAGAACCCGACCCCGCCGTAGTTCGTCAGGCCGGTGGTCGCCCGCGAGAACCGGATCGCGGGGGTCCCGGGAACGGAGCCGAAGCTGGTCTCGACGATATCGTCCGAGATGCACCCGACCAGCGCGACGAACAAGATCGCGAACCTCATGGCGCCAGTAGCGCGCGGGGCGCTCGCCGTGTCAACCCTGGACCCCCGCCGGTGCGGTCGAGGTCACGCGGTCGCCACTACCGCTAGGGTCGCGGGATCTCCTGGGGATTCGACATCAGACCCCTCTGGCAACCTGCTCGGGCGATGCGAGTTATCCACAGCTCCGACTGGCACCTCGGGCACACGCTCCGAGGCGAGGTCAATCGCGAGTACGAGCACCAGGCGTTCGTGCGCTGGCTGCGCGAGACCTGCGTGCGGGAGGCCGCGGACGTGTTGCTGGTGACGGGCGACGTGTTCGACAGCGCGACCCCGCCGGCGAGCGCCGAGCGGATGTGGTTCGACTTCCTCGCGGCGACGCGGCGGGCGTTGCCGGCGATGGACATCGTCGCGATCGCGGGCAATCACGATTCGCCCGCGCGGCTCGGAGCGTCGTCGGCGGTGTTGCGCGAGCTCGGGGTCCACGTGATCGGGTCGTTGCCGCGCACGCCCGGCGGCTCGATCGATCTGGAGCGCGTGCTGATCCCGGTGGCCGGTGGGCGCGGGCTCGTCGCGGCGGTGCCGTTCCTGCGGCCCGTCGACGTGCCGGCCGAGCTCGACGATCCGCTGGCAGCGGTCTACGGCGAGGTGATCGCCGGGGGGCGCGCCCAGCGGCGCGGCGATCAGGCGCTGATCATCACCGGCCACCTCTACCTGGCGGGCGCCGACGCGCAGTTCCTGAGCGAGCGTCGGGTGTCGATCGGTGGCCAGGAGTCGGCGCCGCTGCGGCTGTTCTGTCAGCCCGGCGATGACATCGATTACGTCGCGCTCGGTCACATCCATCGCGCGCAGCGCGTGGGCCGCGAGACGATCCGGTACGCCGGTGCGCCGCTGGCGTTGTCGCTCGACGAGGCGAGCTACAAGCATCAGGTCCTCGCGATCGACTTCGAGGGCGGGCGCGTCGTCGACATGCGGCCGCTGCTGGTGCCGCGCGCGGTCGAGATCGTGCGCGTCCCGAAGCGTGGCGCGGCGCTGCTCGTTGACGTGCTGCGCGAGCTCGAGGCGCTGCCGCTGCTGATGCCCGACGATCCGGCGCGGCCCTACCTCGAGGTCGTGATCGCGCTCGACAAGCCCGAGCCGAAGCTGCGCGCGCTGATCGAGACCGCGCTCGACGGCAAGCGGCCACGGCTGGTGTACCTGCACGTGGAGCAGACCGGGGATCGCGCGGCGCTCGGGGATCGCGTCGATCTGCTGTCCGGCGCGCGCCGGCTCGCGGAGCTCGATCCTCGCGAGGTGTTCGTGCGGTTGTGGGCGCGCGACCATGCGCAGCCGCCGGATGCGCCGGTGCTGACGGCGTTCGATCGGCTGCTCGAAGAGGTGCGGGGCGACCGAGAGGACCTCGCGGACGGCCTCGAGAGACTCAGGTCATGAGGATCCTCGCGATCCGCGGCTGCAACCTCGCGAGCCTCGCCGGCGAGTTCGAGATCGATCTCTCGCGCGCGCCGTTCAACGACGCCGGCGTGTTCGCGATCGTGGGTAACACCGGTGCGGGCAAGAGCACGCTGCTCGACGCGCTGTGCGTCGCGCTGTTCGATCGCACGCCGCGGCTGACGAACCACAGCCGCGTCGTCGTCGGGCGTGGCGACGACGATCCGGGCGCGCTCGGTGCGCAGGACAGCCGCACGCTGCTCCGGCGCGGCGCCGCGGCGGGCTGGGCCGAGGTCGACTTCGAGAGCGGAGACACGCGCCGGTATCGCGCGCGGTGGTCGGTGCGGCGCGCGCGCGGGCAGACCGACGGTGCGCTGCAGGACCAGCAGGTGACGCTGACCGCGATCGACGGCGGCGAGCGGCTCGGAGGCACGAAGACCGAGACGCTCAAGGCGATCGTCGCGCGGCTCGGGCTGTCGTTCGATCAGTTCCGGCGGTCGGCGCTGCTCGCGCAAGGCGAGTTCGCCGCGTTCCTGCGCGCGGACGGCAAGGATCGAAGCGA
>Ga0299915_10000201_pt1 | contig 46803 bp, 41 predicted proteins | sample RVTome_13_FD_200263 | JGI IMG/M metagenome (GOLD analysis project Ga0299915, IMG submission 200263) | Soil microbial communities from uranium-contaminated site in the Upper Colorado River Basin, Wyoming, United States - RVT92D227 (version 2) ...
TAACTTGCATCTTTATGATTCTTGTGAACAAAACACCTAATTATTTAGGTCAAAGTTAACTTTATGAGGTTCTTATTCCAAAATCTAAAACCTTATCCCTTTTAGTCCAGTATTATGACACACCCTCGTAAACGGAGAGGGGAAGGTTATTAGGTTGTTCTCGGGCAGTTCGTATTAATACATATGCATCTCGTTAGTCACGGATGTTTTCGTCAGAGACGTTTTGGAAGTAACGGACAAGGTGTCCGTTACCAACGGGGGTTAGATATTCTTTATTATCAATGCGGCTGAAGCCGAAGTCACATATATTTCTTCAATCAGTCAGCTAAAGCTGACTGCAATTAAAAATCCCCCTTTGTCAAAGGGGGACTTTGATACAGGTCATTTTTAACGAAGCAGTTAATTCCCCTATTTTCTCTTGTAGTGAGCATAGCGAATCTAAAAGAGGGAACAGGTAAGATTTTAAATCCCCCTAAATCCCCTTCAGGATAAATCCTTCAGGATAAACCCTTCAGGGTGAATCCCTTCAGGATGAACCCCTTTGTTAAAGGGGGATTTTGATACAGCCCACTTTAACGAAGCAGATAATTCCCCTATTTTCTCTTGTAGTGAGCATAGCGAATCTAAAAGAGGGAACAGGTAAGATTTTAAATCCCCCTAAATCCCCTTCAGGGTGAATCCCTTCAGGATGAACCCCTTTGTTAAAGGGGGATTTTGATACGACCCATTTTACGGATTCGCAAAGTCATGGTTCGAAGCTCACCATAAATGGTTCGAAACTCACCATAAATAGTTCGAAGTTCAATGATAAATGGGGAATTTGCTTTTTGTAGAAAGAGAGACTGAAGGTTAGATATTCTTTATTATCAATGCGGCTGAAGCCGAGGGCATATAAATTTCTTCAACAGTCAGCTAAAGCTGACTGCAATTGATTTCCTTATGTTATTCCAGTTTACTATAGCAAGCTAAAGGTAACGGGCGAATCTAAAGATTAGCCCCTACGGACTTTCTTGCGGGACTGGTCATGCCATAGGCAGATCCGAGCCCCGACTACGAGCGAACAAAAACCTCTCACCCTTAACCCTCTCCCCAAAGGGGAGAGGGAAACGCAATACCATTCCCCACAAGGTATGAACCATGCGGTACCTACCAAGGGGTGAGGGATAGAACAGTCTGTGGGCTAAAGCCCAAATGAGTGTGGGAGTTCTTCACTTTATCCCACGACCTGAAGGTCGTGGCAATTGGTCGTGGTAATAAATCGCAACTTTTTTGATGTAAGGGGTCGAGGGGGGGGATATTGACCTACTGTCTGCGGAGCCCTGAAGGCTCCGCTACGCGCTTTATCCCACGACCTGAAGGTCGTGGCAATTGGTCGTGGTAATAAATCGCAACTTTTTTGATGTAAGGGGTCGAGGGGGGATATTGACCTACTGTCTGCGGAGCCCTGAAGGCTCCGCTACGCGCTTTATTATCAATGCGGCTGAAGCCGAAGTCACATATATTTCTTCAATCAGTAAGCTAAAGCTGATTGCAATAAAAATCCCCCTAAATCCCCCTTCAGGATAAATCCTTTCCTTCGACCCTGAGGTCTTCCTTCGACACTGAGTCTCACTTCGTGCTGAGCGCACTCAGTGCGAAGCAGGACGAAGTGCAGGACCGAAGGGCAGGATAAACCCCGCCTACGAACTGCGGAGCCCTGAAGGCTCCGCTACGCGCTGCAATCAAAAATCCCCCTAAATCCCCTTCAGGATAAATCCTTCAGGATAAACCCTTCAGGGTGAATCCCTTCAGGATGAACCCCTTTGTTAAAGGGGGACTTCGATACATCCGATTTTAACGAGGGTTTTTCTACCATTCCCCGAATGGATCAATAAAGTCTTTAAAAAAAATCACCCCCGCCTTTTTGAGACGGGGGTGAGTTTTTTACCAGTTAGCTCTGGTCTTACAGATCCAGATTCGGATCGAACCTATTACCAGTTAGGATTGGCGAATAAGCTCGTTCTGCTCCAGTACTGCTCAATGAAGCGCACGTAGTCGATCGGGAAAGGCCCGTTCTTCCACACGTGATTGTACAGGTAAACCAAGTCCTGAACATCCACGTTGTTCTTCGGACAGACCGTATCCAGCGGTCCGCCATACGGACCCTTGCCGTCCACGTTGCCTTGATCGATGAAGGGCTGAGGCGCCGGACCACCCTGATACAGGTAGTTGGTCATGTAAACAACATCGCTCACGTCCAAAGCCGGCAGTTCCAAAGTATCCGAAGCGTTCACGTCTCCACGGTAGAAACCAGCATACCTGAGGAGCCGGTGATACCACTGCTCCCAGGTGAATCCGTCGTTTAGGTTCCTTCCGAAGTCAAACCAGACCTCGATATGCTTGTCGCCGGGATTAAGGGCAAACGGCGGCGGGCACATCAACAGCGAGAAGTCGGTATCCGGCATGGTCGCATAAGTGTATCCCGGTCGGGTCATCAGCAGGTAGAGTGAATCCAGCATTTCCGGGAAGCCGGGATCGCAGAATCCAGCACCTGGCCAGACGTACACCGGGTTTCTTACCGCTACCATGTTCAACATCGGCTCATCGTAGAACGGAGCCTTGAACATTCCGAACACGATGGAAGGATCGACCGGATCAAACTGCCAGATGATGTTGTGCTGGGTGTCCATATCAACCCAGTTGTTGTAGGCATCGCCGATGTCCCAATCCTCGTACAAGCCGATATGCAGCTCCGGAATCGGAGTGGTGGTCGGGTTGTAGTAGATCTTGATCTTGATGGAGAAATCGGTGGAAGCCACGTCGGAAAGACCGATCACAAACAGGGAATCGTACTCGCAGGAGATGGTGCTCTCTTCGGTGTAGAAGTTGGAATAAGCCACCTCGCCATAATGCTCCTCGTACGGGGGAGAACACCACGGCTGATGCGTTACCACTACATGCTGGGAGGGAATAAACCCATAGTGCGTGCAGTTGTAAACGTCCATAGCCATGTGATCCGGACCCGTGGTGGCAGACATGAAGCTGCCGTCAAACAGGTAGTTGGTGCCATACCATACGAAGTTGGAAGTGGAAGCATCATTTCCGACCGCTCCAAAGTTCGAGGTCCTCTGCCGACCGTGGAAGAAGTTCACCACCGCTTCATCAAACGGCGGCTGTACGGTTAAGGTTACGTTGCAGACCTTGGTCTGGTTGTCGGAGCCGACTCCCTGGAAGACCAAGACGTAATTGCCATACGGCACACCCACACCCACGGTTATAGCCACGTCCGCAGTATCGAGCGGGGTGGCGGGATTCGGGGTGAAGGCGGCAGTGATGTTAGCCGGAGGAGTGACACTCAGAAGACTCAAGGTAACCGGCAGGTTGTAACCGATCACCGGAGTGAGCGCTACCTGGAATGCGTTGACCGGCGGATCACCAGGAGTTCCATAGCCAACGGCCGGGAAACACTTCATGGTGAAGGTCGGCGCTGACGGAGCATACGGACAGATGAAAGCGTCGATTAAGAAGGCGTACGGAGAGTAGGTTTCCCAAGCACCGTTATACCAGCCACCGGAGTTGTTAGCCACAGCAGGCTCGCCTCCGTCGTTGCTCAGTATTGCCAGGGTGTCACCCGGTGCAAAGGCATGGTTGTATCCGATGTGGAACATCTCACCCGGCTCGAACTCCAACATATGGGAAAAAGTGGCAATGTAGTTGTAGCTGGGATACCACACAATCTGGCTGTAATTAATATGGAAGTCGGCAATGGCCTGGTACGGCGGGTTGTTATCCAGAGGATAAGTTCCGTCGGAGAGCCACACGTAGAAGTCGGGATCCGGAGTTCCCCAGTTGGGATGTGCGGATGGCCAGTAGAGTGCTATCTGGAACGCTTCCAGACGGCCACCGTGATCTGACGGCATCTCGAATTTCATGTTGAGGAACTCGTCATTCGGCGGCTGTTTCCAATAGTAAGCGGCGTAAGAAGCGCCAGGTATCATCTCGATGGTGGTGTCGCACGCAGGCGGATTACACACAGGATCGTTGGTGGATCCGCTTACCCGGATCATGGGTCGTCCAGGTTGGGGCGCTCCCCAGAAGTCGAACCACTCTATCCACGGAGGAGAATAAGGCCCGTAGTACATCCAGCCGTGGCAGGTATCCATCGGTACGGTGCGGTTGTCAAACAGAATGCTGGGAGTAGCTCCCGCAACTCCGCTGTTATACTCCAAGGCGACGTAGAAGGGCTCGTATACGCAGATAGAGCCGGGAAGCTCGATATTGTGAGTGCTTACTCCGGTGGGACAATCAAGAGTGACCTTGGGAGACAGATATATCTGAGTTCCGGGACCATCGCATGGATCCTGACACTGCAGATAGAGACCTATCTTGACGTCAACCGTTTTTGCTCCCCAGGCGGACGGAACGTACATCACCAGAGTCGCATCCTGCACCCGGTATGGATAAACCGGAGCCGTGCAATATACCTCTGGATCGTAGAATTTAGCTACCTTATCTCCGTCCTTTAATTGGCCGAAGTAAGATTGCACCGATCCATTGTCCTGCTGCATGTTACATTCGATGGGACAGTCATCGCCAGTGCAGTTACCGATCACACCCATATAATAATATCCGGGAGGAGGCGGTGTCCAGAAATCCCACCATTCATACCAGGCGCCCTGATAGAAGTTGAACTGGACGCAGGTATCGGGTGTTTGGGTGCTCATCCTACAGGAAGGAAATACGACGGTAGCGGGTGTTACGCTGACATACTCGGCTGCCAGCCAGAACGGTCCGTTCACGCAGACAACGTCGGGCAGATTGGTGGTGACATAGTTGGGCGACCAGGCAGTGATGGTCTGCGGGAATTGATATATCTCCGCACCCACTCCGTTGCAGTATGGCGTCGGAGCTTCATAAACATGCCAGATCACGTCCAAAGCAGTCGCTCCACCCGGGTTGGCCCATCTTGACTTTACCTGACGGATCTGGAAGGGATAAATATTCGGGCCGCAGGCAGTGCACGAGGCAGGATCCAGCAATACCGCGTTCTGATCTCCGGCACTCCAGCCATCAAAGCGCCAGCCAGAGCCCTCGGTCCAACGCTGCACAGCGCAGGTATCATTGAGAGCCAGAACAATCAAGGTTGCGGTCGATTTGGCGCCGCCCACGTCAAACACATAGGTGCCAGGCGCAGTGGAAGCGCTGGTGGCGATGGAAATAGTGGCAGAAGTCGCGGGAGACACAACCGGATTGGGGGTGATGGTGGTCACGCAGCTTGGGCAAGCCGGATCAGGCGTAACCGTCAAGAAGCAAGATGTCTGGGTGCCTTGGAAGTATACATTAGCGGTAAAGTCGGCAGTTGCTCCAGGAAGCACCGATATCGTGGATGGAGTAACGGATGAGACACCGCAAGTATCGCCCGCAGCCGGGCAATCGTTCTGCGGATGGGTGTATCCCTGAGAGTAAAGCATGATAGGTCCGGGCCAGCTATTGAGAGCTACCCAACCTGTGCCGTAGTCATTATAACTCCGGCACGTAGCAGCGACACCTTCACTAACCGCGTCCACACTATCGCTTGCTACATCGGTGAGGATATTAACCACAGCGAAATAAGGTGCATAAAGACAGCAAGCATCCACCATGGGCATAGGTAGTATAAAATACCCTCCACCAGTGGGGATTGTGTAAGTATAGACGGGAGTAGTGCAGACTACACTGCCGGGTAGAGGACAAGATGGAGTTCCGACATTATCGTATATATAACCCTGGACGGACACATCTTTTTGAACCCAATTGGCGTGGAAGTTCATCTGGAAGTCGATCTCAGTCACCTTAAAGGGCCAAACTGCGGTGCAGCCGTGCTCTGCCGGATCCTGGTAATTGGCATACGCTTCAAGACCCCAGATAAAGTCAGTAATAAACCATGCGGGGGTTCCTACCAGGTTGCAGAGGTCCTTACCACTCGGGTTTCCCAATCTTGTAGGGGTTCCGGATAGAACAACCTCGTTAGCTTCTCCCTTCATCGGGCGTCCCGACTGCTCGGTGAGAGCAGTTTTCGGGGTAATCTCCGGGGCTTTCGGCAAATCCTGAGCGCTCTGCTGGTTCGAGAAGAAGGTCTTGACGTACTGGTCGGGAACATGCCTTAAGCCGGCATTTTTAGCCGCCATCACAAGCGAGAAACTGATTAACATTGCAGAAACTACGACCAGAACTACGAATAGTTTTTTGGTCATTATATTTCTCCTTTTGTACAAAGGTTAAATCATTAAAGCTTTTGGTTTGTTAGTCAAACCAGTTTTATCTTGGTAAATGAATCGCCTCCTTTCGTCCTTCGTCCCTGAAGGCAAATATGGCGCTTGAAATTAAGAACATTCATATACCGGATAGAAGAGAAAAAAGACAAAAAATCCTTTTATCTCTTTATCGGCATAAAAAACGCCTTTTGAAGAGAAGAATTACTTTTAGGATGGAATGTAAAACCAGTACACTTTTGCTCGGTGACGAGAACCTTTCCCGTCTATGCTAAATATACTTATTCGATTGAGTTTGTCAAGCGAAAAATGCAGAAAATCCATAAAATTGTTCAGAAATACACTCTTTGTTCCGAAACCTTAACTGATTGTCATTTAATTGATTGTATATAAAGAACGGATTGAAAGGATACTTAGCCTGTTACATTTTTGAACAGCTATATTTGGAATGTGTTCGTTTATTCAAAATTTATGAGGGAAATCCCCTTTTGATTATAAGTAAAAGAGTCGATTTTATTCGAGCGGAACCTGAGGAAAAACGTTACGTACAGAAGAAATATTGTACGATATGGGGTGATTACAATCCTGCTTTTTGTGTAGTTGAGTAAAAGGGTAAGTAATCGCTGACCAGCTATAAAACAAGTATGAACCGGGTTATTGATGGTGTAGATTATCTACAGAATGAATCGCTTTATATCCGGGGGATTAATTGAAGATCGAGGGGTAATATAACACACCGAGTGGAATTCTTAACAAACCATTTACTCAGATTCTTTTAACTATTAGCTTTTGCTTATAACTCAAAACTCTAAACTCAAAACTCTAAACTTTATCCTCACTTCTTGATCTTCTTCAGCTTCTCTTCCGCCAGTTTGGCTTCCTGGGTATTGGGGTATTTTTCCATCAGCTCGTTGAGATATTTCTCCGCCTGATTGGTGCTTTTCAGCTCGATCAAAGACAGTCCGAGTTTGTACAGCGCACTGGGGACTTTGGCACCGGTGGAATAGTTTTCCAGCACCTTGTGAAATTCTATGGCTGAGCGGGTGAAGTTCTTCTTGGCATAATAACATTCCCCCAGCCAGTATTGAGCATTGGCCGCCAGCTCGGTCTCCGGGAAATATTTTAAGTAATTGGCAAAGCCGGTGACGGCTAAATCGTAACTCCCCTTGGTCAAATCCAGGTAGGAGGCGTCATAAAGTTTTTGCGGATCGACGTTGACCTTGATCGCGGAGGTATCCACTTTTCCGGTGTCTCCGACCGGGGAGAGACTCTGCTTCACCATCTCCATCTTCCGGGAGAGCTCGGGGAACCTCTGCCCCAAATCCTCCAGCTTGCTTTCGACGACCTCCATCCTCTGGTCCATCCCCCCCAGGATGGTGGCCAAGTCGGCTCTCAGGCGGTTGATCAGATCGATCTGCTCCTTAAGCAGGCTGTCCATCTCGGCGGTCCGCTCCTCCAGACGCTGGTTGCTCTCCGTCTGCAGGTCGACCTGATTCTTCATCTTATCCATCTGCCAGCGGGAAGCGCAGCCGGTTAACATCAAAGAGAGCGATATAAGACCGATGAGAATTATGCCTGATTTGGTCAATTGGATTACCTTCTTTCCGTCGGGTTTAAGACTCAAACCCTTCCCTCGTAGAGACTGTGTCACAATTTTAGTTTTTTGTAGCCACAGACTTTAGGGACTGTTGAAAAACCCTTTTCGCAGGGCTAAATGCCCTGCTTGATGGTTGATATCTGCGATTAAATCCCATCCTCCCCCGCAATCTGAAGATTGCGGTTACAAAGCTCAAATCCCACTCCTCCCCCGCAATCTGAAGATTGCGGCTACGAAGTCAAAATCTGGATCAGATGAATTTGAACCAAAAGGGGGTAGACGACTTCATCTACCCCCTTTGAATCAAAATGACATCACTCCCATAGCCAAAAACAACTTATTGCTTGACGATGACGAAATCGTCGCGCCGGTTCTTGTCCCAGGCGGCTTCGTCATGTCCCGGATCCATCGGTCTCTCTTTACCGTAACTTACGGTGGAAATCCGGCTGGGATCGATTCCCATCTTCAACAGATAGTCCAGAGCGGCTTTGGCTCTCTTTTCGCCCAAAGCCAGGTTATACTCCACCGTTCCCCGCTCGTCGCAATTCCCCTCTATTCTAATAACCGCTCCCGGATTCTTCTCCAGCTCGGCTAAATTTCTTTTGAGGATCGCTATATCGCCGGGGCGTAAATCAAACTTATTATAGTCAAAATAGATGGGCTCCAGGATGATCTCTTTCACCTCGGGTGGAGGCGGCGGTGGTGGTGGAGGCGGAGGCGGCTCCGGGGTCACCACGGGAGGTTGCACCACAGGAGCTTCCGGCGCCATCTGACAACATCCGGCTATTAGTATGGCTACCAATAGCCCCAAAAACAATATAAATGCTTTGCGCATACCTTCTCCTTTCATTAAGAAGGAATTAAAGTGTTTGGTTATCTAATCATCCGCAAAAACGGTTACTGTTTGAATGATCATTAGCAGACCAGCTTTAAAGACAGGATCCATCCCCAGAAAATACCCCTCCTGGTTCTGCCGAGGATACGTAAGTTTTTTAGTCTATTGCGACACGATAACGAAATCGTCCCTTCGGTTTTTAGCCCAAGCCTCCTCGTTTTGTCCGGTATACTTGGGTCTTTCTTTTCCGTAGCTGATGATGGAAATCCGATCCGAATCGATGCCCAGGTTAATCAGATAGTCTCTGGCAGCGCTTGCTCGTCTTTCCCCCAAAGCCAGGTTGTATTCCACCGTGCCGCGCTCGTCGCAGTTACCCTCGATCCTGATCCGGACGGTGGAATTCTCTTTCAACACCATCGCATTCAAGTTCAAAATCTCCCGATCGCCGGCGCGAAGATCGTATTTGTCGAAGTCAAAGTAGATCGGCTGCAGATCCTCCTGGGTTACCATCCCTTTTTCTCCCCCCGGGGTTTCGGGTGTAGTGGGCTGCTCCTGCTGGGTGGTGGGAGGTTTGGACTCTTCCGGTTGAACCTTCGGCTTTTTGGCACAGAAGCTAAAAAGCAACAAGATCAAAATCCCGGCAAGCAGAACGCTCGCTTTGCGCATGGTTCACCTCCTTAAAAGTGTAATATGTTTGTTTTTCTTTGCTTATATTCTCGCCTCAGTCCATTAATTTAGTATCGGCTTTATTTTATCGTCCATTATGGTAAGGTATCTTCAAAATAAAAGCAAGCACAAATTTCTGCATTTGTAAAAAAAAATAATATCCTTAAAATCGGGGGGACCAGGAGGGATTATAATTTTCCCCCTCGCGGGTGATCATTCTTAAGTTGGAACCGTCCCAGTTCATGCTGTAGATTTGGTTTCTCCCGGTCCGGTTGGAACTGAATACCAGGTGCAGCCCGTCCGGAGACCAGTGCGGATTCTCATTGGAGCCCTCGAAGGTGAGCCGGGTCAGGTTTTCGCCGGTCACGTCCATGGTGTAGACGTTGAACTTTATCCCCGAGCGGATCACAAAAGCGATCCGGTCCCCCCGGGGGGACCAGCAGGGGGAGTCGGCCATGTCGTCGATATAAGTAAGCCTTCTGGTGTTGGAGCCTTCGGTATCCATCACAAAAACCTGGGGATAGCCGGATCGGTCGGAGGTGAAGGCGATCTCTTTTCCGTTGGGTGACCAGGAGGGGGACGAGTCGATAGCCCGGCCGAAGGTCAGCCGGCGTACCATCTTTCCCTCCGGGGTTATCAGATATATCTCGGCGTTTCCGTCCTTGGTCAAGGTCACTGCCACGTACTCGCCGTCCGGCGACCAAGCCGCGGCCGAATTCAATCCGGGGTAGGAGGTGAAGATCTGGCTTTGTCTGGATTTCACATCAACGATCCACAGATCCACGTTGTGGTTCTTATAAGAGGTGTAGATCAGCTTGCTTCCGTTCGGCGACCAGACCGGCGAAAGGTCAAGCGAGCGATCATCGGTCAAGGGACGGGGATTGTAACCGTCGTAATCGCAGATATAAATCTCCCGGTTATTGTTCACCCAGTGGACATAGGCGATCTGGGTGGAGAAGATCCCCTTCTGCCCGGTGAAATTTAAAACCACTTCGTCCGCGATGGCATGGGCCAAGGCGCGGAGATTGGACGCTTCGCCTTTTACCTCGAAGTTCCGGATCACCTTCTTTCTCACCACATCCGCCAGATGCAGCTCCGCCTTCAACTTCCCCTCCTCCATCTGGATCGATCCGTCCAAGAGATACTGGACTCCCAACTGATACCACCCGTCCATATTGTAAAGATCGTTCCCCAGGATGGTCAGCACGAACGTGTCGACTTTCGCCACCCGGAAATAGAGGGAGTAGTTCAAGTCGTCTTTCACCACCTGGGTTATCTGCGAAGCGAAAGTGGAATCCTTGGGAGAGAAATCTATTACCGAAATGTCTATGGCCTCGATGTATTTGATGGCCCCCTTGCTGATTTTGGCTTCGATTTCGGTCTGGGATGATCCGCTCTCTTTTAAAAAGAAAAGAAGCATAATAGCCAAAGACAGGGGAAAAATTATTTTCGGAAATATTTTCAGCCCGTAGGGATGCAGGTTTGAAATCATTCCAGTCGTGCTCCTATGCAACGTGTGTGATATTTAATCGTTTTGTAAAATCACCGCTTATTGAAAATACTCGAACTCCAGATGTATGCCCAGGTACTCTCCGGTGTATTCCACCGGCAAGGGCGGAAAGGGAGCGCCGGAGAGAACCGACCGCAGGGCGGATTGGTCGAACAGATCGATGCTGGAGGACTTCTCCACCTGCGCATCCAAAATCTGACCGTCTTTTAAAAGCTTGAAATATATGGTCACTCTCAAGGTGGTGGAGGTCTCCACCGGATTATCCCAAGCATCCCTTATCTTGCCGAAAACTAAAGCCAGATAGTAGGATGAACCGAATCCGCCTCCATCCAGCGTAGCGGCGCTGATGCCGTTGCCCAAACCATATTCCGCGCCCAGCTCATCTTTCTGGGTAACCTTCCCCTCCTTCTTTGGGGAGGAAGTAAGCTCCTTTGCTTTTTCCGTACTCTTTTTGGTCTTCTTCTTGACTGGGGTTTTGTTGACTTCCTTTACAGAGACCCCTTTCTCCTCGGGTTTGGATTTGGTTATGGTCGCCGTCCCCTCAGCCGTTTTCCCCCCACCTTTTCCTCCGCTCGGCAAGCTGACCAGTCCCACCCGGTAGATGGTGGGATAACCCTCCAACCGGGAGGAGGCAGGCGAGAAGAAAAAGATACCAACTATCAGTGCCAGATGTATTATGCCGGAATAGATTAAGCTTTTTTTCATTCCTCTAAACAGGTAGGTATTGAGATCGTATATCGACTGCGGTTGAGGACTCGGTTAAGTATCGGTTTCGTCATAGGTTTTAAACGACCAACGAAAACCTATAACTAAGCTGATACGAAACCGTAACCCAAACCTATTTCATCGAAACCATACTCTGAATTCATTTGATCAAAACTTATTTCTGCTCTCCTATTTGGCCTGTTCCGTTACCAAACCCAAATCCTGTATACCCAGAGTCTTTATCTTGCTGATCACCTCTACGATCATTCCGTAGGGAACGTCTTTGTCCGCCCTAAGATAGACGGATTTGGATCCCTTTTTACGGGTGACGTCGCTTAAGATTCCCTCGAACCGATCCAGGTTGGAGATCCGTTCGTCTATGTAAATTTTCTGTTCCTTGGTGATGGTCACCACCACCCCTTCTCCCAGATCCTCCTGAGTGGCTTTGGTCCGGGGCAAGTTTATGTCGATGCCGCTCTGCATCATTGGAGCTGCGATCATGAATATGATCAGAAGCACCAGCACCACGTCCACCAGGTTGGTGACATTTATGTCGTGTAAGGTATCGTAGGTTCGCTTCCTGGCCATATCATATTGTCCGTTGTCCGTTGTCGATTGTCGGTTGCTTGAAACCTTGGTTAGCGACGGACGACGGTCGACCGACGAGGGACAAGTTATTCTACCAGATTTTCTTTTTTCACCGCCGAAAGAAACTCCAGCGTAAAATTATCCACCTGGGTGGAGTAAACTTTCAGTTGGTTGTTGAAAAAGTTATACGCCATCACCGCCGGTATGGCCACCGCCAAACCCACCACCGTGGCTATCAAAGCCTCGGCTATCCCCGGTGCTACCACCGCCAGGCTGGCGGAACCTCTCACCCCGATGGAGGCAAATGAGTCCATGATACCCCACACCGTGCCCAAAAGTCCGAAAAACGGACTGATGTTACCGGTGGTGGCTAAAAATACGACGCTTTTTTCCAGCCGGCTTATCTCCTCGGAGCCGACCCTCTCCAGAGTCATCCGAATCACGTCGATTCGATCTTTCTTCTGACCTGATCCGAACTCCACCACCAGGGGAGCTTCCCTTTCCTTATGCGGATTTTTCTCCGTTCGGCCGATCTCCTCTAAGTCTTTGAATCCGGCCTCCAGCATCCGAGACAGAGGGGTGCCTTTCAAACTCACGCACGAGAGGTAAACCTCCTTCAGAGAGCGTCTCCTCCGGAAGATGGAAAGGAATCTCCCGGTTTCAGAGTTGACCTTTCGATAAAGGAAAATCTTGTGAAAAGTTATGGCCCAGGAGATGACGGACAAAATCAGTAAGATCAACAACACGAACTGGGCGAAAGTGCCCATCTCGCTTATCATCTGATACACCGTCCCCTTGAAAGGTCCGGTGGGGTCAGCCGACGGTATGGTGGTGGGATCGAGCAACTTTTTTCACCTTTCTGTTTGATGCAGAATATTAATTTCTTCAGTAATGTTAGAACGCCAGTAGTATGATAAGTTCCTATCTTATGTTGAGCAAAATATATAACCTGAGACTTCCCGTCAAGAGAAAACGAAATTTTTATCCCGGTTCAAAAAGCCTTTTCCCTTTCAATTGCTTATACAATTCAAAGAACCTCTAATTCCCATTAATTCGCCCCTTTCGTTACTTAAGAATATTCTACGATGATTCTTATCTTTATTATATAAAAAAAACCCGCCCCAGGGGTTTTTTAGAAATACGAAAAATCCGAATTGTGCCCGAGATAGACCGGGAAATAGGAAATTAATATAACCTAAAGCACGGAAGTTTCCGCCTCGACCTTCTTGTCCTTTATCACCAGATGGGTGATCAACTCGATTAGAAAACCGTAGATCATCCCCATGACTAAAGTTCCCAAAAAGATCTTAAAGCCCTTATCCGGCATAGATAGTGAAGCCAACGCCATGGGCAGGGAAACCACGAAACCGAGAATGATCCCATGCAATAGGTAAAATACCTTCCAGGCACTTATCCCGATAACAAAACCGATCAGCGCACGACTGAAAATTATTGACCACACCATATTGGCCGATAACGGTCCATTGCTGGCTGCCAGACGCCAGCATACGATTCCGAAAACAAATCCCAGGATGGTGGTGAGCAATAGTCTGGATCCTTTCATCTCCCCTCCGTTTTTAGAGGTTAAATGTTACCTAACGCCGTGGAATTATTTTACCCAAAAGCCCCAAATATGTCAAGCAAATAATAAAAGAGCTTCAGAAAAAATCAAAGCAGGGAATATTGCCGGAGTGTCTGCCTTCAGCTTGACTTAGATTTTTTTCCGCAGGATCAGATACCGGGGGAGGAAGGGAATTTCTCAAGAGAGTTTATCTGAAACAAAAGATAAAAAAAGAGTTTTAAGGTTGGGTTTTCATTAATACCAAGGTAATGTCATCCGCTTGGGGGGTGGTACCGCAAAACCGAAGAACATCCTCGACTATCTTATCGGAGAGCTGCTGAGCGGAAAGAGAAGAGTTATCTTGCAAAAGTGCAAGCAGCCTTTCCTCTTCGAACATCTCCTCTTCGGCATTGATTGCCTCGGTTATTCCGTCAGTGTACATAAGCAGAAGATTAGCCGGTTCCAGCTGAACCGTCTCCTCGTCGTACCCGGCGTCCTTCAATATCCCCAGAACCGTTCCACCTTTCTCCAGTGTTTTTACCTTACCCTCTTTATCCAGAAGAAAGGGGAAGTTATGCCCGGCATTGGTGTAGGTGAAGGTTTTGTCCTCAAGATTCAGGATGCCATAAAAAAGGGTGATGAACTTGCCCGGGTCCATGAAACGGGAAAGCATGATGTTGGATTTGGTCACCGTGTCCTTCACGCTTCGGTTTATTACTGCCTGTCCCCTTAAACAGGCTTGAAGATTCGACATCAAGAGAGCTGCGGGGGTCCCCTTGCCCGAAACGTCTGCAATGGCAATGCCCCAATGAGCGTCGTCTATGGGGATGAAATCGTAGTAGTCTCCCCCCACCTCCTTGGCCGGCATGGAAAGCCCCACCAGCTCTATCCCCGGGATCTTTGGATTCCCTTTGGGCAAAAGAGATTGCTGTATGCTCCGGGCGGTTCTGAGATCCTCCTCCAATACCAAAAGCTTGCGTTCCTCCTCATACAGTCGGGCATTTTCTATGGTTTGCGCGGACTGGATGGCGATGATAGACAGAAGTCTCTGGTCGTCAGAGGTAAATTCCAAGTTATCCTTTTTGTTAAAAAGACAGATGATGCCGATGATCTTATTCTTGAGAGTCAGAGGAACGGCTAAAAGCGATCTTATCTGGGCAGACTCTTTGTCTATGCCTTTGAATCTCTCGTCCTGGCTGAGGTTGTTGCTCAAAAGCGGCTTTTGGTTCTTCAACATCCAGCCCACCAGGTTGATTCCCAGTCTGTAGGGGAGCCCGGCTATGGTGGCATCGGTGACCCTCACAAAGGTTTTCAAAGGATTCACTTCCTGCTCCTTATTCATCAGCCAGATGGTCCCCTGTTCCGTTCCGATGTGCATGATGCACTTTTTCATGATCAGCTCGGTTACCTTGTCCACGCCGATAGTGGAACTGATCGCTGCTCCGATCTCGTTGAGAATGGAAAGCTCCTTCACCGCCCGCTTTAATTTCAGGTTTTCCTCGTCTAACCTATCCACCATCTTTTATCTCCCGTTTTAGAAATCCTTAATTTTGCTCCTCTATCTTTATAAACATAAACATGGGATTTTACAAGAGTTTTTTCCAAGTTTTTTTCTTTACGACCTATTTTGCTCTTAATTAGAACCGTTGATCTTTTTATCCCGGTTAACTTTCTTTTTTCGTATATTTTATGTTATGAAAATGAAAAGTGCCCGGTTAGTTACCATTCTGATTCTCGGTGTTATTGGATTAGTCCTATTCTTTTTATTTCACCCCACGGGAATTTCCCACAGGATTTCAAAAGACTCTAGCCGAGAGGAATGTATTAAAGCAGCGGAAGAATGTCTTCGGGAGAGCCAACCCGGATCCGCCATCTATCCGCTTCTTTTGGCCATCCAGAAGGACGGAAACGACTTTTTGGCTCATCTGCTTTTAGCCCAAGCTTATCTTCAAACTGATGTTTACCATCTGGCTATGGAAGAATGCCAAACCTGCCTAAAGCTTAATCCGCAGAGCCGGGAAGTAAAGGAGCTTTTGTGTCGGACCAAATTTGAACAGGGGAAAGCCGGTTGGGAAAATGAGAATCGGCTCCCCGCCATATCGGAGTTCCTGTTTGTTCTTAAAGAGAGCCCGGATCAGAAGCTTTTGGACAGCATTGCCCAGATGACCGGAGGAAGATTCAAAATCAAACGTTTGACCAGTAATCTTCTCTTTGACGATGCTCCCAGCTTTTCCCCGGACGGAAGGGAGATCCTGTACTATTCCGATACCAGTTATTATCTGGAGGATTACGGTCTTAAGAAAATCCAGCTGAAGAGGAGCCGAATCTGGGTTATGGATCTAGACGGGCAAAACCGGATTTGCCTTTCACCGGCTGGGGAATATGAGACCTCCGAGCGGTTTGCCCGCTTTTCCCACGACGGGAACTACATAGTATACGAGAAGGAAGACTCACCTCCCCGCACCGGGGATACCAGCTTCAACTGTGACCGGGATATCTATTTGAAAAACCTAAACTCAGGTGAGGTGAGAAGATTAACCCACGATCCTACCTATGACGCGTTACCCTCCTTTTCTTTTGATGATAACACTATAATATTCTTGAGTGACCGCCCAGGTGGAGAAAGCTCCGTTTATAAGCTTGATTTGAAAACGGGAGAAACCAAAAACCTCCATATGAAGGAATCGTGGAATGAAAAAATCGGCTTGTATACCCGGCCCCAGGAGATGGTACTCCCTTATTATCCCAGCTTCTCCCCGGATGGAAAGAAAATCCTGCTTCATGCCGGTTACGAGACCAGAGGAGTTTTTTTATTGAACCCGGAAAAAGAGGAGTTGACCCGCCTTACTGACCGGAAAACCGATTGTTATTTCCCCTCCTTCTCCGCGGACGGGAAAAGGATCGTCTTCGTTTCCGGCCACCCAGAGGAGGAGGATTTGTTTCTGATGGATGATGACGGCACGAGCCTGATGAGATTGACCTATGACGGTGGCAGCAAAAGATACCCCACCTTTTCACCTGACGGAAAATCAATAGTTTTCTCGGCTAAACGGGAGGGGGAGCCGGATTATTATTTTGAGATATATCTTTTGCGCTTGGATCAAACCATCTCCCCAGATAAATTGGAAGAAAGGTTGATGGAGTTGGAGAAAAGAATCTCTGAGAAAGACTCATCTGGAATATGGAAATCAGAAAAGAATTGAAAGGATCATAACTTATTAATGTATCCCCTCCTGAATCCTTTTTTCCTCATGAGAAAGTGTGACAGAGTTTCGCTGGTTATAGCCTCAGACTTTAGTCGGGGAAATCGATATGTTGAATTCCAAAAGCCCACGCAATCTAAGGATTGCGCCTACAAACTCAATACACAATTGTGTCACAGTCTCTATATGAAAATGGGGAAATTTAAAATCCATTGGATTGGGAGCAGGGGAAAATTTAAAAGCGGATATATCATGTGGCAAAAAAGAAGAAGCGAGCTGCAGAACCAGATCCGGATGGTTAGAGATGCCATATACGACATCGTAGAGATTCAAACCATCACCTATTCCCGAAAAGATATCTTCTTGAAGGCGTCTCCCTATCCTCAAATAGTCGATTGGAAGGAGAGAATGAACCAAAGACTCTCCCCTCTGGGTTATTATGCGGAGTTTGGTCCACTCGATACCTCTCCACCCTACCTCTTTTTTCTGGTGCATATCAGGAAGGAAAACAAGAGAGCCGAAAACAAAATCCCCTGGACCAACATCATCTTGTTTGCCTTGACAGTGATCACCACCCTTGTGGCCGGTGCGCTGATGGAACAGATCAATCCGCTCAGCCATCCCCTGCTTATATACAAAGGAGCCCCCTTTGCCATTCCCCTGCTTTTGATTTTGCTCTTCCATGAGTTCGGACATTATGTCGAGTCGAGAAAAAGCGGGATCAAAGTCAGCCTACCCTATTTTATTCCCGGTCCCCCTCTTCTGGGAACCTTTGGAGCGGTGATCCGCTCCAAATCGCCTTTTAAAAACCGGAGGGATCTTGTGGACGTCGGAGCGGCGGGTCCCATCGCAGGTTTTGTCGTCGCTGTTATCGCGGTGGTGGTGGGTCTATCCCATTCCCAGGTAGTCCCAGAGATTCCCGGTGAAGGGTTTACTCTTGGGGAGTCGTTGATATTCAAACTCCTGTCCTGGATGGTGTTGAAAAATACCCCCCAGGGACATACCCTGGTCTTAAGCCCCATTGCCTTTGCGGGGTGGGCGGGAATATTGGTCACCATGCTCAATCTTCTCCCCATCGGACAACTGGATGGTGGTCACATCGTCTATGCATTATTAGGAAAAGCCCAGCGCAAGATCGCACTTTTGGCAACATTGGCTTTAATTCCGCTGGGATATTTTCTCTGGTTTGGCTGGTACGTTTGGCTGGTGTTGGTGTTGTTGATCAAGATCAGCCACCCCCCGACTTTGAATGACGAACTTCCGCTGGATCCCAAGCGCAAGGTGATCGGCTGGCTGGCAATGGTCATCTTCGTACTCTCCTTCACTCCGGTCCCTCTAAAGTAGAGTAATGAATTCTGTGCAGTGTCAAACTTCAGCTTGCCCTCAATCGTTTGCGAATATTAATGCTTTTAGATGGTTCACCTAAAGGTGAACACTCCAATGGTTACCAAAGTATTTTATCTGGTATTGAATAAAATATGCTTGACAATGCTGGCTGGAGAAATAAACTTAAGAAAAAGGGAATATAATTTAATAGCTGGAAGGAGGTGAAAGTTAGTGAAAAAAATATTTATGTTTTCTTTGGTTTTAGCCGGTATCGTTTTATTGACCATACTCACCAGTTGCAGCCGGGAGAGCGCGGTAAAACAGATGATGGCTGATCCACAGATGTCCGCGATGATCATGCAGCAGATGTGGGATACACCCGCAACCAAAGCCAAGCTGGTCGAAATGGTGGAAAACGATCCGGAGAGCATGAATCAGATAAGAGGATCTTTGGTGAAGGACGCGGCTAAAGCTGCAGAGATGATGGATCTTATGCTCGCCCAGGAGAACCTGAAGGGTATGATAACGGAAAAAACTATGGAGTTGCATCAGGTCAAAAAATAAACCGAAAATAGAAACCGAAAAGTGGTTTAAGTAAGCCTGCATAATCCCCTAAGGGGTGGTGCAGGCTTTTGCTAACGACAGATGAGTGGACTGTGAGGATTTACGTGCCTGATACTGCTTTACAATTACCACTGACTTAGCTCAAAAAAACGCATCAACCCCGCAAAGTGGGATTTCCGCTTCGCTCCAACAAGCTGATGCACTCCAAATTGGGATTTTTCACCAGGGAGAGTTTTAAGCTCTTTCCTTTCCTTACTTTCTTGATTTTCTTCTGTTCTCACAATCCTTGTCGCAGTCGTCACAGTCACCTTCACAGGGTTCGACGTGGATGGAAATCTTCGATTCTCCCAATCTGTTTTTGATGTGATGCTCCAGGTGGTCGCAAAGCTTGTGCGCATCCTCGATCTTCACGTCCTTGGGCATCACCAAATGAAGATTGATTAATCTGGAATCCCCGGACCGGGTAAAGGATAAATCGTGGAATTCCACAAACTCGTCAAAATGCTGTTTGAGAATCTCCGCCACCATCTTCTTCTCATCCTGCCCGCCCTTTAAGATCTCCGATTTCTCCTTCAAAAACCCCCCGCCCTCATCCGGCTCGGTATGGACGATCACGTCCGAATTGGGTAGAAGAGAAGCGATCTTGTCCTCTATCTGCATGGTTATCCGGTGTGCATTTTCTAAAGAGCTATCTTTTGCTATGCGGATATTCATATCCAAAAAATAGTGGTTCCCGGCTTTTCTGAGTCTTAATCTGGAGACGGAGCTGATTTCGGGAATCCCCTCCACCACCTCCCTGACCTTTTGCTCCAATCCCTCAGGTGCCCGGTCCAGGAGGATATCCGCCGTTCTTTTGCACAATCTGATTGAAGCATAAATCACCAATGCCGCCACGCCCAGAGCCGCCAAAGGGTCAGCTATCGGAAATCCGAGCTTGACGAAGATCAAACCCAGGATGACCACCGAGGAACTGTAAATGTCGCTTCGGAAATGAAGAGCATCCGCCTCCAGAGCCTGACTGTGGTACTTCTTGGCTACCCTGGAAAGAACCGTAGATCTGGAGAAATCGACTAATATGGCAAAAAACATCACCGCGAAACTGACCGGGGTAACCTGGATTTCCACCGATTTGAAGATCAGGCGTTTGAATGATTCGAGGATTATCCAACCGCAGGTGATCAAGAGGAGAATGGCTTCAATCAAAGCCGAGAAATTCTCAAACTTGCCGTGTCCGTAATGATGAGCCTCATCCGCCGGTTTATCCGACACCTTCACTGTAAAATAGGTGATGGTTGCTGCTCCCAAGTCAAAGGCTGAGTGAGCAGCCTCAGAGAGTATCCCCAAGCTTTGAGTAACTAAACCTACCACTAATTTGGTGAGGGTAAGAAAAACGGCAGCTACCAGAGAACTGAAAGCCACCCTGACTTTTTCCTGTCTTCTTTTGTCTATGGCTTGAGTCAAAATCGTATCTCTTTGTACTTTAAAGGTGCTAAAACCCTTTAGAATATCATCATACTATTCTGAATGAAATGAAGAACCTCAAATTGAATCATGGCTTCCCTTGGTTTGATATTCTTTGCTTATGGATCAGAATGATCCTATTTGACCGACTCTTTATTATCTGTGGTTTGGCTTATTAATATCAACCATCCCTTTTCCCAATATCTCAGGTTATTTTAATACGAAACAGTTTTAGCAAAACACAAATTCTATTATGAGATAATCATTTGGATTCTAACCGCATCACCGGGATCATAGTTTTGGGAAAAATAACATGCCCAGGTGCGTTTTGAGATACGATTTAATTATCAGTTCTTCCGTTAACCAAACGGTGGTAATGTTTCCGCCAATTCACGGGAAATCTGATTTTCGAAATCGTTTTGGCGGTTAATTGACCTAAATGGTCTATACCGCTTGTCAGGACTCCCAAACCGGAGGTCAGATGATCGGCCCAGCTTAAGGGGATCGTTTTCAAAAAATACCAAGTCCCTTCTTCCCGCCGGAAAAACCGGAACAAGGAGTAGTTGATGATTAAATAAGTCAAAGCGGAAAGAGCAGCTAGGATGACAAAAGTTTTTTCAAAAAAAGAAAGAAAAAGTGAAAAAAGAAGAACAAAAGAAATTAAGATAGATATGAGGAAAACAGGATAGATATTGGCTATTCTAAGTTTTTTGATCACACTGGGAATCATCTTTTTTTGTGCTGCCAGCTGGAACCAGCCCCGGCTGCGCTTGAAATCGTTGCGCAGAAGACCCCAAAAAGTATATGGCTGAAGGTGTGTCACTTCCAATTCCTTATCTAAAAGTATCTTCTTACCGGCTGCTTTGAGTCGTCCACCAAACTCCAGATCTCCCCCACCCCTTCCGGTGAGAAAACCGGCATCAAATCCCTTCAATTCGAAGAACACCTCCCTTTTGACCGCTCCCATCCCGCAGATAAACCAATCGGAATCTCTGGGGGATTGCATGTAGCTATGATACATCCAGAGATTTTTGTAACGGGTAACCGCACTCTCGGTTTCTGTTTTTAGACCGCAGACACCCGAGATGGCCTCGTATAGATTCTGCGAAAAATGTTGGTGAATTCGAAAAAGCGTATCCGGCTGAATGAGCATGTCACAATCCAAAAATACCAGGATGTCCCCTTTTGATTGCTCCGCTCCTTTATTACGGGCATACCATGCACCCTGGTGTTGATTTATCCGGACGGTTCTAAATCCAAACTCAACGACCAAATCCGAGCAATCCTGAAGGGAACAGTCGTCCACCACGATCACCTCATATTCGGGGTATTCGGACTGTTTGATCGAAGCCAGACAGCGCCTTAAGATTTCCCGGCGATCCTTAACCGGTATGATCACGGAGATGAACAATCATTCCTCCAGAGGAGTTGATAATCGCTCTATAACATAAATCAATTCACCTTGAGGGTCAAGCAAATAGAACCGGATTAATAGTATACGTCCAGCCTATAAAAGATCAATTCAACGGGATTAGATTTATTAGGATGAGGAATCAGTATCTAAAGGCAAGGGTGGACTGAGAAAAAATCGTGACCAGATTCCCATGCCGGCTTCAATTCTTCAGTTCCACTGACGGTACTTCTTCTTTCTGTGAATCTGCAGGCAATTCGATTTTCGCCGAAGGTTTGATTATAAAAGAACCTAAGCAGCCCAGGACTCCTCGAATGACTCCGAAACCGGCTACCAGATGGTCGACAAAACTCAAGGGGATGGCTTTGAGCAAAAAGCCGGTACCGCCTCTTTTGCGGAAAAAACGAAACAGCGGATAATTAATCATCGAATATGCTAAGAGGGAGGAGACGATCAGGTAGAGAGAAATATTCCAGAAGGGGAGCAATAACAGTGAAAGGAAAAAGATCAAGGATAGAATTACCGAGATTATGAAAGCAGGATAGATATTGGCGATTCTCAGTTTTTTAAGCACGTAGGGGAGCAGCCTATTCCGAACTGCAAACCGAAACCACCCTTTTCCCCTGGAGTAATCATTTCGCAGAAGGCTCCAGAGGGTAAAACGTTTTAGATGTGTTCCCTGTATTTTGGTGTCCAGACAGATCTTCTGCCCGGCCAACTTGAGTCGCCTTCCGAATTCTAAATCCCCTCCTCCATACTTGGTCTGAAAGATGGTGCCGAATCCTTTCAATCCGAAAAAGACCTCCCTTTTGACTGCCCCGATGGAGGAAATCCAGAAGTCAAAATCCTTGGGGGAATTGACATAGCTGTAATACATCCACAGATGCTTGTAACGGGATGCCATGCTTCTATCCTGCGATTCTGGCGAACAGACCCCGGAGATGGCGGCATAGTGATCCTTACAAAAATGTTGGTGAATCTTCTCCAAAGCATCGGGGTGAATCACCATATCGCAGTCGGTGAATACCAGAATGTCACCGGTGGAAGATTCAGCTCCTTTGTTCCTGGCATTCTCTGCCTCTCGAGGTTTATCCATCCTCATCCACTTGAAACCAAACGATTTCACTATCTCCGAGCAATCCTCCTTGGAATAATCATCCACCACGATGACCTCTGTTGGGGGGAGGGAGGATGCTTTAAGAGAGCTTAAGCAACGTTTGAGAGTTTCATTCCCGTCCCGAATCGGAATGATAACCGAGATATCCAATCTTTCCTCCAGTGAAATTTGCGTACGCTGAAACGAAACATAAACTTGCCTTACAATTTTGTCAAGGAATTTAGACTGACTGAAACGAAAAATCTTAAGCAAGAGATAGACTCTTCTTCCTGAATTAGGCTTGACCTGGATGGTAACGCAGCTTATCTTAGCCGAAACTTAATTCAGTTCAACTTGAATGCCAAAAAAAGAAACGAAAAAACCGAAATCAAAAAGCGCAGTCCCCGAAGGTAACTTCAAATATATATTTCTACCGTTGGCTCTGGTTTTGGTCATCTTGCACTTGGTACCGATATACTCTTGGACACTTAATCTCTGGGGCATTCATTCACTTTATTTTTTCCCCCAATGGTTGGGTTGGATTCTGGCTCTGATTGCAGCCGGGTTTTATATCCCTCCGCTGAACAATTTCCTGCTTAGGTTTTTTGATTCGCTTATCAGTTTTGTGTGGAAAATTCACTCACGAATCGGAAAACGCCAACTTTTTCTTATAGCCGGCATTCTTTCCATACCCATATTCTGGCTTCTCAAGACCAAGCTTTTTCTTCTGGGGGATGGTTATCTTAAAATATCCGAGGTCGGTTCCGGGAGGCTCACCTTCACCGAGCCGTTGGATGGAATCATTCATCATCAGTTCTACCTTTTTTTGAATCTTCTCCGTCCCGGCATAGATCCCTCTTTTTCTTATACCATCTTAAGCGTGTTGTGCGGAGGGATATTCGTTTTCCTGATTCTTCAACTGTCCGATTTGTTGGGTGAAAGTGCTTTCGATAAAATTCTAATCTTCTCCTCTCTGCTCACTTTGGGTTCAATTGAGCTGTTTTTTGGTTATGCGGAAAGCTATACCATACTTTTGGTGGGGTTAACTCTTTTTATTCTGCTTTCACTGCTTTATCTCAATGAAAAGATTAACGTAATTTTCGTTTTCTTAGCCCTCTGTTTCAGCATTGGCGTACACGTTTCCGCTATTGTTCTTATCCCGGCGTTTTTCTATATAATGTTTTGGAAATGGAAAAAAGAGGGGGAAAAGTTTTTTGACCTTTTATCCGTCACATCCATACTGGGGTGTTTGGCTATCACGTTTGCTGCCGTCTGGAAAGTTTTTCTGATGGAGGGTGAAGGGAATAGGTTCGGACAATTCATCCCCTTGTACTCTTCGAGCGGCAACAAATTTACCCTGTTTAGCCCAGCCCATATCGAGGAGATGATCAATCAGCTTCTTTTAGTCTCGCCGGTGGGGATTCTTTTATTTTTGTTCTTTCTTTTCTTCGCGATAAAATTCAAATCCTTCCGGGATCCCTTTTTGAATTTTCTTTTAATCTCCAGCCTGGCGGGTTTGTTTCTTATTTTTGTCTATAATGCTCACCTGGGAGTAGCCGACTGGGACCTAAGATCACTCCCCGGGATTTTCATCTCCCTTCTGGGGATGCTTTTATTCGTAAAATGGGGAAGTCGCTGGACCGGATTCAAAAACTATGGATTGATCCTGATCGCAGTCAGCCTTTTTCACGTAATTCCCTGGATCGGATTGAACGCAAATACTCAGATGAGCCTGGATAGGTTTGTTATGACCACGTTGAGCGATCCACATCTTTTATATGTCAGGGGTGGAGGCACCTGGAGAGCGGGAAGAGTAGTGGTTCAATCCGGCTTTCCGGAAAGAGCCATCGAGTTGCTTAAACAGGGGATTGAAAGAGAGCCAGAAGAGATCGGAAATTATTCCTACCTGGCGGTGATCCTCTCGGGTCAGAAGAGATGGGACGAATCCATAGATTACCTTCAAAGAGCCATTAAAGTAGAACCTAAGAGCAGAATCATCCGGTCGCATCTGGCCAGAATTTATTTAATAAAAGGGGAATTGGAGAAAGCCATTTCATCTCTGGGCGATGCACAATTGGCTCAACCATCGGATTCCATTCTAGTGCTCGACCTGGCTAAACCTTTGATCAAAGGTAATCGACTTCAGGAGGCAAAGCAGATCCTGCAAAATTATCTTGACAAGAACAAAGGCACTGCCACTTTGCATGGTCTTTTGGGGATGATTTTATTAATGCAAAAAGATGAAACCGGCGCCCGAACAGAATGGGAGGAGGCGTTAAAACTGAATCCCAATGAACCTGTTTCTCAAAAGGGGATGAAGGAGCTGGAGAAAATTAGAGCGAAGTAGTCCGTATATTGAATGACTATCAGGTAAAAATGGTTGCGGTTGCGGTTGCGGTTAGGTATCGTAGATCGTGAGAGGTAATCGGTTACGGGAGGAATTCGAAAAGGAAACGACTCCACGGTCGAAGAGAGGTAAAGCACTTTACGTCATTTATCTAAAGACCCGAAACACAAATATCAATAAAGGGATAATAAAAAGAACGATCAAAATCACCGCCACCCAGATGAAAAGTTTTGGATGGCTTGTTCTCTGCGGGAATTCGTAGCCGCAGATAGGACAATTCTCGTTTTCTTTTTCGACTTCCACTGCACAATTGGGGCATTCTTTTTTCATCAGTTATTGATTTGTAATTTGGAGTCCCTTCGGGTCGCATAAATGCGACCCCTACATTCGTGCATTCACGATCTATAGGGGCTTGATTCATCAAGACCGTTTTTCTCGGGTCGGATGAATCCGACCCCTACCAATGCTATTTGATTCGAAGGATTTTTGTAATCACTCCCGACGAATGGTCATGATGGTGAGATCGTCATCCCATTCCAAACTTCCATGAAAATCCCGCAGGTCTTTTATGCAAGCGCTGATGATCTCCTGCGGTGTGAGCTCGTAAAATCCACCGGCAAGCTTAAGAAGCTTTTCTGTTCCATACTCCATACCTTTCAAGTCTTTTGTCTCGGATAAGCCGTCACTGTAAAGAAAAAGAATTTGACCGGCAGTTAAATTGACCGTATGAATGGGGAACTGTTCATCGCAGAATACACCCACCGGAAGACCGGTAGCTCCCATCTGCGTGACCTTGTCTTTACTGATGACAAGAAACGGAAGGTGACCGGCATTGCATATCTCGATCTCTCCCGAATCATGGGCTTTTCCGATGATCAGGGTGGCGTATTGAGTGGGGAGCGTGCTCTCGCAGAATATCCGGCTTGCCCGCTCCATGATCTTTCCCAAAGGCAGCTCAAAAGAGACCAAGGTGCGAAACATAGCATGGAGATGAACCATGAGCATGGACGCAGCTACTCCTTTGCCGGAGACGTCGCCCAAAACAAAATAGAGGTCCCCTTTTTCCGAAAAGAGAAGATCACAGAAGTCTCCGCTGACCAGACCCGCAGGCTGATAATGGTGAGAAACCTTCCAGGAACCGAATTGAACGTTTTGCTTGGGTAGAAGTCCTTTCTGGATTTTGGATGCAAGCTGAAGATCGTCTTCCAGCGCGCGCTGTTGAGATAACGTGAGATGATCCAAACAGAACTGAGCCAAAGGATCAGCAATGAGCCTGTCTGCCTCAATCGGCTCATGGCAGACTTGGCACAATCCATAGGTCCCATCATCCATGCGTTTTAAGGCAGAATCTACCTCTCCGATAAGTCTTACTATGTCAGGATTCTCTTTTGTCGCCTCTGATGCCGCTTCAAGTTTCTGCCGTCTGTCCACCAATTGATTACGCAAAAGATCATTCATGTCCATTTTCATTTTTAATTTCCTTATGTTATCTTTTTTTACCTTCGGGTCGCATAAATGCGACCCCTACATTCACCCTTCGTAAAATTGGTTGAACTTCAGTATATCTGCTAATGGATTGTTTTGAATATATTCCCTTATTTTGTATAACGCTCTATCGTTCCTTATCACATGTTCATAGTATCCTCGCTGCCAAAGTTTCCTCGTTCCTGTATTTTTGGTGACAAGGGCTTTGAAAGTCCTTACCACTTCCTGTAAGGAAACCTTAGATTCCTGTAAAACGATGATAATGTGCACGTGAGATGGCATCAGAACATAATAGTCTATACTTACTCCAGGAAATCTAAGAGGTAATCCTTTGATAATATTTTCTATTACATTTTCAATTCCACTTATTTGGGACTTATGTAAATGGGTGCACATTGTCACGAAGTAATATCCGTTTGTTGAATAATCATAATGTTTCAGACGTATGTTTTTTCTTGTAGGTAGGCTGCTCATTTCCTGACTCATGTTGCTTTTATATAGTTTTTTCGGGTCGCATAAATGCGACCCCTACATCCGTTAATCCGCGATCTGTAGGGGCTTGATTCATCAAGCCCGTTACTCTTTCGGATCGGATGAATCCAACCCCTACAGTTTAGGCCATTCTATTTTGTTTTGTATCTATCTTTCTGGTCAAACAAGGTTAAATCCTTGTAACCTTTTTTTATTCTCGCGCCGTGCTTGACGCCCTTGGGAATGAAATACGTATCTCCTCGTTTGAAAGTTGCTTTCTTGCCGTTGATGGTTAGTTCGATCTCACCATCCAAAACCACTCCCCACTGTCCCTCGTGCGAATGTTCAGGAACTTGCACATCCCTATCAAAGCTCATGAAGATAAACTGCTGGTCTTGGCTCTGGAAAAGATGTGAATGTACTCCCTCAATGGGAATATCTGCTTCGGGTAGTTTAGTGATGATTTCTGGTAAGGAATTCTGTTTTGACATTTATTAAATCTGTCTTTCTTTGGGCTTGTGCTCAATGAGGATGTATAATCCGCTTAATTTCTCACTTGTGGATGTTGTAGATCCGTCTCGGACAACATACACAAAGAGCATAAATTCCATTATTGGAGTAATCCCTTTTGTTTCATCGATTCAACACTCTGTGTCAAAGTGGGGTCTAATTGTAATGCACGATCAACAGAACTTGCTGACTTTTGATATTCTTTTCTAAGAAAATAGACGCGTCCAAGAAGAAGATATGATTGCCCACAAGTTGAATCGACCTGTATCGCCTTTAGTAATGCTCCCTCCCCTTCATCGAAACGAGATAAGTTAATGCATGCGAGCCCAAAACCGGTATAGACTTGACATGATGAAGGGAACTTGGTAAGCCCCACTTTGCAGAGACTATAGAGCTCGTCCCACTGTGCAAGATTACTCAGCATCGCAGCTAATTGGACATAACAATTTAAGTCGCCGTCATATAAGGATAGAGCATTGGTATATTGCTCTTTTGCATCGATCCACATATGTTTTTGGGCATATGCTTTTCCATAATTCATAAAGAATAGGGCTTTGTTTTTCGTATCCCCAACGGTTATGCTACCAGTCTCAAGTCCTTTCTTTATCTTTGTGTATTGTTCAATGGCGCTGTCAATGTCACCTTTCTCAGAATATAAAACACCCAGCAAATTGAGGGCCTGACCTGAGTTTGGTATCCTCTCCAGTGCACATTCTACATCATGGATTGCTTCATCTGTTCGTCCGTCTTGCCTATTCATTCGGGCAGCTTCGATGTAATCTTCAAATGTGAGTGAAGCTTTAATATGGGTGTCAATCTGATCGATCTTTATCTCCCGCGCCGTTTCTTTGGTCTCTTTCTTTTTCAAATACGATACTTGCAGTATTGTTGAACAGATAATGATCGCTGGAAAAAGAATGAAAAGAAGTGCCTTAAAGACTTTTGATACCTTCATGTGGCTTAGGACAAATACAATTATGGCACTAACGCCAGCAAGTATTATGATAAACTGTTCAGTGCTCATTTTGCCTCCGTATCGTGGATGATAACATCCACAAGGAGTATAAATGCTATCAACAGATTACATATCAATATCCAAGCACATTCACAGAGATTCGGAGAGACAAAAACTTCCCACAATGGGTAACAGCCCAAGATAAATAAGTTTCAAGGCTCAAATGGCGAGAGAACTCAAGTCCCCCACCTGCGAATGAACCAAAGTGGGAGTACCGGTTTGACCCACCATAATTCGAAAAGCCGATTCCTCCGGCTACAAATGGTGACACTGCCTCGGGCTTAAAGTAATAACTACACCCAATGCCCTCAAACATTAGCCAGTTCGTAGACTTGTGTAGTCGCAACTGTGCGTCTTTAAATGTCCAGTATAATTGCCATGAGTTATCAATGGCATACCCAATTCTAAAATCAGTGATAGCCGCCAACCTATATTTTGGATCTTCCCCGGGACTAAAAGTGATAAGCCCCGACCCTAATCCAATCCCTAATACGAAGCCTTTGCGGTGACCATCAAATGCATGGGCATTGCAAGTCAGAAAGAGAAAAATCAAGCTGAGAGTGATCCAGTGTATACACTTCACTAGCATGCCAAACCTCCTTTATCTACAAGGAGTTTGCAGACAAGAGATTCATGTGGTTAGTTAACATGTAGTTTGCAGATGTTATCGTATCTTCCTTGCAAGCCGCTTTTTTATAGACAACACGCCTTTTCTCGAAGATCAAACTTTCTGTAATTCAAGAAATCTACATCTTCTTCACTCGAATGAATCCAGGGAACTGGATATCTTGTGCTCTGTAATTACCATGTGTCATATCAACGAAAACCTAAATGGCGGACCATATAAAAGACCAGCTTTTTTCGATTTCCTCTTACTCTTTTGATTTGTGGTCTTAATTCAATTAGGCTACTGAAAATGAAGTTAAGCGAGCTTTAGTGAATTGGGATCAGTACCAAAGCACATTTACCGTTGTCCGTAAGGATAGGAATTCACGACCGGGGATATTATCCCAACATACCACCATTTCAAGACTCCAACCAGGTGAGAACTCAAATCCCCCTCCTCCGAACAGACCCAATCGCTCAGTAGATTCCCCTCCATCTCTTTCACTGGGCCAAAATTCTGCAAAGGCCGCCCGTCCAATTCCTGCAACTATGAAAGGAGAAGGGGCTTCGGGCTTGAAGAAGTAACTACACCCAAGACCAGATACTTGGCGCCACATGGTAACATCCTCCTTACTACCTGTGTTGGGGTCAAACCCAAGAGGAAGTCGGAAGAAGGAGTTCTTAGTAGTCCAATATATCTGCCAAAGATCATTAATGGAGTAACCTATCTTAAAATCAATCATCACCGGCAATTTATATTGGCGATTTTTTCCTCCATCTTCCTTATGATCGTCAAAGGAAGTAAACCCTGACCCCAAACCAAATCCCAATATAAAACCTCTTCGTTTGTTATCCCATCCATGAACATAAGGGGTTTGAAGGAATAAAAGGAAAAATAAAAAAGCTAAAGTGATGTATTTTTTTGTCATACCAGACCTCCTTTGTCTTCGCTCATCGAAGATATTATCATCCTCACCTACTTTTTTTGATGTTAGCTTTTCCCTCTTTACTCAAAACTTTCAACTCATTACTGCTTTTTTCTCCATTTCAGTCCCAGTCTCAGTCTTACATCACGTCATCCACAAACTCCTATCCAAACTCCTATACTGAATGGCTTCGCTAATATGTTGCGGCAGGATGTTGGGAACATTCTCCAAATCCGCAATGGTGCGGGAGACTTTCAGAATTCGGTCATAAGCACGGGCGGAGAGACCTAAGCGGGTGATGGCTTGGCGCAACAATTCCTTGGAGTCTTCATCGATGGGGCAATATTTTCTGATCTCCTTGGATTCCATGTGAGCATTGCAGAAGATGTGCCTTTCATCTTTGAATCTTTCCAATTGAACCTTGCGGGCAACATTGACTCTCCCTCTAATGGCAGAGGAATGCTCACCGGTTGGTTGTCCGGAAAGCTCCTTGAACTTCACTGATGGGACTTCGGTCGGAATACGATGCACAAACCGGCAAAGAGGGAAGCCTGTAAAAGCTGAACCTGACTCGATTTGCGGCCTTGTCAACAATAGCCTCCCTGACGAATTTTCTTATGAGTAGCTTCTTTTCCTCGTCCGTTCCGGCATCCAGGATCTTTGTACCGTCTTGGAGAAAAAACCTGAAAGCCTCGACTGTCTCCTCCTCGTCCATCTCGGCTAAGGACTCTGCTTTAACCTTTTCCCTCATCCCCAGGAGCTTTTCCTTCTCAGCCTGCAACCTCTTTAGCCGGTCTTTGACTGTGTCCGAGATTCGTCCTCGCTCCACCAAATCTAACAGATTGTCTATGCGACTGTCAATATCTTTAATCTTTTCTTTGACGTCCCCTGGCTGATGTTGTCGCTTGGATCGCATTTCACTCATTTTCTTCCTCAGCCGATCCTCGAAAAGCGAAAATAGACCAGGGTTGCTGATTCTCTTGGCTATCTTCTCCAGCACAAAGTTGTCCGCTAAATCTCTTCTGATGTGCATACTCTGGCAAACACTCGGTCCTTTGTAGTAGAAACCGCCGTCCTCATAGTACCGGTAGACCCTCTCGCCATTACGGTGAGTGTGCCCATGAAACTTGTGTCCGCAATTATCACAGACCAGAAGCCCGGTCAGAAGATAGGTGGACCCGTACGTTCTGCCACTGGCGCTTGGCCTGAAGTAGTTCTTGCTCTTTCTCAGGATCTTAGCTTTTGCGAATAACTCTTTCGAGACCAAAGGCTCGTGAGCACCATCACAGACGACCCACTTGTCCTCATCGTGCATGGTGAGGGTGCTGTTGACGTCTTCCCACGTGTTTTCCTCCCGGGAGAAGACACCACCTTTGAGCTTGCCCCAGACCAGGGTTCCGGTGTAAACTGGGTTGGTGAGAATCCTCCATATCTGGGAGATTGCCCATTCGCCCTCGTTGGTCCGGTGCTCCCATGAGCCGTCCGGTCGCTTGAAGCACTTCACCTGGCCCTTGTGTGCTGACGGTGTTCCTTCCGAGTTGAATAGATTAGCAATCGCTTTGCAGCCCATTCCCCTGTTGACGTAGCAGTCAAAGATGGTCTGTACTACCTGAACCTCTTCCGGGTCACCCTTGACCAGCATCACCTTGTAATCGGGACGACACTTCTCACCCTCCTCCAAAATTCTAACCATATTCTTTTCGGAATCGACCTCGGCTCTTTTGTATCCATAGGGGGCACCGGAACCATTCCACAAGCCCCTCTCTGCGGTAGTCCTTGATCCCCTGGTGGTGAGCAGACTCAATCTCCTACTAAAATCACCAGCTGCAGCATGCTTAACAGTCTTGACGATAGCAGTCTCGAAGGACCGGTCACTCTTAAAGTTCTCAGAGACATAGATCACGCTGACGCCACGCTTCTCGAAATACATCTCCCAATAAATCGACTCTCTTGGGTCGGGGAATCTTCCCCATCTGGTTACATCGTAGATGAGGATTTTGGAGAAATCGTGCCTGTTTTGTTCGATCTGACTTTTCAGAGTTTGGAATCCTTTTCTGCGGACTATCGAAGTTCCAGATGAGTCTTCGTCCTCATACCATCTCAGAATTGTCATCCCATTCTTTTGAGCAAATTGTGTGATAGCTTTCTTTTGATCACCTATCGACTGATCCTGCATGTCAGTCGAACATCTAACATATCCAACTGCCTTTATATCCAATATTACCACCTCCTCATCAATTTAATCAAAAAGCCCAGTCAGCTACCCTCAAAACGTTGATCGTCTGCAAGAACAGCCAACAGGATGGAGAGTAAGCCAACTGGGCGATTGCGTCGATTTTAGGCAATAAAAAACCCTGTTCAGCTGTTCTTGCATTTATATTATAATACCTCCCATCCATTTTGTCAAGCAAAATCCTCTTGACATCATTCAGCAGAAGCAATAGTTTTGCTCACTGAACTTAAAATATCAGGGGTAATCTAATGCCAAGAGCAAGAGTCACCGAACGCTCCTTCTATGATCCACTTAAGGAAGTTATTCGTGAAGCAGGTGGGACTGCGGTCGAAGAAGTTGCTTACAACTCAGTTCCCGATATCCAATTCGATTTAGGTCAACGCACTTGGCTCCTTTCAGTAAAAATTGGTGAAGATTCCAGAACAATCTTGGACGCTTTTAGGCAATATCTTCGTCATAAGGAAGAAAGTGGCATTAAATTGGGTATGCTTCTTCTCCTCCCAACCTCAGTGAGAAATGTAGAAGCCTCAGAGCAAGCAATCCGAAGGGCTATTGAAGAACGCCCAGTGACCGTTCTAATAGATGCTACCTTTGTAAAGGAGGAGTTGAGGGATAGACCCTTTTCTGAGGTAGTTCGGTTCTTAATCAAGGAAGTGGTTGTCCGCCTTGAGCAGAAGGTCCGAAGTTACTATAGTTTCGCAACCGTCATTGCTTTACTCCAAGAGCAAGTATCAGAGATGATGCGCGAGATAAATCTCTCCGAGCCTGCCATCTTAAGAATTATTACAGATCGACGGTTAATGACTGGATTGGGGCATTTGAAACCTAAACAAACTTCATCTGTCGGTCGGTTCTTAGCTTCTTATATTTTAATGAGCCAAATTCTGTTTTTGCGACTCTTATTCACGGAGCAAAAACACATCTTTCCCGAAAATCTTCGTCCCATAGATCGTGAAAAACTGAGAAAAGCATTTCTTCGTGTTCTGGATATTAACTATCGTCCCATATTTGAGGTGGAGGTGCTTGATGACATACCGCAGCAATTCATTGAAGATACTTTCGATCTTATTTGGGGTTTGGAGATCGAACATGTGCGTCACGAGTTACCAGGGCGAATTTTTCATCAGCTTATGCCTACTGAAATCCGAAAAATGCTTGCTGCTTTTTATACACGCCCGTTAGCAGCAGAACTTCTTGCTTCATTAACCATACAACACGGTCAAGATCTGGTTTTTGATCCAGCCTGTGGCTCTGGAACGATTCTTGTCTCCGCTTACAAACGCAAGCATGAGCTTTCTTTAGATGAGGGAAGGACAGGTAATCTTCATAAGCTCTTTTGTGAACAGGAGATATTTGGAGCTGATATCATGCCTTTTGCAGTCCATCTCACATCGGCAAACCTTGCAGCCATCGACGTGAGCACCATCATCAAAAGAACTCAGATAATCCAAGGTGATAGCCTTAGACTTGGACCTGGTCAACTTTATCGAAGTGGTCCTCAGATGGATATGTATCATGGTGCCCCTACGGAGTTACTCGCTCAAACTACTGCAGGTGACTATTACAAGGTTCCGCTCAACAAAGTAGATGTTATTCTTATGAACCCTCCGTTTACAAAGGTTGAAAGACATATAAGCGACTTCGTTGACATGGAGACATTCAAAGGGCAATGCGGGGGCGAGGTTGGTCTGTGGGGTCACTTCATTCCTTTAGCTAATACTTTTCTTCGTGAAAAAGGTATTTTCGGGGCAGTCATTCCTATCAATGTTTTGCGAGGAAGAGAAAGTGAAAAGGTGCGAAGAATTCTCTTTGAAAAATGGACACCACTTTACGTGATAAAACCAACCAGAAACTATGGTTTTTCAGAATGGTCTGAGTATCGAGACGTTCTTCTCATTGCTACAAAACTAAAATCTAAACCATCACAAAAAGTCAAATTCTGCTTGGTTAAAAAGGATTTAACCACTCTCACAGAAACTGATGTGTCTCGGATAGCGAATAAGATTTCAAGCCAAACTACTCTTAAGTCTCCTGACCTTGACATAGAAAGCCATTCATTGTCGGATATCCAGAAGCGTTTTGCTAACATGATGTGGTTCTGTGGCGTTACCGACTTCTCTCACCGCAGAATCATAATCGATTTCGTTGAAAAGTTTTCCAGTATTCTTGCCCGTTTCCCCTTTGGTTACTTCGCTGAAGGTTTTCGCCCCGTTCCCAGCGGTGTCTCGGAGTTTCTCTTCATTACGCGTCACTCGTCAAACGCTCGGGTTAGGGAAGCTTTTCTAAGCTTCTCACGGGAGAATGGTCGCTTTCTTAACGCTCGATCTCCAATGGGGGCTTCTTATAAGATCGAGCGAACAGCAATAACTCGAAGTTTAAGAACTCCAGTGGGCCTTTCAAAAATGGACATAACTGATGATTCGGACTATATTACTAAGCAACATTACACTGAGTTATCCAGAGTGCTCCGTGCATGTGGTTTTCGGAGGAGAGGTCGGTTTGAATGGGGTGATTTCTGGAGGAATGCTGAAGAAGAATTGGAACGAAAGAACACAAGGCTTGTCGTTGTTCATCGGATGAATCCCTATTCACCATCGACGCATTTGGCAGCGTTTTTTTCTCGCGAACTGATTTCACCTTCCAATCAGATGAATGTTGTAGTTGAATCTGATCTCAACCAATCTAAAGCAGTTTGTGTCCTTTTGAATTCACTCATTTTCTTGGCTCAATTTTTTCTATTAAAAGAAGAAAGCACTGGGAGGTTTATTAATATTCGCTTTTATGACCTGAATGAAATGAACCTCTATCCGTCTAAGAACTGTGTTCCTTCGCTTGTGGATGTCTTCGAAAAATACGCTAAGTTGGACTTCCCTCCACTCCGGAATCAATTTGATGAACACTTCATGGAGCGATACGACGAATTCTGGGAACAACAAACGGGCAATTCTTGGCAACAAAGATTATGGACTTTCCTCGATAAGCCAGTTAAACCTTCTGACGTCCGCCTGAGTTTTGATCTGGCTGTATCGAAAGCTCTTGGTGTTAAGATCTCACGTGAAGAACTGCTATCCCTTTATGAAGTCTTAGTTAAGGAAATGATTATTACTCGACATCTTACTCGGGATTGATCAATCAGTGATACACCCATCATCTCTATAGAAATTTAATATTCACTTATCAGCGATTCAGTTGCATCTATAAATCAGAGGAAGTTGAACGATGCGAAGTAAATCCCATATTATTTTTCTACTTTCTTTGACAAGCGTTCTTCTGGTTGTAGCATCCTTTACCTTCCTACATGGTTACACCGTAAAGGTCTCCAGAGTCATCGACGGTGATACAATCGAGCTTACAAATGGTGAAACAATCAGATACATCGGCATCGACACCCCTGAAACCAAGCATCCTTTCAAACCCGTTCAGGCTTTCGGTAAAGAAGCTTCAGACTGCAACACAAAGCTGGTCGAAGGAAAGACCGTAAGAATCGAGACCGATGTCCAGGAGAAGGATAAATATGGCCGAACTCTGGCTTATGTCTGGGTAGATACTATCTTTGTTAATGCCGAATTAGTTAAGCAGGGCTACGCTCAGGTATCTACCTATCCTCCTAATGTCAAGTATCAGGAGCTCTTTCTGGAACTCCAGACTGAAGCCCGGGATGCAAAGCGAGGTTTATGGTCGGAGGAAGCTTCCAAAGAGAGCCAAAAGGAAGACACCTATTTTGTTGCTTCCAAGAAGTCTAATAAATACCATCGTTTGGATTGCAGTTACGCTGCCAAGATAAAACCGGAGAACCTCGTCACATTCTCATCGGTTGAAGAAGCTGAAAAAGCGGGTTATATCCCCTGTAAAGTCTGTCAGCCCACCTCAACAGGTTCCACGATTCAGGCACCTAAAGAAGACGAATCGAATATCACCGTCTACATTACCCGAACAGGGTCAAAGTACCACCGGGGATCATGCAGTTACCTCCGCAAAAGCAAGATCCCCATATCGCTCAAAGATGCAAAAGGGAGAGGTTATACCCCGTGCAGTAGATGCAATCCTCCACGTTAGTCAGTATTAAATCAATATTCAGTTGTCAGATATCAGTCTAAGCCTCTAACTCAGAGACTCGGTTTTTGCTATTTTTACCTGCCTTGGTTGACCTTTCTGCCTTCTTTCAAACAAGGCATCCAAGTCATATATTTACTTAAACATCTTGAACAGAGCCTTCATGGTGAGCAGAGTCGTTTTTGGATCGTTGATCTTTAGGAGTTTTTCCAATTCTCTTGGAGGTAGTTTCATTAAGGCATTTACTCGGTGATCATGTTCCTGGCAACTTCGGTAAGTCAGATTGTAACAGTGCCTGCACCCAAAATATATCCGTCCACCAGGAAGATAAAGCTTCCCCACACGCCTTCCGCAATACCTTCCGTTTGCTACCAGAGGGCAAACAAACCAGTATCTTAATCCCCCAAAATAACAGGGAGTGGATACAAGTTCGATATTGTAATCCAAGTCATTCTTTTTTTCTTTTGTGAACCTGTCGATCTTACTATAAAATAGTCTCACGTAATCTTCACCATAACTTTCCCTGTTAACCGAAACCATAATGCTTATGCTGCTTGTTACTTCACCGAGGGAGTTTTTCCATTCAATTGACCCGGTCTGAAAACCGCAGAAATATCCCCATTGTTTTAGTTCGAAAACACTCAGAGATTTGCACTCTTCAACGGTATCCTTTTTTGACCAAGAATGTCTTCCCAATCTCTCCTCCACCTTTAACAAAAGGATGTTCCAGGATTTTTTCCTAAATCAATACCAAAATGTGAACTTCCCAAATAACCATTTTAAACTGTAGCGTGTTTGTTTCCAACAAGTTAGCTTGAGAATACTTTGATTGCATACTTCCAACACTTAAGACACCTTTTTTACAGAACAAAGCCAAATTTTTACTCACTGTTTACATCCACATCCACAGCTATAGGTGCTGGTGGCTTTTCCCCTTTCCTTGCAGCTTGAAGTCTGATTAGCTCATGCAATGCCCGATAAATCTGTCTTTCAATAGTAGTCTCATATCTTTGAACCACTTCATCGTCACTTCCAACCAGCATGCATTTATAAGCATATCTTTCATCTCCGGTTTTGTTGTTCCATTTATCATTAAGCCCTTCATCGTACTGATAGCTCATCAGTGCGCTCTCCACCTTGAGCGCTCTTTTTAGCCTCCAGATATTTGAAACTATCCTGTCCATCAGTAAGATCTCCAACTCCCCCTGCGGAGCTAATTCCTGCCTGAGTCTACTTCCCAATTCTTCCAGTTCTTTCTTTTTCTCACCTTTAAGCAGAACTTCCTCGCTCAAAATTCCATGTGTCACTGCATTCAGCCGGGTCAAGGACGTATCCTTCGGTCCAGTCGACTTTTTTGCATTTTCCCGGTTGGCTATAAGTTGTTTTTGGGTAACCAAATAATCCTTCTTTCTATTTTATCCGGTCATATGATTTTTCTTTGGTAACAGCAAATCCAATAACTCTCAAAAACTGCCATTTTGTGACATTAAAGCTCTTGTTTTTGTGTCCGAAGGCGTCCGTTTTTTGAGAATTCATTTTAACGCAATTCACGTCTGAATTTTAATCGACTTTTTACGATCTAAAGGTTTTTTGATGTCCCAAGACCTTTCTCTCCAAAAACCCCTTCACAAGGGCTATTTTGCACTTTCGTATTGCGTAAAAACCTATGCTTTTTGTTGATCACAGACATTTTCTGTCCTTGAGCGACTCTTTGGGGATTTTTCTCACGGAAAGGCAAGTTCAACACTTCAGCAACCCGGTTATAAAGCTTGCCCGGAAAGATCACATCCATCTCCCTGTGTCCATCTGGGTAGTAGTAAACAGAACTGGCTTCGCAACCCTCCCAGGTGGCTATCTTTTTGGCCAGACTGAGATCCCTGCAATGTGCTTTGTAGGTGTTGCCAAAAAATTCCCAAATTGCGCCGTTTTCATTTTTGCTCTCTTTTGTCATTGCTTTTTCTCTTCTTAGTCTCTTTATATCAAAAGTCTGGTTACAGTGGTATTATTGGATACTGTATTTATGTTGGGTAAAAAGTCACTTTCTCCTGGGGTCATTTTTCCCTCTTTGCCAAGAGTATTTTCCCCGGCTTTGGAATCGGGATGATTCTCCTCACTTCTGAAGCCTTGAACTCCCATTTTCTTGAAACTCCCGGTTTGTATTTTATCAGCCCAACTCTGGTAAGCTCTGAAAGTCCTTTCCTCACACTCTTAGGTGTAATTCCGGCAAACCTGGCGATTTCGTTTTGATTTTCTATTATCAGCCCACCAGGTCCGACTCCTCTTCTTATCTCAAGTTCAATTAAAGCCAGACAATAAACATCCTTGGCGACATTACTCAGTATTCTCTGCCAGTCAAACTCAAAAAAGCTCCAATTGATGCGAGATTTTCCACCTTTACCTTTGATGTAGGTTGAGAATGGACAAATATCGTCTCCCATACAGAACGCTTTTAGTTTCTCGCTACGGCAGCTATAGTCATAATCCCTCCTGTAAGCGGTTGCAACTGCAGATCGAATCTCAGAATACCGTTTTGACTGGATGTTCCTTGCATTCCACTCTGATACTATCGTGAGAGCCATTTCTTCATCTCTTCCTATTCGTTTGATTTCGCTGGCAATAATCAGACAAGCTTCACTTCTGTTGGGAAAACTCCCTTTGTCAAAGCGGGTTTTAAGCATAGCCCCCACACATGGTCTTAGAGAGCCAACATTCAAATCATAAGTCTTGGATGCATCACTTGCCGACTCAAGCGTTCTGTATATTCTGTCTCCGACACTCTCTTTCAATTCCCACTTCCTCGCCACGTCTTAAGGTTTTTGTTACTTTGGAGGAGACTTCCATGAATCTTTCCACAATCTGCTTTCTGATTGCTTCACCTGCATCTCTGCTTATGGGATGCACGCAGTTGATCTGCTTGCCGTTCGGCAGTGTTTTGGTTGGATATGCTAATCGGAAGCTGTTACCGTCGGGCCGACTGTAAATGGCTATGTTCCCGATATAAAGTTGACCATTTATCACGCAGGACGCAAAAGCCACCAAACCATCTTTAGGCTTGACTGGGATTATTTGAATTTCGGAGATCACAACTTCTTGCATCGTCATCCTCCTGCCCCTTTTGTTCCAGCCACCTTCGCACCAGAAGCTCAGCAAGAAAATCCAACATATCTTCGCATGTTCCTTCTTCCGCTGGAACCTCAACTACTTCGAATGTCAAACTGCCTATCTTTCTTTTCACTTTACTAATACCTACTTATTTTGTCCTATCAATTCCGGCAACAAAAAAGCCAGGATTATTCATCCTGGCTCATTATAAGTCCAGCTTTCTACTTTGTAAATGTCATGAACTTTTGCAACTAAATTCGCTTATCACAAGAATTCCTGCAACAGTTTTCGACATATTTAGTTCTTTCCGTAAACTATTCTCTGCAGTCTCTCTATTGACAGAGGACCCCATTTACCTTGCATCCATTCTTGAAGCTTTTCAAAAGCAATTCCAGACGCAGGTACTGAAAATCGCAACTTCTTGAAATGCTTTTGTAACTCTCTATCTCTCCTTGCAAGTTCAGCCTTTGTGCCAGATAATTCACCCCAACCACGCCTTTTCACTCCGAGTTGCTTTCGGAAAATTGAATATATACACCCGATCTGCCGCATCACACCAGAGTCAACCGCATTTGTTTTGAAGACGTTAATCTTGATTTTATCTTTTTTTCTTTCTATCTTGAACATTGGAGTTCTCAAAAAATCAAGTTCAAGACTATTTGCATTATTAATAGATTCTTTCCAGTCAATGTATTTTTCCGCATCACCCAAATCCCATGTTTCTGTAAAAATCGGACTTCTGAAGGCAATTTGCGGGGAGTAACCATATAGAAGCTTAAGTCTGTATTCTTCTAACAATGTGAATTTGGAAGATTCTTCATAAGCTATTTGGTGTTCAGCCATAAACCTGACGTTTCCCTTGTCCTTATTTGATAATTTAGCAAAGTTTGTTTGTCCTTCCAGAAAATCTTTAATATCTGTTTTGGGTTTAAGGTCTTGAATTTCGTCGTGTTTGAGAAAATCATCGTGTTTGGTATGTAGGAATCTTTTCGTCAGATTCTTCACATGATACTCAAGTGTTTCCGACTTTGCTTTTGTTACTTTGTCTTTACCCATTTTTAGAATAGGTATATCTAATCGCTGCTGTAACTTTCTTGCATTGATATTGAAATACTCATATTCGTCATAGGAAGATTTTTGTTTCTGGTTGGATTCATGTTCAATGAAAATATCTTCATAACTCATCAACTGTTTCATTTGCGAATCCGAATAACCATACCTCATCTGGCAATCTCTGATTAAACTTACTCTGTCGAGTGCAAAAAGTGGAAAACCTTCACCAGAAACACCTGGTAATAAATTAAGACCTCTTAGGTTTAGTATCTCTCCCTTCTTGACTCTTAGCCCCATTTCATACCGAAGCATCAGTATGAAATCATTGATTGGTATATTAACACTTGGATCAAAGTATCTCCACGGATAGAGGACTTGATGTTTTCCTACAAAGAGGATACCACTTTGAAGAAGGCGAATCATGCTTTTAACCAAATAACCCTCCCCATCCTCAGATATAAACGGAATCATACCAAGACGATTCGACATTATACTTCGAGACGTACTACCTATAATTGCTACAGCCCTGATCTGAAGGCCTTTTTTCATCTCATCAACTCCCATCTCATCTTTTCAATTCTTCAAGAAACTTGATTGGTTTTATTTAATCGTCACAAAACCAATGTTTCATGGTACTATAAGAATATTGCAACTCTTCAAGCCATTTATTGTCCCTGAAATGCACTAAATTAATGTCATCTTTTTGTGTGACTGATTACTTCTTTTCCTCCTTTTTTTCCTTCAACGGAAACGCTTTCTGCAGGGCTTCAACCACCAGCAAAGAGGCTGGCTCACTCCACCTTTCAGGATTTTTTTTGAGAAACTTCGATACAACAGCGATAATCTGCCCTTTTGTCGCTGTATTTGGAGGGTCGTACAGAATATTTGTCACATCATATACGCCTATGATGTATGCAAAGTATATTCCACATTCGAAGCCATTCACATCGTTGACCCCGGCTTCATACCTGTCATATTCCCTCATCAGTTCAACAAGCATATTGCCTGTATAGAAAACATGACTGGCTTGCGTTTGTGTAAACGTCAAAGCCATAAGAACGAAAAAAACCGAGATCCATAGTTTGTATTTCATTACTCCTCCTCCGATTGTTAAAGTCTGCTCTTTTTTACTCCGTTTTTTAACTCGGGAGGTGATTGTTTCCCCCTGAAATTCTATACAATTCATTCATCTCCTGAAATCCCGATCCGCTGCCGGTTCCCCATCCCCCTTGGTTGCTTTCCCTGCCAAATTCGACCCTCTCAGAAGCCCTACAATCGAAGATCTCGTCCGATTAAGATAAATTCGACTTCTGTATGATGCCATGAACACAGGTTCTTTGCCTGCCCTTGTTTTCCCCTCCTTATTCAGTTTAAAACCGTCACATCCTAAAATCCGAAATCCTAACACCTATTTCAGAAACCTTTGTTTGACGAGTTGGAACAAACACGGTAAATGACTTCTTAATACCAGACGCTAAATACGGCAATTCTGAAAACCCAAAAGTCAGAAGTTCAGCAACCGCGGAATCTTTGATTGAGCACTCAATTCTTACATTAGTCTTGCTGAGTGCATCAAGGTTAGCTATCAGACCGGTCACTTCAAAACCATTTTCTTTGTAGGCTGTTTTTATGCTTGAAACATAGAAGCGACTATTGACGACTTGATGGTAACTTTGCCCAAGGTCAAACCAAGTATATCGCCAATAAGGAGAAGGTACATAAGGTTTGTTGAATTCCGAGATTACACTATCCAATTTAGATGCTGTTATGTTAAGCCTCTTTTCTAATTCCTCAAGCTTCTGATTTGATCCACATCCAAGATTTAGACAGATCAGGGTGATCAAAATTAGTAGAAGAAATCTTCTTTCCATAGATACCTCCATAAAATATAACAGTAATGTAAAATGGATTATTCGTCTATAGTTCTGTTAAGCCCTCTTCTCGTCTTTGACTTTTCAAGTGTAAAATAAACTGACACCCTGTGCCTGTCAACATTAAAAATCTGGTCTTCGTCCTCTTACCCAAGGAAACCAGTAAGCGTTCATTTTAAGATAATTTCTAAACTACTTTCTTGCTCCAGCTAAATTTCTCTTCTTGGTGTTCTTTCCCCAAATGCCGTCTAAGGTATCCTCCACCTCCACGACTTGTCAGCTTTCTTTTTTGTTTTTCCCCGTGGCTGAAATCCATGTCCACAAAAACCGCTGCCAAGCCCTCCCTCCATTTTGTAGCAGCAGCAAAAGCCCTTTGTTGTCTTGCGTTGGGCTGCTACCCTCCCTCAGTCCCGGCATTTCCCACCCCCACCAGAAAATCTTTTTAACTGTAGCAATTCTTGAAACCTAACTAAACTACTGATGATTCGCTCAGCTTGCTTCCGCTCACCGCCGAACGCTCTTCCGATAGCCTCCTGCCGGTGGCTCGGCGCTTCGCTTCAGCTAAGCTTCGTTTAGTCAGCCTTTAGCTGTCTTATAATTTGTGATAGTTACAAAAGAAAAAAAGAAGGTGAGGCACCGAAAAAACACGGATACCTCACCATAACGATCGGGAATAGTTATTTGCTAATTTCTTACTAATGTGTTGTCTTTTATAGCGTTAACACTTCCACTTCAACTTTTCCAGTTAACATTGTATTCCTTCCGGGACTTCGATGTGAATGTCTATTCTGTCCAAGAGCGGTCCGGAGATACGGGACATGTATTTTTGAATCTGTATCGGCGAGCAGGAACATTCGTGCTGGGTATCGCCGTGATAACCGCAGGGGCAGGGGTTCATTGCTCCGGCTAACATGAACTGCGCCGGATAAGTCAAAGACATGGCTGCCCGCGAGATGGTCACCCGTCCATCCTCCATCGGCTGCCTTAACACTTCCAGAACGTCTTTGTGAAACTCCGGCATCTCATCCAAGAACAATACTCCATGATGAGCCAGACTAACTTCTCCGGGTCGGGGAATTCGCCCGCCGCCGATCAGTCCAGCATCGCTGATGGTATGATGAGGAGACCGGTATGGTCTGGTGGCGATCAGCGCTGTGTCGGGCGGAAGAAGCCCTGCCACCGAATGAATCTTGGTGGTCTGAAGTGCTTCATCCAAAGTCAAATTGGGAAGTATGGAAGGGAGCCGTCTTGCCAGCATGGTCTTGCCTGAGCCGGGTGGACCGATCAGGATGATGTTGTGTCCCCCGGCTGCTGCCACCTCCAAAGCTCTTTTGGCATGCTCCTGCCCTTTCACGTCAGAGAAATCGATCTGATAGGATAAGGCTCTTTCAAAAACGTCGGCGATGTCGATTTCGAACGGTTGGATGGTGTCGCCATTTTCGAGAAAATTTATGGCATGAGTCAGAGATTCCACCGGATAGATCTTCAGACCCGTTGCCATTGCCGCTTCTTTGGCGTTCTCTTTGGGGAGGATTAATCCTTTGAGGTTATCGCATCCGCGGGCATGAAGCGCCATGCATAAAGCTCCGCGAACGGGTCTTAAACCACCGTCTAAAGAAAGTTCGCCTAAAATGACATAATCGTCGAAATTCTCCCTGGCTACCTGTCCGGTAGTGGCTAAAATTCCGATGGCGATGGGAAGATCGAAAGCAGAACCCTCCTTCCTCACGTCGGCGGGTGCTAAATTTATGGTCACTTTTTGATTGGGAAAGCGGAAGCCGGAGTTTTTGATAGCAGACATAACTCTCTCTTTGCTCTCTTTTACCGCTTCATTGGGTAAACCTACAGTGGCGAAGGCAGGAAGCGTGGGGGTGACGTCCGCCTCCACTTCCACGATGTAAGCATCAATGCCTAAGACTGCGCTGGAAAGAACCTTGGCTGACATAGTTGAATCAGGTTTAAGGTTTAAGGTTAAATGCTAGAGCCTCAGACTTCAGTCTGTGTCAAGAATTTCTATCCCCATGCACTCTGAAGAGTGCGGCTACCCCCGACCCTATCTTATTTTAGAATCCCATCCACCCTTGCAATCTGAAGATTGCGACCACGAAATTTTAATTTTACCATTTATTGAAATCATATAATGTCGAACCCTTGTATGGATATGCATTCCAATCCTCAACCAATCCTTTTCTCAAAGGATTACCCAAAATGTATCTCACTTGCTTTTCCAGATCTTCCTCTTTCCTTAAAATGTGATCATAGAAATCTTTCTGCCACTCTTGGGGATATTGATTTTGGGATAGCCAAAATCCACTTTTTCTTTTGAAATCAACTACACATCGCCACAGATCTGAATTATCTGATTTTCCTTCGATTAATAAATGACAATGATCAGGCATAAAAAGATAAATGTGAGCATCACATTTGGTTTTAGTTAATGCATCTAAAAACATATCCTCCATACTATGGAAAATTTGTTCAGAGACAAAAAGATACTTCCAATCTAATACACAAAGAGTAAAAGCACATCGCACTCTTCCTATGTATGCTTCCTTTGAAAGTCGATGTTTTTGTTCTTTGATTTGCATGATTTACTATTCGCACTCTGAGGAGTGCGGCTACAAAGTCACCCTCTTTGAGTTAGAATCACATCCACCCCCGCAATCTCCTTTCATTTGTTTTCATAATGGCCTTAAAATTGGGATTATCAGTTCATATACTATAAACACGAATATCTTTAATGCAAACCTATGCATTTCTTTTTACTGCTTTCTCGTAATCTTGACAGGCTTTCTGGAACTCTGCGAGTGTTTTATCCCTTTCTCTGAAAGCCTTTTCCATGGCTTTAATGTTCACATGCTGCAATTTTGTAGAAGATTCTAATGGTTCTATTCGTATAAATTTGCATGCTTCGGCGTTTGCTTTCTCAAACAACTTCAGTTTATCAAAGACATTTTTCCTCAATTTATCCATCTCGTTCATATGACCTCCTTAAGCATTTTGAATATATTTTAACTAATAATTTCAAGTTATCTTAAATATGGCTGCAGACTTTAGTCTGCGCAAGTCCCCTCCCCACGCAATCTAAAGATTGCGGCTACCCCCTCCCTATTCAATTTCAAACGCCCAGACACAGTAGAACTCGTCCGGATGCTCGTCTGGTGGACATGAGATACAGGTGGTGCGGATGCGCGAGTCGATGGCTTTGGCGAAATTACCGTATTCAACGATCCCGATGGATTTGCAGGGGAAATCCGCAAGGCCTTTCGATTTTCGTGCTGATTGCACCCGGCAGTCGTTCATCCGGAAGACGAAACGGTTGGGGGTTTCCTCGATAATCTCCTGTTTGTTCAGTCGGCTGTATAAACGATAGCCCAAAGCTTTTTTCAAACCCTCCAGACCGCTCCCTTTGGTTATGTTGTGCCGCTTCATAATCCGCTCGGCTTCGATGACGGTGAATTTCTCCCAAGCTTTCCTGTCCAATTCGATGGCGGCGTCCATTCCGAATTTTCGCTCCACCGCCTGAAACCATAAGCCGTCATGTGCCAGCCAGTTTTTGGCAAAATCATCCATCATCCCGATCAGCTGCTCGCGGGAAAGATCGTCCAGATTGCTCATGTTTTGTCCTAGGTGAATTAGCGGTATCCAAGAAATCAAATTATAAACTCAAAGAGCAAAATGCAAAATCACAATTCAAAATTCTAAAATATAACCTGGTTGTTAATTTTGATTTTTGCATTTTTAATTTTTGATTTCCTCAAACCCCCTCACCCTTTCCCTCTCCCGGTGGGGAGAGGGTATATTCTTTTTTATTTCTTTAGTCTTCCGTTGACTTTATGGTTCGACGAACTTATTACAAGTCCGCCATTCGTCATGCAGTTACCTTATATACGATGTCGCTGTCCCGCACCACATCTTTCACCTTGATCCCGATGGAATCTCCCGCCTTAGCGGTGGGAACGGATTGGTGTTCAATCTGCATGGAATCCACCGATTGGGTGAAATCGGTGGTGTGTCCCTTGATGTGAATAGTATCCCCTACCGAAAGCGAACCCTTGGTTATCTCGATGGCAGCCACCCCGATTTTTTTGAAATAATCCGATATTTTTCCAACTTCCTCCTCTGGCATATTCCCCTCCTTGAGGAAAAGAGAGTTGATAGGTTATGTTGCCTAACGTCCAAGCTGCCGCAGATGATTTATTTATTAATATAGAAACGAAGGGGATGAAAGCAAGAGAAATTTGATTTTTTTAAGTAGAGACCAAATACAAATCATACACTTTTGTTAAAGGAAAAAAGATTAGGCAACACCCAAGAGAGAGTGTTTTTTGGAACTTGGAATCATAAACTCTCAAGGAGGTTGCCTATGCTCTGTAAT
>Ga0299915_10000203_pt1 | contig 46468 bp, 36 predicted proteins | sample RVTome_13_FD_200263 | JGI IMG/M metagenome (GOLD analysis project Ga0299915, IMG submission 200263) | Soil microbial communities from uranium-contaminated site in the Upper Colorado River Basin, Wyoming, United States - RVT92D227 (version 2) ...
GGGTGTTCAGAAACAAAACTCAGTGACCACAACCTCTGCTTTTACCGGGTGTTTCCTTAAAGATAACCGTACACGTGAGGAGTTCGTGCACATGATCGGAATTAAATTGCACTGATGGATCAAAAGGAAACAAAATCATCTTTCTTTTACCGTAATCTGGTAAAGGGACTGGTCTGGCTTGCGGTGATCGTTGTGATGTTTGTCTTTACCAAACACAATGTGGATAAATAACTGATACTCCGTTTCGAACCCATTTTTGAGAAAACAGGCCTGATTCTATCTATATTTTCGGTTTCTGAGCTGATTATAGGTATTATTCCGCCGGAGGTTTTTCTGATCTTGTCGTTAAGGTCCGGTGAGCTGCACACTTATTTGTTATATGTGGTTATTCTTACTTTTATTTCCTATTTTGCAGGTCTTACAGCATTTCTTTTTGGCCGTTATCTCCACAATACCACACTGTATAAATATTTACGCAACCGCTACCTGAAAAAATCCGAGGTATTGCTTCAGGAATACGGCTTTATCTGATTCTGGTTGCTGCGCTTACGCCCATACCCTTTTCCGGCGTGGCCATGCTGGTGGGTTCGGTTTACTATCACATAAGGAAATATATCTACTGGTCTCTGACAAGGTTTATTAAGTTTGCAGTGAGCGCTTATGTGATATGGGAGGCTAATATGCTTTAATTTTACTGCCGGTCGCAAAGAAAACTGCCCGGTTTACTTACCGGGCAGTTCTGCTTTTAACCTATAATTAAGTAAAGAGAAGCAGAATTATTTATGTTTGCTTCCTATCAGTGCAAAAAATGCAATATATGCATAGCAGATAACCGGGAGGATGAAGGCATATCTGACCCCGAATCCGTCTGCAAGAAGACCCATAAGGACAGGGACAACCGCACCACCAACAATTAGCGTGTTTATAACTCCCGAGGCCATACTCATTTCACTTTTATCCAATCCATCTACACTGAGTGCAAATATGTTCGGGAACATTACAGAGTTAAAGAAGCCAATTGAGATCACAGCCCACATAGCAACCATACCTGTTGTACCCATGGTAACCAATTCAAGGATGGCGGCAAATGCAGCAAAAACTGCCAATGTAATACTGGTTTTGCTTCTTCCAAGTTGCATAGCCAAGAAGTTTACCGCCGAAATGCCCATAAATATTAAACCACCATTGACACTGCGCGATGTAATATACCAACCTGCAATGAAGGCAAAAACAAGGACGAAAAGAACATATGTGTATTTTTTTTTCTGGTCAGCAATATTCGAAAGCATTATGGATCCGAAGAATCGACCTATCATGGCACCTCCCCAGTATATCGCGGCATATTTGGCAGCCAGTTCAGGTGTTAAACCTCCTAGTTCTGGCGCTGTAAGATAGGGTACAATCATAGCGGCTGTCCCGACTTCAGCTCCAACATAAAAGAATATTCCAAGGGCTCCGAGCAATACATGAGGATATTTCCAGATACTTTTCTTTTGTTCGCCTTGTGTTGATATTTCAGGCAATTTCAAAAAGAATATTCCAATCCCTATTAAAATCACGATCGTACCAATTACTAGAAAAGGTACCTGAACAGCTTTGGCACCCATGGCTGTACCAGCTGCTGTAAATACAAAAACACTCAGTACAAGGGGAGCAAGGGTTGTTCCGATCGAATTGAGAGCCTGTGTCAAATTTAAGCGACCCGAAGCAGTTGAGGAAGGACCCAGTGCAGCAACATACGGGTTAGCAGCTGTTTGAAGGAAAACAACTCCGGAGGCCATAATAAATATTGCTATCAGGAAGAAAGGATAAGAGGGAATATTTGCTGCAGGGAAAAAAAGATAGCTTCCAATACCTACTGCCAGCAAACCTAAGATTACTCCCATCTTATAACCTATTTTCTTGATAATGGTGCCACTGGCAATGGATAAAAGAAAGTATGTGAAGAAAAATACCCCGTTAACCAATTGAGCCATCCATTCACTAAGTTGAAATACTTCTTTTACTTTTGCACTTAGGGTAATGTTAAAAGTGGTTACAAAACCAAAAATGAAAAAAATCATTGACATGAATGTCATCCCAACCGCTAATGTATTCTTCTGCTGTGTCATTGTGTAAATTTTAGGTTAAACATGAGGTCAAAAACTGGTATAAGTTTACAAATTTCCATGGAATATCTAACGTTTATTTGGAAAATTTTACTCGGCTCCTGATGGTTCGGGGAAGGGATTCGAATACTTCCACAGCTGCCCTCGATTTGTTTAACGTGTAAAAGTGAAGTCCCGGTGCGCCCGCTTTCAACAGGTCGAGGCACTGTTTAATCGCATGATCCATCCCGATCTGATATATCTTATCCGGATCATGCTGGTAAGACTCCATTTTGTCGAGCAGTTCTGACGGGAAGGATGTTGCGGTCATGTCGGCAAACCTCTTGATCTGTTTATAGTTTGTAATTGGAATGATGCCGGGTATGATCCTGCAGGCAATACCGGCTTTCCGGGCATGTTCCAGGAATGCAAAATAAGCCCTGTTATCAAAAAACAATTGGGTAATAAGAAAATTGGCGCCTGCATCACACTTGACTTTCAGATTTTTCAGATAATCAGTCAATGTCCTGGCTTCCGGATGCTTCTCGGGATTAGCCGCTGCTCCTATTGAGAAAGTGAAATGTTGCTTTACAAACGAAATCAGTTCACTGGCATAGCTAAAACCGTTCACGGGAGCAGTAAAACTGTCAGTTCCCTTCGGTGGATCTCCCCGCAGCAACATGACATTCTCAATTCCTATCTGATTCAGATATTCCATGTCAGTTGCTATTTTTTCTCTGGAAGATCCCACACACGTATAGTGTGCCATTGTGTTGAGGCCAATCTTGTTTTGCAGATAATCCACGAGGCCGAAGGTTTTTTCCTGATTGGAACCTCCGGCGCCATAGGTAACCGATACAAAAGACGGATTTAACTTCAGCAGCTGCCCGACATTGATGCCAAAATCCACTGCCGAGATCTCATCCTTAGGGGGAAAAAACTCAAATGAAAATGTCCGGTCAGTTAAAGCAAAAACATCTGTGATTTTCATAAACGAATTTTACTTATTTATAATTCAGGTTCGATGCCAGAAACGACTCTGCCTGCTGAACACTGATGCCCTTTCTTCTGGCATAATCCTGCACCTGGTCAGTGGAAACATGTCCGACATAGAAGTAACGTGACCGTTGGTTTGCCAGAACCAGTCCGCTTACCGATGCTGCCGGATTCATGGAAAAGCTTTCAGTAAGGGTTATACCTGTGTTTTTCTCTACCTGTAATAATCTGAATAATATTTCTTTTTCTGAATGATCGGGGCATGCCGGATAACCATGAGCCGGCCGGATACCAATGTATTTTTCCATAAATAATTCATCCAGCGATAAAGTTTCTTCAGGTGCATAACCCCAAAGCTCCTTTCGGATCTTCAAATGTATGAGCTCTGTAAATGCTTCAGCCAGTCGGTCAGCCAAAGACTTGATCATAATTCCCTGATAATCATCTAAATTATTTTGAAACTGTTCAAGCTGCTTTTCAATTCCAAGACCTGCAGTTACGGAAAAAGCGCCAACATAGTCAATTCTTCCGGAACTTACAGGTGCAATAAAATCTGATAGGCAGAGGTTAGGCGCTCCGTCTGATTTATATTCCTGATTCCTCAGATTGCAGAATCTGGCAATAACATGGCCACGATTGATGTCGCTGTAAAGCTCGATATCATCTCCAACGGCATTGGCCGGGAAAATGCCGATAACGCCGCTGGCATCAAGGGATTTGTTACGGATGATCTGGTCCAGCATTTTATTGGCGTCCGCAAAAAGTTTCCGTGCTTCTTCACCCTGTTTGGGATCAGAAAGGATATCCGGGTATTTACCACGTAACTGCCAAACAACAAAAAAGAATACCCAGCTGATGAAATCCCTTATTTCCTCGAGGGGAAAATCAATAAAAGTCCTGATTCCTAGAAATTTCGGAATTATAATGTTTTCGCTGGCCCAGTCCACCTTCAATTTATTCTTCCGGGCCTCCTCCAGTGAAATATAGGAGGTTTTTTCCTTAACATGCTGATAGGTTGTTCTTAAGTCATCGTACTCCTTTTTTACACTTATGATAAAACCCTCCCGAAGTGAGTCGGATAACAGATTGCTAACAACGCCAACACTTTTGGAGGCATCTTTAACATGAATTACCGGTGCGTGGTAATGGTGTTCAATTTTCACAGCGGTGTGAATCTTTGAGGTGGTTGCTCCGCCAATAAGCAAAGGCTTATTTAATCCGTGCTTTTCAAACTGCCTGGCTGCATCCGACATGATTTCCAGCGAAGGGGTGATCAGGCCGCTGAGACCAATAATATCTGCATTATGCGCAATTGCGGCTTCTATGATTTTCTCGGTAGGTACCATCACCCCAAGGTCAATCACTTCATAATTATTGCAGCTTAAAACTACTCCCACTATGTTTTTACCAATGTCGTGCACATCACCCTTAACGGTAGCGAGCAGGATCTTACCGGCCGAATAGTTACCTGATGCTGAGCCTGTATCCCTTTCATTTTCGACAAAGGGCTGAAGCACAGATACAGCTTTTTTCATAACCCTGGCACTTTTAACCACCTGTGGCAGGAACATTTTTCCCTCACCAAACAAGTCACCTACTTTTGACATGCCGTCCATCAATGGTCCTTCAATTACCGCTATTGAACGGGGGTATTTTGAACGGGCCTCAAGAATATCCTGTTCTATGTAATCAATGATTCCTTTGATCAATGCATGATTAATACGTTCTTCTACTGTTGCTTCACGCCATTCGTTAGTTTTTTCATCCTTTTTGTCCTGGATTCTTACCTGATCGGAGAATGCAATTAGTCTTTCAGTAGCATCGGATCGCCGGTTTAAAACCACATCTTCAATAAGTTCAAGAAAATCAGCCGGAAGATCATCATAAACCGTCAGCAAACCCGGATTCACAATACCCATATCCAGACCGGCCTTGACGGCATGATACAGGAAAACTGAATGGATGGCTTCACGGATTGTATTGTTTCCCCTGAAAGCAAAAGATAAATTGCTGATTCCTCCGCTAACCTTTGCATAGGGCAGGTTTTTCTTAATCCACGAGACGGTTTTTATAAAATCCACAGCATAATTGTTGTGCTCTTCAATACCGGTACCAATGGCCAATACATTGGGATCGAAGATGATATTTTCAGGACTGAAGCCAACCCGTTTAATCAGGAGATTGTATGCGCGTTTGCAAATCACAATCCGCTTCTCATAAGTATCTGCCTGTCCTTTCTCATCAAAAGCCATAACCACAGCAGCCGCCCCATATCGCTTTATTTTTGCAGCCTGTTCAATGAAAACAGCTTCACCTTCTTTCAGACTTATTGAATTTACGACTGATTTCCCCTGGACGCATTTTAATCCGGCTTCAAGAACAGGCCATTTTGAAGAATCGATCATAACCGGAAGCTTTGCAATTTCAGGTTCTGACATAATAAGATGTAAAAACCTGATCATACATTTTTCGGCGTCCAGCATGGCATCATCCATGCAGATGTCCAAAACCTGTGCTCCGCCTTCCACCTGCTCTTGTGCAATAGTCAGGGCCTCTTCGTACCTTTCCTCACGGATAAGTTTGGCAAATTTTGCTGATCCGGAAACGTTGGCGCGTTCTCCGATATTTACAAAATTAATTTCCCTGCTGATAACCAATGGTTCCAAACCACTCAACCGGGTAATATAATCCCGTTTTTTTACCTTTCGCGGGGGGTATTCAGCAGCAAGTGCGGCAAAAGCTCTGATATGGGCGGGTGTGGTTCCACAGCAACCTCCTATAATATTTACCGATTCTGCTTCGAGAAACTCTCTGATCTGGGATGTCATTATCTCAGGTGTATCATCATATCCTCCAAACTGGTTTGGTAGTCCTGCGTTTGGATGAGCACTGACATAAAATGGTGAAATACGGGCAAGTTCTGTTACATAGGGTAACATTTCCCTCGCACCGAGGGCACAATTGATACCGATACTCAACAGATTGGAATGAGACAAGGAACACAGAAAGGCTTCAATGGTTTGTCCGGATAAGGTACGGCCACTTGCATCAGTGATTGTTCCGGAAATCATGACCGGCAGTTTTTTACCCGTATCATGAAAATTCTGCTCACAGGCAAACAGGGCAGCCTTAGCATTCAGCGTATCGAAAACGGTTTCAATAAGCAGGAGATCAACACCTCCGTCTGTCAGGCCCCTTATCTGCTCAGTGTAAGCAACCACCAGTTCATCAAACGTTATGGCCCGGTAACCCGGATCATTTACATCAGGAGACAATGATGCAGTTTTATTGGTAGGTCCAATTGACCCTGCCACATAGCGCGGCTTTTTGGGATCACGCAGGCTGATTTCATTTGCCGCAGATACTGCAATCTTGGCTGATGTAAAATTCAGCTCATAAATATGATCCTCAAGCTGGTAATCTGCCTGTGAAACTGAAGTGGCACTGAATGTATTCGTTTCAATAATATCAGCCCCTGCTTCCAGATAATCCAAATGAATCTGTCTGATAATCTCAGGTCTGGTAATGGAAAGCAGATCAATATTCCCTTTCAGATCATGTGAAACATCCTTAAACCGTTCACCCCGGTAATCATGCTCACTGAGTTTATACTTCTGTACGATACTGCCCATCGCGCCGTCGAGAATGAGTATACGCTGCTTAAGCATATCATATAGCAAAGGTTTTTCCATGATGTTACTGTAATAAAGGCTGCTTGGGGCAGACTGAAATGCAAAATTAGCTAAAAAAGTGTTGGGGCATAAAATTACCTCAGGATGTTCTTAACACTGTTTATATTCAGTTCATTAATAATATTTTTGCCCGCAGGTGTATACATAAATCCAATTCTGTCCTTAAACCGCTCAATGATTTTTGGTCTTACTATTTTTAATGTACTGTTTAGCAAATGATTATCCTCAGTAAAGCCTTCTTCGATGATAGCGAACGAAGCCGGGAGCCACCGGTGAGGGAAGGAGTCCTCAAATTTACCACCTGCAAGGAACTGATCAATCTGAGATTTGATAAATTGTATTACTTCGTGTGGTGCGTTCTCATCATCGGGTGAAATATTCCGGCCGGCCAGCCAGGCTTTTACTGACTGTAGATTGGGATATATTATTGCCGTGGTATATGCATTCTGATTATTATAAAGCATACACTGTTCGATACACCTGGAATGCTGAACTAGCGCTTCTTCAATGCTTTCCGGACTATATTTCTCACCGTCGTCGGCAATCAGCAGGCTCTTAAAACGGCCAAGCACATATAAAAAATTATCTTTATCAAGATAACCAAGGTCACCGGTATACAACCATCCATCCTTAATGGTCTCCCGCGTGGCATCTGGATTTTGCCAGTAACCCATCATAACATTTTCTCCCCTGATCACAATCTCACCTTTTTCACCTTTTGGCAGTGTATTACCTTTGTCGTCACATATTTTCAGCTCCAGGTCCTTAACCAGCTTACCTGATGATCCCATCTTATGTTTTTCAGGATTGTTGGCTGAAATTACAGGTGAGGCCTCCGTTAAACCATACCCCTGGTACATGGGAATTCCAATGGCATAAAAAAACCGCTGGAGATCAATATCCAGCAAGGCGCCTCCGCCAATAAAATATTCGAGGTTGCCTCCAAATCCTTCCCGGATCTTGCTGAAAAGAATTTTATCGAATAGAAACAGGAGAGGCTTCAACAGGAATCTCAGTCCTTTTCCCCGGTTCCAGCCTGTTCCGTTATGCAGGAATGCCACTTTAAGTGCAAAACCAAATAGCTTCTCAGCAACAGGCCCTTTGTCTCTGATACCCTTTTCGATATTCTTTTTAAAATTCTTGGCCAGGGCAGGAACACTCATCAATAAATAGGGCCTGTTCTCTTTAATATTGACCGGTATGTTCTTGATGGTTTCCATGGGCGTCTCGCCAATCTGCACCGAGGCCATACTGGCGCCGCATGACATGAGTGTATATATACCGCAGGTATGGGCAAAAGCATGATCCCAGGGCAGGATAAGCAAGGTTGTCCAGTACCGCGGAATAGTAAACAAACTCAGAGATTGCTCGATATTTGCCGTATAATTGCGATGACTGAGAATTATGCCCTTTGGGTCTGCCGTAGTTCCTGAAGTATAACAAATATTGGCAAAATCATTATCGGCGACTGATTTCCAGCGCTGCTCAAAATCCTTATGATTGTTCTTTAAAAGATCTTTTCCAAGTCGGATGACTTCAGCAAAAAGGATTTCAAAGTCCCTGCATTCCTCCTGAAAATCGAGCAATATGACCTTCTCAAGGCTTGCAATTGACTCTTTAAAGGGTAATACTTTCTTTGCCTGGTTCTTTGAGGCAATGACAAAGCGGGACCCTGAGTGTTCAATCCTGAATTTAAGCTCTGCAGGTTCGGTAAGTTTTACCGAAAGCGGGACATTAACGGCCCCGGCATAGAGTATACCGAGTTCACCTACAACCCAATCATTTCTGCCTTCAGACAATAAAGCAATCCGGTCACCTTTTTTTATGCCAAGGGCTATTAAGCCGGCACCGAAACTAAATACCTTTTCCTGTACCTCTTTAAATGTGGCACCCTTGTATTTATTATTCTTTTTTTCGAGAAGAAATACATTGTCGCTGTATTTTTTTGCGCAGTCTTCGAAAAGTTGAATTAAAGTTCTCATGTTTTCGCAATTTGAAGCAAATTAACTGCAAGATAGAAAAAATCTTAATGCAGTATTGCGGGAAGGGATACGGGAACTTCAATAAGATCCAACACGCTTAATTTCGGACTTGATAAGGATTATCGTACCGGAAGAGGGGACAGGAGAGTGTCAATCTTAGTGAGTAATTGCTGTAGATTGACGGGTTTGGATATAAAATCATCACAGCCTGCTTCAAAACAACGGTCGTATTCTTCTGAATATACGTTTGCGGTATGGACAATAATGGGTAAAGACGGCTTTAAGGTTTTAATCTGTCTGATTGCCTCCACTCCATCAATGACGGGTAGCTGAATATCCATCAAAACAAGATCAATCTGATCAAATTGCCGGCAAAAATCAACTGCTGTTTGACCATCTATTGCCCAAACGACATTGGCATTGGTTTTACGCGACAGGATCAGATTCAAATACTTAAAACTGACCACATCGTCCTCGGCAATTAAAATTGTTCGGTTGCTCCAGTCTGGTAACATAAAGTGTTGGTTTGTTCAATGATTTACTGTACAGATATACGTGAAGTTCAAACTTATGTATAAGTTACTTGATGAAATGTACGGGTTGCATGTCGAAAGTGCCAAATACTTTGACCAATATTCCTGCGCGTGTACTGTATAAAGTCATTGTGGATTAGGATTATTTTGAGTAATTTTTAGTGGAAAAAACTGGCTATGAAAGAGCATTTCGACCCTTCCTCTCGTATTCAGGACATGCTGCACTTTGATGAGTTCGGTGGTGTTAATCCTGCTATTACAGATTCATCGACCTTTACTTTCCTGGATCCTGAAACCATGACGGAGACATTTCTTGGACATACCGAAGGCTGCTTCCTGTATTCAAGGCACTGGAATCCCAGTAATAAATTCCTGGCCGACACACTGGCCTCTATGGAAGACACAGAGTCGGCCTGGGTAACCGCTTCTGGAATGTCGGCCATTACCTGTTCCATCCTGCAGCTTTGCAAGGCGGGTGATCACATTATTACCAGTGTGACAACTTATGGCGGAACTTTTGCCTTCCTTAAAAATTACCTTCCCAGGTTTAATGTTGAAGTGACCTTTGTGGATATTACTGATCTCAATAGTGTCATTCATGAAATCAGACCAAACACCAGAATTATATATACAGAATCGATAACCAATCCTTTATTACAGGTATCCGACATACCATCACTGGCCTCAATTGCCAGGGGAAATGGTATAATCCTTATGGTGGACAATACATTCAGTCCGATGATGATCTCACCGGCCAGACTGGGGGCAGATATTGTTGTGTACAGCATGACCAAATTCATCAATGGGAAAAATGATTGTGTGGCCGGTGCTATCTGCGGATCCAATGAGTTTATTAACCGTCTGTCCAATGTTAACGACGGTACGGCAATGCTTCTGGGTCCGGTTCTGGATCCAATGCGATCATCATCAATCCTGAAGAATCTGCATACCTTACATGTTAGGATGAAGCAGCATAGCCGGAATGCCATGCACATTGCCTCTGAGCTGAAAAAAACCGGACTAACCGTCAGATATCCGGGTCTGGATGATCATCCGCAGCACCATTTACTGAACGCCTTTATGAATAAAGAATACGGATACGGGGGCATGGTTGCTCTTGAACTTAACTCATCTGAGTTAGCCAATGAATTTATGCGGATGCTGCAAATGGAAGGAGTGGGTTATCTTGCAGTCAGTCTGGGATATTTTAAAACCCTTTTCAGTAATTCAGGCAGAAGCACTTCATCGGAAGTTCCCCAGGATTTACAGCGTAAGATGGGTTTAACGGAAGGTTTGGTGCGATTTTCGGTAGGACTTGATAATCATATCGAGCGTTCGTCGATGAAAATGATCGAGTGTCTGCAAAAACTGAATATAATCTGAAAACCTGTTTATATTCAGCTGCCACCTGACTTATGAACAAATGATTCGTTTTCCTGTTATGTATGCAGAAAAAGAAATCAAATGAATTTTACACTCAGCATTGGTGCAACAGCACCAGGTTTCAGGTTAAAAGCCACCGATGGAAACTTCTATGACTTGAATGACTTTAGGAAAAGCAAATACCTTGTGGTTTTTTTTACCTGTAATCATTGTCCTTATGTTCTCGGATCCGATGAAATCACCAGACAAACGGCACTAAAATACAGGCTCCTGGATGTTGAATTTGTCGCGGTGAATTCAAATAGTGCCAACACGTATCGTGAGGATGACTACGAACATATGGTTAAAAGAATGCAGCAGTACCGCTTTCCATGGGTTTACCTGCACGATGAAACCCAGGATATTGCCCTGAAATACGGAGCGTTGAGAACACCGCACTTTTTTGTTTTTAATGAGGAAAGAAAGCTGGTATATACCGGGAGAGGAGTGGATAATCCGCGAGAGGCATCCAAATCAATTGTAAACGACCTGGACAGGGTACTGGATGAACTCACCGGTGGCAGAAAGATCAGTATAAAACTGACCAATCCGATAGGATGCAATGTTAAGTGGGAAGGCATGGATCGTCATTGGATGCCGGCAGATGCAAGAGATCTGGTGAGATGATAGACTAATGTATATTCAAGATTCAAGAATCTTCTGTTAAGCATTGCGGAAGCCCCTGAAATATTTCATAAACTGAACCCGTTCATAGGCAGCTGGATTTGCTGTATTCGACTGACTTAACATCCCCCTGAACTGATCAATCCTTTCCATTCCTTTATTGGCCATCCATGTTTCAAGTTCGTCGAGCATCAGCTGAATCTGATCAGAACCATTGATGTAAACAGTGGAAGCTATTTCAACGGCACTTGCGCCAGCCAGCAACTGCTTAATCAAAGCTGATCCGTTATGTATGCCGGTTGAGGCAGCCAGGCTGCAGCCCAATCGTCCGGAAAGAATCCCGATCCAGCGAAGTGATAAATAAAGATCGGAAGGATTGCTCAGAACAGCTCCGGAAGAAAACTCAAGCAAGTCAATATCGATATCCGGATTATAAAACCGGTTGAACAGGACCAGCCCCTTAATACCCGAGTTTGATATCTTTTGCAGAAAAATGGCAAGGTTTGAAAAATAATAGCTGAGCTTGACGATAACTGGAATGGAAACCTGCTTTCTGACTTCTTTGATAATCTCAAAGTAAACTTTCTCATTGTCTTCGGCTGAGCGCAAAAAATCACTGGGGAGAACAAAAATATTCAGTTCAAGCGCATCGGCACCGGCTTGCTGAATCTGTTTGGGAAAATAAGTCCAATGGGAAGCAGTAAGGCAATTTATACTGGCTAAAATAGGAATTTTGACTGCACTTTTAGCTGCCCTGATATGTTCAAGATATTTCAAGGTAGGTTCCTCGGGAGATTCCATTTGATCATAAAAATCAATTGTTTCGGGATACAGAAATCCGTCAGAGCTCATTTTGAATAAGCTTGCATTCATTTCCTTGAGAATTTCTTCCTCAAAAAGGGATTTGAGTACAATGGCTCCTGCACCTTTGTTTTCAAGCTCCAGAATACTTTCAATCGTATCAGATAGACCTGAACTTCCAATTATTATGGGATTTCTCAGAGTAAGTCCGGCAAAATCAGTTGATAAGTCAGCCATAAATATTTTTATTTTGTAAAGTAAAATTATTAAAACTTCTAATCAAAACGCTGATTGTAACAAATATCGTCTTTAAGAGGTATACATGCTATCAGGTTCATTTAATGAAATAGGTTTTCAGATATGTCCTTGATAGGGATCGAAATAAATTTGCCTTGAAATCTATGGTTAATAACCTAATTTTCATAAATTTGTTTTTACAGGTAGTAGAAAAATTGAATATAGGCTCACTCAAAACCCAGAGAAATGAAGAATGTATATGTATTCATAGTGTTAATCCTTTTGCTTGGCAACGGATGTAAGTTTTTCAAGAAATCATCTGCCAGAACCGTTGATACCATAACCGCTGATACAATATCAACAGATGAAGGAATCATTGACTCAGCTGTATTATATTCCGGAATTAGTCCCGAAAATGATCCACTATCAGCAACTACCGCAACCCCTTCCAGGCAGTTAGATAATACTGGCGGAAAGTATCTTATGATTGTTGGATGTTTCACGGTTTCAAGCAATGCTGATAAGTATGCTGAGAAATTAAACAGTCTGGGATATAAGGCCCAGATCATTCCGGGAAGGGATAACTTCCAGATGGTATCAGTGAAAACATATGCCAGTTACCGGGAAGGCATTGCTGAGCTTGATAATTTCCGTAACAACGTAACACCAAATGCTTGGGTGTACAGGCAAAAATGATCTTCAGAAGCTACCGGTCATGATAAATAAAGGCTGGAACTCAAAGCTTTTATAATGGGGCCGATATCTTTCCACATTGTAATGTCTTTTAATATCAATAACTTTGTTGGTGCTGGTAACAACATCAATCGGAGCGTTATCATACCGGCCGTTTCTTAGTACTACAAGTCGCCCATGTATGCCTTTCAGTATTAAATCAAGGGCCAGGTTTCCATAGGCCATGGGCACAATAGAATCAATTGCATCGGGATCGCCTCCTCTTACCAGATAACCAAGCTGCTGATAAATTGTATTGACCTTTTTGCCATCATTGTACAGAGGGGATAATTCCTTTATTTTATCTGAAACCAATTCACCAATTCCCCCATGCAAGCTATGGCCATAAACATCCTTATTATCGTTTCTGATGACCGGATCGCTCATCCCCAGCATAGTTGCTCCTTCTGAGACCAGTACAACCGAGTAATGACTTGGATTTTTCTCCCGGTCTTCAATTAGCAATCGGGTCAGAAGATCCGGATCAAATTTATGTTCCGGTATTACACACCGGTTAGCTGCCCCAGCCATGGTTGGGAGCATAGCCGTAAAACCCGCATATCTTCCGAATACTTCAATTACCAGGATTCTTTCATGGGATCCGGCTGATGTTCGCAGCGTATTACACATCTGGATTGTACGAGTGACACAGGTACTAAAACCAATGCAATAATCTGTCCCCGGGACATCATTATCCATGGTTTTAGGTATGGCAACTACTTTTACACCTTCGGAATATAACCTTACACCGTAGCTGAGTGTGTCGTCTCCACCTATGGGAATGAGGTATTCCACGCCAAGATATTCCAGACTTTTAATAACCTCTTCCGTAAGGTCATTCACTTCATTGGTATATTTGTGTTGATAGTGTAAAGGCACGCTGGCTTTAGGAACATGGCTCGGTCTTGTTCGTGAGGTATGTAAAAAGGTTCCGCCTGTACGACCGGCTTTATTGACGATCTCTTCGGTAAGAACCATGTATTTGTCACTGTTATCAGCTTTCTTATCACGCACTAACTCCACGATTCCTGCCCAACCCCTCCTTAAGCCAATTACCTGATATCCTTCACGTAAAGCTCTGATGGTAATGGCCCGAATAGCCGGGTTGAGACCCGGTACATCGCCTCCTCCAGTAAGTATGGCAATTGATCCCTTTTTCTTTGCAGTATGAACCATGAGAAACGATTGTTAGTGATTAACAAATTCATCCCAATAAAGATAGGTAATTTTTAAATAAAAAAGCAGGGCAATAACCCTGCTTATGCTTATCTACCAATTCAGTATCTTTCTGAAATCGTATTCTTCCGGTTCGGGGAGATATTTCCTGGCTGCTTTATAATCATTTTTGTTGATATAGTGCAGATTGTTGTCAAAAACAAGCTTGACTCTTTCTGATTCCATATTTACCATTCGCGGTTTAATTTTACCTTTTTCATCTGCCACATCTTTCAGGTATAACGGCATAACATCACCCTGTGGTGTTTGAGTGATCATACATCCGGTAACTCCATCCTGAAAAAGCTTCATAACTCCTGTTCCCAGTATGGTTGCATAGGTAAGGTCATAAGCTATGGGACGTACACAACGAAGCTCATAGCCAATTTCATTCGGCCTGCTCTTAACTGAAATACTTAATTTCTTAAGCTTTCGCTGAACCAGCATATTAAAGATATGTGCTTTGCTGACATTGCCCAGTTCGGGATGTCCGTGTTCATCATAAGTGAAGTTAATTCCGGTCCCCTCGATTTCCTCATCACTCATAAAATGAAACACTCCTTCACTGATAATGGCCACGCCATATTCTATTCCCATCAGACGACGTTTAATCATCGAAGAAATAATCATTTTGGTAATCGCATCAAACGTGATCTTGGTCTTGTTGAACATTTCCGGAATTATGATCATGGGAAAGTGACAGGCAGTTCCGATACCGAAAGCAAGGTGTCCTGCTTCACGGCCCATGGCAGAAACTACAAACCAGTTGCCGCTGGTACGCGCATCTTCATATAGGGTTGTGCCGATACGCACACCTTCTTCCTTTGCTGAATGATAACCGAAAGTCGGAGTACCTTCAGGCAAAGGTAGGTCATTATCGATGGTTTTTGGAACATGGATATTAGAAAGCTTTACCTTATTGGCATCCATGAATTTACTGATTCTGTTGGCGGTAGAAGCAGTATCGTCTCCACCGATAGTAACAAGGAGTTTCACATTGTTATTGATAAAAAAATCGGTCCTGAATTCCTCATCTTTAGGTTTATAGCGGCTCATTTTCAGTGCTGAACCACCCCGACTGTAAATACTGTCGGCAAAAATAAAATCAAGCTTTTCGAAATTGGGGGAATCTGTAAACAGGGTTTTATAGCCATCATGAATTCCGAGCACTTCGTATCCGGCATTTAAAAATACTTTGGTCACTGACCCGATCACCGTGTTTATACCCGGCGCCGGGCCACCTGCACATAAAATTGCAACTGATTCTTTCATAATATGTTAATACTTGTTTTTGATAAATAATGATTAAAAATATTCAGGTTCGCAAAGATGTAAATATATTTTAAATTAGAAAACAAATGGGAAACTATATTGAATAATGTCATAGACAGGTTCAATAAAAGGTTTATATTTGCCGACTTAAATAAAAAAATGGGGAAATGAGCTATTTACGGGATAATGTCTGGTTAAGATGGGGTATGTTATTACTGGTCAGCCTGTTGATGGCATCCAATTACTATTTTTACGATGCCCTTACCCCCATCAAATCGGTACTTTCTCAACATCTTGGTTTTACTTCCACCGATTACGGGATTGTCCAGGGATTCTATGCTTTCCCCAATACTTTTTTGCTAATGGCCATCTTGGGCGGAATAATACTTGACCGTATAGGAATCAGAATAACAGGACTGATTTTTATTGTTTTTATGCTTATGGGAGCTTGGCTTACCTATTATGGTGCTTCCGGAACTTACAACCAGGGCGGTCCGGGTTATGCTTTTATGGGTTCTTTTCTCCGGCGGTTTTCCCCTTCGGTTAAGATGATGGCTTTGGGCATGCTCTTTTTTGGCCTGGGCGCTGAAACAAGTATCGTGGTATTCAATAAAATCATTGTCAAGTGGTTTAAGAATAATGAAATAGCCCTGGCCTTTGCGGTTAATCTCGGCATAGCCAGGTTTGGTACTGCCCTGGCTATCAAGCTTGGTCCGCGATTTGCCGAATACGACTGGAGGATGCCCATCTGGTTTGGTGCCTTGCTTTTGTCGGTCACTTTTTTAACTTTCGTAATATATATGATAAACGACTACAGGCTTGACCGGCAGATTCAATCTGCAAATCCGCTGACCAATGCAACCGAGAAGTTTCATATCCGCGATGTTACCGGTTTACTGAAGATAAAGTCATTTATATTTATTGCCTTTCTATGTTTAACCTTTTATGGAGCCTTTTTTCCCTTTCTGAAGTATGCGCCTGATTTCTTCCTGAACAAATATGGTGTTTCGCCAAAAACCAGCGGAGATATTACCTTCTGGTTGCCTATCGGCACAGTTCTTTTTACTCCTGTTTTTGGCTGGCTGGTTGACAGGCGTGGCCGGGCTGCAAGCCTGATGATACTTGGCTCAATTATACTGATTGGAGCCCACCTGACCTTTGCCTTCACGAAAATGATACCGTACCCGTTGTGTATCCTGCTGGGTATTGCATTCTCATTGGTGCCTGCAGCCATGTGGCCGAGTGTTGCACGCATTGTAAGCGAGAACCGGCTTGGAACCGCCTATGGCATGATGTTTAGCCTGCAGAATCTGGGCCTTTTTGTAATTCCTATTATGGCCGGACGAATACTTGATCTGACCAATAAGAACATTGTTGAAGGGCAGTCGCTCAATTACACCGCTACCATGATATTATTCTCAAGTCTGGGGGTTGTTGCCCTGATTTTTGCTTTCATGCTCCGCCATAATGATAAAACATCAGGTTACGGACTCGAGCTGCGCAAAATAAAATAGTTACCTGAAAATAATCTGCTTGCGGTCTGGTCCGAGTGAAACGATAGTAACAGGTATTCCGGTTTCCTTTTCAATAAATTTTATATAATCAAGAAGTAAAGATGGAATATCAGATTTATCAGTAACTTTTGAAATATCCCTGTTCCAACCTTTCATTTCAATATACTCAGGTGAGGACACTTCCTGTAAATCATATGGAAGGCGTTGAATAATTTGATCCTGGTACCTGTAACCAGTGCAAATCTTGATTATTCTAAAATCGGACAGCACATCAGCTTTGGTCATAATGAGCTGAGTAACACCATTGATCAGAATCGAGTACTTAAGTACAACAAGGTCAAGCCATCCGCATCGGCGCGGTCGTCCTGTGGTAGCACCGTATTCATGCCCCTTTTCCCGAAGGATTATTCCGGTTTCATCATCCAGTTCAGTGGGGAAAGGACCGCTACCTACCCGCGTACAATATGCCTTAAATACGCCCATCACTTCTCCGATCCGGGATGGGGCAATTCCCAGGCCCGTACATGCACCTGCACTGATGGTGTTCGACGAAGTCACGAAGGGGTAGGAACCAAAATCTATATCCAGCATTGTACCCTGAGCACCTTCAGCGAGAATCTTTTTCCCATTCAGCAAAAGGTTGTTTATTTCGTATTCACTATCAATAATGGAATATTTCTTCATTTCATCAATTCCCGAAAACCATTGTTCCTCCTGCTCTTCAATATTATAAGTGAAACTATATAATCGAAGCAGATCAATGTGTTTTTGCTTCAGCTGGTTATATTTTTCCCTGAAATCAGCCCGAAGTATATCTCCAACCCTTAAACCGTTCCGTCCGGTCTTATCCATATAGGTTGGACCGATACCTTTTAGGGTGCTGCCGATTTTGGTAATGCCCTTGGCTGCTTCGGATGCAGCATCAAGGATGCGGTGAGACGGCAAAATCAAATGTGCCTTCCTGGAGATCATCAATTTTTTCTGCAGATTAACACCCAGCTTAAAAATCGAATCGGCTTCTTTTTTGAATACTACCGGATCAATTACAACACCATTACCGATAATGTTAAGCTGATTATCATGAAAGATTCCGGAGGGAATGGAATGCAAAACATGTTTGATTGAATTGAATTCTAGTGTATGCCCTGCATTGGGCCCTCCCTGGAAACGGGTTATCACATCGTACTTCGGGGTTAAAACATCCACAATCTTTCCTTTACCTTCATCACCCCACTGAAGGCCTAAAACAATATCTGCTTTCATGCTGCAAAAGGGAATTAAAAAAATGCTTCCGAAGGTAGTGATTTTTTTTATTTAGCCAACTACTACAAGATTACAAAAAAACCTGTTATTTTATTATAAGTGAGATTATTATATGACTTTCTTTCTTTTATCGGGAATGCCTTTTTTTCTTCCGTAAATATACAGAGAATGATGCGAGGGATCAAATCCGTTTAATTCACACGCTGTATTGATGATTTCCTGCATTCTCGGATCACAGAATTCAATTACCTTACCGGTATCCATATCAATGAGATGATCGTGCTGCATACACTGATATGCCTTCTCAAACTGGGCAATGTTTTTCCCAAACTGATGCTTGATAACCAGGCTGCAGTCAAGTAAGAGTTCAATGGTATTGTAAAGTGTGGCCCGGCTTACCCGATAGTTTTTATTTTTCATAAAAAGATAGAGCGTTTCAATATCGAAATGCCCCTCCCTTGAATAAATTTCATCCAGAATCGCATAACGCTCCGGAGTTTTCCTATGCCCCTTCTTTTCAAGATAGTTGATGAATATCTTTTTAACAGTCTCCTTTGTTTCAGCAGAAACCATAACGTGAATTAATTAATTACGGAGCTAAATTAGCTATTTTTTAATCATTTGCGCCACTATTTAGAATAAATTTAAATAAATTTAAACGGCTGCCTCAACACGTTTTACTGCCTCAACGCCTTTTATTCTGCTCAGGCTCAGGAGTAAGTTATTAAGGTCTTTTGCATCGTACACATAGAGGTCAATTGTACCTTCCCATATTCCATCATGACTTGAGAGATTAATGGTGCGGATATTTACATTGAGTTCCTTGGAGATCACATGGGTAATATCGTTGTAAATGCCAAACCGGTCGAATCCGTTCAGGGCTACTTTCACCAGAAAGGAAAGGAACTTATGGGTGGTCCATTTTACAGGAACCAGTAGTTCGCTTTGACTTGAAAGCAGCTTGATTGCAGCAGAACATTTGGCCTGGTGGATGGTTATATTATCCTCGTTGTGTGTGTCGCGAAAGCCGATTACATTATCGCCGGGGATAGGATTACAGCATTTGGCAACGGCATAATCAGTTGTGGCATTATAAATATTCTCTTTGAGCAGAATTGGAGTTTTAAGGTTAGGTTTAAGGTGAGTGTTGTTATGAATACCTGTCTTTCGTGTTTTAAAGGAAGTTCTGCCAAGTTGAAGGCTCCAGTAATTCACCCATTTGTTTTTTGTATTTCTTTTCAGTACCTGATCCATGTCTTCCAAGTGAATAATGCCGATACCAATTTTACTATATAACTCGTCTTTGGTGGATAACTCATAAGCAGGCAATAATTTCCGCAGGATGCGTGCATTGGGTCTTAATTTTAATTCCAGCAGCTTATCCTCCAGAAGCTTTTTACCCTTTTCGATCCTGTTTTTATTTTCAGATTTAAGGGCATCCTTGATGGCTGATTTTGCTTTGAGTGTGATAACATTTTCAAGCCAGTCAAGCTTTGGCCGGTTTGTATCAGACGTGATGATTTCAACCTGGTCACCGCTCTTCAATACATAATTCAATGCCACAAGTCTGTGATTTACCTTTGCACCAATGGCTTTATGTCCGATTTCACTGTGAATCTCATATGCAAAATCAAGAACTGTGCTGTTTACAGGAAGTGTTTTGGTGTCTCCCTTTGGTGTAAAGACAAAAATTTCGGAAGCAAACAGATTCAGTTTAAAATCATCCAGGAATTCAAGGGCATCAGTATTGGGATTGGACAACAGTTCACGGATCCGTTTCAGCCACTTATCCAGCTCACTTTCATGAGAGCTGTCGGTTTTATACTTCCAGTGAGCGGCAAATCCGCGCTCGGCTATATCATCCATTCTTCTTGACCGGATCTGAACCTCCATCCAGTTTCCTTTCGGGCCCATTACCGTTGCATGCAGGGCTTCATAACCATTTGCCTTGGGAGTACTTACCCAATCACGTATCCGCTCAGGTTTTGGCATGTAAATATCCGTAATCATCGAATAGATATTCCAGCATTGTGTTTTCTCAGGAATAACGGCCAGGGGATCAAAAACAATCCGGATGGCCATCAGATCATAAACCTCTTCGAAAGGAATATTCTTGCTCTGCATCTTGTGCCAGATGGAATAGATCGATTTGTACCTCCCGCTTATCTCATAATGGATACCGTTCTTTTCAAGCTGTTCCTTTATGGGCCTTGCAAATTCATCAATGAAGATCTGATGACTCTTTTCCTGGCCCTTCAGCTTTTCAGTAAGCTCATGAAAAATCTTGGGATATCGGTATTTCAAACTCAGGTCCTCCAGTTCATCCTTGATGGTATAAAAACCCATACGGTGGGCAAGGGGAGCATAGAGATAGAGTGTTTCGGCGGAAATCTTCATCTGTTTGGCCACCGGTAGTGAACCAAGCGTACGCATGTTGTGGAGGCGGTCGGCCAGCTTAATTAGAATTACCCTGACATCATCGGAAAGGGTAAGTAACATCTTTCTGAAATTCTCAGCCTGAAGAGTTGAATTCTTGTCAAAAACACCTGAAATCTTGGTTAAGCCATCAACTATAGATGCAATTTTAGGTCCGAAATGATTCTCAATATCTTCCAGTGTGAATTCGGTGTCTTCAACAACATCATGAAGTAAGGCTGCAACCAGAGATTTCAAACCCAGACCCATTTCCTCGGTAACTATCCTGGCTACAGCTATGGGATGGAGAATGTAAGGTTCTCCTGATAAACGCAAAGCACCCTTATGTGCATCGTATGAAATTTTAAATGCTTTTCTTATTAAAGCCCTATCGCTCCGCTTATTACACCGGACGCAGTTTTCAAGCAGGCTGTTAAACTCACGCCTGACTTGAATTTCCTCTGCTGTAAGGGTGGAACTCATGCTATAAGTTCAGTAAAGTAAACCGTTGAAGATAATGCAAAATTAGTGAATTTGCACCATACAGGTTGAGGATAGCATAAAAAAGTACGGGATGCAAAAGGAATTACCGGTACACTACTGTGACCTTACCACTTAATTCTGCAATAGTGGAGGAATAGTTAAACACCCTGATATAATACAAATATACACCCTCAGGTACAGGCCTGCCATTCATCCTGCCATCCCAGCCCGCATTGCCTTCCCAGATTTTTGTGCCCAGCCGGTTATATATGATCAAATCATAATGTTCAGGAAGGAAGGAAAAAACCGGCTCAAACAGCTGATTTGTAGGATCAGTGTCATTGGGAATAAATGCACTGGGTAAGCGGATATCGGGATTAATGGTAAAACAGACCTGATTGGAAAGACTTAAACCCTGACTACCATACTGGTTTGGATTTTCGGTGGCCTCTACCTGGTAACAAACCAGACTGCTGACCGGATTTTCATAGTTGGCAAGGCTGCTGAAGTTGTCCTGGTAACTTGTATTTAGCCCCATATTAAGTGTGTCAGTAACCGAATTATTCCTGCCAATGGTTCTGATTAGCATGTACTGTTCCACACCGGCTGACCACCCGATATAATCATTCCAGAAAATGTCAATCTGGTTGCCGGCCAATGTTCCACCGAGGATAATATTATTGGCCAGGTTGGAAAAATAAGATACCTGGCTGCATTGGTTGAGCCCTTCAAGCCGGTAATAATAAATCCCTGAAGTGAAAAGTATGTCATCGGTATAATTTATCTGACCATTCCCTGTATTAAAAGATGCAATTTGGGTAAACGGACCGGTGGGACTTGTACCCCGTACGATATAATATTGAACCGGATCAGGAGAATTCATAACCGTAAAAGAAAGGGCAATGGTATTTCCCGCACCAAGGGTTGCATAATCCGCATTTACAAGGCCTGATTGCTGGATCATACTGGTGATAATCTGGACCCTGTTTGAGGTTGAACGCCTGATCATATCCTGGTTTACTACTTCTACAAACAAATCAAATTGCTGATTGGGCAATACATTATTGAGTATATAAGTGTTTGTACCCGATGAAAGATGAGAGGCCACAGGAAGATAATTATAAGGTCCCTGTCTTCGTAATATGTTGTATTCCAAAATAGAACCGCGCCATTTATTATAGTCGTTCCATGACAGACTTATGGTGGCCTGGCATGAGTCGTATTCATACTCGAGAAAAACGGTACTGTCAGGTGGCTGTTCAAAACTCCCGGGTGTATAAAGTCCGCCCCCAAGATCATTCACGCCCCAAACTGTATATCCAACTGAATGAGAGGATGATTCGAGGTCCGTATTCACAAAAACAGTATCCGGAACATATGTTATACCAATGGGCGTATAAACCACATCAGGATTAAGGGGATCAGGAATGTAACTGATACCAATTACATAGTAATCAATTTCAGGATCCGGAATGGAATACCAGATAAGGCTGTCAAAACCTGTTTCAGGACTCACTGTCACATAGTACAACCGAGGAGCCGGATACTGCACGGGAACTTGAGCACAAACATATTGAAGGGCCATGCTTATAACAAGGAATATAAACATTATGCGTCTATAGCTCATGGCATCATAATTTGCACGGTGGAAAAACGAAGCATTTGTTTAAATATTGCAGTTCAAAGATAAGCTATTGAATCATTATTTACGGAACCAGCAGTATGTTTTTATCTTCATGTGAACATAAGTATCATATCCATTCGTATCTTTAAACCGTAATCATTGAAAGCAGGATTTTACATGGTTCGGGCCGGGATAAAGAATGTTCTGGTTTGGCTCACGCTCTTCAGCATGGCAATGGGATTCCTGGAGAGTGCAGTGGTCGTATATCTGAGAGAGATATATTATCCATCCGGCTTTTCTTTCCCGTTAACTCCCCTGTCCGGCAGAATCGCCGTTATAGAGTTAATCCGCGAAATGGCAACCATGCTGATGCTTCTATCCATGGGATTTCTGGCTGGTAAAAATGCCAGACAAAGATTTGCATGGTTCATTTATTGTTTTGCTGTTTGGGATATTTTCTATTATGTTTTTCTAAAAATCACCTTATTGTGGCCAGCGTCTTTTTTTACCTGGGATATTCTTTTTCTGATCCCGACGATTTGGACCGGTCCCGTTGTTACTGTAATCATGGTTTCATTTACCATGATCCTGCTGGCTGGTATGATTTTATATACTGAAGAAAAAACCAGCCGGATGAAAATTACCCGCTTTACGGTAATCCCGACGGTTATCGGAGCAGTGTTGATTTTTGGTTCATTTATCTGGAGCTTTTCCTCTTACGTGATCAGCACTTTTTCAATGAAGGCCATTTTAAGCATCGATAATGTACAAAATGCCATGCTTAAGTTTATACCAGCTGATTTCAACTGGTATCTGTTCATTGGAGGTGAAATTGCCCTCATGGCCGGAATTTACTCCCTGTATACCGACTACAGGAAGGCCAGTCTTCCATAGAACTTTTTAATAATGCGCACTTAAGTGATAAAAATTGAAACCTGAATAGAGCTACCATGAAAAAACAGCTGGTTCTTACATTCCTTTTTGCATCCCTGGTTGGAATCTGCAGTTTGAACAGCCAGACATGGATAAGAATAAACTTACTGGGATATCTTCCGACTTCTTCTAAGGTCGCAGTTCTTGTCAGCAAAGATCAGCCCAAACCCGTTCAGTTTGAACTGCGTCATGCACTTAACGATAAAATTCTTTTCAGATCGGATAAAATAAAATCCTGTGGTCCTTTTGGAAACTTTGTATCCAGCTTCCGGCTTGATTTTTCCGGTTATAAGGGGAGGGGACCCGTGTATATTGAAACCGCTGGTATCAGATCTCCGGTTTTCAATATTTCGGAAAATGTGTATGATGGCACCGCCGATTTTCTCCTTCAATATATGCGGCAACAGAGATGCGGATACAATCCTTTTCTTCATGATTCCTGTCATACCCGCGATGGATACATCATTTACCACCCTCAACTGGATTCGGCTCATATTGATGTTACCGGAGGATGGCATGATGCCACGGATTATCTGCAATACACGGCAACATCAGCAAATGCCGTTTACCAGATGCTTTTCGCGTACCAGCAGAATCCAGAGGCATTTGGTGATGCCTTTCTGGCCAATGGTGATCTTGGCGGCAATGGTATCCCGGATATTCTCGATGAAGTGAGATGGGGCCTCCACTGGCTTGTCAGGATGAATCCCGACAGTGGCCAGATGTACAATCAGATCGCTGATGACAGGGATCATCAGGGGTTTCGGTTGCCCAATGAAGATAAGGCCGGTTATGGAAAAGGATTGGAACGTCCTGTATACTTCTGTAGCGGTAAAACACAGGGAGTATTTCAGTACAAAAACCGGGCTACCGGTATAGCTTCCACAGCAGGTAAATTTGCGTCAGCATTTGCATTGGGTTCTTCTGTATTGAAGGATATCGATCCCTCATTCAGCAAACTGCTCAAAGAAAAGGCAATAGATGCCTGGGAGTTTGGTAAGGCTAATCCCGGAGTATGCCAGACTGCTCCGTGCACAGCTCCCTACTTTTATGAAGAGGACAACTGGACAGACGATATGGAACTGGCAGGTACCGCTCTGTATGAACTAACCGGAAACAAACAATATCTTGATGAAGCAGTTTCTTATGGGCGCCAGGAACATATAACACCCTGGATGGGATCGGATACCGCACGGCATTACCAGTGGTATCCATTCCTTAACATGGGGCACGGAGCAATTGGCCGGTCTGTAGAGGTCAATTATTCCAGGGAATTTCTGGAATACTGGCGGCGGGGTATTGACACGGTGTGGAACCGGGCAAAAAATAATCCCTTTCTGAATGGCGTGCCCGGTATCTGGTGCTCCAACAATCTGACGGTTGCCATGATAACACAGATCCACCTGTATGCCAAACTTACCGGTGACAGGTCTTATAACGAAATGGAATCGGCATTGCGTGACTGGTTATTTGGCTGTAATCCATGGGGAACAAGTATGGTCATAGGCATTCCGCAATATGGCGATTACCCGGCTGATCCTCATTCATCGCTCTCGGTTCTCCACCATTATGTACTGAACGGAGGCCTGGTTGATGGACCTGTTTACAATACCATATTTTCGAACCTTAAAGGGCTGTCAATTGCCAGAGGCGATGAATATCAGGCCTTTCAGTCGGATCTCGTATATCATGACGACTATGCTGACTATTCCACCAACGAACCAACGATGGACGGAACAGCCGATCTGACCTATTACCTTTCGGCAATGCAGCAGGAATCGCTTGAAGGCAGATCAGCAATTCAACCTGTTGCGTATGATCATGGGGCAATAATACGAGGTAATGAGCATCAGAAAGAGATTTCCCTCGTTTTTACCGGACACGATGCGGCAGATGGACTGGGAACAGTTATGGAAGTTCTGAAAGCCCATAAAATAAAGGCCTTTTTCTTTCTTACGGGAGATTTTTACCGAAATAAAGCCTTTTCCGGATGGATAAGAAAACTACGGAAAGAGGGTCATTGCCTCGGCGCACATTCCGACAGGCATTTGTTATATTGCGACTGGACAAAACGCGATTCATTGCTGGTGACCAAAAAACAGTTTCTGACCGATTTAAAAAGTAACTATACTGCAATGGATAACTTTGGAATTGCACCGGAAGATGCGCCCTTTTTCCTGCCTCCCTACGAATGGTATAACGATTCCATTGCAGCCTGGTGTATTCAATATGGTCTCGTGCTGGTGAATTTTACGCCCGGAACTTTTTCCAGTCAGGATTGGACATATCCGGAACAAGGAGAAAGATATGTAAACAGTGAAAACATTTATACCGGAATTCTGTCCTATGAAGAAACCAAACCCGGCGGATTAAATGGCTTTATCCTGCTCACTCATTTTGGCACAGATCTCCGGCGGCCGGATAAGTTTTATAATAAGCTGGATGAATTAATTAGAGAGCTTCAGAAAAGAGGATACCGTTTTACTTCCTTGCAGGAAATGCTGTATAATTAGACATATATTGGGACTGCATAATATCAAACCGTTGTACTGCTTAGTGTAGCTTGCAGCTACGCTTAATTATTGGCTTTTGATACAACCTCTTTACATTCTCTTAATTACTGCTAACCCTTATTGCATTACAAAAATTACCGGTATTGTAAACCTTTCCTTAACAGGCATTCCGCCCTGCTTTGCCGGAATCCATAACGGAGAGGCTTTAATCACCCTGAGAACTTCATTGTCAACTGAGGGATCTAATCTCCTTAATAACCTGATATCAACTACTTCACCTTTTGAGTTAACACAAAACTCAACTATCAGTTTTCCAAATATTCTGTTTTCAATGGCAATTTGAGGATAGGTAATATTGCCCGCAATCCATGTCCTGAATTCTTTTACATCACCACCCATGAAAATTGCGTGCTCTTCGGGAAAAAGGACAACTTCGTCAGGTTTTTCGTCAATTCCTGATGGTATTTCCTCTTTTGCAATTTCAAGCGGAATATCAAGAGGAGGATTAACCTTTGTTTCAATGACCTCCAGAACAGAGGACAACCCTTTTTCTTCATCCGCGTTCTCCACAATAACCGGCGGTTCATAGGCAACCTGATTTTCGATATTCGACGGAGGTAAAGGGGGAGGAAGGGCTGGGGGTAACATTTCTTCTTCTTGAATTCCCATCATGTTAATGGAAACAGTATTGTAAGTTTCTCTGTGGTTACTGCTACCCTTAAACGCTTTTATTAAAGGCACAGCCACCACAGATGAGACTCCAAGAATTGTGACAAAAAATGCTGCAAAAAGGTATTTTCTGCCATTACGGTTCAAATCATAAGCCCCGTAGGCTTTGTTCCTGTTTTCAAAGATCAGGTCTTCGAATGTCTCGGAACCGCTGTAAACTGACTGATTTTTCATATCATTTCAATATTAACTTTGTACCAGGCACTTTTCAATTAATAGATGCTTTAAAAGCAGAAAATCCATAAAAAAAAAGATGCTTAAACCGCATTTGGAACTAATTTTGATAGAAGCTTAATACACCCAATCCCTTTGGAAATGTTTTTAAAGCTTCAACACAGGGAATCTACAGCCGGAACACTGAATACTTTTCCGGATGAAATACTTGTTTATCAGTACTTTGAGACTGGTGACAAGGCGTATGTTGCTGAACTCTTCGAGCGGTATACACACCTTGTTTATGGTATCTGCCTGAATTACCTGCAGGATCCCGAACAAAGCAAAGATGCGGTAATGGATATCTTCGAAAGTCTGTTTCGCAAACTTAAGCTTCATCAGGTTAATAGTTTCAGGAACTGGCTATATAGTGTTACCCGTAACCATTGTTTAATGATCATTCGAAAATCGGGGACGATTAACCGGTTTAAGGATAAACTAATGCAACTTAATGATCACATCGATGCTGATTATCCGGAGGAAGATAAACCCGTAAACAGGAGCCATATTTTATCGGCAGTTGATAAACTGAATGTTGAACAGGGCACCTGTATCAGGCTGATGTATATAGAGGGAAAAAGCTACAGAGAGATTTCAACCATTACCGGTTATTCTTTAAATGAGGTAAAGAGCCATATCCAGAACGGAAAAAGAAATCTGAAAAACTACTTACTCAATAACCATGACCACACTAATAAATAGCGCTTTGTTTAATCCTAATGGCTGCCTTACTGTTCATGCCATTAGGAGCTATCTTGAAGGTTCTTTAAGAATCAGCAGTAAACTGGAACTTGAGAAACATATCAGTCATTGCCGGATTTGCTCGGAGGCACTGGAGGGATTTAACAGGCACAAGGCCAAGGAATATCTGAGAAGCGATCTGGAATTCCTTTCCGGCAGGATCAGAAAGCGATATGCCTCGGGGCGCACACATAACCGGAAACTGCCGGTTCTTACAGCCTTCTCAATTTTGGTATCACTGATTATTCTGCTGATTATCTATTATGTAATCAGGCAGTTCTTGTTAAACATGTAAGGAAATATCAGAATAGACTTTTCCTTTTGCTTTTGATTAGCTTAACCTTGTTGGTCTTTCTTTTTTCAATTTCTTTGTATCGTGAATTTCTTGCCATCTCCGATTTTTTCGGCATCATCAGGTTTCTCCTTTCGGTAGCTTCTTTTTCGGCATTGCATGCCTGAAAACATGTCATAACGAAGAATAATGCCAGTACAGCCATAAGTATCTTCCTGAATATCATGGTAATGATGTTTTATTGTCCATAACTGCCCAATCTCGAAAGTTGTATGATTATACGTTTAAAATGTTATTTGGTTAACCTCTTCCCCTGCCAGGTATCTTTCTTCTCCAACAGATTTTCAAACTTAACCAGTATCTGATCATAACGCGGACCCCATGGCCGCACCACGGCAAAACGGGGCGGTGTTTCTCCTGCAATACGTTCAACCATGATATCCGGATTTAATTGCTCAATATATGCTACCAGGAACTCAAGGTAATCATCCATATCGAACAGGTGAAAATCATCCGGATTATTTTTAAACTCTTCAGCCATACGGGTTCCCCTGAAGAGCTGCAGCTGATGTAACTTTATGCTTGTCAGTGGAAGTCCGGATATTATTTGAGCACTTTCCAGCATCATTTCACGGGTTTCCCCGGGAAGCCCGAAGATAAGATGTCCTCCGACCGGAATGCCCATTGCAACTGTACGTCTTATGGCATCTGCTGTATCTTCAAATGAATGACAGCGGTTAACATGCTGCAGGGTTTTATTGTACACTGATTCAATCCCAAATTCAACGATGACATGATGTTTTACCGATATTTCCTGAAGGAGATCCAGTTTGGTATCGTCAAGGCAGTCAGGTCTAGTTCCGATTACCAGTCCGATGACACTCTCCATACTAAGCGCTTCATGATACAGCATTCGTAGTTTCTCAACAGGTGCATGTGTGTTGGAGAAAGCCTGAAAATATGCAAGATATTTTATGGCCCGTCGGTATCTTCTGGTGTGGAAGGTTATGCCCTCCGCAATTTGTTGTGAAACTGATTTTTCAGGCTTACAATAAGAAGGATTAAAAGCATCGTTCAGGCAAAATGTACATCCACCTGAGCTTTTTGTGCCGTCGCGGTTTGGGCAGGAGAATCCGGCATCAATGGTGAGCTTTTGCACCCTTCCGCCGAGCGCTCTGCGCATATAATCAGGGTAACTGTTAAACCTTCGCTTGTGTCCCCAGGGATATAGCATAGAATTAAAAAAACGAATCAGGAAAACAACATCATATATTATTCAACACAAAGCCTCAAACCTCAAACCTGACAACCTCCCCCAGTTTTACATACCACAGATATGCCGTAAGATGTTCATATCCCATGTCACGCAGGATCCTGGCATATTCTATGACCTGTCTTTCATGGCCGGTTTCCATCCGGTTTCCGAATTTATAGTCAAGTACCAGGGTTTGCCCATCCCGTATCATCACACGGTCGGGTCTTTTAATAACGCCGTGGGTAAGGATTATCTCAGCTTCATTGAGAACATGCCATCTGCCAGAAAACCAGTCTGAAACATTTTTATTGTTCAGTGAATCCATAAGCAGTGCTAAGTACTTCCCGTGCTCAGCCTGTGATATTTTACCTTGGTACAATAACCGATCAACAGAGGATCTGACATCATCGGTGTGATGGATCATATGCAAGATCTCGTGCAGAATTTTTCCTTCAGTTAGCGGTCGTGAAGGCTTATCAATGCCCGGATCTATAATAACCTTTCCCTGATAGGCTATTTTAATACGGCTGTAGATCGTCTCGAGAGATATCTGTTGTGTGGGAAGGTCTTCAGGATACACGCAGGGTTTTCCCAATTGTTCCGAAATTAGTTTACCTGCCGAATATGGTGAAGATCCCAGTACGCTGCGTATAAGATCTGAGACATTTTTCAACAGGCCGGTTTCTTCCGATTTGCACATAATAAAAAGTCCGTCCTTGGCCCTGGTAAATGCAACATATAGTAAATTCAGATTATCAATCAGTTGTAAACTGTATTCCCTCACATAATCCTGGGCAAAATAGGTATCTTTCAGGCTGGAGGAAAAGATTACAGGGAAAAGGTCCAGCTTGTCAAAAGGAGGAACCTGAGATTTACTCCACAGGAATTTATTGTCCGAAATAATTTCCCATGTACAATAAGGAATTATGACTATCCTGAATTCCAGTCCTTTTGCCTTATGAATGGTTAGAACTCTTATGGCATCCTGTTCCGGAGGTGCAGGCACTGATCTTTCCTTACCGGTTTCATACCAGTATTCGAGAAACGGAGAAATCGCACCGTTGTTTTTCCGGCAAAACTCCATTACCATATCACGGAATGCCTGCAGATATACCTTTTCTCCGGAAAGGCTGTCCAGTTTGTAGAAAGTTATTAACCGTTCAAGAATCTCAGCCAAAGATGCTCCACCGGATTTATCTGCATCAGCAGGACCAATCCGTTCATGTTCAATATCTTCAGGTACAACATAGGTTTTCAGGATCCAATCAAGGAGATAATTATTAGTCGTGTCCGAAGGGTTAACCATTTGCTCAAGAAGAGAGATCAAAAATGTCACTGTTGTGGAACTTCCCAACCGTAAAGCTTCGTCGGAGATTACATCGAACCGGTACCCTGAATCCAGGTGCTGGTTTGTGTAGGTGAGCAGGAAATCAGCAATATGTTTTGCCTCGCGATTTTTACGGGTAAGAATGGCAATGTCACCAGGCTTATATCCTTTGTCCTGCAAATCACATAGTAAGCCGATAAGCTTCTTTTCCACAACACCGTTTATATCATCCTCTTCCGCATCCTTCAGATAGTCAACCCGAACAATTCCTCCGGTGTTAAGAATATCTGCAGATTTCTGTTCAACGTTTTTATACAGATCGGTTAATCTTGGTAATTTATGGTAAAAACCGGAAGGCTCATTATCCGATATGATCTGATCAACTGCTTCCTGCAGTATTTCCGCTGCTTTTCTGAAAAACAGGTTATTGAACGAAACGATTTCTTTTTTTGATCTCCGATTGGTATTCAGGGTCATTTCTTCGGTAATACCCGTAAGAAAATCACGATTGACGAAGTTTTCAATGATCTCCCAGTTGCTGTTTCGCCAACGGTATATTGATTGCTTGGCATCACCGACTAAAAGATTATCATAGTCCTGTGAAAGACTGTTACTGATGAGTGGCTTAAAATTCAGCCATTGAAGCAATGAAGTATCCTGAAATTCGTCGATCATATAATGATGATACCAGATGCCGGCTTTTTCATAAATAAAAGGAGTTTCATTGCTGTCAATGATCCGGTTCAGGAAAACAGGTGCTGATGACAACAGAAAGGCATTGTTTTCGCTGCACCAGTGATAAGTCAACTGAGAAAGGTCAGACAAGATTCCAAGTGTAAAGAGATTTTTCAGGATTACACCTGCAGTATTATAGATTTGGTGTTTGCTTGTATAATAATCAATTACTTCCTGTAGCAACGGCATTAGTTCATTACCGGCTATTTCAATAATTCCTGACTTCAACTTCGAATCGGCCGTATACCATTTCTCAACGTTATACGCGGCCTGAAGAGCGGTTTCAGTTGGTTTTCTGAACTCACCTGTTTCCAGCCTTACAAGAAACCCTGCTGGCCCTCTTTGCTTGTTGCTGAATTGGTCTACCGTCATTCCAAATGATTCCAGCATGTTTCTTGCCCTTTTGCCAAAACTGCGGTAATCGGTTTCAGTTTTTTGCCGTATTGCATATAGTTCAGACTGATAGGCTGTTAGAAATTCACGATTGGTTAGTTTTTTGAGTGTAGTTTCTTCGAAGGATTTGAATTCTTCCCTGAAGATCTCTCCTCCCAGCATACGGATTCCCTTTTTCAGATCCCAGCTTTCCCCCTTTTCTATTAATGACTCGGCGAACCTGGTAAGCCAGGCCAGCAAATGTGCATCTGTTTCGGCCCGCAGTAAAAGCTCTTTAATGGTCCAGGTCAGGACAATATCCGTATCCAGCTCAATGGAATATCCCCCCTGTATACCTAGTTCTCTGGTAAAACCCCTGATAATACGTTGAAAGAAAGAATCAATAGTACTTACTGAAAACCTTGAATAATTATGGAGCAGTCTTTTCAGCATAACCCTGGCCTTAGCACGGATTTGCTTTTCTGACAATCCCGTGGAACTCATCAGCACCTCGAGTTGCTTGGAAGGATCTCCTGAGGACAACAGATCCAGTTCACGTATGATGCGTGACTTCATCTCTTCCGTAGCTTTGTTGGTAAAGGTTACGGCCAGGATATGCATGAAATTGTCCCGTTCACTGAAGAGCAACCTGAGATATTCATGTGTCAGACTAAAGGTCTTGCCTGAGCCGGCCGATGCCCTGATAATTTTGAGATGCGACATTATAATTTAATAACAGGGAAAATTACCAATTTCAATTGATTTTTTTATGTTTGTACCGGCTATTAATCTAAAAGCAGATTTATCCCCATGTATTCCGGTAAATTGATCACATCAGATCTCTCCAGGCAGAAAAGAAAAATCCCTGCAGGTTATTTTTATCTTTTTCTGTCGGTTCTTTTCATGGCATCCCTTCTGGCTGTGCTGAATTATTCAGGTCTGGTGATAATTCATCCTGTAATATTGTTAACCAGCAGATGGATGCTGATTCTCGTTCTCATCGGATATGCGCTGATCCGGAAATCATTAACCACATGGATTCTCATCAGCATGGTCCTTGGGGCGGAATTTGGATATGATCTTCCGCAGGTCGCTGTTCATCTGCAGGTTATAAGTAAAATTTTCCTCCGGTTAATAAAGACCATAATTGCACCCTTGTTATTTGCCACCATCGTGGTGGGCATAGCCGGACATTCAAACCTGCGTCAGGTGGGCAGAATGGGATGGAAATCCCTGGTTTATTTTGAAATAATCTCTACAGTCGCCTTGTTTATAGGCTTATTTGCCATCAATATCACCCGTGCGGGTGTTGGAGCAGGGAGTCCCGGCCCGCTGGCAGAGGATAAAATGCAGGACCTGCCATTACAAACAGGGGCTGAAATTATCCTTCATATATTCCCTGAGAATATCGCCAAATCAATTTATGAGGGTCAGGTGTTGCAGATCGTCATTTTCAGCATACTGTTCGGTATTGCCGTTGCTTTGCTCAGGGATAAGTATAAAAATCCGATGATCAGGTTTACCGGGGCACTGGCAGAGACGATGTTTAAGTTCACACAAATCATTATGTACTTTGCCCCGTTTGCAGTTTTTGCTGCCATTGCCTATAGCATTGGCCACATGGGTCTGGATATTCTCTTCAATCTCTTTAAATTGCTGGCTACCTTATATGTTTCATTAATTGTCTTTCTTCTTTTCGTTTTGTTACCCGTGGCCTGGCTGTTTAAAATACCGGTAAAAAAATTCGTGATTGCCATTTCCGAGCCTGTTTCCATTGCCTTTGCAACTACCAGTTCCGAATCAGCCTTGCCTGTAGCCATGGAGCGCATGGAGGAGTTCGGGGTTCCTCGTAAAATTGTAGCCTTTGTAATGCCTACCGGTTACAGTTTCAACCTCGACGGGACAACCCTCTATCTATCGCTGGCCACTATATTTATAGCTCAGGTTGCAGGTATTCACCTGTCATTCGACAGGCAGTTGATGATTGTGTTCACGCTTATGCTGACTAGCAAGGGTGTTGCAGGCGTACCAAGGGCATCCATGGTTATCCTTCTGGCGACTGCGGCCAGCTTTGGGTTACCTTCCTGGCCCATCTACATCATTCTCGGCATCGATGAGCTTATGGATATGGCCCGCACCTCTGTAAACGTAATTGGCAACTGCCTGGCCACGGCTGTTATCGCGAAGTGGGAGGGGGAATTTGGACAGGTGAACGGTAAACGGTAACCAGTAATCAGCTATCTGTAATCTTGGATCTTGGATCTTAGATCTTGAATCTTAGATCTTGAATCTTAAATCTGCTATCTGCAATTAATAATTCTTTATCCTTCTTATTGCAGGTTACAAATTATTTGCTAACTTAGCATGTCTGAAATGACTTATTGTATAAAATACAATATATGAATAAGCCTATCATTCCAAATTTATCAGTTGATTGTGTGATTTTTGGATTTGATACAAAAGAACTGAATGTACTTCTTGTAGAAAGAACATTATCTGACAAAGACCATAATTCCGTTATATTCTCCGATTTTACACTTACCGGTAATCATGTACAGGTAGGTGAGGATCCGGATGCCGCAGCTGTGAGGATTTTAAATGATCTGACCGGCCTGCATGATATCTATCTTGAACAGTTTCACACATTTGGTGGCACACACAGATTGTTAAAGGAAAAGGACCAGCTTTGGATCCATAGCCTTGGCCTGAATATACCCGACCACGTTGTAACGGTGGGTTACTTTTCCCTGATTGATTGTACATCAGTGGAAATCACCGATCACCTGTCACGTAATGTTAAATGGTTCCCTGTTAACGCTTTGCCTGAACTGGCCTTTGATCATGCCGAAATACTTAAGATGGCTCTGGAACGTTTGCGGTTAAAGCTAAAGCAGGAGCCTATCGGATTTGAACTGCTCACCGAGAAATTCACCCTTACCCAGGTTCAGCGATTGTACGAAGCCATCCTGGGCACAAAATTCGATCCCAGAAACTTCAGAAAAAAAATATCACAAATGAAGTATGTTATTCCGCTTGATGAAAAGCAAACTGCCGTACGGCATAAGCCGGCCCAGCTTTTCATTTTCAGCCGCGACGTATATGAACGAACACGTAAGGAACGGTATGGCTTTATAATATGATACTATTAATAAACCACTAAACGGTGTAACTATGAATCTACATTACATTGATCTGGTCATCATTATCCTTTATCTTATCGCAACGATCTTCGTTGGATATTGGGTATCTAAAAGGGCTTCACAAAGCATCAAGTCCTATTTCCTTGGAGGCAACAAGCTGCCCTGGTATTTTCTTGGCATTTCCAATGCATCCGGCATGTTTGATATTGCAGGAACAATGCTGCTGGTGTACTGGCTCTCGCTTTATGGCTTAAAAAGTATTTGGATACCCTGGGTCTGGCCGGTCTTTAACCAGATCTTTCTGATGGTATACATTTCGCCCTGGCTGCGCAGGTCAAATGTGATGACAGGAGCTGAATGGATAAAAACCAGGTTTGGGAACGGTATTGGTGCCAACATGTCGCATATTGTGGTTGTCATTTTTGCCCTGGTGAGTGTAATAGGATTTCTTTCCTATGGCTTCAAAGGTATTGGCAAGTTCACCACTTCGTTCCTTCCTCCGCTTGTTTCCAACGTAGAGACGCTTGCCAGGTATCCCCAGATCAATGAAAACCTGTATGCACTGATCCTGATGGCCTTAACTACTTTTTATGTCGTCAAGGGTGGAATGTTCAGTGTTGTTATTACCGAGGTGATCCAGTACGGCATTCTCACCATTGCAGCTATAGCCATTGGTATTATTGCCATAAGCCATATTTCACCCGAAGCAATTAATGCAGTTATTCCCGACGGGTGGAAAAGTGTATGGTTTGGATGGCATGTGGGACTTGACTGGAATAACCTGTCGGGAGGTGCATCGGCAAAACTGAATGCATTCAGCAACTGGATCGCCCAGGACGGATATGAAATGTTCGGATTATTCTTTATCATGGTACTCTTTAAAGGGATTTTCCTTGCGGCAGCGGGACCTGCACCAAATTATGACATGCAACGGATTCTGTCTACCCGCAGTCCAAAAGAAGCCGCGAAAATGAGTTCTCTGGTCAGCGTTGTGCTGAATCCTACCCGGTATTTTATGATAGCAGGTTTAACCATGCTCGCCCTGGTGAATTTCGACAAGCTGTATACGGCATCACTAACCCAGCCCGATTTTGAAAGCATACTCCCCCAGGTGCTCGCCACCTATGTCCCTGTTGGTTTGCTGGGGTTCCTGATGGCGGGACTGCTGGCAGCTTTCATGAGCAATTTTGCAGCAACCGTTAATGCCGCACCAGCCTATATTGTAAACGATATTTATAAACGTTTTATCAATCCGCACGCGGAAGAGAAGAAATACGTCAGGCTGAGTTACATATCCTCCCTGCTGGTGGTAATTGTGGGAGTTTCCGTAGGATTTCTCATTACCTCCATTAATGATGTGGTATTATGGATAACTGCAGCCCTTTGGGGAGGTTATACGGCCGCAAACGTACTGAAATGGTACTGGTGGCGCTTCAACGGTTTCGGTTATTTCTGGGGAATGGTGTCAGGCCTTGCCGCTTCACTCATTCTTCCGGCCTTCAGTCAAACCTTCATTGGTCAGTACCCCCTTACCAATAATTTCAGCATGAATGCATTTCCGATAATTCTGGTTATCTCCTTAATCGGTTGTCTGGCCGGAACGCTGTTAACCAAACCGGAAGATAATGAAATCCTGAAGAAGTTTTATAAAACGGTAAGGCCCTGGGGTTTCTGGAAACCGGTTCACAAACTGGTTGTTCAGGAAGATCCTTCATTTGAAGCCAATAAGGATTTCTGGAGAGATATGTTCAATGTTGTAATCGGTATCTGCTGGCAATCGTCACTGGTTGCTTTTCCCGTCTTCCTCATCCTGCGCGAATGGACTCCTTTCTTCATCGCCATAGGTATAATCGTAGTTACTACAACTATTTTAAAATTCAACTGGTGGAACAGACTTAAAGATTAATTTAAATTGATATCATATGAAATTCGGTTATTTTGATGATAAGTACAAGGAGTACGTTATTACTACTCCACAAACTCCGTATCCCTGGATCAATTACCTGGGTAATGGAGATTTCTTTTCAATTATCTCAAATACATCGGGAGGTTACAGCTTTTACAGGGATGCCCGCTTGCGCCGTATAACCCGGTATCGTTACAATAACATACCGCTCGATTCCAACGGTAAATATTTCTATATCAGGGATGAAGACGTGATCTGGTCACCCTCCTGGAAGCCGGTGAAGACACCCCTGGATAAATATGAGTGCAGGCACGGGCTTGGATATACACAATTCATGGGTGAGAAAAACAATTGCCGTGCCGAAGTGACATGTTTTGTCCCTGACGAAGCTCATGCCGAAATACAAATCCTGAAACTGGAAAATCTTTCCGGAAAATCCAAAACCCTCAGGATCCATTCTTTTGTTGAATGGTGCCTGTGGAACGCCTTAGAGGATAACACCAACTTCCAGCGCAATTTCTCTACGGGACAGGTTGAGATCGAAGGCAGCACCCTCTTTCATAAAACTGAATTTCGTGAACGGAGAAATCATTATGCCTTTTATCATGTAAATACAGGTATTAAAGGATTTGATACCGACCGGGAGACATTCCTGGGTTTGTATAACGGACTGGAATCCCCTCATGCCGTTGTCAATCAAACAGCGTATAACTCAGAAGCACATGGCTGGAGTCCGGTTGCTTCACATTTTCTTGAAATTGGCCTTAAACCGGGTGAAGCGAAGCAACTGGTGTTTGTACTGGGTTATGTCGAATTACCCGATAAGGATAAGTTCATTACAAATCAGGTGATCAATAAAACACCTGCAAGGAATATCGTTGCAAAATTCGATACGCCGGAAAAAGCGCTGGCATCCTTAAAACGCGTCAAAGAAAAGTGGCACTCGCTTATGGAGGGTTACCAGACTGTCACACCCGATGAGAAATTCAACCGGATCGTTAATATCTGGAATCAGTATCAATGCATCATTACCTACTATTTCTCACGCAGCGCATCTTATTTTGAATCAGGTATCGGAAGAGGCATGGGTTTCCGTGATTCAAACCAGGATTTGCTTGGATTTGTGCACATGATGCCCGGTCTGGCCAAACAGAGGATCATTGATATAGCCTCCACCCAGTTTGAAGACGGCGGTGCCTATCATCAGTATCAGCCGCTTACCAAACGCGGTAATAGTGACGTTGGCGGAAATTTCAATGATGACCCGTTGTGGCTGATTGCCTCGGTGGCAGCTTATATTAAGGAAACCGGCGACCTTGGAATACTGGATGAATCCGTGCCCTTTAACAACGATGAAAACGACAAGGCCAGCCTTTTTGAACATCTCAGACGGTCATTCGATCACGTGGTGAACAACCGTGGTCCTCACGGACTGCCACTCATTGGCCGTGCCGACTGGAATGACTGCCTTAACCTGAACTGCTTCTCCAATAACCCCGATGAGTCATTCCAGATCACCGAAAACAAAAGCGGCGGGGTGGCAGAATCTGTTTTCATTGCCGGAATGTTTGTCATGTATGGCAAAGAGTATGCTGAAATCTGCCGGTTGCTGAACAAGACCGAAGAATCAGGCAGGGCCGAAAGACTTGTTGCTGAAATGACCGAAGTCGTTAACTTGCATGGCTGGGATGGTGAATGGTTCCTTCGGGCATATGATTATTTTGGAAAAAAGGTGGGAAGTCATACCTGTGAGGAGAGTAAAATATTTATTGAGCCTCAGGGATTCTGTATTATGGCAGGAATCGGACTTGACGATGGCAGGGCTGCAACCACACTGGAATCAGTAAACAAATACCTGGCCTGTGAACATGGTATCGTGCTTAATTATCCTGCTTTCACTAAATATCATATCGAATATGGTGAAATATCAAGTTATCCGCAGGGTTATAAGGAAAATGCCGGGGTATTCTGTCATAATAATCCCTGGGTAATTATTGCGGAAACAATGAATGGAAACGGAGACAGAGCCTTCGACTATTTCACGCGCATTTCACCGGCACATACCGAGGATAAAGGTGAGCTGCATAAAACGGAGCCCTATGTTTTTGCACAAATGATTGCCGGAAAGGAAGCATTTAAACCAGGCGAAGCCAAGAATTCCTGGTTATCCGGTACGGCTGCATGGACATTTGTTGCTGCCAGCCAGTACATCCTGGGTATCCGTCCGGAATTTGACGGCCTGCATGTTGATCCCTGTATTCCCGGTGAGTGGAAAGAGGTTAAGGTAACCCGGAAATACAGAAATGCTGTCTATAACATCAACATTTTGAATCCATCAGGCAGGAACAAAGGTGTCACTGAAATGACTGTCGATGGAACCAGGATTAGGGGCAATGTGCTTCCCATATTCAATGATGGCAAACAGCATCAGGTGGAAGTAACTGTTTTATAATACGCCTGACATGCAATATTCTTCGGGCTTTCTGCTTGGACTAAGTACGGGAGTAATATGCCTGGCCTATTGCGGCCCCGTACTTTTACCTTATTTGATGGGAGAGGGTAAAAGCATATCAAGGAACATAGGATCTGTATCTCTTTTTTTGATGGGCCGGTTACTGGCCTATCTGATAGTCGCCTTAGTAGCCGGAATCATCGGAAGTACCCTTTTGCAACCTTCCCGTACAAAAACGGTCTTTATTGCCATAGTATACATGCTACTGGCTGTTATGCTGGTTTTATATGGCTTTCACAGGTTCAGGGAAGTATGTCTTGGCCGGATTAACCATACTGCATCATTTAGCAGGATCCGCCAATGGTCGCTGCTGTTCGCATTGGCAGGTGGGTTTGCGACAGGTTTGAATTTCTGCCCGCCCTTTTTACTGGCAATTACCGGGGCGATGGAAACTGGGAATGTTGCAGGTAGTCTGTTATTCTTTCTTATGTTCTTCCTGGGAACGTCCATTTATTTTATTCCGATGCCTTTTGTCGGATTTTTCCGCAGGCAGCAGGTATTGAGGATCATAGGGAAATTTGCCGCAATACTTGCAGGGATCATTTATATGTATAATGGAATGATTATGTTATTGAACGCTATAACTTCTAAATCCCATATATGAAAAAACAAACGGTATACACAACACAAGGCAGTATCTGGAAATCAATCATGCTGACCTTACCGATGATCCTGCTTATATTGTTATTTATTGCAGGAGGCCCCCCTGACCTCTCTACTCCTGAGAAGTCATTGTCCTTTCTATTTACTTTTTCTTTCCTCACACTACTGTTCTTCCTGATCTTATACACAGGCAGAACCGACCGTTACAGGGCATGGGGTTTTGTAGCCCTGGCGCTGTTTTTTGCACTCACTTTTATTGTTAATCTTATCAGGGCAAGGGGAACCATGACCTTCTCTCAGGAAACCCTTCTGGCCTGCGAGATTCCCTTTTGTCATATTGTGACGACCATGATTCTCATACCTATTGCCATTACAAATTCCATTATTTTTCCGGGTAGCATCATCGGTGGATTTGCTTCCATTGCATCCATGCTTGTTATTGTTGTTGGTGTTAGTCTGGCCCTGGGTCGAGGATTCTGCAGCTGGGGCTGTTTTTATGGTGGATGGGACGATGGAACCTCCCGTATACTGCGCAAACCAAAAATTAAAAAGATTAATCCCGTTTTCCGGTGGCTTTCTTTTGCCGTTCTGCTCATCATTGCCCTTGTTTCAGCAATGTCATTGAATCCGGTTTATTGCGACTGGTTATGCCCGTTCAAGACGGTTACTGAATTCGAGAAAATTACCTCTTTTACTGTGCTGATGAAGACTGTGGTTTTTCTGTCCCTTTTTATAGGATTGGTCATCATTTTACCGGTTCTTACAGGTAAAAGAATACAATGTGCAACTTTCTGTCCCATGGGTGCCCTGTTGGCACTTACCAACAAGATCAATCCTTTTGACGTAAGGATCAATAAGGATAGCTGCAGTTCATGTGAAAAATGCATAAATGCATGCCCGACACTTTCTCTAAGCAAAGAAGGTGTTGCAGCTGGCAGCCCATCCATAACCTGCATGAAATGTGGTAAATGTATAGATACCTGTTCAAAGCAGGCTATACACTACCATATCAAAGGAACACCGGTTGACAAAAATTATAGTTGGGCGCGAAATCTGTTCTTATACCCGGCATTTTTGCTGTTGGTAGTGTTCCTGGGTGGTCCCATGCAAAGCGGGATCATTATGCTGATTAACCTGATTAAGAATGGCAGCCTGATTAATTAAAACGTATTGAAATGAAAAACTTAATTTCTGTTCCGGCTTATATATGGGCAATTGCCTGTTTGTTATTAATCCCGGTTATGTTTATTAAAAATGATGCCCTGGCCAGACAACTGGTTAAATTACCCTTTATGAAAGTACATCCTGTATACAGCGGAGGTGAACAAAACCGGCAATATGAGAAAGATGGACTTACCATCACCGTTAATAAACCGGTGAACAACACTGCTTTCGGGAAAGGCAGAAAGGAGATGGTCCAGGTATCGTTTGCCACACAGGGCCAGTTACCTGACCGGATTGACCAGACAATTGATTATGATTTCAATAATAAACCTGATTTCAGTTTAACCATTAACACACTCAACGGCGAAACCGAACTAATTTCCATTAATCCTGTTGTCAGGTCGCTTTGGGCCTCTTCAAAAGTAAAGGAAATTTGGGTAGTGCGGGTGAATCTGAATAATAAACCCCGGCCATAATTGAACCGGGGTTGGGAAATATATGTGATATAGTTCGGGTTCAGTGCATGAGCCAGGCTCAGATTTATTTCAAGTGATTTCCCTTGAGGCCAACCTTATATCCCCGGATGGAATAGTATAACATATACAGATAACACGGTACACAAATCCAATATGCATGTTGCGGGTGGTTTACGAAGATATCGCTTAGTCTTCCCCATGCAAGAGGTAATAAAGCTCCGCCCGCAATCATCATGATCAGGATCGACGATCCGGTTTTAATGAATCTGCCCAGGTCGTGGATAGCCAGCGGCCACATGGCAGGCCATACCATTGCATTTGCAAAACCCAGGAGGGCAACAAAAAGTACTGATGTTTTTTCCTGGGTAAATATGGCGAACACCGTAAAAATCACACCCAGCACAGCTGAAATTTTCAAGGCGCTTCGCTGCGTTATCAGTTTTGGTACCATAATCAGACCAATGATTATATAACCTACCACCATGGCGATCAGGGTATAGGAGGTGTATACCTTGGCCTGTGCAATGGGAATTCCGAGCGACATTCCGTACCGGATAATAGTATCGCCGGCAATTACTTCCACGCCCACATACAGGAAAAGTGCCAGCGCACCGAGCCACAAATGCGGAAACTGAAAAATGCTTGTCCTGGATTCACTTTCATCCTTGTCTGCATCCTCCTCCGATTCCATTTCGATTTCAGGCAATGGAGAGAACCTGATCATGATACCCAGGATGGCCAGCGTTACGGCTATTACAATATAGGGAGTTACAACACGGGCAGCCAGACTGTCCAGGGCGACCAATTTATCTGCCTCAGTCATTGTTTTCAAACTCGCAACAAAAGCATCACCGTCACTCAGAATGAAATAAGCCAGGATCAACGGAGCGAGTGCACCGGCAACCTTGTTGCATATGCCCATGATACTGATCCTGGTAGCGGCAGACTCCCTGGGACCAATAATGGTTATATAGGGATTGGATGCAGTCTGAAGGATAGCCAGGCCGGTACCCATGACAAACAGCCCGCCCAGAAATACCGAATAAGTTCTGGTAAGAGCCGCCGGAACGAAAACCATGGCACCAGCTGCCATCACAAGCAAACCCAACATCATACCGTTTTTAAAACCGGTTTTGTCCAAAACCCATGATGAGGGTGGTGCCATAACGAAATAAGAGATGTAGAACGCAAATGCTACCAGCAACGATTGAAAAGTAGATAATTCACATGCTATCTTCAAATAGGGTATTAATATACCATTCAGCCAGGTTACAAAACCAAATATAAAAAACAGAATGCCAATGATAGTGATCGATGTCCAATAATTCTTGGTTGATCCAACTGCGTTTGAAGAGTTGTTTTTGTTGGGTTTTTCCATGATTCCTGATATTTAAGTTCCGTTTAATTATGGGTTTAAGATAAATGTTTTCATTGAATTACAAAAGGACTTTGTTATATTGTTTATTTATTATGCATGAGTGATGCACTGTTATTGATCAGGCAATGGTTATAAGCTTGTATGAAAGCCTTAAGGGTGGCCTCCATGCTGCTGAAGACCTTTCTTTTTGCCGGATCGGGAATTTCCCCAATCGATTCATATATCTGATCTTCATTCTGTTCCGGACAAAAGAAAGCGATAACCTGTTTCCCGTCAAACTGCATGACATATACTCCCTCAACCAGCTGATAAATACCATTAACGAAGCTTATCGCCCTGTGCTGAGCATTTGTATCAAGCAGACTTTCACCAAATCCGAAGAAGGGTTTCGGGTAGCCCAAATAATCCAGTACCGTCGGCATAATGTCTATCTGCTGTCCGGTAATCGCCCTGAATCCTTTCAATGTGCTGTCCGATGGACAATAAAAAGCAAGGGGAATGGCAAACATCCCGGCTGATGTGTTATATATTCTTTCAATGGCTTGTGCGGCATGATCGGCAGTGAGCACAAACAAGGTATTATTGAACCAGGGCATAAGGCGGGCAGATGCAAAAAATTTCCCTAATGCATAATCAGTATAACGGATACTTTTCAGGATGGGCAGGCTGCCTTCTTTTAAACTTTCCTTGTATGAGTCAGGTATGTTATAAGGATGGTGTGAGGAAAGTGTGAAGATGACGGTTAAGAAGGGCTGAGAATACCGGTTCAGTTGTCCGGCAAAACTCCGCAGGAACGGTTCGTCCCATATCCCCCAGTGACCGTCAAAGTCAGCATCATTGTTGTATTCATCCCTGCCATAATAATGGTCAACACCAGCCATCCGGGTAAAATTACTGAAACCCATGGTACCATTGTTGCCTCCATGAAAGAAAGAGGTATGATAACCTTCCTTACCCAATAAAAACGGCAAGCTTTCAATAACATTATCGGAATAGTTAGAACCGCTGTATGGCCGGTCCATCAGACTTGGCATTCCAGCAATAATAGCCGGTAAGGCTTCATACGACTGCGTTCCGTTGGCATAGGCATGTGTAATTACCAGTGACTCACGTAAAACAGAATCAAGATACGGGGTGTAACCTTCACCACCGCTCAGAAAACCGGAATATTCACTGGAAAAACTCTCGAGAATAATAACCACCACATTCAACTTCCGGAACGTATGTTTTCCGGAATAATCATGAACCGGATTGTAATACCTGATCAGCTTGTCTTCCGGAAAATACTGATAATGAACCAGATTCTCATTTTCAATGGTCTTGATGATTGAGAACGGGGTATTCAATACCAGGGGTACAGTACGAAAATCGGCATATGTGGCAGCATCAATGATGGTTATGGGTTTGAGCTTTGTGCCCCTGGCTCCCCAGAACATGACTCCCAGGATGGCCATGAATATTAGTGACTGATGAAACCAGGTCTTCATTGACATTTTTTCTTTTATCAGCTTATCAAATGGGAGCCTTGGCGTCCGGCGCCAAAAAATCACCATCAGTACGATCCAGCTGACGGCCACATACCAGTAGTCCTTTAAAAAACGGGGGATCATCGTCCACACATCACGGTTGGTTCCCATCAGCGTGAAAATGGCTGAGGTTGACCGTTTGTTAATAAAATCAAAAAACCTGGCATCCACAAAATTGCTCATCAGGGCCAGGGCATTAATGATAAAAAACAAAACATTGCCTGTTTTCTGAATGTTTACCCTGTTTTTATATTCACCCGGCAACAGGAGTAAAATGAAAATAACATTGGTGAACACGATGGAGGCGATATCAAACCGGATGCCCGCAAAAGAAGATTTTAGCAGCTCTGCGATGGAAACCTGACTGAAATATTCCGTATTGAGCAAAAAGAAAAACAAGCGTGATACTGTGTACAGCAGTAACAACCATACGAATCTTTTCAGCCATAATGAAAGGTGCAGGAGATAATTATGCATCAGTCCGCTGAGATTTAACAAGGCAAACCTATAGGATTTTTCTTAATGTTCAAATGCCAAAACAGGTAAATTTAATGATTGAATAAACCTATTCGTCTTTCAACACTTCAACAGCTCTTGTATTTAAAGCAGTGTTAATTTTCTGTTAATCAATGCATGTTTTGCTGAGATGATTTATCTTTAGGCAATCAATAGCATTTTGATCCATGAAAAATAAATATATGAATCCTTATCTCGCGGGTACGCTTCTCGGATTGGTACTCTTGTTCTCCATGTACCTTGCAGGGCGTGGATTAGGAGCGAGCGGGGGACTTAAATACTGTGTGGTTTCCATTGTAGGAGCTATAGATAAGTCACATGCTGACAAATCGGTTTATTACAACAAATACTTCGAAGATGGACAAAATCCTATATCCAACTGGCTCACCCTCGTGATTTTCGGGGTTCTGGCAGGGGGATTCATCTCCGGCGCTGTCTCAAAACGATTAAAGTTTAAAATTGAAAAATCACCTAAGATTTCCAATTTCCGCCGGCTCTTTTTCGCCTTTACCGGCGGAGTGTTTTTTGTTTATGGAGCACAATTGGCCAGGGGCTGTACCAGCGGTGCTGCATTGTCGGGCATGGCTGTTCTTTCCCTGGCAGGATTCATCACCATGATGGCTATTTTCGGATCAGCTTATGCTTTTGCCTGGTTTTTCAGAAAGAATTGGATTTAGGGAAAAATTATGAATTATGAATTATGAATTAGAAATTACGAATTAGTTTGATATGGGACCAATTACTTCACTACCTGGATTTCCGGCATGGCTCGACCTCCTGATAGCCTTCATCATTGGCATCGGTTTCGGATTTGCGCTGGAACAAGCCGGATTTTCATCAAGCCGCAAACTGGCCGGTATGTTTTACGGATACGATACCACGGTGATCAAAGTATTTTTTACCGCAGCCATTGTGGCCCTGGTAGGTTCGCAGTTTCTGAGTTATTTAGGACTCCTGAACCTGAACCTGGTATTCGTCAATGAGTATTATGTTACTGCCTCCATCGTCGGCGGGGTAATTATGGGAGCAGGCTTTATCATGGGTGGCTTTTGTCCGGGGACCGGTGTCAGCGCACTATCCATCGGCAAGATCGATGCCTTATTCTATGTATTGGGTGCATTGACAGGGGCATTTTTATTTGCTGAAACTTATCCGCTTATCCAGCCTCTGGCAAATGGTGCTTATCGCGGACCGGTTAAAATTAACGAAGTACTCGGATTGTCTCCGGGTCTGTTTACTTTGTTG
>Ga0299915_10000204_pt1 | contig 46388 bp, 42 predicted proteins | sample RVTome_13_FD_200263 | JGI IMG/M metagenome (GOLD analysis project Ga0299915, IMG submission 200263) | Soil microbial communities from uranium-contaminated site in the Upper Colorado River Basin, Wyoming, United States - RVT92D227 (version 2) ...
CGAGCTCGATCTCGTCGTGCGGGTCCAGGGGACCCACCTTGACCAAAGTCTCGCGAGGCCGTCCGGCCGAGCGAGCGAGACTCCGGATAATGACGGAAAGCCGACCCGGATCGCGCCCGCGCTCGTCGGTGCAGCCGCGGCGCACCTGCGCGACGTCACGTTCACCGCGCTGACGTCCGCCGGTGGCTTCACCGCGCTCGAGCAGGCACTCGCCGGTGTGGTCACCGAGGCGCTGCATAGCTTCGGGCTGCAGCTCGTCGCGATCGCCGTCGTCGACGCGCGCAGCAAGACCGGCCAGTGGGTGCTGTCGGCCCGCGCGGATCTCGACCGCGCGACCGAGGACATCAAGCTCGGCCTGTCGTGGCTCGAGCATCGCGACACCGAGCTCGACCTCGAGCAGCTCACGCTCACGCGGATCCTGCGCCAGCAGCAGCAACAGCGCGATCAGGCATTCGCCCGCGACGAAGCGGGGATGACCGATCGCGAGCGCCGCGATGCGCTCGGCAGTCGCGGTGCCGCGCTCGATGTCGCGACCGCCCAGCGCGATGCGGCCACGCGAGCCACGAAGGACACGCTCGAGCACGAACGGCAGCGCCGCGACCTCGCGGCCGCAACCGAGCTGCGAACCAGCCGGCTCGAGGCCGAGCTCGCCGAGCTGCGGGCACGGCGCGACCTCGATCTCGAAGGTCGCAAGCGGTCGGCGGAGCTCGAGCTCCAGCTGTCCGCTGCAGCCGAGGCGCAGCAGCTCGACAAGCTTCGCGCGATGGCCGAGATCGATCGCGAGACCACGGCGCAGGACCACGCGCACGACCTCGACAAACGCAAGCAGCTCGCCGGCCTCACCCCCGAAGCGATGATCGCCATGCAGGCCGCGGAGCTGTCACGCGCCGACGGTGGTGGCGCCGCGTGGGCCAACGCGATCAGCCAGAGCTCGGAGACGGCGCGCAAGCACGCGGAGGAGATGCGCGCGTTGCTCGAGCGCCAGCAGGCCGGCACTGCGGCGCTGATGGACAAGGCGATGGGGGCGATGTCGGAGGTCGCGCGCTCGCGCGCCGAGGCCGCGCCGGTGATCGCGGGTGCCGGTCCGATCGTCACGGTCGCGAGCACGACCGACGCTGCGCCGACGAAGGTGTGCGCCGCGTGCGGTGCGCGGGGCAAGGCCGACGCCACGTTCTGCGGTGCGTGCGGCGCGACGCACAAGTGATCCGACTCGTCCTCGGCCTCGGGTTCGGCGACGAGGGCAAGGGGACGATCGTCGACTGGCTCGCGCGGCAGGGACCGCCACCGATGATCGTGCGGTGGAACGGTGGACCTCAGGCGGCGCATCACGTGGTCACCGACGACGGTCGGCTCCACTGCTTCGCGCAGCTCGGCAGCGGATCGTTGGTGGACGGCGTGCGCACGCATCTCGGTCCGCAGATGGCGGTCGATCCCTACGCGCTCCACCGCGAAGCTGCCGCGCTCGCGACGGTCGGAGTGCCCGGGGTGCTGCGCCGGCTGTCGATCGATCCGCGTGCGGTGCTGGTGACGCCTTGGCACGCGATCGTCAATCAGGTGCGCGAGCTCCTGCGCGGCGGTGGCAGGCACGGGTCGACGGGACGCGGAGTCTTCGAAGCCAAGCTCGGACGCACCCGGATCGTCGCCGGCGACCTCGCGGATCCCGGATTTCCTGCAATGGCCCGGCGTCTGCGTGCAGAGCTCGCGGCGGTCGCGGCTGGGCTGCTCGCGACCCATCCAGACCCGCCGGAAGCTGCCCGCGAGCTCGCAGGACGCGCCACCGATCACGATCTGCTGGAGGGGTTCCTCGACGCGGTTCGCGAGCTTCCGTCAGTGGGCGTGACGATCACCCCGTCGCCGGCGTGGAGCGAGGACCTCATCTTCGAGGGTGCACAGGGTGCCCTGCTCGATCGCGATCACGGCTTCTTTCCGTACGTGACTCCGAGCTGGGTCACGCGCGGTGCCGCCGAGCTCGCGGCCCGGGAGATGGGACTCGGCGGAACGCTCGAGACGTGGGGAGTGCTTCGCGCGTTCCACACCCGCCACGGCGCGGGCCCGTTTCCGTCGGAGGACGCCGAGCTCGGCGCGGTCCTTCCAGAACCGCACAACGCGAGTGGCGTCGCGGGCGCGTTTCGCATCGGCCGGTTCGATGCGGTGCTCGCACGCTGGGCCCTCCAGTTCGCCGGTCCGATCGACAAGCTGGTCGTGACTTGCCTCGATCGCGTCGAGGCCGTCCGCGAGCTGGTCGAAGCGTGGACCGCGAGCGGCGAACGCGTCACCGATCTGACGCCGCTCGACGAGAACAGCCGGACTCGGCTCGCACGGACCGCGACGCCGGTGCTGCGCTCGATCGCACCCGGAGACGCGTATCTCTCCTCGATCGAGGAGCTCGTGGGTCGCCGCGTCGATCTGACGTCGTGGGGTATGACCGCCCGCGACAAGCGCGTGAGCTAGACATGGAGCTACTCGAACCTGGTGTCGAGCCGTCTTGGCGGCTCGGACCTGCCGCACTTGGTCATCAGCTCGGTCGCTTCGATCACCCACTCCTGCTCGGCATCGGAGCGGGCTGCGAGCGCGTCCTCTGCATGCTCGGCCGCCGGAACGAGGTGGCCCCGCACCACGACCTCCGACTGATCACGGAACATGTCGGGCTTGAAGCCACCGCCGAACACGCGGATCTTCTTGCCGCGCATCTGCAGCACGAACGTGCGTCGGGTCTTGTCCACGACCGACTCGACGATGCTGCCGGCCACGACCCACCCGTGAACGCGTAGCTCCTGGTCGTCCCACCGATCCAGACCACTCGCGATCAGCTCGTCCACCATCATGTAGGTGGGAGCTCGCGAGTCCGCGCTCTTGAAGAGCACGATACTGCAGACCAGAACGACCATGGTCAGGACGATCTTCGCGAGCGTTCCCTGGACATGAGCGCTCGGCATGGTTTCGCAACCGAGGGCACCACAGGTTCATTCCCCCGACCCAGCCTTCACCTGCGCGATTTGCTGTCACAGCTGCAGCGACCTGGTTCTACATCGTGATGAAGCAAATCGGAATTGCATTGCTCGTGGTTGGCGGTCTCGCCGGTCTTGGACACGCCGGCCTCAAGGGGACCTATCCCGTCTCGATCAACACCTCCCTGCGGCTCACCACCGGTGGGCTTGCCAGCGCTCGCAGCTCCGCCTACGGCAACATGCACATCGGCTGCTACGCCATCGTCGACGGCGGCGCCGAAGGAGCCCTAGCCGTGCGAGCGATGACGATCGCGAGCGTGGTCTTCCTCGCCGGAGTTGGCGGGGACGCCCTCGGACAGCTCCCGACCTCCACCACGAGCGATGCAGTGCCGGACGCGACGTCACGGCTGCGGGGGCGTGGGCGGCGCGGCGTCACCGACTCTTCTTCTTCTTCATCGTCGACAGAAACGCTTCGATCAGATCCTTCTCGGCGACGCTGCCCTTGATCGTGACGTCGGCGCCCGCGGCCGTGATCGAGATCGCGCCCATGATCTTCTTGATCGCCGCGGGTGTCCGCTGCCGGTTCATGTCCTTCACGAGCTCGGCCTTGAGCGCGGTGGTCAGGTTCGCCGCGGCCTTGGCGTCGGTTGCGGTCCCGGTGACCGAGCCGGTGATCGTGCCGCCCGCGAGAGTCAGGCTGCCCCAGCCGGACTGCACCGGGACATCGCGATCGATCGGCTTGGGCAGCGAGAACGCACCTGCGCCGGTAGCCTTGCGGTCGAGCTTGTCTGCGATCGCCGCGACGGGCGACCTGGCGAACGTCTTCTGGCCGACCCAGGCCTCGAGCGAGGGCTTCTTGTCGGGATCGATCGACACCGCCACGACATTCGGGGCGACCCACGCGAAGTAGGCGCTGTCGCGGCCGACCGATGCCACCGTGTAGATGCCGTCCTGCTTGACCGTGACCGGCTTCTTGCCGGCGATCACCTTGAGCACCGACTCGAGGCACGCACTGGCCTTCGTGCGATCGAGCCCGAGCTGGATGTACGCGACGCCCTGCTCGCCGCCGGTGGGACTGCCGGCGAGCACGATGCCCTCGACCGCGGTGGTCGGCTCGAGCTTGCACGTGCTCTTGATCACCGTGTAGCCCTCCTCGAGGTCGCGTTCGTCGCGCTTCGCCGCGTCGAACAGCCTGGCAAACGAGGGCGACTTGACGATCGCGGCGACGTCGATCGCGACGACCAGCTGGGTGTTCGCGGGGAGGTTGTCCTTCGCGGCCGTCCACGCCTTGCTGACATCGGCTTCCGCCAGGTTCGAGAACAGACACGCGGCGGCCAGCGCCACCACACACGGGATGCTTCGCATCGGCGCATCCTAGCAGCGTCGGCAGTGCTCGCGGGCCGCGCGGGCGAGCTACTCGAACTTGGTGTCGAGCCGTTTCGGCACCTCGGACCTGCCGCACAGCTCGGTCGCTTCGAGCACCCACTCCTGCTCGGCATCGGAGCGAGCTGCGAGCGCGTCCGCTGCGTGCCTGGCCGCTGGAACGAGCCGCCAGTTCTGTCCGCGCTGAATCACGCTACGGCGACTTGCTCGCTTCGGCCGTGTTCCCGTAGACGCCGAGGTTGGCGCGGTTGCCGTTCGACGCCGGCTCGTTCGAGAAGCTCGCGGCCGGATCGGCCCGGTCGATCGTCGGACTCGTGACCGCGTCGGGTTCAAAGGTCCCGTCGTGGAAGTGCCCCGCGGTCGACTTCTCGTGATAGTCGTTCGCCGCTTCGTCGACGAAGAGGACGTCTTGCTCGAACACCCCCGTGCCGATGGTGCACCTGGCGACGCCGGTGCATTGACCGGGTGCGACGCTGTAGCTCACGGCGATCTCGGTCGTCGGGTCGCCGAACAACGCATCGCTGCCGTTGTTCCAGAGGATCGAGTTGGTGAACGTGACCTTCGAGGATGTCTCCGCGTAGACGGCGCCGCCCTGTGTGATCTCCGCGCGATTGCCTGCCTCGTCGTAGACATTGTCCGTGACCGTGAGGTGGTCGGCGATCAGGAACGACCCGATGCCGGGCGAGGCTCCGTCCGCGTAGAGCGCCGCGCCGCGCACGACACCGTTCTCTCTGATCGATCGATTGCGATAGAGCAAGTCGTGCGACATCGTGATCGTGGCGCCGTCGTCGACGAACACGGCGCCGCCGACGCCGGCGAGGTTGTCGGTGAAGACGTTGTATGCGAGGTCGACCTTCGTCGGCGTCGCGCCGCCCTTGTAGACGATGACTGCACCGCCCCAGCCATAGCCGAGGTCCTTGCCGATCTCGTTGCTGCGGAACGTGTTGCGCTGGATCGTCCCGGTTCTCGGGCCGGCGTAGATCCCCCCACCGTGGTCGGAGTGGCCGATGTTGCGCACGAACAGGCTGTCTTCGATCGTCAGCGAGATGTCGCCGTTGATGGCCAGCGCGCCACCCTTCGACGCTCGGTTGTCTCGGAACACGGAGCGCGACACGTTGACGTTCACGCCTTCGAACGAGCCACCGCCGCCGGCGGCGTCGACCTGTCCGTTCTCGGAGAACACGGAGCTCGTGATCGTGAAGGTCGCCTGCACGGTTCCGTCGCCTTCCACGAGCAAGCCGTGCGCTCCTTTCTGGATCGACAGCCCATCGATCGCGAAGTCGTGCACCGATGCGGACGCCGCGAACACCGACTGCGCCACGTTCGACGCCTCGACGACTGTCGCACACCCATCGGTGCGGCTGCCGAACCCCGACGTGAAGCCGCCGTGAACGACGAGATGCTTGTCGGGAACGACAACGTTCTCCTTGTAGTTGCCGGCCGCGACAAAGATGACGCCCCCGGATCCGGCGCTCTCGAACGCCTTCGCGATGGTCTTGTAGGGAGCGTCCTTGGTCCCTGCTTCGGCGCCCGATGCATTCGCGTCGACGTACGACGTCGCGGTCGCGACCGGCATCGCCAGCGGCGGGCAGCTCACGTCGTTCACGGCTGGCCCGTCGCTGCCGGCATCCGGATCTCCGTCGTCGTCGCGGTCGGGGAGATCGGGGCACGCCGCGAGCACGAGCGCGACCGGAATCGCTGCCCAGCTGATGTGAGGCTTCATTGATCCGGTAGCGTCGAACCGCGCGGAGATGTGACGGGTCGTCTTCGAAGTCCCATGAACTATTGGAACGACGCGCCGGTCGGAGGCCGCTCAGTCGCGACGGTACATCGTCACCACGCACGCACCGCCGAGGCCGAGGTTGTGCTGGAGCGCGATCTTCGCGCCCTCGACCTGGCGCTTTTCGGCCTGGCCGCGCAGGTGCCACACGAGCTCGGTGCACTGAGCGAGGCCGGTCGCACCGAGCGGGTGGCCCTTCGAGAGCAGGCCGCCCGACGGGTTCGTGACGAACTTGCCGCCGTAGGTGTTGTCACCTTCCCAGATGAACTTCTCGGCCTCGCCTTCCTTGCACAGGCCGAGCGCCTCGTACGTGAGGAGCTCGTTCGCCGTGAAGCAGTCGTGGAGCTCGACGACCTGGATCGACTCGGGGCCGATGCCGGCCTGCTCGTAGACCTTCTTCGCGGCGGCCTTGGCCATGTCGTAGCCGACCATCTTGATCATCGAGTGCTCCTCGAACGTCGAGGGGAAGTCGGTGGTCATGGCCTGGGCTGCGATGTAGACCGGCTTGTCGATGTTGTGCTTCTTGGCGAAGTCGTCGCTCGCGAGGATGGCCGCCGCGGCGCCGCAGGTCGGCGGGCAGCACTGGTAGCGCGTCAACGGATCGAAGACCTCCGGCGAGGCGAGGATCTCCTCGACGGAGAGCACCTCCTTGAACAGGGCGTAGGGGTTCTTCGATGCGTGCTGGCGGGCCTTCGCGCTGATCTTCGCGAACGTCTCGCGCTTGGTGCCGTACTTCCACCGGTACTCGCGCGCCGCGCCGCCGAACATCTGGGCGGCGGGCGGGGCGGAGGTGAAGCCCTGCTCCTCGTTCATCACGTTGACGAACTTGTCGAGCGGGTTTGCGCGATCGTTCCACTTCGCGGACAGCGCGCCGGCCTCCATCTGTTCGAAGCCGACGACGATCACGCACTCGGCGAGCCCACCGGCGACGGCCTGCGCGCCGAGCATGAGCGCGGAGCTGCCGGTCGAGCAGTTGTTGTTGACGTTGAACACCGGGATGCCGGTCTGGCCGAGCTGGTAGATCGCGCGCTGGCCGCAGGTCGAGTCGCCGAACACGTAGCCGGCGAACGCCTGCTGCACGTCGGTGAACGGGATCTTCGCGTCGGCGAGCGCGGCCTCTCCGGCCTTGCGCGCCATCACGTGATACTCCTCGCTCTTGCCGGGCTTGGCGAAGGGAACCATCCCGACGCCGATGACGTTTACTTTGCGTGGCATGTGATTCTCCCTTTCAGATGAGGCCCTTGAGGAAACCGAGGCGGTGCGCGACGGAGACATCTCCGTCGACCCGCAGCTTGCCGTGCTGGAACAGCTGACGCGCGGTCGACTTGCCGCTCGCGAGTGACGCGAAGTCCGCGTCGCTGAGCGTGATCGTCGCGTCGAGCTGCTTCGGATCGGGTCCGAGCTCGAGCGTCTGCGACGCATCCGGATCCGTGATCACGACCTTCACGGTCGCGCGGAGCTCGTTCTTGAGGCCCGGGTTCTCGGCGAGGCGCTTGGTGAGCGCCGCGAAGATCTTCGGAGCCTGCGAATCGCTCGACGACTTCGGCGCAGCGGCTGCAGACGCAGCTGGTGCCGCCGCCGGTGCCGCACCCCGGCGCTTCGCGATCACCTCGACCGCCTTGCTCGGATCGAGCTTGCTGAGGAACTGCAGCTTCTGCGAGGCCATCACGTTGCCGGAGATCTTCAGCTTGCCGGTCGTGAACAGCTTCATCGCGTCGGCCTTGCCCTGCGTCAGATCGAGGAAGTCCTGCTCGGCGAGCTCGAGCGTGCAGTCGGCCGTGCCGGTGCCTTCCTTGACGCTGCCCGTACCGGTCTTGAGATCGAGGAGCCAGCTCGCGCTGCCGATCTTCCACAGATAGACGTTGCCGACCTTGGGGGCGAGATCGGGGTTCTGCTTGAGGTACTCCTCGATCACCGCGAACACGTCGCCGGTGGTCGGCACGCCAGGAGAGTCGATCGATGCCGGCAGACCGGACGCCGCGGACGCGGGTGCCTCGGCACCACCGCTCGCGCCCGTCCGCTTCTTGGTCTCGGCGAGCACCATCTCGGGCGTCAGCTTCTTCAGGAAGCCGAGCTTCTGAGAGGCCATCACGTCGCCGGAGATCTTCAGCTTGCCGGTCGAGAACAGCTTCATCGCGTCGGCCTGGCCGGTCGCCATCGCCATGAAGTCGGGGTCCGACATCTCCAGCGTGCAGGCCGCCTTGCCGGCGACGCCTTCGCTCACGGTGCCGGGCGGCGTGGTCAGATCGATCGTCCACGTCGACTCGGGACCGGAGAGCTTGAACAGGAAGTTCGTCTTCACCTTCTCGGCGGTCGCGGGGTTGCCGCCGACGAACGCACCGATCGCGCGGAAGATGTCCCCGCTGTTGGGCACCGCGGTAGGGCCACCCGCGGCCTTCGCGGCAGGCTTGGTGCGGTCCTTCGGCTTCGGCAGCTCCTTCCACAGCTCGACCGCCGCGTTCGAGATGCAGATCTCGCCGCGCTCCTTCACCTTCGTGCGGAAGATGATGCGGGTGTCGCTCTCCTTCCACATCTCGGTGACGAGCGTCTCGCCGGGGAGCACCGTCGACGCGAAGCGGGCCTTGATCGACTTCACGTAGTCGGGGTTGCCGTCCTTCGCGAACGCCTTCGCGACATGGCGCGTGGCGAAGCCGAACGAGCACAGGCCGTGGAGGATCGGCTTGGCGAACCCGAAGGCCTTCGCGAAGCCCGGGTCGGCATGGAGCGGGTTCCAGTCGCCCGATAGCCGATACAGCAGCGCCTGGTTCTCCGCGGTGCGGTCCTCGACGACCGCGTCGGGTGCGCGATCCGGCGGGACGTTGACGTCGGCCGACGGGCCGCGCTCGCCGCCCCAGCCGCCCGCGCCGCGAACAAACGTCGCGAGCTCGTTCCTGAGGAGCTCGTCGCCGTGCTCGTCGTAGGTGATGAACTCGGTGTTGACGACCGCGCCCTTGCCCTTGTCGTAGATGCTCTTGATCGTCGCCTTCGTCGTCAGCTTGCCCTTCGTCGGCAGCGGACGCTTGAGCTCGGTGTATTGCTCGCCGTGGAGCACGCGGTCGAGGCCGAAGTTGAGCCCGGGTGCGGTGATGCCGTTCTTCGCCTGCGTGAACACCATGCTGATCGCCGGCACCACGCCGAAGCTCGGCAGCACCTTCATGCCCTTGCCGGACATCTCGTAGACGAGCGCGAGGTCGTTCTCGTCCGTCGGATCCTTGGCGGCCCCGACCCCGAGCGCGTAGAGCGAGACGTCGCGCTCGTCGTAGCTCGAGGTGAACTCGGGGTACTTGTAGCCGAGCGCCGCGTCGACATCGATGAACTGGTTGCCGCCCTTGCTCGGGCCGTGCTCGACGTTCTCCATGATCGGCTGCATCGAGATCGCGACCGAGTCCGGATGCGTGGTCGTGTCGAACTGCGAGATGTCCTTCCACGACCCGTCGACATCCTCGGGCGAGATGTTGCGGCCGAGCCGGAACGTCTTGCCGGTGGAGCGCTCCCACCGCAGCTTCGCGTAGAAGCCGCCGCCGACCTCGTAGAGGCCGCCGTTGTCCTCGGTGGAGTCGTGCGCGAGCTTCGCGACGAGCGACGACACGTACTCGGGCTTGAGCGCCTCGAGCAGCTCCTTCGGGAGCACCGTCTCGGTCATCCGCGACCCGGCGATCGGGGCGATCGTGTTGACGACGATGTTGTACTTCTTGCCCTCGAGCGCGAGCGTCTGCGTGAAGCCGTGGATGCCGAGCTTCGCCATCGCGTAGTTCGCCTGGCCGAAGTTGCCGTAGATGCCGGCGGCCGACGCGGTGTTGATGATGCGGCCGTAGCCCGCGGTGCGCATGTGCGGCCACGCGGCGTGGGTGACGCGGAACGCGCCGAGCACGTGGACCTTGTAGACGAGGTCCCAGTCCTGCTGCGACATCTTCACGAACGAGACATCGCGGAGGATGCCGGCGTTGTTGACGACGATGTCGATCTTGCCGAACGCGTCGATCGCGGTCTTGACGATCTTGTCGCCGTCCTCGACCGAGTCGTAGTTCGCGACCGCCTCGCCACCCTGCTCCTTGATCTCCGCGACCACCTTGTCGGCGGCAGAGGACGACTTGCCGTCGCCGGTGAAGCTGCCGCCGAGGTCGTTGACGACCACCTTGGCGCCGCGCGCGGCGAGGAGCAATGCATGCGATCGGCCGAGGCCGCCGCCGGCACCAGTGACGAGGGCTACCTTTCCATCGAACCTGAGCTCTTTACTCATCGGGCCACCTTTGCTCTTCGTTTCGTCGGGGTGTTGGCGTGGGCCAGGACAGCGGGAAACAACGCTTTCCAGTCATCGATCAAGAGGTCGAGCCGGCGGTCCTCGGTGTGAAGCACCGCGGACATCGCCGCGCCGATCATCAATTGCAGCGTGAGGTCGAGCGCGCGCTCGAGGCCGGGGTGTTCGGAGACATCCTTGCCGAACAGCGTGCGAGCCTGGGCGAGGATCCGCTCGCGCAACGACTTCTCGGCGCTCGCGAGCACCGGGCGCAGCTCGGGATCGGTGCGGGCCGCGGTGCGGAGCTCCATCGCGACCTGGAAGAACGTGCCCGAGAAGCACTGCCAGAGCAGGCCGAGCACGGCATCGGTCCGCGCGCGGCCATCGGGGAGCTGGGCCGAGAGCATCTTGAGCTCGCGGGCGCGCATCTCGGCGAGGTGATCGACCGAGGCGACCAGCAGCTCGGCCTTCGACGGGAAGTGGTGGAGCAGGGCGCCGCGCGAGACATCCGCCCGGCGCTGCACCTCGAGCGTGGTGGTGCGCGCGAAGCCGACCTCGATCAGGCTCTCGACCGCGGCGTCGAGCAACGCGCGTCGCGTCTCGTCGCGACGTTGCTGCTGCGTACGCGGCGCGCGAACCGGCATCCATGCGGGGTGTACCGCCCAAGAAACAGTCAGTCAAGACTGTTTGTTAGTCTTTGGAGACAGTGGGCTGGCGCAAGCCGGTCCGAGAAGGCAAGCTCACGCGTCCGTGCGATACGAGGTCAAGATCGGTTGGCGCTACCTCTACGGAGGGAAGAAGGACCGCCTGCTCCTCGCGATGGCGGGTGGCGGCGCGCTGATCTCGCTGGGCGGCCTCGGGATCCTCCTGAACTCGAGCGGCAACGCCGTCGGCGTGCTGATGTTCGTGCTCGGGCTGATCGCGACCGCGGTGTTCACCCTGCTGTCGCTGTTCAGCGTGTTCGTGAGCGTGTCGATCCTGGGCGTCGCGCTCGGGGTGGCGGCGCTGACGATCGTGCTCGCCGTGACCACCGGGTTCCAGAAGCAGTTTCGCGACAAGGTGCTCGGCGTCAACGCGCACGTGATCGTGCTGAAGAGTCAGGCGACGTTCGCCGAGTATCGCGACGTCATGAAGACCGCGTCGGAGATCGATCCCGACGTGCTCGCGGTGCAGCCGTTCATCTTCGCCGAGATGCTCGTGACGCGAGGCAAGGGCGAGCTGTCGGGAGTCGCGATCAAAGGGATCGACCCGAAGCTCGTGCGCGGTGTGCTCGATCTCGAGCAGCACATGATCGAAGGCTCGGTCGAGACGCTCGGTGAGGAGACCAAGCCCGGCATCCTGCCGCCGATCATCATGGGCAAGGAGCTCGCCCACAAGCTCAAGGCCAAGGTGGGAGACGACGTCACCGTGGTCGTGCCGCTGTCGAACATCGACTTCGACACGTGGCGTGCGAAGTCGAGCGCGCCTCGCACCCGTAAGTTCCGCGTCACCGGCATCTTCTACAGCGGCTTCGACGAGTACGACCGCCGGCTCATGTACACGTCGCTGCAGGACACCCAGGACCTCGTCGGGCGCGGCGATCAGGTGATGGGGGTCGAGCTCAAGGTCAAGGACGTCGAGCGCGCCGAGGACATCGCCGAGCGGCTCGAGAAGGAGCTCGGCGGTCCGCCCTATCAGGTGCAGGACTGGTACGAGCTCAACCACAACCTGTTCACCGCGTTGAACCTCCAGAAGCTCGCGCTGGTGATCATCTTGACGCTGATCATCCTCGTCGCCGCCGTGAACATGGTGTCGGCGTTGATCATGATGGTCACCGACAAGACGCGCGAGATCGCGATCCTGAAGTCGATGGGCTCGACGTCGGGCAGCGTCGCGTGGGTGTTTCAGGTGGTCGGGATCGTGATCGGCAGCATCGGCATGATCGTCGGGGTCGGGCTCGGGCTCGCGACCTGCTACGTCGTGAGCGAATACGGGTACCACCTCGACCCGAAGGTCTATCTGATCGACAAGCTGCCGATCGAGGTGCGGTGGTTCGAGGTCCTCCTCGTGGCGAGCATCACGATGGTCGTCAGCATCCTGGTCACCCTCGTGCCGTCCCTGTCGGCATCGTCGCTGCGACCGGTCGACGGCCTGCGCTACGACTGAACGTCGGGCAATTCGAGCGCGCGGGGACGCGTGCAACACGTCTGCTAGGCTGTGCGAGCTCGCGAACGGCCAGGCGCGCGCCGCCGAGAAGACGATCCATCGCGGCATCCTCATCCTGTTCGGCACGACCGAGCAGGAACGCGCCGAGGCGCTGTTCGCGAGCGGCATCACGATGTGGGAGACCGGCGAGACGAAGCAGGGCGCCGAGCTCGTCGTGCTCGCGAGTCGGCGCGCCGATGCCAAGCTGCGCGCGACGATCACGAACTACATCCAGGCGGTCGGGCTCGAGTGAGCTCGGCGCGCTGATAACCGGCGCCGGGTCCCGCAAATTTCGTGGAAGTATCGAGCGCGACGAGCCACATCCAGGCATGCGCTACGAGGTGAGGACCGGCTGGAGGTATCTCCAGGGTGGGAGTCGGACGATCCGGAGGACGAAGACGCTCGCGATGGTGAGCGCCGCGGTCTCGCTGGCAGGCGTCGTGTTGATCGCCGCCGGTGCGAGCTCGCTCGGCGCGATCGTCCTCGTCGTCGGCATGTTCGCCACGGCGGTGTTCGGGCTGCTGTCGATGCTGTCGGTGTTCACGAGCGTGTCGGTGCTCGGTGTTGTGCTCGGCGTGGCAGCGCTCACCGTGGTGCTCGCCGTCACGACCGGGTTCCAGCAGCAGTTTCGCGACAAGGTGCTCGGGGTCAACGCGCACGTGATCGTTCGCGAGGTCGGCGGGATCGCCGACTACCGGGATGTGATGCAGACCGCGCAGGCGATCGATCGAGACGTGCTCGCCGTGCAGCCGTTCTTGTTCGACGAGGTGCTCGTCACGCGAAGCAAGGGCACCAGCGCCGGCGTCGCGATCAAGGGGGTCGATCCGCTGCGCGTCCGCGAGGTGCTCGACCTCGCGAAGCATGTCGAGGAGGGCTCGCTCGATGCACTCGCGGAACCGACGCCGCCCGGCGGGTTGCCGGCGATCCTCATCGGCAAGCAGCTCGCCGAGAAGCTCGGGGCGAGGCTCGGCGACTCGCTCACCGTGGTCATCCCGTTCTCGAACCTCGACTTCGAGACGATGCGTGCGACGACGAGCTCGCCGCGCACGCGCAAGTTCCGGGTCGCCGGCATCTTCTACAGCGGGTTCGACGAGTACGACCGCCGGCTGATGTACGCGTCACTCGCCGAGACGCAGGCGCTCGCAGGACGCGGCGATCAGGTGATGGGCGTCGAGCTCAAGGTCGCGGACGTCGATCGCGCCGCGGAGATCGCCGCACGACTGCAGGCCAAGCTCGGACCACGGTACGAGGTGATCGACTGGTACGAGCTCAACCACAACCTGTTCACGGCCCTCGCGCTCCAGAAGCTCGTGCTCGTCATCATCTTGACGCTGATCGTGCTCGTGGCCGCGGTGAACATGGTGTCGGCGCTGACGATGATGGTCACCGACAAGACGCGCGAGATCGCGATCCTCAAGTCGATGGGTTCGAGCACGACCGGCGTCGCGGTCGTGTTCCAGCTCGTCGGGCTCGCCATCGGTGCCGTGGGCACCACCGTCGGGGTCGCGATCGGCCTCGTCACGTGCCACGTCATGAGCGCCCACGGCTACAAGCTGGATCCCAAGGTCTACTTGATCGATCGGCTGCCGATCGAAGTCCGGCCGGGGGAGGTCCTGCTGGTCGCAGCGATCGCGATGGCGATCAGCTTGATCGCCACGCTGGTGCCGGCTCGGTCCGCCGCAGCGCTACGGCCGGTGGACGGCCTTCGGTATGACTAGGCAACTGGAATTGCTTTCATGCAACGAAAGTTGTTATGTAGTAGCGACATGGGGATCTGCCCCTCATGATTCAAATAAGTTACAGAGACCTACAGTGGCCCACCTTTTGTAATACGTCCGCTCATCATGCGCATCGCTAACTCGCTTATCACTTCCCTCATCCTCTCGTTCTCCACGATCGCCGCCGTCGGCTGCGCCACCACCGGTGACGAAGACGAGTACAGCGATTCGGTCGACGAGGCTGCTTCGGCCGGCAAGCTCACGTTCTTCCAGTCGACCGAGGGTGCATGGCGCTTCAACCTCAAGTCGGGCAACGGCTCGATCCTCCTGACGTCGGAGGCCTACACGCAGCGCACCGGCGCGATCAACGGCGCGCTCTCGGTGCTCGAGAACGGGGTGGACAAGCTCCAGTACAAGATCGCACCGGCGACCAAGGGCTTCGTGGTTCACCTCGTCGCGGGCAACAACGAGATCATCAGCTTCTCCGAGGTCTACTCGACCAAGTCCAGCGCGACCCGCGCGGTCACCTCGTGCGTGAAGGCCGTGACGAGCTACCTCGACAAGCGCGAGGCGCTCTCGGCCGGCGCACGCACGGAAGTCTCGGTCGGCGAGACCGGCAAGTTCCACTTCAACTTCTTCGCGAAGAACGGCCAGATCGTCCTGTCGTCGGAGTCGTACACGACGGAAGAGGCCGCGTTCAACGGAGCGTTCGCGGTCCAGAAGGAAGGCCAGAACGCCACCTCGTACACGGTCAAGCAGAGCGCCTCGGGCAGCTTCTTCTTCACCGTCACCGCGCTCAACGGCCAGGTGATCGGCGTCAGCCAGCAGTACACGACGAAGCAGAGCGCACAGGACGCCACCGTGGCGCTGCAGAAGCTGCTCCCCTCGATCGTCGTGCTCTGAGCCACTCGCGAACTTACCAACGACGGGGCAGCTACCAACCGGCAGCTGCCCCGTCGCAGTTTCGGAGCTCCGTGCCGCTCAGTTCTGGGGCGGAAGGATCACCGCGGGGTTGCGGCCACCCGACAAGGCCCCCTCGCCGTTGGCGATGTACGCGTTGGGGTTGGACGCGCTCGCCCCGGTGTAGCGAAAGACGATCAGGTCGCCTGCCTCGAAGTCGATCGCGATGCCCTGGGCGTCGAGATCGAGGCGCTGGGCGTCGAAGTTGTTGTCGGGCAGCGGATCGAAGTGGTGGTCCCACGCGACGATGCCGGTGTCGAGCGCGCCTGCACGACGCAGCACGATCTCGAAGTGCACGTCCACCGATTCGATGATGATGCCATCACCGATCAGGTGCCACGTGCCGGCGGGAACGTCGGCGCGGAGCGCAAAGGGAGCCTCTTCGGAGCTACCTGCCCCGACGCCTGGCGCTCACCAGGGGGCGGGCTCGATCGAGCTCAGCTTGACGATGACCTCGGAGCTGTCGGGTGCGAGCCAGAGGATGGGAGGGTTGGTCGCGTCGGAGCCGGGACAACCGGTGGCCAGCAAGCACGCTGCGGTCGCGAGAACATTTCGCGTCATGGGTTCTCGAGGCTAGCACGCGACCACGTGCGCTCCTCGAAGGCCGCACGGCGAGCTTCTCGTCGACGCCGTAGGCCAGCGATCGCGTCGCGCCTGACTCACGTTGAGCGCGTGACACCACCGTGCCGTCACGCGTGGCACCCGCGTCGTCACGACGTGGTTTCACATGGATCGCTGCGGTGCACGCTGGCGTGGGCCGTGCAAAGTGCAGCGCCGTATGGCGGGCCTATCCCGGATCGAAGCAGAGCGCGATGCCACAGACTCGCATGCAGCGTCGCGCGGGCCGGCACCCGACCGCGTGCGCCGGAACGCAGGATCGTGGGCGGAGCGGCTCGACGAGATCGTCGTGGCCGAACGCGAGGATGGCCGCGACGCGAGTGACGAGCTCGATGGCCTGCTGCGCGAGATGGAGCTCGAGATGTTCTTCGGCAAGCTCGTCCGCAAGCTCGGGCGGGCCGGCAAGAGCCTGGTAAGGCAAGGCCTCGCCGCGGCGGCGAGCTCGGTGCCGGCGCTCGCGGTGGTTCGCGGCGTGACCGATCTGGCACGCGGTCAGCTCCGCAGCGGGATCGCGCGTCTCGCCCGCGCCGGTGCGAAGGCGGCGATCGCCGGGGCGGCACCGTGGGCGACGCCGGCACTCGCGGCGGTGTCTGCCGTCCGCCGCCATGCGCCGGGGCTCACCGCGCCCTCTGCGGCGCGAGCACACGAGCCGCTCGCCGCACAGGTCGGCTTCGATGCCGACCCGAATACGACCGAGGACCGCGGGCTCGACGCCGAGGACGTTGGCGACGGGGAACCACAAGACAGCCAGGAAATCGTCGACGTCGCCGAGCGCGCCTACGAGATCCTCGCCGAGACCCTCGCCCCGCACGCGGCGACCGCTACGGGGGCACGCAGGATCGCGACCCGCGCGCTTCGCGATGCGCTGGCGGAGCGGCGTGGCCGGCGTTGCGGCTGCCGAGGCCGCCGGCGGTGACGCGCGATCGGGTGGCCCTGCTGGCGGCACGGATCGACGCGCTCGACGGGCTGCGCGACGTGCTCGGGTTGCCTGTCTCGGGTGACCTCGCACCGTCGCAGTGGCGAGCGGTGACCGAGCCGTTGCGCGTCGTCTCGCGCGCGCTTCGTGATCGACTCGAACGCGCCCGGAGGCTGCCCGAGCGCGACCGCACCGACGCGCTGGGCGAGCTCGAGCTCGCGCTCGCCGAGGCGTTCGCGACGTTCGATACGTTCGCGGATGTCCTGTCGCAGCGCGCGGCGCCGGGGCTCGGACCACTGCTCGCCGGTTGCGACGTCCTCGCGCGAGATGGGTTGTGGCGCGATGACTCGCGGCTGGTCGGGTTGGGTGCGCCGATCGTGTACTGCGATCGCGGGCTCGGCGCGTCGATCCTGCGCCAGGGCGTCCGCACCCGCGGCGGCGTGCGCTGCCCGATCCCGCTGGTCCAGATCCCGTACGCGCGGCTCGTCGACAAGCTCGCGCTGACCTCGATCCTCCACGAGGTCGGACACCAGGCGCTCGCCGCGCTCGGCGTATTGCCCGAGCTCGCGCGCGTGATCGCGTCGGCGGGCCCCCCCGCGATCCGATCGCAGCTCGCGCGCTGGAGCTCCGAGATCGGTGCGGACCTGTGGGCGTTCGCAGCGACCGGTTCGGCGCACGCGCTCGCGGCGCGCGAGCTGTTCGCGTTGCCGTCGGCGATCGTGCTCGGCGATGGAGCCGGCGTACACCCGCCGCCGTTCGTGCGCGTGTTACTCGCGTTTGCGTGGTGCGAGGCGACGTGGCCGAGCCCGCGCTGGCGCGCGCTCGCGGCGCGGTGGAGTGCGGGATATCCGGCCGCGCCACCGAGCCTCGCTCCTGTGATCGCGGCGGTCCCGGCGATCGCCGCCGCGACGCTGGGAACGCCGCTCGCGGCGCTGGGTAGACGACCGCTGACCGCGCTGTTCGATCTCGCCGCGCTCGCGCCCGCGTCACTACAGCGGCACGCCGACGTCGCGGGGCTCGCCGGGGCCTCGTTCGCCGCGCTCGCGCCGTGTCATCAGCTCGCCGCCCTGCGAGAGCTCGCCGAGCGCGACGCGCCGCGCGACTTCGACCGCCGCCTCGAGCGCTGGCTGATCGCGCTGCGACTAGCTCGCCGAGCCAACCCGTCTGCTCATGGAGATCTTCGATGGCTGATCTGATCAAGTTACTGAAGCAAGCGTTCCTCGACGCCGGCACGTACCGCGCGGCGTTCGATCCCGCGACCGATCTGATCCTCAACGCGGTCGCGACGGTGCCCGAACCGTCCGCGGACGATCACGCGGCGATCCACTTTCGCGAGTACTTCGTCTCCGGGTCGCTGGGCGGCGCGATCGAGCCCGGTGCGCCCCGGCGCCGCGCACTCGGGGACATCGTCGCGCCCCAGGCCTGCGAGGCGCACTACCCGGGGCCGTGGCCGATCCCCGATCCGTGCGCCGTCGTCGACGGTCGGCGCGGCACCCTCGACCACCAGATCCGTCGCCTGCTCGCCGGCGATCTGGTGTGGCTCTACTACATGGAGCGGATGGGCGTGTTCCAGATCCTCGGCGGGATTCTCGATGACTACGCGCTGATCGGCCGGCATCCGATCTCGTCGCGGCAGCTGGCGGTGATCGTCGTCGAGTCGATGGTGCGCGAGCTGCGCAGCGGGTTGGGCTCGACCACGCGCGATCGCGACGTCGCGTACCGGCGATGCCTCGGCTGGACCAGCGAAGTCGGGCGCACGCTCGGCAGCGAGGCGGCTCCGAACCGCGCGTTCTCGGCGCAGTTTCACCGCTTGATCCGGCTCGCGCTGCAGTTCTACAAGGATCGCCAGCTCGCGGTCGCGATCCGCGACGTGGTGACGCCGACCCGCGCGTCGACCGCCACGCTGATCGCGATCCGCGACACGATGCGCGTGCTCCAGAAGTCGTGCGAAGTGTTCGAGTACGGCCGCACGTACACGACCGCGTTGAACGGCATCGTCTGGGTGCTCGGTGCGCTCACCGTGATCCGCGATCTGCGGCGCGACCTCGGGATCCCGGAGTCGTACAGCTCGCCGTGGGAGTACGTGCCCGCGGCGTACAGCCTGTTCGTCGAGCCCGAGCAGACCGACCGCCGCATGCAGCCGGATCCGAACCGCTACTTCGCCCACCGCGAGTGCGCGAACGCCGGGCGCAACATCATGCTCGACGTCGAGGTCCTGCCGATCAACGACCGCGACTTCGCGACGCCGGGCGGTGTGCTCGAGACCTGGCTCAACCTCGCCGAGTCGAGCATCGAGGGCTATCGCACCGGTTACCAGTCGCTCACCGAGATCAACCTCGCCGACGGCGAGCCCGTCGTCGGACAGGCAGCGTAGGAGACATGACCATGTTCGATCCAGATCGATTCGAGCGCGAGCTCGGAGACGCGCTCGCCGGCGACCAGGAGATCGATGTCGTGGGCAGCGACTTCGATCGAGAGATCGAGCCGCGCGCTTTCGGCACCTACGACCCGGGCGGCGCGCACGAGCAGGCGCTCGCCGAGCTCGGCGACGAGGACGAGCTCGGCGACGACGACGGCCTGGAGCACGAGCTCGAGGCCGAGCTGGCGTGCCGCTACCAGCCGGGCGAGATCGCGCTGTCGCGGACCGCCGAGGGCGTGCTGCCGACCGACGTCTACCCGCATCCCAGGGGTGGCTACGTCATCGCCGACTTCGGCGTCGCGCGGCGGTCGCCCAAGCCCGGCGCGGTCGCATCGCCGGTGCTCGCCAGGTGGCTCGCGAGTCTTGGCGGTGGGCGGCCCGTGCTCGAGATCGTCGGCTACACCGACTGCGCCGGCGCCGAGGGGACCAACCAGCGGCTGCGGATCGCGCGTGCGAAGGCCACGCGGGCGGCGCTCGGATCGCGGCTCGCACCGGCGACCAAGGTCTCCGCGTCGGAGGTCGGCAGCTGGCTGTGGACGGCCGACAACACGACCTCGGGAGGCCGCGCGATGAACCGCGGGGTCTGGCTCCGGGTCCCCGACCGCAACGTCGATTTCGGCAACGATGCGATGGTGTTCACCGGGCGACGGCCTTCGCCTCCGCCCACATCGATCCCGTGGGACCGCACACACGACGGCGATCCGGTCGCGTGGGTCGTCAAGGGCGCGCACCCGCCGAGCGATCGATCGGCGGTCGATGCGAAGGCGTTCCTCAAGAAGGTCATCGGCTTTGCCAAGAGCACACCCGGCCCGGCGTGGTTCGCGAAGCTGGCGATCAGCTGGTTCGACGAGCTGTTCGGGGCGATGGCCGATGCGCGCAAGATGCGCGAGGCCTATGCGGGACGCCGCACCTATGCGATGGGCTATGCGCGGACGTTCGTCCGAGGGCGCGACGCGGCGAACGCGTCCGGCGTACCGGCCACACGCGACGCGCTGGTCGAGCGGCTCGCGCCGTCCGTCCAGACCCGGTCGCCGCAGGACCTCTACTTCCGCGCCGGCCAGCTCGCTGCGATCGACCGCATGGCTCAGCTGCTCGCCTCGGGGGGCGGGGAACGCCTGCGTGGCTTGCTCCGAGCGTTGCCGACCGGGGACGACCCGACCGAGCCTGGCCTCGACAACCTCGAAGAGTGGCTGAAGTCCAACATCAACGGCCTGCCGCAGTGAGCCGGGGCTAGGCCCGATGCCGCTCAGATAACGTTGACGTTGACCCGACCCTACCCGACCCTGAACGTCGACGCCACCTTGGACGTTGACGCTGACCAAGCAACATCTGAGTGCGTCGGTCGATGGCGGCGCATGCGCAGCTTCCAGAAGCTTCGCGTCTATCAGCGCTCGATCGAGTTCCTCGCGTTGGCACTCGAGATCATCGGCGAGCTTCCGAGGGGTCATGCCGAGCTTGCCGATCAGCTGCTACGCGCTGCACAGTCGCAGCCTCGAAACATCGCCGAGGGAGCGGGCCGTCGCACGAATGTCGATAGGCCGATCTTCGTCGACCCGATTCGTCGGACTTCCGTCCGACAGGATTCAAACGTCAACGAGAACGCCCGGGTCGCGACAAGACTCCAGCAGGGACGCCAGCAGAAGAAACTGCCCGCACCCGATCACTTCGCGTGGACGGTACGACCGAGGTGCAGGCCGCGCCGCTTGAGCAACCGGTAGAGCGTGACGGCGTTGATCCCGGCGGCGCGGGCGGCGGTCTTCACGTTGCCGCCGTGCTTCGCGAGTAGATCGGTCAGGTACTGCCGTTCGAGAGGCTCGAGCCACGTCTCGCGTGCCTCGTCGAGCGTCTGCTGCGCGCGCTGCTTCGGCTTCGCGAGGCTCGCCCCGCTCTGCAGCGGGCGCGGCAGATCCTCGGACGCGAGCTCGTCGCCGGTGCACAGGATCATCGCGTGCTCGATCGTGTTCTTGAGCTCGCGCACGTTGCCGGGGAAGTCGTACGCGGCGAGTCGCGCGAGCACCGCGGTGCCGAGGCGCGGCGCGCGCTTGCCGTGCGACACCGCGGATTGCTCGAGGAACACGTTCGCGAGCGTCTCGAGGTTGTCCTTGTAGCTACGCAGCGGCGGCAGGTCGAGGGTCATCACGCTGAGCCGGTAGAACAGGTCGTCGCGAAACGCGCCGATCTTCGCCATCGCCTCGAGATCGCGGTTGGTCGCGCAGATCAGGCGCACGTCGACGCGATCGGGCGGCTCGTTCGAGCCGAGCGGCTGCACGTCGCCCTGCTCGACGGCACGCAGCACCTTCGCCTGCAACATCACCGGCAGCTCGCCGACCTCGTCGAGGAACAGCGTCCCGCCGTTCGCCTTCTGGAACTCGCCGACCTTGTGGAAGCTCGCGCCGGTGAACGCGCCCTTGACGTGACCGAACAGGATCGACTCGAGGAGCGTCTCGGGGATCGCCGCGCAGTTCACCGTGACGTACGGCTTCTCGGCGCGCCGGCTGTTCCAGTGGATCGCGCGTGCGACGAGATCCTTGCCGGTTCCGCTCTCGCCACGGATCAAGATCGGCGCGTTGGTCGGCGCCGCGAGCTCGAGCTTGCGCTCGACCTCGTGCCACGCGGACGACAGGCCCTTGATCATCAGCGGCCGGCCGGTCGCGGCGCGCGACAGCTTGTCGACCTGCACGCGGCGAAGCAGCGGCGCGGCGACCTCGGCGATCGCGGTGAGCGTGTGCAGGGTCTTCGCATCGAGTGCCCGTGACTCGCGCATCGACACCGTCAGCACGCCGATCGGCCGGCGCTGATACTGGATCGGCGCCGCGGCGATCGAGCCGACGTCGATCAGGTAGCGCGTGTAGCGCGGGTCGCGCGAGGTGTCGGGGCACAGGTACGGCTCGGCCTCGTCGAACACGTGCATCGCGATGCCGGCCTGCTGGCCCTCGCGTTTTCCCTCGTGCTTGACGACGCGCGGCAGCGTCACGGTCACGCCGCCGACGACGTGGTGCACCAGCGCGAGGCCGTCGGCGTCCTTGTCCCAGACGAACAGCGCCCCGTGCTCCGCTCCGGTCGCCTCGAGCGCGATCGCGACGAGCTCGGCCTCGATCGTTCCGGGCCGGGCCGCGTGGAGCCGATCCTCGATGTCACCGCGCACGGCGCGACTATAGCGTCACTCGGAGCGCAGGTTACGACTTCGGCGCGTCACGAAACTTCCTGCGGCACGCCTTCATCTCCTTCTCGATCACCTCGAACTTCTCGAGCTTGCTCTTGTCGATCTTGTCCTTGTCCGTGCCTTCGAAGGACTTCTCCATCTCGTTCTCCCACTGCTTGTACTCCTCGTGGGTCTTCTCGGTGCAGGCCTTGTCCGTGCAGGCGCACATCGAATCCTTGAAGCCGTCGAACTTCGATAGCGCCTGATCGATCTTGTCGCCGCCGCCGCAGGCCGAGAGCAGGAGACCCATCGCAATCACGAGATTTCGCATGGGCGACATCCTCGGAGATCGAGGCGGGTCGATGCAAGCCTCGCGGCTCCGGAGCGGGCGGTCAGTAACGGCGCATGCCGAGGCGCTGCCCGAGCTGCACCGCGGCGGGGAGCGTCGGGTCGACGGTGAGCGCGGTGTGCAGGTGCCAGCGCGCCGAGTCGGCGTCGTTGGACGCGGCGCTGAGCAGCGCGAGCGCGACGAGGGCGGTCGGCCAGGGCCGGCACCCGAGCAGCAGATCCTCGATCGTCTTGCGCTCGGCGATCGCGCCCTGGATCCGATCGCGCCCCGACGCGACCTGCACGCGATAGCGCGCCCACGCGAGGTTCGCCTCGTAGTCGGGATGACCGGGGAAGTGGCGGCACGCCGTGGCGAGCTCGCTCATCGCCTTGTGGACATCGCCCTCGCCGAGCGCGTGCTGGCCACGCTTGAACGCGTCCGCGGCGGACTTGATCGCCGACGGCTCCACCGCCCACACGGTCTTCAGCTCGTGGATGCGCTGGCGAAGCCAGTCGTGGTAGCGGCCGCGGGCGGCGTGATCGACGAGCACCGAGCGGGCCTTCTCGACGAGGTCCCACATCGGCTGGACCTGACCGGCGAGCTCCGCGAGATCGTGACCGGCGAGCGCGGTCGGCGAGAACCGCATCGCCACGAGCCGGTACGCCGCCTCGATCTCCTCGTACTCGGCGAGTGGGGTCAGCTCGAGGACGTCGTAGAACGTGCTCTTCTCGAGCCGCGTCGCGCGGGCCCTGAGGTGCGCGCGGAGCTCGGACAGCAACCGCCGCGGCCCGGTGGTGCAATCGCGGATCTCGGGCGTGAAGTCGAGCGCGCCGATCGAGCCGAGGATCCACAGGAACCGCGCGGTCTGCAGCGGATCGAGCGGGCCTGCCCGGACGACGGTCTGCACCGTGCGAGTACCGTCGAGCACCGCGGACGCCTCGAGCTCGGGCACGGTGAGCACGCGTTCTTCGCGAAGCTCCTCGAGCCGCGCGGTGGGCGTCGCGTAGTGCTGCACGTGCCAGCGCAACGCGGCACGTGGGATGTCGATGTCGATCGCGCGGGCGGCGGCGAGCGTCGGCTGCCACGCGGCGGGCGAATCGGCGATCGGTGGGAGCCCCACCGCGCCACGCAGCACGGCCCAGCGCATGGTGGACGCGAAGCGCAACTTCGCAGCCTCGCGGATCGCGGCGAGCATCGTCTCGAGCTTCGCCGTCGGTGCGAGCAGCGTGACGCGTGCGCGGGGTGCTTGCTCGCGCGCCTTCGGCGACATCCCGATCGCGATGACCCCGGGCACCGAGGGCTGAACGCGCCACGCCTCGGCGACCTCGGCGAGCCGTGAGCCGAGATGATCGGCATCGAGCAGCACGACCATCGGCGTGTCCGATCCGCGCGGGCCATCCACCTGCGTCGCGTCCCAGCGCACCTCGAGGCCCGCCGCGACGAGTTGCTCCTCGAGCGGCATCGCCGGGCCGATGTCAGCCAGCGCGATCAGGACCGATCGACCCATCGCAGTCACGCCGAATCGTATCACCGCGCCGCGAGTAGCTCGCAAATGTCGGCACACACCTCGTCCGTGGCGGTACGCGCCGCGCGAACGCCGCCGCCGAGGCTCAGGAAGCCATGGATGAGGGATGGGTACCTGCGGTGGCGCACGGGCACGCCGGCCCGTTGCAGCATCGCGGCGTAGCTATCACCCTCGTCGACGAGCGGATCGAAGCCGGCGGTCACCACGATCGCGGGAGCCAGCCCGCGCAGGTCCGGTCGGTGCTGCGGCGATGATGCCCGGCGGTCGTCGTCGGGATGCAGGTAGTGCGAGAGGAACCAGTGCATCATCGAGCGGGTCAACAGGTAGCCGCCGGCGTGGCGATCGATCGAGGGCGAGGTCAGCGTCAGATCGACCATCGGATAGAACAACACCTGGAGGTCCGGCTTGCGCTTCGCGGCATGGTCGACGTGCGCCGACAGGAAGCCGCCGAAGCTATCGCCCGCGACCACGGCACGATCGCCGGGAGCCAGCCGCGACATCAGCGCCTCCCACGCCGAGAGCGCGTCGTCGATCGCGGCGGGGTGCTTGTGCTCCGGTCCGAGCCGGTACTCGACCGACGCGACCGTGCACCGCGTCTGCGCGGCGAGCAAGCGGGTCACCGGCTCCGAGCTGCGGATCGAACCGATCACGCCGCCGCCGCCGTGGAAGTAGACGATCCAGTTCGGCGTTGCATCGTGCGGCACGTAGATGCGCACCGGGATGGCACCCGCGCGGCCGGGTACCGTCGTGTCGACCACCTGGGCCATCGGCACCGTCGCGACGTCGAGCGGCGACAGGCCTTGCTCGGCGAACTTGCGGGCGCGCGGCGGCTCCATCGAGTCGAGCGCCGGTAGCCTCAGCAGGCGCTGGAGCTCGAGCACCGCGGCGATCTGCGGATCGAGACCCTCGTCGACGCCGCGCTGGCGCTTGCGATTGAGCAGCCCGACCGTGGGCCTGCTCAGCGCCACACGCGAGACTCCGCGGAGCAGCCGATCTTTCACGGCGGCACCATACTCGATCTCAGCGGCGATGACCGGACCGCGAACACTCGTCCGCGAAGTCGCTCAGCTACGCGAGAACCTGGCAGCGATCTGCCAGTCGTTCACAACTTGTCTTGTCGGTGATCGTAGCCAATGTACAGATCGGAGAATCGAGATAGGTCTCTTGCCTTTCTCTCGCCTCCAATGCCCAGCTTCCAGAGACGATGATAAGGCCGGATCTTGCCTGACTGGATCATCGAGCGAATCTCGTCGTCACGATAGGGCCCCAGCTGCTGACCTGCGATCGTCACCGTCCATCCGCGACATTTGCTCGGCGCGTCGTCGTTCAACAGCAGGTTCCTGTTCGCGGCCCAATCGAGCCATGGTTCAAAGTCAAAGCCCCCAACTGCCTTGAGCATGCAGAGGACCTGGAACGACTTTTTGTGTACCCGAGGTCTTGAGAGGGCATGCTCGACGAACGCCGGTGGCAGGTCGAGCTCGTGCTGGTCCACGTAGTGGCGAAGCCCCTCGGGCCAGACCCACGCGCCATCCGTCAGATCACGACATCCCATTCGTTGATCGTTCTGGCCGCAGATTCGACAGTACGAGAACCCCATCCATGACATCCACTCCAGCCCGGAAGTCAGGTGCTTCATGACGCGCTTCCGATCTCGGCGATCGAGCGATGGCGAAGCTGGGCTCGGGCGCGGGATGGGTAACCCGGGCTCGCTCTCGGAATGCCAGTAACCGATCGCTTTGAGTCGAGGGAATGGCGCGCACTGCAGCAACGGCTCCAATGGTTGGAGACCGCGCCACGCTTCTGGATCATCGGTTGATCGAAGCCATTCGCATAACGCGCCCTTCGAATCGATGCAGTCGTTCCACTCCTGCGCTATTTGTGGAGCCTTCGAATCAGCAGCAACAACGTCACGCACCAGATGTAGTGATCGTGATGATGAGAGAGCGTGATACGCCAACCTCACCCGTTCGCACTGCGCAAGCAGCCGGTCTTGCGGATCTGTGAGCGCTGACGGCATGTGGTGATCGTAGCAGCGAGATCAGTGACGACGACGTCTCCGCACGAACACGAGCGCGGCAAGCCCGGCGAGCATCCATCCCGGCGTGGCGCCGCTGGTGGTGCACCCACCGCCGCCGGTGCTCGGCCAGCACACGCCGGCGGCGCCGTTGTCGACGCAATCGAAGCCGGCGGGGCAGGTGTTGCCGGCATCGCACGTCCCGGCGCACTGGGAATTCGTGCCGTCGGACGCGCACTGGCCGGTGATGCACTCGGCGTTCTGCGTGCAGTCGGCGCCGAGGCCGCCGGCCTCGTTGGCACCCGGGAGGCAGAACCCGCCGAGGCAGTGGAACGTGCTCGGGCACGCTGCCGCGGCGCTGCATGATTCGGTGACGCGAACCGCCACCGAGTCGGTCACGGTCCGGTTGCCTTGATCGGTGACCGACACCATCACCGTGTGTTCGCCGCCGGGCAGGTTCGCCGGTGCGCTGAACACGATCGGTCCGTTGCTGATCGCCATCGTCTCCGAACCGTCGACAGAGAGCGATCCGGCCGCGAAGCTCAGCTGCGACTCGAGCGCGGCTCGCACCGGAAAGCCCGGCTTGACCCACTGATGCTCCGCCGGCGTGGTGATCGAGACCGTCGCGGGCAACAGGTTCGCGGGGCCGAACGCGTTGTTGAGGAACTGGACGCTGTTCTGGGTCGGGCCGCCGCAGAAGCACTCGCGCGGGCTGTCCTCGCCGCACTCCGCGCTGGAGTTCTGGAACCGCTTGAGGCTGCCGAGCTCGAGGTACGTCATCGGATCGTCGGCGTCGAGCTCGTGGTCGAGGCCCCACACGTGGGTGGCCTCTTGCGCGACGGCGCCGCACAGGAACTCGAGGTCGTTGACCTCGGCCGAGAACACGAAGCTGATGACGTTGTTCTCGGTGGTGCTGCAATCGACGAACGGCGCGACCCCGCCGGCGCCTTGCAGGTCGGGATGCAGCTGCGTCGCGCGACCGCCGACCATCACCTCGAAGTGCGGCGTATCGCCGGGATCCTCGGTGACGATCTGGACGTCGAACGGCGCGTACGTGTCCTTCACGCACGTCACGAGGTTGTTCCAGTACTGGTCGCCGTAGCTCCACGCCGACAGCAGCCGCGGGCTCTCGGCGATGCTCGAACGATTCGTGCGCGAGTCGTCGGCGCCCGGGTTCACGGTGCAACCGTCCGGCAGGCAGTCGTTGAGGTAGAGGATGTGCGACACGCTGGTGAGCTGCTTCGTGCCGGCGGGCAGCTGCTTGACGGTGTTCTTCCACACGCCGAGCTTCGGGAACTGTGGGGGTTCCGCATGAGCCGCGACCGGAGCTGCGATCACGAGGGCGAGGACGGCTGCGCGCATGCCGAAACCGTAGAAGAGATCCCCACCGGCACCTAGCCAAACCGAGGAACCGTTGCTGGCAATGGCGCGCCGACCGCGCAGCAGGTGCATCAGCACCATGTGATGTTGATTCCACACGGGTTTCGCGCGATCACTCGCCCCCATGCTGCAGATCGACCTCACCGGAAAGCACGCGCTCGTCGCCGGAGTAGCGGATGACGGCGGATTCGGCTTCGCGATCGCGAAGTCACTCGTCGAGGCCGGAGCCAAGGTCTCGGTCGCGACGTGGCCGCCGGCCCTCGGCATCTTCAAGACGATGCTCGAACGCGGCAAGTTCGATGCCTCGCTGATGCTCCGCGATGGCACCAAGATGCAGTTCGCGAAGATCTACCCGCTCGACGCCGAGTACGATCGCCTCGAGGACGTCTCCCCGGAGCTGCGCGACAGCCGGCGCTACCGCGATATCGGTGACTTCACCATCTCGGGCCTCGCCGCGGCGGTCGCGGCCGACGGTGGCGTCGACGTGGTCGTCCACAGCCTCGCGAACGGCTCGGAGGTCAAGAAGCCGATGCTCCAGACCTCGCGCAAGGGCTACCTCTCGGCCGTCTCGGCCTCGGCGTACTCGATGGTCTCGCTCGTGCAGCACCTCGGCCCCGTCGCGCGGCGAGGCAGCGCATTCCTCTCGCTGTCGTACTTGGCAGCGGAGCGCGTGGTGCCGGGCTACGGCGGCGGCATGTCGTCCGCGAAGGCCGCGCTCGAGTCCGACACCCGCGTGCTCGCGTTCGAGGCCGGCCGTGCGTGGGGTCATCGCGTCAACGTGATCTCGGCGGGACCGTATGCCTCGCGCGCCGCGAGCGCGATCGGCTTCATCGAAGAGATGCTCGACTACACCACGCGCAACTCGCCGCTCACCGACGCGATCACCGCCGAGGAGGTCGGCGCCACCGCGGCGTTCCTGTGCAGCCCGCTCGCGAGCGGCATCACCGGCAGCACCGTCTATGTCGACAAGGGCTACCAGGCGATGGGCATCGCGGTCGATCGCGAAGGCGCCACGCCGGCGAAGTGATCAGTTCGGCTGATTCGCGGCGATCAGCGCCTCGAGCTCCGGCTGGGTGATCTCGCCACCGGCGACGACGGCCTCCATCACGCTCCGGGCCTGCGCCTCGGAGATCAGCTTGCGGCGAAACAGCTCGGCCGCCGATTGCGCGTAGTTCTTGACCACGAACAGCCCGACCAGGCGCGTCGGGTCGATCGTCTTGACGTCGTGCATGAACGCGATCGTCACGCGATCCGGAAAGCTCGCGAGGATCGTCCGGTACGCATCGGGATCCACGTGGTTCGTGTCGCCGAACATGACGTAGGCCTGGCCGGGATTTCCGTCGATGATCTTCGTGATGTCGCGAACCTTCTCGGCCTTCGCCACGCCGGGGATGCCGGAGATGCCGGTCGAGATCGGTCCGGCCGGAACTCCGTGCAAGGCCAACCAATCCGGGACCCCGATCACCCCGGATGGCTGGCGCGCGGTGACGAAGTTGAAGTCGCCCGCGGCGCCGCTGCCACCACCATGCTCGAGGATCTGCATGAGCTCGGCGATGCCGGCGTAGGGTGCATCGGGTAGCTCCTGTCCCGAGGGTGCGGGTGGGATGATGGTGGAGTCGAGATCGGAGATGACCCCGATCTCTCGCGCGGCCGTGGCGTGGGCGCGGAGCTTCTCGAGCGTGACTTGCCCGACCGAGGCCAGCTGCGAGAGCGCGAGCACCGAGCCGATGGGCCTGGCGTCGACGATCGCGGTGACGGCAGGGCCATCGAGGTCCGCATCGACATCGAGCTGTGCGCTGGACGCCGTGTTGACGACGCGCACCACCGCACCGGCCTGATCGACGGTGAAGGTCACGCCGTCGTAGGTGCCGAGCACGTCGGCGCCCTCGGGCACGAAGCCCTGGGCGAACGCGAAGTCGAGGAGCTTTTGTAGCGTGGAAGGGCCGACCCCCGAGATCGCGTCGAGCTCGGCGACATCGTCGAATGGATCCGGCGCGTCGCGGTGGGCGATCAGCTTCTTCGCGGTGGCGCTCGTGACGCCGGCTTCGCGGAGCCGGACGAGCGTCGTGCTCGAGGCGTTGACGAAGCGGAGCAGCCCGACCGCAGGAGGGGTGCCCTCGGTGAGCTTGCTCGCATCGACGCCGTCCGCTTTGCCACCCGGGCCGAAATCGTCGGGCTCCTCGTCGGCCGGGATTCCGCACGCGGCGAGGGCAAGGAACAGCCATCGAATGATCTGCACGGCACGCGGTCAAGCAAGTGTCGCGCCGGGTCGGGGCCGCCCCAAGCCCGCTGCATACATGACGGCAACCCGGCTACTGCAGTTGCCAGGCTCGTGCATTCGCGGCAGGCTGATCGGTGGGCGCGGTCCTGCCGAAGGTTGGCCGCATATCCGTCACGAGCAAGAGGTCTGTCTGTCTATCTGCCGACCACATCCTGAGCAGGGTTGTTTGTTGTAAACGGCAAGTGGCACGACTCGCGATCAGCGAGTCACCGGCATGTCAGCAAGCGGTTGTTCGCAAGAGGTATTCAAATCAAGGGTTCCAGACACCCTGGCGTGGGCCGCGCCTCCCATGTCTCGCCGCTCAGAGCTCCACGAGCTCGGTCTTGTTCGCGCGGTTGATCGCCTGCTTCACGCGTTGCAGGAACTCCTGGATGCGATCGATCTCGTTCCACATGTCGCGGGACTGGAGCCCGAAGTCGGTCACCTCGACGACGTCGTAGCCGAGCGTCTCCATCTCCTCGGCCTTGAGCCCCTTGTCGCTGAAGGTCTCCTTCTTGCGTTCGACCTTCGTGACGGTGCGATAGCGGACGTGGTTCTCGCCGGTCTCCATCACGTTGACGCCATCGGCGCGAAGTGGCACCGCGCGCGCGGACTCTTCCAGCTTCGGGATGATGCTGTCCTTCAGCACCAGGAGCTCGGGGATGCTGTACGTGCGGGCCTTGCCGTCGAGGTCGACGACGTCGGCCTTGGCCGCCTGGTTGGTGAGCGAGATCCTGAGCGCCAGGATCTGATCCTCCTCGACGATCTCGCGCATCTTCGCGCGGCACTCCTCGACGGTGTAGTGCCGCATCGTCGTCTTCTCGGAGCCCGGCTCGGGCGCGAACGCGAGGTCACCCTCGATCGTCTTCGTGCGATACGTCCGCCGCGTCACGCCCGATGACTTGAGGCGATTGGTCCATGCCGCGAGATCGGCCGACAACTTCTTGCGTCGGTTGAAGGCATCACCAAGGTTCATGCTCATGCGCCGAATGTACCCCAAGGGCACTTGCTAGCAGCTTCGCTATCCGCTCAGGCGGCGCATGCCTTCGGGCGTGCGCGCCTTCGCCGGCGTGACTCCGAACCGCGCCCGAAACAAGTTGGTCAGGTGCGACTGGCTCGAGAAGCCGGTCTGCGCGGCGATCTCGACCAGCGGCTCGGTGCACACGGGATCGAGGATCCGCGCCAGCGCGTGCCGCAGCCGGAGCTCGCGACGAAAGCCATGGATCGTGTGGCCCGTGGTCGCGCGGAAGACGCGGCACGTGTGGAACATCGAGTAGCCGGTGTGCTCGGCGAGCTCGGCGAGCGAGGTGGACTCCGCGAACCCGAGTCGTAGCGCGCGGGTGACCGCACCGACGAGGTCGCGATCGGCGCGGGCAGGCTCGCGCGGGCCCGCGATCGAGGCGACGAGCTCGGCGATCGCGAGCTCGTCGCAGTCCTCGGGATCCCTCGCGAGCTCGACGGCGAGCCGTGCCGACTGCGGAGTGGTGATCGCCACGATGCGCGGTCCGTCCTCGGCGAGGCGATCGATCAGCGCGCCGTGAAACGAGATGCAGGTGTCGGGGCCCGCCGGATGGCGGATCGCGAACGCGTGCCCGGCCGGCATCACGAGGGCGTGCGTCGGATCGAGCACGTGCGCGCCGTCGCGATCGCGGACCTCGAACGCACCGGCCGTGACGAGCCACAGCGAGGCCCGGCGGGTGTGCTCGTCGCACGGGCGCGCGGGATCGCAGCCATCGCACACCGCGCGGATCGCCGTGAGCTCGGCGCACTCGACGACGGGCGTGATCCGGAACCGCGGCATCGCGGGAGAATGGCCGCAGCCCGATCCGCCGGCAAGCACGAATCGTCGGAGCGATCTCGAGCGCAAGCGCGTGCAAGACACGCTTGATTGAGCAGCATTCGCGTGGCGTCGTGTTCGTGTGCAACGCGGAATCGCCAACATCCTCCACCGCGACACGATCGCGGTGATCGTCGGCAGTCAGACCTTCGAGCGTGGGGAGAAGTGCTTCACCGCGCGGCGCGTCGAGCGAGTCGAGGCAGGCCGCGGAGAGCTGCGCGGCGTGGTGCGTCCCGCCGAGCAGGGCAGGGCGCCGTATGTCGTGCGGATCTGGATGCGCGAAGAGGGCCTCGCCTACGAGTGCACGTGTCCGATCGGGGCGCGCCTGCAGTTCTGCAAGCACACGGTCGCGATCGCGCTCGCTCACCTCGAGAAGGAGCGCGCCGAGGCCGAGCAGGGGCTCACGATCTTGCGCGAAGCCCTCGTCGCGATTCCGGCGACCTCGCTCGTCGAGGGATTGCTCGTGCTCGCACGCCGCGATGCCGAGTGGTCCGATGCGCTCAAGCGGCTGTGTCTCGAGGCACTCTCGCAGCGCTAGTCCCGACCGAGCACACTCACGAGCTCGGCTTCGCTCCACCGCGCAGCGAGCCCGGCGTGAACGCGACCCGACGCGGTCTCGCGCGCGCGCACGAGCTCCTGATCCGAGAGCAGGATCCGCCGGATCCCAGGATGTGCACGGATCACGTACGACACGACATCCACTTCCGGATCCAGCTCCGCGTCGACGATCACCGTCTCGAAGCGAAGCGAGACATCGTCGAGCTGCCGGATTCCCTCGAGCGACGTCGCGGCCGCGAGCGAGTGAATCCCGAGCCCTGCGAGGTCGCGCTCCAGCGCCTTGCGGATCTCGATCCGCTCCGCGAAGACGAGGACCAGCGATGGCGATGCGGCGCGCCGTCGCTGGAGCGCGTTGACGACCGAGGCCTGGAGGCGGCTTTGACTGCTGGGAGAGACCTCGCGAAACGCCACGGCAACTCTTCGGCCACCCTCCGACGGCTCCACGACTCGCACCACCTGGCCCGAGACCACGATGGGATTTCCACCGAGCTCGAGCAGCACCTTGATCACCTCGCCGTCCACGAGGGCGAGCTCCCCGACGAGGAGCGCGCCACCGACGGAGAGACTCTCCACGGCGAACGTTCCGCTATGGCTGTGACGTGCGAGCACCACGGCGAAGGTGCTCTCCGGTCGCACGCGTACGTACCGACGTTGCTCGGTGTAGCTCACGCTGTTCGACCGTACCGGCCGACGAGACGCGCGCGTGAACCGAAGCGTGAACGATGGGGTAGCGCAGAGAATGCGTGCTTTCGTCGACGAGCTTGGTCGGTGGTCGGATGTGCGCGTCTATGCATTTCGCAGAGATCAGCAACAGCAAAAGACCGGCACGTCGTTCGCACTTCCCATGTTCATGCGGACGCGACTTTATGAAGTGTGGTTCTCCAGCGGCACCGGGATCCACGTGGGGCCCAAGTTCAAGCTGCTCCAGGACGCCGTCAGATACGTCGAGAGCCACGCTGCCGAGGCCAGCTATGCGGTGCGAGCCCCGAATGGGACCTGGGAGCTGATCGAACGCCGTCACCACGCCTGAACGAATCAAATCGAAGCGCGAACAACTTGCGGGCGAAAACGCGAGCGAACCGTCGAGCGTGCAAGTTCTTCCGAAACATCTGTGGCCAGCAGCGGATCACGCAGGCATGCGTGATGCTCGATCTTCAAGCGACTCGAAAGGAGGCCGATATGAAGGCCACTCTACTCGGTGTCGTGCTCGCAACGATGATGCTGGTCCCGATCACGGCCGAAGCCGTTCCAACCCAAGATCTGCGCGGAGCGACTGCGATCGTGGCGACGCGTGCCAATCCACATCCGACGCGTGATGGCTTGATGGGGCCGACCGGAGACAGGCTGCAACAACCACTGTTCACGTGCTCGACAGGAGGCACCGGCTCGCTGCTCGTGGCCGGCGCGCTCGCGGGTTTGCTCGCGTTGCGCCGCCGCAAAGCCTAGTCGACGATCGTCATCGCGCCGAGCCGCTCGCCCCAGGCGAGGACGCGGCGCGCGATCGCGTCGGCATCCCCACGCCGATCGAGCGCGCGGGGCGGACGGAGGCGGTCGATGGCGGCCATCAGCTCGGGGTGCGTCACCGATCGGTGGCGGGCGAGCTCCTGGCGGTGCCGCAGCGCGGACAGCGAGACCTGGACCGCGGGCACGACGGGTGGTGGCAGGGGATTGCCGATCTTCGCGACGTCGATGCAGCGCGATAGATCCTCGACCGCGCCTGCACGCGCGTTGAGCGGCTCGAGGCCCCACTTGCGCGTCGCGGTCGCGACCACGGAGCTGTGCTCGAATACGTCGTCGACGGCACACCCGCGGCGCACCGTCGGGCCGATCACGAGCGAAGGCACGCGGAACCCGAGCCGGCGGAACTCGTCGTTGTCGTCGAGCGTCTCCGGCGGCGGAACGTGGTCGTAGAAGCCGCCGTGCTCGTCGTAGGTGACGACGAGCAAGCAGTGGTTCCACTGCGGCGACTGCGCGAGCGCCGAGGCCACGCTTCCGATCAGGGCCTGGCCGAGCCGGATATCATGATCGGGGTGATCGTCGTTGGCCCCGCCGCCGACGAACGAGGGATCGACGATCGCGAACGGCGGCAGGTTTCCGGCCGCCGCATCCTCGAAGAACCGTTCGATCGTCGCGAGCCCGGTGAGCTTTCCGTAGCCACCGCTGGCCCAGGCGACATCGGAGAAGTAGTTGGTGCCGGTGACGCCGTTCGCGGCGAGCCGGTCGAAGATGCTCGAGAACCCGAGCACCGGCAGGTTCGTCTGCATCCCGCGGGACGTCGCGCCGTGGAGGTAGAACCGGTTCGGCCACGTCGGACCGAGACACCCGCTGAACCAGCGGTTGCACACGACGCCGGCATCGGCGAGCGCGTAGGTCACGGGGATCTGGCTGCGGACGTGATAGCCCATCACATCCGCCTCGTTCGCGCCGGCGTGCTCGCGCACGAAGCCATCGTTCGCGCCGCCGTTCCACTGCGCGTGGCACGCGTCCCACCCGTGCGGCGGATCGGCCGGCGTGAAGTTTTCGAGTAGATGAACGGGAACCGGGACGCTGGCCGCCGTCGGATTCATCTCGGACCCGATCAGACCGTCGACATCGGCGCGGCCCTCGAGCAGCCGCAGGGACCCGAGGTAGTGATCGAACGACCGATTCTCCATGCACAGGACGACGATCGTGTCGACGTGGGCGAGCAGCTCCGCGGACGTCATCGACGAGCCCGACGTGCACGCACTGGCAGGCGGCGGTCCATCGGGGCTCGCATCGGGTTCGCGCATCGCCGCGTCGGCCGCCGCGCCCGACGAATCACCGCCGCATCCGATCATCCCGGCCGCGGTCGTCGCACCGAGACCAGCGAGCAAGCGCCGTCGCGTGATCGTGTTGTCACGAGCCATCTCGCCCCCCCGTGCCGCGGACCCTATCACGCAAGATCGCGTGGCAAGCGGCAATCCTCGAGCGCGGCGTCAGTGCGATTCACTAACCAGTACCGCCGCAAGCGCGTGCAAGACGCCTCGCAACGGGCTCGCTACAACGCACGCATGTCGAACAAGTCTGCCAGGTGGCGCGTGATCGGGAGCAAGGGTTGTGGGTCGGCGATCGTCGAGGCGGCCCTCGTGGTCGCCGAGATCCCCTACGACCGCGAGGAGGTCGACTACTCCACGCCGAGCCCGGCGCGCGATCGCCTGCTCGCGCTCAATCCGCTCGGTCAGGTCCCGACCGTCGTGCTGCCCGATGGCACCGTGATGACCGAGAGCCTCGCGCTCGTGCTGCACCTCGACGAGCTCGCGCCGGGCGTCGGGCTCGTGCCTGCCGTGGGCGATCCGCTGCGACCCGTCGCGCTGCGCTGGCTCACGTTCCTCATCGCGGCGGTCTACCCGACGTTCACGTACGGCGACGAGCCGGAGAAGTGGGTGGGCGAAGCTGCGCCCGCGCTTCGCGAGTCGACCCACGCGCACCGCCGGCGGCTGTGGTCGCAGCTCGAGACGATCGCTGGGAGCCCGTGGTTCCTCGGCGCGACGTGCTCCGCGCTCGACCTCTACGTCGGCGTGATGACGCGCTGGCGCCCCAACCGCCCGTGGTTCGCCGAGCACGCACCGAGGCTCCACGCGATCGCCGTCGCGCTCGACGACGACCCGCGCCTGCGCGAGCTGTGGGCCGAGAACCTCGACTGAGCCGTCCTGGAGTCTCGTTCGGGTTTGGGCGATCACTGCACCATGCCCCGCGTCGTGATCTGCCTGCTGCTCGTGACCGCTGCCTGCGACCACCGCGAATCGAAGCCCGCGCCGGTCGAGGAGCCCAGGCGCGAGCCGCCGAAGCCCGCGCCGAAACCCGTGCCCGCGTGCGATCCGGCCAGCCCCACCGCGTGCGTCGGCGACGACGTCGTGGAGTGCGTCGCCGGCGGTACGCTCGGTCGCACGCTGCAGTCGTGCAAGGGCCGCTGCAACCAGGGCGCGTGCGTCGATACGTGTGCGGTGAACGGGGTCGAGTTGATCTACGTCGCCGACGCGGCGAACAACCTGCGCCGCTTCGATCCGCAAAAGCTACCGGGCGACCCGTTCCAGCTCGTCGGCACGCTCACCTGCGATCCGGCGAGCTCGCCGTTCTCGATGGCGGTCGATCGCGGCGGCATCGCGTGGGTGCTGTATCAGACCGGCAAGCTGTATCGCGTCTCGATCCTCGACGCGCATTGCTCCGGTGGCGTGAAGCCACGCGGCGCCCCGCGCACGTTCGGCATGGGCTTCGCGAGCGACGGGCCGAAGCGCACGACCGAGCAGCTGTTCGTCGCCGGGGAAGATGACGCGCGCATGCTCGTGCAGCTCGACACCACGGTGCAGCAACCGGAGTGGCGCCCGATCGCGAAGATCGACGCCGGCCAGACGCGCAACCCCGAGCTCACCGGCACCGGGGAGGGCAAGCTGTTCGGTTACTTCGCCGAGCCGGGCGGCGGCTTCGTGCAGGAGCTCGACCGCACGACCGGCAAGGCGATCGGCAAGCGCTGGAGCCTCGACACCAAGGCGAAGCGGATCGAGGCCTACGCGTTCGCGCACTGGGGCGGGGTGTTCTACGTGTTCGCGACTGGCGACGGCAACTCGGCGGTCCATGCGATCCACCGCAAGACCGGCGCGATCGAGCTCGTGCGCGAGCGGCTGCCGTTCCGGATCACCGGCGCTGGCGTCTCGACGTGTGCTCCGGAGCTGGAGCGCGATCCGGACCACAAGTGAGCCAGGTCGGTACGGCACCCACCCGACACGACCGTTGTCACGACCCACCGTTTCGCTCGATACTCATGACGATGCGGTGGTGGTTGCTCGGGGTGCTGACCGGCTGTGCGTTCGCTCCGAATCAGGGGGCCGGCGGCGCTCCCGGTGTGGATGCGAACGAGGGGGACGGTCCCAACGTGCCGATCGACGCGCCGCCCGACGTGCCGCCCGATACGCCGGCTCCGGTGACGGTCTGCGACCTCGGAACCGCGAGCACGACGGGGACCGATCGTGGACGCGTCGGTTCCAGCGGCGGCCTGCGCTTGCCTGCACGCCTCCGCAGCAGATCGTCGGCCTCGCGATGCGGATGAGCAACCAGGTCACCACCAACGGCGGGCGGTCGGCGCACGCGGTGGTGATCGGGTGCGCGGAGGTCTCCGTCGACTCGACCGGAGTCGGCACCACGGGCCCGGTCACCACCGAAGAGCTGACCGCCAACGGCGGATTCGACTGGACTCCCTCGACGCTGACGCCGATGACGCAGTGCCAGCCCGGCTGGATCGTGTCGGGGCTGTCGGCTCACACCGGCCCCAGCAACAACCTGTTCGTCGACGTCACGATGACGTGCGCGAAGATCGGACCGACCGGGACGGCGATCGTGATGACCGAGGCGATCCCGGTCGCGGGATCGCTGACCGAGAGCCAGAATCTGGACGCGGTCTCGTGTGACGCCGGCGAAGTGCTCGTCAGCTTGCCCAACCGGATCGGCGCGGGCATCGACTCGGTGAACCTGTCGTGTTCGACCCCGACGTGCAATTGACCTGAAGACGGACGCCTGCGGCCGGCCACTCGGCTAGCCATCGCTCGCCAAGTGGGTGACATGGCGGGCGGTCATGCTGGCCTCGTGCTTGCTGTTGCCATGGTGATGCGCGACCGCTGGCTGCTCTCGTTGCTCCTCGTCACGGCCTGCGCCGCACCCGACGCGGCCGAGGATCTTGACGACGAGGCGTGGCTCGACGGCAAGGGCGACGGCGCGAGCGCGGTCAACATCGCCGCCACCAACCTCGACGTCGACCTCGCAACCAAGACCGCCGTCGCCACGATCGAGCTCGAGAAGAACGGCAATGCCGAGCTCGAAGTCGGCGGCCTCACGATCACCGACGTCACCGACGATCGCGGCCACCGCCGCTTCAAGATCGTCAGGGGCAAGCTTCGCGTCTCGCTCGTCCGCGGTCCGCTCGTCATCACCTACGGCTTCGAGCAGCACTCGGCCGCCGACGGCCTGCTTCCCGGCGGCTCGACGGTGATCTGGCCGTACTTCTGCGGCAACCTGTTCCCCTGTCACTCGCAGCCGGCGGACGGCACGACGTTCACGCTCGCGCTCGACAACATTCCGGCCGGCAAGTCCGCCGTGTTCCCCGCCTCGATCGACACCGAGGCGCCGCCGTACATGCTCGCGTGGGCCGTCGGTGCCTACAAGCGCATCGACCTCGGCACCACGCCCGCCGGCACGAAGATCTCGGTCGACTGGCTGCCCCACGGCGAGTCCGCCGCCCGCGCCGGTACCAAGAACCTCGTCAAGGTCTTCGACTGGTACGAGCAGGTCCTCGGTCCGTACGCGTTCGGTCGCGAAGCCGGCTCGGTCTCCGTCGTGTGGGGCGAGGGGCTGTTCGGCGGCATGGAGCACCATCCGTACTGGCACGTCGCTCGCGATGCGATGAACGACGAAGTCACGCACGCGCACGAAGCCGCCCACGGCTGGTTCGGCGATGCCGTCCGGCTCCGCTGCTGGGAAGACTTCGTGCTCTCCGAAGGCACCGTCAGCTACCTCTCCGCGCGCGCGCTCACCGTCGCCGACCCGAGCAAGGAAACCAAGATCTGGGCCGACTACCAGGACGAGCTCGACGCCGCGATCGCCGAAGGCGGCGCACCGGCGTGGCCGAAGGGCTGCAACGAGATCGACATCATCAAGGACAACCTGTTCACGAACCTGCCGTACATGCAGGGCGCCTTCTTCTACAAGGACGTCGCCGCGCAGGTCGGGGTCGACGAGCTCGACGCCGTGATCGGCCGCTTCTACGTCGCGCACAAGAACCAGGCCGCCTCGATGCAGGACATGATCGACGCGATCAAAGCCGACACCGGTTTCGATCCGACACCGATCGCCGAGGCTCGGCTCCGCAAGAAGTTCTGAGTCGCGCAGGCTTCGCGGCCCCGACCTACTGCTTGGTGCGCGGTACCTCGCGGCGCCTGCGATCTGCCTGATCGCGCTGCTGAGCTCGCTCGGCTTCCGAGCGTTGTTGTTGCTCGGCGCGGCGCTGGTCGGCGTCCTGTGCCGCGCGTTGACGTTGCTGCTCGGCTTGCTGGCGTTGCTGGTCGGCGCGCTGGCGCTGCTCCGCGGCGCGGCGCTGGTCGGCGTCCTGTGCCGCGCGCTGGCGTTGCTCGTCGGCGCGTTGACGTTGCTGGTCGGCGCGTTGACGTTGCTGGTCGGCGCGTTGACGCTGCTGGTCGGCGCGTTGACGTTGCTGGTCGGCTTGCGGGCGCTGCTCGGCGGCGCGGCGGCGCTGATCGGCGTCCTGCGCGGCGCGTTGGCGTTGCTCGTCGGCTTGCTGGCGTTGCTGGTCGGCTTGCTGGCGTTGCTGGTCGGCGCGCTGGCGCTGCTCGTCGGCGCGCTGGCGCTGCTCGTCGGCGCGCCGGCGCTCTTCCCGTGGGGCTTGCTGGCGTTGCTCGTCGGGGCGCTGGCGCTGTTCGTCGGCACGCTGGCGCTGCTGGTCGGCTTGCCGGCGTTGCTGGTCGGCGCGGCGGCGCTGGTCGGCTTCTTGCGCGGCGCGCTGGCGCTGCTCGGTGGCGCGGCGCTGGTCGGCTTCCTGCGCGGCGCGCTGGCGTTGCTGGCGCTGCTGGTCCGCTTGCCGGCGCTGCTCGTCGGCACGCTGGCGCTGCTGGTCGGCTTGCGGCGCGGCGCGCCGGCGTTGCTCGTCGGCACGCTGGCGCTGCTGGTCGGCTTGCCGGCGCTGCTCGTCGGCACGCTGGCGCCGGTCGGCTTGCGGCGCGGCTTGCGGGCGTTGCTCGTCGGTGCGCCGACGCTGGTCGGTCGCTCGTTTCTGTTCCTCGGTCCGGCGACGCTGCTGCTCGTTCTGCTGGAGCTGCCGGCGCTGTGCCTCGGCTTGCAGGCGCTGATCTTCGGCGCGGCGCTGATCCAGCACGACTTGCTGCTGGCGCTGCGTCTCGACGCGGCGGCGCTCCTCGGCATCGCTACGGCGACGGGTCTCGATCTGCTGGACGCGGCGCTCCTCGTCGAGCTTGCGGCGCTCCTGGTCGAGCCTGCCGCGCTCCTCCTGGGCGCGTCGCCGTGAGGCCTCGTCGGTGGCGCGGCGCTGCCTGTCATCGAGCACGCGCTGACGCTGCTGGAGCTGGCGTTCCTCCTGCAGCGTGCGGCGGCGCTGGTCGTCGAACGCGCGCTGCTCGTCGGCCCGACGGCGGCGGTCCAGCTCGGCGCGCTGGACCCGGCGATCGAGCGGGTAGCGGACCTCGGTCTCGCGGCGCAGGCGATCCTGCCAGCGAGCGGATTGGCGATCCTCGCGGATCCGGCGCTCGGCCGCGAGCTGACGTTCGCGATCGAGACGTCCGAGGTCCGCGAGCTCGAGCCGATCACGGCGCACGGGCAGGCGATGCCGGCGCAACCAGTCATCGCCGGGTCCGGCCACCCACGAGCGATCGCCGTGGCGATGGAAGCGCCACAGCGGCCGGGTGTCGCGCACGTAGGTCGTGTAGTTCGACGTCGTGTAGTGGCGGCGCAGATCGCGCGACGTGAGGTACGGGGCCGGAACGAACCGCCAGTAGTGGTCCGGAACGTACGCATCCACCTCGTCGTAGCCGAGCGGCGCCCAGCCGACGTGGCGATCGCCGATGCGCCATTGCACCCACGCCGGTCCCCACCTCGTGTCAGGACGCCACACCCAGCGGTTCCTCCAGATCCACCGCCCGTAGTGATCGGTGGCCCACCCGAACGGATCCTGCGAGACCCAGTTGAATCCGTAGTCGGTGTTCGCCCAGTACCCGTTCGAGTACGGGATGTAGCTCGCCACGGGCGGCACGAACACGTACCCGTACGAGGGATCGTCGTACCAGCTGCCATACGGCTCGAGCTGATCGTAGAAGACCTCGACGTCGGGGACTTCGCTGCCGGCGGGGGCGGTCGGAACGTCGACGTACACCGGATCGGTGGGCACGTAGTCGGTGGACGGCTCCGAAGCCGGCTGGTTGTCCGGATACGTCTGGACCGTCTCGTCGACCGGATAGGTGGTCTGTTCGTTCGGCTGCGACGATGAGCCACAACCGGCGAGCAAGGCCGTGATCAGCCAGATTCTCGTACGCATGGTGGGCCGCTTTCGAGGATGGGGGAAGAGCCCCTGGCCTCCTGCCATGCATGCGCTGCGCCTCGCGGCGCTACGCGACGTCCCGATTCACCAGGATCCGCGCCACAGGACCATCGCGCCGCCGTCGCCCCGCGGTGCGATCACCGGAGTCGCGCGCGAGCGAGCCCCGAGCCAGTACATGACGCCGCCGGTGACGGCCGCTGCCGCTCCGGCACCGTAGAACACGTACTGCAGCTTCGCCGCTTGCCGGCCGTCGGCATCCTTGGCTTCGAGCTCGGCCCACTCGCACTGCTCGACACACGCGGTCCGCACTTCGTCGGCGAGCGTCTGCGCGCACTTGCCAAAGTAGGCGCCGGTCCCGACGAGCGCGAGGCCCGTGATCGCAAACACGACGCCACCGATGCGCTTGCCGCGTCCCTGGTCGCGCGTGACGACGTCGCGCTTTGAATCATCGACGACGGGAACGACGACCTTGGGGACCACCTCGGGCGCGGGCCGATCCGCGCACGGCTCCATCTCCTTGATCAAGCCCTCCGCGGTCGGTCGCTCGCCGGACTTCGGATCGAGCGCGATGAACTTGCGATAGGTCTCGACCGCCTTCGTGCAGCTGCCGCGAAGCCGATACGCCTGCGCGATGTTGAAGACCAGGGCAGGCAGCCGCGACAGCTCGTAGCTGCGCTCCCATGCCTTGACGGCCTCGTCGTAGCGCTTCGCGTCGTACGCGGTCTGCCCCTCGGTGTAGAGCCGCTCGGCTTCGGTCGGTGCCTGTGCCGCCGCGACGTGCGCCGACAGGACGAGCACGATCGTGGCGATCGCGATCCGGCGCAGCGAGCTCATTTCGAGGCCGAGCCCTGCGCGAACGGGTTGATCGTCTTGTCCTTGACCACCTCGGGCTTGGGGTCGGGCTGCTTCACGCGCTCGCCATAGTCCCTCGACACCGTCTCGGTGGCGCCCGGCTTGATCTCCACCGCAAAGCTGTCGCGGATCCCGAGCTCGGCGACGACGAGCGCGACCTGGTGTGATCCGGTGGGCAGCTTGACCCTGGATTGCCGAGCCGCGACGCCGTCGATCAAGATGCTGCACGACGCCGGCCGACAGCTGATCGCCAGCGTACCCATCGCGGCCACGGGCCTGACCACGCGCGGGCGCTCGATCGGCTTGACCACCACGGGCTTGACCACCGTCTCGACCTTCGGCTCGACGCGTGGTGGGGCGACGGCTGGCTCGACGACCCGCGGCGCCTCGATCTTCGGTGCGGTCGTGGCGATGGTCGATCCTGCGAGCGGCGGCGTCGCTGCGACCGTCGGCTTGTCGTCGTCGCCGCGCAACCCGAGCCACAGCGCCACGGCGATCGAGGCCGCGACCACCGCGCCACCGGCGTAGCCGATCGCGCGCCGGTTACCGCCGAGTCGCGGGCGGACGATCGAGGCGCCGGTGGCCGAGCCGAGCGTCGTGGGATTCGCCGACCCGGCGAACTTGCTCCCCGACGGCGCCACCCCGAGCGATGGCGGGGTGAGCTGTGGCAACCCGGCGATCTGGTCGGGCAACATCGTCGCCGCGACGCCGGGCGAGAATGCGCCGCCGGACTGGAGCGCGCGCTGGACGGCGGCCATCGTCGGAGGCCGGGCGTCGGGCTCCTTCGCGAGCATCTCCGCGATCAGCCGCTCGAGCGCCATCGGAAGCTCGGGGACGATCGAGATCGCCGACGGCGGAGCCACGAGCAGGTGCTGCGCGATCAGCTCGCCGGGCTGACCCGCGAACGGTGGCCGGCCGGTGACGAGCTCGAACAGGATGCAGCCGAGCGTGTAGATGTCGCTGCGGTGATCGACGTGCGTCGCCGACTTGCACTGCTCGGGCGACATGTAGCGCGGCGTTCCGAACACCATCATCGACTGCGTCTGGACGCTCGACGTCGCGGTACGCCCGAGCTTCGCGATCCCGAAGTCGAGGACCTTGACGCGCTCGCCGCTCTGCACCGCGGGATCCTGGACGAGGAAGATGTTGTCGGGCTTCAGATCGCGATGGACGATCCCGGCGCGGTGCGCTGCCTCGAGTGCGGACGCGATCTGGCGGGTGATCTCCATCGCCGCGCCGGGCACGAGGCGTCCGCTGCGCGCGAGCCGATCGGTGAGGCTCTCGCCGTCGAGCAGCTCCATCGCGATGTATGCGGTGCCGTCGGCCGGAGTCTGCGTACCCGCGATCTGTCCGCACTCGTAGACCGTGACGATGCCGGGATGCGCGACCTTCGCGGCGGACCGCGCCTCCTGCAGGAACCGCTGGAGGATCTGGGGCGTCGCGGTGTGCTCGGGGTGCAGGAACTTGAGCGCGACCTCGCGATCGAGCGAGAGATCTTGGGCGCGAAACACCACCCCGAAGCCGCCGTGGCCGAGCTTCTTTCCGAGGAGGTATTTGCCGATCTGCGAGCCGGAGGAAACCATCGAACCGCGCGAATCGTGCGGCCTCCCGCGGAGCGCGTCAAGCCACGATATTCGTGCGCGACTTCGGTCGAGCTACCTCGTCCGGATCACCGTGGCCGTCTTACCGAGTCCCGGTGACCGTGATGACAAAGTGCGCATTGGCACCGACGGCCGTCGTGGTCATCGGTACCGCAGGGCCGCACAGCGGCGACCGCAGGAAGCCGGCACGCGTCTCGCCGGCGGCGGTCAGGCCGATGCTGAGCTGGTCGCCGGTGCCGTTGAAGTCCTTGGTCGAGATCTCCACCACGATATTCGTGCCGGGCGCGAAGTCTGCGGTGAGCGGGACATCGACGAGCTTGGAGATCTGATCGGCGGCGACGGGCACCGCATTGACGGACCGAACCGGCGTGATCTTTGCGAGGTCGAGGGTCGGGTCGGTGATGCTCCCGGCGTAGGTCCCGATCTCGACGTCGACCGTCGGGGTGCCGACCGCGAAGCAGACCCCGAACGTCACCTTCTCGACGCTGAACGTGTTCGTGATGCCGGCTTCGGCGAGCGAGAACACGCGATACCAGCTGCCGGCCGGAGTGGTGCCGTCGGTGTTGGTGCACCCGAACACGAGGCTGCGCTCGACCTTGTCGTCAGCGGTCTGTCGAAGCGTGACCGTGCCACACGTTCCGGTCGAGCCAGGCGTACGGCAGAGACCTTCAAGACATGAGAACCCAGAAGGACATGCAGAAGATGTTTGACAGCTCACCTCACAATCCTGGAACGAGACCTCGTAGGAGCAGGCTGTGGTCACGATCACAGCCACGAGTACGCTCACGGTTAGAAGCCGCTTCAGGAATCGGTCTTGCGACATCTCGACGGTTTGGATACTACGCCGTTCCGATGTTCACCACGTCTGTTGTTCGCCGAGCTTGGTTCGTTGTGTGTCTGTTGCTCGCTGCCTGTGGCGGAAGCAACAACTCGAACGGTGATGGCGGCGTCGATGCGCCGGGGACACTCCCCGACGACGGCCCGTGCGTCCCCGACTCGCTCCGCTGCAACGGGAACAGTGCCCAGAAGTGCAACGCGGAAGGCACGCGCTGGGAGACCACCGAGGTCTGCGCGACGTTCTGCCAGGACGGGCTGTGCGCGCTCGACGGTCTCGATGTCGCGAGCGACATGGAGCTCGACGGAGCGATCCTGGTCGCCGGCGCGGTCACCGTTCGCTCGGGCGCGACGCTCAGCTCGCCGACCGGCAACCTCACGATCACCGCGGACTCGATCACCGTCGAGAGCGGTGGCTCGATCTCCGTTGCAGCGACGGGGTTGAGCCCCGACGGCCAGGGCAACGACGCGTTTTCGTTCTCGGCCCAACCCGGTGGCGGCGGCTATGGGAGCCTGCGGATCTGGGGCTCGGACACCGACTCCGATGTTCAGCCGGGGAGCCCCGGTGGCAAGCAGTTCCAGAGCGACAGCCCGGCCCTCGGTGGCGGCGTCGTGCGCTTGCTTGCCAAGTCGACGATCGTGATCGCCGGTCAGATCACGGCCAACGGTACCAACGGCGGGACGAACACCCAGTGCTTCGTGGGTGGTGGTGGCGCTTCGGGTGGTGGGGTCCTCGTCGCCGGCGACGACGTCACGGTGACCGGATCGATCTCGACCGCCGGCGGACTCGGTGGGCCGTCGCAGTCGGGATGCGGGGTCACCGCGTTCGGCGGTGCAGGCGGCGTTGGTCGCGTCAAGATCCTCTTCGGATCGACGCACGAGGTGACCGGAACCCTCGTCGGCACGCTCACCCAGGGGCTCCTGCCGCCGGTACCACTCAAGTCGATCTCGCATGTCGATCAAAACCGGATCTACAACGACGGGTTCCTCAGCCTCGACGTCAACTGGAACAAGGCGTTCCCGTCGCTCCAGGGCTACTACGTGAGGCTCGACACCTCACCGTCGGGCCCACCCAGCGCGGGGAACGGCATGTTCCTGACCACCGAGCAGGTGTCGTTCCAGTCGAGCGCGGTCAGCGACGGCGATAACTACGTTCACGTCGCGAGCGTCGATGCGCTGTCCGCCATCGGGACCATCGAGACGGTCTTCCACGTCGCGATCAATACGCGTGGACCGTCGCTGTCGTCGTCGAGCCATCCGAGCCCGACCGTGTTCTCGGACAACACCAGCCCGTTCTTCTCGTGGTCGTTCCCGCAGGGCGACATGAACGTGTCGGGTACCCACTACGTGCTCGACAGCTTCGGCGACACGGTTCCGACCGCCGCCGATACCCAGCTGCCGGCCGGCCAGAAGCAGCTGCAGCTGAGCGGCATCGCGGCGGGGGTCCACATGCTCCACGTGGTCTCGATCGACAACGCGGGTCGGTTGACGAAGGCCGCGGGTCACTATCGCATCAACGTCGGAACGGATCCCGGCGTGGGTGCGATCAGCGGACAGGTCGTCGATGCAGCGTCGGTCCCGGTCATCGGCGCAACCGTGACGCTGAATCGCGGACTGATTCCAGGTTCGTCCACCTCCACCGGCGGCATGTACAGCATCACCGGCATCCCTGCGGGGACGTGGGAGCTCACCGTGAAGTTGGGCGCGAGGACCGCCACGAAGTCGATCACGGTCGCGAAGGATGGGACTGCATCCGGTAACGTGACGTTGCCGTAACCGAGGCATCGCGGTCGCTTCGAACAGCGACCCAACGAATCCTAC
>Ga0299915_10000205_pt1 | contig 46359 bp, 43 predicted proteins | sample RVTome_13_FD_200263 | JGI IMG/M metagenome (GOLD analysis project Ga0299915, IMG submission 200263) | Soil microbial communities from uranium-contaminated site in the Upper Colorado River Basin, Wyoming, United States - RVT92D227 (version 2) ...
TTATCGAAGCGCCCCTCTGCTTCGCCTACAGCGATTGGGGCGGTCCCTTGAAGGTCGAATGCTTCCACGAATATACCCTGACAAAAAGCGGGGCCTTCTGTTCCAGCAACGACCGCTTCTTCGACGGCGAGATCGCCGGGCTGATCCTCCTGGAAGGCGAATAGGCCAGGATGCGAGGGACTTGCGCGAAGAGGCATGGCCCTTGGCAAATACTTCCGTAACCGAGGAGACAATGAAGTGAGCGGAATCTCCGAATCATCAAAACGTGACTGGTTGCTGCCCTTGCTATTCGCCTTGATATTCATTGCCGTCTTGGTGCTCACGGTTTATTTCACGGCGTACTATTGCCAAGGCGTGCCGGTCACCGACAAGTCATGGAGAATCATCTTGGAGACCGGAACGGATATGATTATCGAAGCGCCGCTCTGCGTGGTCGAGAGCGATTGGGGCGGTTTCCTGACGGTCGAATGCTTCCACGAATACACCGTGACAGAAGGCGGGGCCTTCTGTTCCCGCGCGCGACCATTCATCAAAGTCGACATCACCGGCCTGATGCTCCTGCAACCGGAATAGGCCGGAATGGCAAGGGACTTGCACGAAGAGGCACAGGCCCTTGCCAAACACTTCCGTTTGCTGTAGGATATGGTCATGCCCTCGATGCAATTCACGCCCGCCTTGCTCGACTTGGTCTTTGCCAAGAACTTAAAACTCGACGTAACCCCCAAATGCGTCACGAGACGTCTGGCCTATGCCGACGACCGGCTCATTATCAGGCCCACGGCGGGCGCTCTCTATGAGGGTACCGTGCGGGGCGACATTGTGGGCGTACAGCGCGGCGGACGGCTGATCTTTGCGCGCCACGATGTCCATGATCGTATCTCGGACGAGGTGCAGACCAGTGTGCGACCCGGCCGGTACGGAAGGACGGTCGGCACGATTACCATCACCAGCATCACGATCGAGCGGCTGTGGTTCATCGTCGGCAAGGGCATAGATGAGTTCCGTGCCGAGGGTTTCACAAGTCCGGAATCCTTCATCAAGGAGTGGAATCGGCTACACAACGATTCGGCGCATTGGTGGGAGCAAAATCCCCTCGTCTACCGCATGGCTTTTACGCCCAGGGAATTCTACAAAGAAATCTACCAACAGGGTAGAACACGGACTGACCGGCCGAGCGTGGCGGCAGGCGTGACGCACAGCAAGAAGCGTCTGTCTGCCCATGCGCATCAATGAACTGACCGAGGGCGGCGCGACGCGCTGTATCGCCCGCTGCAAGGTCTGCCGCAATCCGACTGGGTGCGGCTATCGGTACCCCCGCAAGAGTCCTGATACAGCCTGCCCTCTCTGTGGCTACGAACGGCGCTGCAAGAACGCGGCTGCTGGCGGCTCGACGGTGTGCCGCATGCACGGTTGGGATAAGGCGCGACGCCAGAGCGGCAAGTATGTCATCGCCCGAAAGATGGAACAAGCCTACAACCGGATCATGGAATGGGAGGATATGCTGAGCCTTGCGCAGGAACGGGGCATTGTAGGAGCGCGCATTGACTTCCTGATGCAGGTGCTCGACGGCGTAGACAACATGGCCGCGGTGGGGACGGTCAAGTCGGGGGCCGACATGATCGAGGTCGGCGCGCTGACAGGAGAAATGCGGCAAATTCACCGCGGCCTGCAGCTTGTTCGGGAGGGTCTCGATCCTCTAGCGCGCGAGCAGATGGCCGCGGACGACATGACCCGCCAAATCGAGATCATGCGCCGCCTCACAGAGACAGAAGCGAAGGTCCTAGCGCTAGACGTGCGCATGATACCGGTCGAGCAAGTCTACGAATTCCTGGTCTACGTAGAGAAACTGGTGATCCAGTTCATTCCGAACTCTGAGGACCGATCGAGATTCTATGAACGGATTCGGCGACTACACCCGCAAGGCGGCAAGATCCTTGAGGGAAAGGCGCGAACTCTCCCGGCAGGTCAATCCGGGCATCCTTGATAGCTGGGAGCGCGTCGTCATGTCTCAGGATATGGCCGTTGAGTCAGAACCCGTAGAGGACGGCATGAGTTACGCGCGCCTGTCTTTGCTGGAGTATACGAAGGCGGGATTCCCTGGCTATAAGGCTGATCCGTTTCATGCACACCTGGCCAACGAGATAACCGAATTCGTTCTGCACATGGGGGAGGCGGGACGGCCGACGCGGCTGATGATCTTTGCGCCACCTCAGCACGGAAAATCGGAACTTGTCTCAACCCGGCTGCCCGGCTTCTGGCTGGGTCACCATCCCAACCTGCCCGTGGCCCTGGTGAGCTACGCGGCATCGCTGGCCTACCGGAACTCGCGCCTTGCACGAGACGTTGTGACCAGCCCGCAGTATACCGACATCTTCGGCCCCTTGGGCATCAAGCCCGATCCATCGAACTGGCGTGTGACCGACTGGCACCTTATGGGCCGCAAGGGTTACATCATGGCGGCGGGCGTCGGTGGCCCGATCACCGGCCACGGGTTCGGACTGGGGATCATTGACGACCCTATTGAAAGCTGGGCGCATGCCCAATCCGAGGTCATCCGAGAGTCGACGCACCAATGGTATCTGGGCACCTTCAAGACGCGGCTCTGGGAAGGCGCGGGCGTAATCCTCATGATGACCCGCTGGCACGAAGACGATCTGGCTGGCCGCATCCTGGCCTCTGAGGGCATATGGGAAGAGGGCGGGATGTGGAAGGTGCTCCGCTATGCAGCCATGTCTGAGGGCGAGGACATTGACGTTCTCAAGCGGCCGAAAGACGACGCTCTGGCACCGTCGCGCTTCTCGAAGGAATATCTCATCAAGCTCCGGGAAGAACTGGGCGAGTATGTCTGGGCCGCCGAGTACCAGCAAAGACCGACGCGGCCGCAAGGCGCTTTCTTCCGGGTGGGCATGATCCAAATCGTTACGTCCGTGCCCTCGGAGGTTGCGGAGATCAAGCTGCCGGAGCCGCAAGACCCCGAGCGGACAGCCGGTATAGAAGCCGACCCGGAGATCGTGGCCGTCCACAAGGGTACCCGCTATTGGGATCTGGCCGCCTCGGAGAAGAAGACCGGCAAGGGCGATCCGGACTTCACGTCAGGCACATTGCTGTCTGTGTTCGGCGGCAAGGTGTATGTGCTCGACCAGGTCACCGAACGACTTGGCCCAGAACAAGTCCAGGATCTCATCAAGCAGACGGCCGCGCTGGACGGTAGGCATATCCGCCTGCGCATGAGCCAGGACCCCGGACAGGCGGGCAAGGCGCAGATCGCCGACTACATCCGGCGGCTGATGGGCTACGACGTCGAGGGCGTCTCCGAGTCCGGCGACAAGCAGGTCAGGGCGACCCCACTGGCGGCCCAAGCCAATGCCGGGAATATGATGCTTCTCAAGGCAAAGTGGAATCGGAAGTTTCTGGAACGGCTGGCTGGTTTCCCCCATGCGGCCCATGACGACGAGGTCGATTCGGCTTCCGGGGCGTTTAACGATCAGGTTGGCGGCGAGAAGTATTTCCGCCGCCGGAAATACAAGGTGGTCTAAAGTGGTGCAAATGTCCTTTATTCGGGAGGGTTTCGGGCCTAGACTTGGGATAGGCTCCACCAAGGGGCAGGCGTTGCCGTGCCGCCCGGTGGCGCTCATGCGCCGTCTTTGCCCGCTGCGTCCAAACGAGTGGAGGTCTGCCTGTGGCCAAGAAACAGCCGAGTAAGAATCAGCCCGCCCCGTATCCGACCGGTCAACGGGCCGTGCAGGTTGCGCCCTATCTGAATCGCTGGGTGCCCTATTGGGGACATCCTGGCTGGCTGATGGGGGACCGCTGGCGAGCCCTCGTGCGAAATCAGGGCGTGGCCCTGGTGTGCCGCGAGACCCTAATCATGAACGTCCTAAGCATGGATTGGGATATCACCGCCGCCGACCCGGACAACGCGGACAAACCAGAAGTGAAGGCCGAGATCACGTACTACAAGAACCTCTTCAAGCAATTGGAGGGTGATTTCGATACCTACACCGAACTTATGTTGCAGGATGCCCTGGATCTTCCCTTCGGCGCGGCTTGTGAGGTAGGACGTGAGGATGACGCCCCGGATGGACGCGTGCTGTGGGCCGAGCACATCGACGGCGCAACCCTCCTGCCTACCAATGATCCGGAATATCCCGTCAAGCAGACCGTCAAAGACGTGCCTGGACGGATTGTCACGTTCCCGGCGCACGCCATCGAGCGCATCTATATGACGCCGAGGCCCGAGATCCTGCGGAAGGGTTGGGGCATGGCTCCCCCCGAGAAGGTCTACCTGGCCATGGAGATGCTCTTCCGCGGCGACAAGTATTATGCGAACCTTCTTCTTGACACACCCGAGGCGGGCATCCTGGATCTCATGGACTTTTCCGAGGAGGATGTCGACGAGTGGCGTGAGGGTCTGAAGACCACCTTCCAAGGCATCGACGGATTCAAGGTGCCCATCCTCTATGCACACGAGCAGCCAGCGCAATGGATTCCCTTTAATCGGCCTCCGATTGATATGCTGTACGACAAGGTCACATACAAATACGCCCAGATCGTAGCCGCCGCCTATGGCTTGCGCCTTTCCGATATCGGCATGAGCGAACTGGGCGGCGAGAAGACGCTGGCCGGTGTCATCCGGGGAGAACGCCAGACGCGGCGCTCGGGCTTTGCGTGGGCGCGCACAAAGCTGGAGAACCACTACAATCGCCTGCTTCCCAAGGAACCCTACGAATTGCAGTTTGTTTGGATCGACGACAACGATGAGGCGCTCCAGGCAAAGGGCCGTGCTCTCGTCTCTGTCGGCCAGGGCATCACGCAACTCGTTACGGCGACGCTCATCACCCGCGATGAGGCCCGGATGGAACTGAAGGCCTACGGTTTATTCAAGACAGATTTGCCCGACAAAGCACCGACCCCCGAGAATCCGGCGCAGCCCTTCCCGTTCTCTTTCCGCAAGCCGGGCGAGGACAAGGGCGGCCAAGAAAAGGTTCCCCCAAGTGAGGGAGGCCGAGGCGAAGAAACTTTGAGTACGCGTGCGGCCCCGCCTTTTGCTGGCAGGGCGACCGAAGACGAACTGCGCGAACGCCTGCGCGAGCTTGTCGAGCCCGGACTGGCGCTGATCGCGGAACGTTGCGACAAGACCAGGATGCGCAGGCTCATCAAGGCTACCGTGCGCGCTATGCTGCCGCAGGTCAAGCGGACCTTCGATGTCCTGAGCGATGACCAGATCGACCTCGCCTGGTTGCCCGAGATGGACTTGCTGGAATTCGGCTTCCCAAGCGAAATGGATTCGGCCGTGGTGCGTCAGGAGTCGGATGAGATACGGGAGGTTCTCGAAAGCCACCTGGAAGACGATCCCTGGTGGAAGGTGATGTCCGAAATCGAAAAAGCCCGAACGCTGCGCGTGTTCATCGAGGCCTACGAGGTAGGTCTGGCGGATACGGCCCTGGAGATCGTGCGCACTCTCTATGAGGAGGGTCTGCTCGCCACGCCGAATCTGATGGGCCTCGACTTCAAGTTGGTGAACAAGCGGACCATGAAGGAGATCGAGGCTCTGACCGCCGATATGGTCACGCATGTCGACACGGGAACCAAGTTCTTCATCAAGCGGATCGTGTCGGCCGGGGTGCGCCGGGGTCTGTCGTCCCCGAAGATCGCGACAGCCATACGCGAAGGCGCAGCCGCCGAGGCCATCTTGGGCGACGACGAGTTCCTGGCCAACGCCGAGAGGATCATCAGGGATGGCCTGATCGAAATGAGCAAGGCCCGCGCGAACTCGATTGTCAATACTGAAATCAACCGGGCCGAGAGCGCCGGGCGACTCAAGCAGATCGCGGAATCTGGGTTGGAAACGAAAGGCTGGGTCCATCGGGGAGCGCGCGGCGTCACGGAAGCTGGTAACGTCCACCCTTGCCCGGTCTGCGCCGGGAACGAGGCGCTGGGGTTTGTCCCGCTCAACCATGTTTATCGCACCGTATTTGGCGACAAGCTCGGCGAAGGTGGATCGCTCACGCCGCCGGGACATCCGAACGTATGCCACTGTGGCATCGCGATGGACGAGAAGGAAATCCTTGACAAGCTGGGCTCCGGGGAATACAAACCCTGGATCGGAAAATGAGAGCCGCGCAAGCGGAGGATCACGTGGAAACAAAGGTTCGTCGAGTAGGTCAACGGAAAGGCGATGCAACGGCCAGCGCGAGTAAGCCGGAAAGCGCCATGCAGGCGGCTGAGATTTCGCCGACTCCTCTCGGCCTAGCGATCAAGCATATCGTCCGCACCCTGAGCCCACTGGCGGGTGTCGACGACAATGCCTGGTCAGGCGAGAGGGCGAATCGGGAGATCGGCCAATGGTTGGAGATGGGCTATGATCTGAAGCTGGTCCGTTCTCTCGGCATTGGTCCCGATGGCGTTCACGTTCTTTGGGTCCTTTGTAAGCGGGCCGAAGGGACGAAAGGGCCGTCGGAGGTCATGCACATCACACGGCGCATGACCGGCATGGGCTCACCCGGAACCGTAACTGGCTTCCAGGCAGACGCCCTGCTTGCCGGATTCGTCGCAGAAGGATGGGAAGTCTCGTTCATTGAGACCCTCGGCCTGGACCCCACTGGCGGGGTAGCAATGTTCTGGCTTCTCACCCGATGAGATGGATCGCCGCGGCGATGATCGGTCGGCTGTTGGTCTGGACTCTCCAGACCAGCGGCCCGACCCGAAGGATATGGAAACTCTCGCCCTTTCTTGAAGAATTGGGCGCTTGCGACTTTTGTGTAGGCTTCTGGGTATACAGTCTGATGGCCTGGCTTTTCGCCGTCAATATCTTGGAGCCGATCCAGATCCCTGTCCTGTCTGAGTGCGTGACGGGGCTGGCCATATCCTTCGTGTCACACCTGGCCTCGATTGGCTGGAGGACAAGGTGGGGATACGAGCATCTGGAGTAAGACATGCTGCGTTTCCTGCCGTCATGGACCCGGCGATCAAGCGATCTCTACATCGGCATTCCCCTCGCCGATAACGAGGATCTCGTCCGGCTGCAACGGGCGCTCAAGGGCCTTGGCGTCAAGGCCGAGTATCTTGAGCCGTCACGACTGCACGTGACCCTGCTCTATGTTGACGGCGGGGACCTCCAGAAGTTAAACCTCGGGACCTTGGGTTGGCCTATAGCCTTCGGGATGGAAGGTGCGAGGATCGGCACCTTCGACAGCGAAAGCAAGCCGCTGGTTTTGTTTCTGGATTGGAGTCCGGCGCTTATCCGGCTTCAGGCCGAACTGTACGATCGGGCCGTCGCCGCGGGAATGAAGCCCAGCCCCTACAGCGCACCGCGGCTCTTTAACCCGCATGTTTCGCTCGCCTACAATGTCGAAGAGATGCCCGTCGAGCTTCCGGGGATTTGGCCCATCCGGCTGCATGCGTCGGGCATCAATGTCACAACCGGCGACTTCGCCGTCGTATCTTCGACGGCGTTCCCTACCTATCTGCCCGATGAGCCGTTTGTCGAGAGGGCCGATATGGCACAGGGGCCGACCGCAATGCCACGCCCCGCGACCCCGAATGGCTTTGAGACCATCACGCTGCACCTGGTGGACAATTCGGAGGTCGAGGTCGCGGCAACGAGTTCTGACACGCTGCTCATGCGATTGGCCGAGGATGTCGTCGGCCCCAGTTGGTGGACCGCCGACCTTGGCGGCCTGGAGCGCCGCGCGACCGACTGGCGCACCCGAAGCGCCCCTAGCTTTGTCGTTCCCATGGACGAAGAGACGATGGCCGCGGCCGGTATCAGCCTGCCCGAGGGATCGGCCCGTGTCATGGCGGCCATGCTCACCAGGCCGCAAGCCGACAAACTGGTACGGTACTGGGCGAAGGCCGAGCGCAGCCAGATCACGTGGCTGGCGGACCGAACGGGCCAACCAAGGAGCTACGATGCCTTGCAGCGCCTGTACATTGTCGAGCCCATCGAGGAAGAGACGCCCCTTGAGCTAAGTCTGCGCGTGCGCGAGAACGCCCGCGACCTGGCCTGGAAGGACGCTGAGAAGATCGGCCCTCTCCAGATTGGCCCCGAGGCGTTTGCGGAGCTTCCCTGGATCAGATACGAGACCGAGGTTGCCCTGGCCATCCAGCGGATGCCCCCGGACAAAGCGCTGGCGGTCGAGGCCGCCCTGAGCGCCATCCAGGGCGAGCGCAGGGCCGTCTGGCGCTTCCTGGCGCGCAAAGGCATATCCGAGGCCGTTACCAGCCCAGAAATGGCTGAACGACTGGGTTATTTCGACGCTGCCGCCGAGAAATGGCGTACCTTGCCGGAGAGCCTATGGCATCTGACTGCTGCCTATCCGTCATTCGTCAGAAAGGGTCTGACAAGCCGGTTCGAGGCCGGACGGCCGTTGGGAGCGCCGGGCGAACCCATGGCCGTGACCTTCAAGGATCACGAATCCAGTGCCATGGCGCTGGATGGCATCCTGCACGAGGCCCGCCTTGTAGCATCGGGCAAGATCACAGCGGATACTCTTCTGACGAAGGCTGCCAACGGTGACGGATCAGACGCGCCCTACCTTCTGGAGATCCTGAAAGCGCAGAACGGCTACGACGCCTACCAGGCGGCGAAGAACTGGGAAGCCGGAGCGCCGATGCCGCCCGAGTTACGAGAGACCAACTGGTACAAGAATCGTTTCAGCGACAGTCCGGCCGTTTATCCCTCGGAAGACCCGGCGATCAAGCGGATCGACAACACCTGGACGATGTACACCAGCGCGTTCTTGAAAGGGCGCGTCCAGGTCAACCTCAATGGCCTCAACCGTGAGGCGGTGGCCAACACGAGCCGCAGCGACTTTGCCATTCTGCGCCTCGAACGGCGGCCCGGACGCATGGGGATCATGGGATCGGACGGGGCATGGCAGGCGTATGGATCGGACCTGTTCGACGTCAAGCTGGTTTACCCGGAGATCACGCCGGATGCCGAAGCGGCCATGATGAAACGCGCCGACGTCGAGCCAGCCATTGACATTGGCGCTGGCCTGAGCGTCTCGAAGGCATGGCTTAAACCCGAACGCGAGGCGATCCCCGTCACGCGCAGTGAGTTTTCCGCCATCTTGCGGGGCGAACCTGTATTGGTCGGGACACTACGACGTGTCGTGAGGCTGGCCGACGGCCCTTTCGTGATCCGCCACGGCAAGCATATTCAGCAAGAGGGTCGTCCCGGCGAGGCTGGAGGTAGTCAGCCGGGGTACCGCCACGAGGGGCAGATCGACAAACTTGGCGCGAAGATCAGTGCCGGGGCCATCGCCGCTATCAAACTGCCTGATACCGGTCCTGCCAGTTTCCAGGAGGCGCTCGGGCAAGGTCTTGCGCGTGCCAAGGTGAAGTGGGATGCAATGCGGGGGCTACCCGAAGGCGCGCGCAAGAGGCCGGGCGAGAAGGATTTGCAGTACGCCATCGACTTCCTCTTGGACGAGGACTTGGGCATCTTCGAGGATATTGTAGCGGCGTGCGAGGGAAACGTGATTTTCGAGCCTTTCGGCAAAGCCGAACAGGATCTGTATAAGGTCTGGACGCGCTATAACTTCCTTGAACGCTACCTGCAGAAAAACAACATCAGCCCTGACGCGGAAACGGCCAAACTACTAGAGACATGGAAAGCCTTTGCCGACCAGTACAATCCCAGCATCCGCGATCCTTTGACCGAAGAAGGACAGAAAGGGGCTGTTGTAGATTGGACGGAGGAGAAGGAGGAGATGGCACGAGAGTACCTTGAGCCACTCCGGGGTGATCCCCTCGCCTATACCACGGCGGGGTCTCTGATGATGCATGGCAGGCTCGACCGCTTGCATGATCGCGTGTCCTTCGCGATGAACCGTGTGTCGGAACCCATCAATGAAGGCGCTCTCTCGCCGGAGGCGGCGAAGTCATTGCTCAATACCTGGTCGCAAAGGTCGATGCAGGAGGGCACGCCGGAATACGCCGCCGCCAGGGAACATGGCGAGACCGACGAGGATGTGCGCTGGGAACTCCAGAATGAGATATGGCAGTCTGCCTTGGCCAATCCACAATGGATTCCGCCTGACATGGGCAAGGGTGAGTTTGGGCGTCTGGTCCAGGGCATTAATGACGACTGGCGCAATACTGGCGAGAGCGTCGGAAGCGTGCTATTGTCCGAGGTCGTCGCCGACAAGTTTGGCGGCAATCCAATGCCGCGGCAACGCGCGACCGACAGCCATATCAAGGGGGACGATCCTGGCGACATCCTGGACAACGACAAAAACACCGCCATGACCGGACGCATGGTCGACAGGTGGTATGCCGATACCCAGAGGATCATGGAAGAGGCGGGCTACGGCCCGAATGACACCGTCCTGCTTTATCGCGGCATGAGCGACCTTCGCGGTTCGTGGAATCCCGAGGCGCGCGCAGGCATAGCCAAGGTCCAGATGTACAGCGTTTCGTCATGGTCCTCCGACCCCGCCATTGCTACCCGTTTCGCAGAAGGAACTACAACCACCGTCGCCGTTGTCGCAGCGCATGTACCGGTACGTGACATCCTGGCGAACTGGAGGACCGGTCCGCCATGCCGTAATGAGGCCGAATACATTGTCATAGGCCGAAGTCCGACTGACGCGATGGTGGTCAGTAGAGCGAAAACCGGAGACCGGCTGCCGAAGACGGCGGGCGACGTGGAGGCGGAGGTGCTTGCCAGTTCCTGGCACAAGGAATACATCACAAAGGCCGAGGCTGACGATGTCCTTGTCCTGCCGATCGACCGTCTAGAATTCGGTTGGCTCAGACGGTTGGCCGAGCGGTTCGGTCTGACGGCCGACGAACTGGACGGCATCGAGATGCCCGAGGAAGGGCAGCCGGTGCAGACGAAGCCGAAGGCAGAGGGCAAGCCCAAGGAAGAGGGCAAGCCGAAGGTAGAGGCCCGCGCGTTCCCGCCGAAGAAGACCAAGACTCAACCCAAGGAAGGCAAGGCGGAGAAAGTGCAAGCGAAGGGCAAACCCTCGACGAGTGAGCGCGAAACGAAACTTGAGGCCTGGTACGCGGCGCTTGAAGCGTTGAGGCATATCACAACCGGCCCCGTCCAGCGTCCCTACGCGCACTCCGTCGTCGAGCGTGTCAGTCGCCCGCGCAGGCGCTACAAGGGCGCGCCCATCCTGGAGCCGGAAGAGGAGGCGAAGGACGGTTCGGGCAAAGACCCCTGGTATCAGGCGTATGGCGGTGAGGTCTTTACAGACGACATCCGCAAGGTCTTTGCCGATATCGACTGGAACCATTGCCGGGCTGTGGCCGAGTACATCTACCGGCGCGTCGTCGAAAGCCGGAAGCCGAAGGAAAAACCGGACGGGATCGAGATTGAAGGTCTGGCCCTGGGCAAGGATACATTCATGGTCGGCCTGGCGCTATTGTCGAAGGGCACCGCGCCGCTTTCTCTTCAGGACATGGGCGCATTCATCAAGGTTGAGGCGGCTTGCGTCAGCGCCAAGGGCGACGCCGAAGAACTTCTCTTCCGCATCGTTCAGCAAGCCGCCAGGGAGAAGGCCGGGTTGTGCGTCCCTGTGACGGACGCCACGGAAAACTACTATGCCGCGCTGGGCATGACGATCATTGAGGATCAGCGGCGCTATGCCTTCTGGGCACCGGAGGAAGTCAAGCAGATGGCGGCGCAGGTCGAGGGCCGCGATGTGAGCGTCAGTCTGAGCCGTCCCTTGTTTCTCTATGCGTTCGAGGGCGCATACGCCGAGACCTTCCCAGAGAAACCGACCGATGACCGTCCACCGCCGGTTTCCTACGACGCCATCCCGTGGGACCAGCGTTACCGCTGGGAGGACTTCAATTTCAAGGCATGGTCGACGGGCGAGGTCTGGGCTACAGAACAGCTTTCCGAGATGGCAATGGGCGTAGAAGAGCAGCCTCTTGAGGGTGAAGAGGCGGGGACAATCAATCCTGAGGCTATCGCCTACGACGCGCAGCGGCTGTATGACGGATGGATGAACGGGCCGAAGGACCCGGCGGCCATTGCCCTCTCGGAGGTCGTGGCCGAGACGTTCGGAGGCGTGGCCATCCCGCGGACGCTGGCGGCAGGATCGGTCGAGCAATGGGCATCCGAGTTTGGCTTCGAGGGCGTGATGGGCGCGTCGACTGAAGCGGCCTGGTCGGGTATGAGGCCGGAGGATCAGCAAGCCTACCTCGGCGATTTTGCCATGTACGCCCGGCAGATGAGACCCGAAGACCTGGTCCTGTCTCTGGAGGATGCGGCCAACGCCATCTATACCGAGACGCAAAGTCGGTTGGTCAAGGCGGGTTTCAAGGGCGGGGACACGGTGCGCCTCTACCGCGGAGTGCGCCGGACGCCGGACCAGATCGTGCCGGGCCACGATGGCGGGTGGGCGAGCCTGTCCATGTGGTCCATCAGCCCCTGGACTTTCTCGCGTTCCCTGGCGGCCAACTACGCCACTGGCGCAGGCGCGGGAACGCTGGTGACAGCCGATGTGCCGATTGAGCAGGTCTTCTGCATGTGGCAGACCGGACCGTCCAGTCATGCCGCCATGGAATACCTGGTGCTGGGCTTTGGCGGCCTGGACGCATATCTCACGCGGATCGAGAAGGGCTATACTCTGGCCGAGATCGAGAAAGTAGAACTCAAGGTGGCCGCCGTGGAAACTCCGAAAGAAGAAACGGAGATAGTAGCGAAGGCCGTCCCGCAGGAATCGCCCAAGAAACCGGCCGAGCCCGAAATCGCCCCGGAACAGAGGGGCACGAACGGATGGAGAGATTGGATGTCCTCAAATGAGTTCACGCGTCTGTTCGGACGCCTGGTGGAGGCTTTGGAGCGCATCAGGTTCCCCGCGCCGGTCGTTAATGTCAAACTACCGGAGCAGGCAGCGCCAACGATCCATATACAACTGCCTGAGCAAGCACCTCCCACCGTCAACGTGGCTGTGCCGGAGACAAACGTGACGGTGCAAGGAGCGCCCATAGTCATGCCTCCGGCGCAGGTCACCGTGAACGTTCCCCCGTTCCCGAGGCGCATGGTAGAACGCCAGGTCGTTACCCGAAGTGCAGACAAGAGGATCACTGAAATCACTGGCGAGCGCGAATACTTAGACGGCGAGGAGGAGAACGGAAGATAGGTCGCATTTCTTCGGCTATAATGAGATGGTACATTTGTCCTTTTGCCAACATCCCGGTCGCCGTATAATGAAAGGACGAAAAGAGTCAGACGGCGGCATTCTAACGACTACCGCCCATCGCTGGGCAGGAGAGTGAGAAATGACGATTACCACGGATTTTGAAATTCAAAGCGATAAAGACATCCGCTACGTGGGCGCGACTCATGGAGCATCGGGTGCTGGATACTACACCGTGCTGGCTTTCCATGAATGGTTACGCGACTTGGCTGACGATGCCCAGGCGGCCGCCGACTACATGGACATCACCAAGCCAACGCCGTCCGACAAGTCATACGAGACCATCATCACCCTGATTAATGGATTCAACATTGACCAGGGTGCTTCTGAGCATCTCTACCAGGGGTCCATCATCCAAGATGGGGGAGACCAAATCTGGGATGGGATTCAGGTTATTGCAAACGAGGGCTGTGATGTCCAGATTGTTCAGGACGGGGCCATCGTCACCAATGACTTCTGGAACACTGTTCCTGACGGCGAGTCCGAGAAGGGTCTGAACCGCGATGTGGCCAATGGCATCGCCTGTCGCTTCATGCTCGAAGTGAGGACGGGCGGAGTCGACATTGATGGTCGGCGTCTCATCTGTCAAACCCGCGTGTGGGGTTATACCTACTCAGAGTTCAAGGTCAATGGTACGGGTCGTGGTATTAACGTTGTGCCCCTAACCTATGTCGAAGACCTGAACAATGACGAGGACGTGGGCACCGTTGGTACTTGGACTGAGATTGCGCTGGCCAACTCGGGGTACACGCCCTTAGATGTAGACAACGACATGACTGATGAGTATTACTACTGTGAGTGGAACCGGGCCAGCTACACCATCAACGAGTTCTATCAGCGGATGAAGTGGCTGACTCGGCAGGGATCGGCTTCAACAGTCTTTGGTCTCAATGGCGAACTGCTTCGCGGCATCACCCACGAAATCGCCATTGACAACATCTCGGCTACGGATTGGGATGAGGACTACGAGGAAGTCACCTGGTCGGGCGGAGTGGGTCAGCTTTTGGCTATCAACGACCCGGATACTCCGACTGCGATGTGGATTCAGTTGCTATCTGGCGTGGCCCCAACAAATGGCCAGACTATTACGGGTACCACCTCCACGGCCACCGCGGAGGTAAATGTTACCGTCACCGAGCGAGCCCTTTCCTTTCCCTTCTGCGGGATTTCCACGGGCAATTCGCTTATCGGCGCATACGGCTTCTGTCTTGAGGTGTTGGACCTTGCTACTACTGACAAGATGATGGCTCTTGACGCATTGTCTTATCAGTCCCCGAACTATGTGGTCTTCACCTTGGGCAACCTTACGGTCTCTGACTATGCCCTTGTTGGGCCACGTGGCTACCGCTTCAACTACAATAATGAGGGTGGGACGCCTCCATTCCAGGTTGGCGAGACGCTGACCTTCACCTCCCCGGCCGGGACCGCGAAGTTAGCGGACCTTCTGGACCTGGGTGATTATGGGGTCATGTACATTGGACCCATCCTCACGGGAGCTGTGCCGGTAGACAACTCTACTATTACGGGCGGAACCTCCAATGCGACGGCAGATGTGGATGGAGCGGTCGCCAACGAGGTGAACCTGCGTCAGTTGACCCTGAACGGGGCACTCACCGGAGGTGCGGTTATTAGCGTCGTGGTGGCGGAGGACATCCCAACCGATACCCCGACCACTGGCACTATTCGTATCAAACGCGTGTCTGGGAAGTACACGCGTCATCCGTACTCGGCCCGGAACCTCGGCACCAAGACCTTTACTATCACCGAGCACGACTTCTCCGGCGACAATGCTGCAAATGGTGCCCAAGTGTTCATCAGCTACATCGACACGGTGCCCGCCGACGACGACGAGGAGTTCACGTCCATCTACTCTGCGGCCCGTGAGCTTTTTATTCGGGTCAGAAACGGTGGCGGAACACCAATCAAGACTTTCGAGACCACGGGTACTCTCGGGTCTGCCGGTGGTTCGGCAACGGCAGTTAGAACGTCTGACGCTTAGGAGATTGGCCGATGACGGCCCCGGCTTATACTACGGATCTGCAAGAGTGGATAATAGACTCTGATACTGCCGCATGGGGCGAACTCACTGGTATGCTGGCCGGTGGTGCGCCCGATGAGGAAGATACCGAGAGCGCAATACAGGGAACGAACTCTTGCTCCCAGGCGACGAACACCACCAGCCTATTCTCTATGTGCAGAATCCTGGCCACTCCCAAGACTCTCAACTCGGGCAATGTGTTTTTGGTGTGGCACGGCCACGGTGTTGCGACCGCCTTGCTGTCTTATGCCAGCGGCGGTCTGAGGCTGTTTGTCGCCAACTCACTCGACAACTGGAAGGGATGGGCAGTAGGCGGGAATGATGTTGCCCCGTTTCCGTATTCCAAGTGGCTGAACACTCCCCTCGATCCTACCGTCGCGTATGAGTACTCGAATGGAACCCCGCCATCCACCTTGACCCTCTACGGTGTAGGTAGTGGCGGACAACTAAGCCTTGCCGTTGCTAAAGGTCAGCCCCATATCGTAGACATGATTCGGTATGGCCGGGCAGAGGCGCGGATGGCTTACGGCGAAGCGGCTAACTATGCTACCTTTGCTGGCTTTGCTGGCACCAACGATACTTCCACCAACAGATGGGGCCTGATCCAGGCGACGACTGGCGGTTATCTCTGGAAGGGGTTGATGGTTCTCGGGTACGTCAATGCCGTGGACTTCCGGGATTCTAACGTAACCGTCTTCATCCAGGACTGCCGGAAAGTCTACGCTGGATTCAACAAGATCGAGGTGAGACAGGCTGGGTCACGGGTGGACTGGACCAACGTCACCATTATCAATACCAGTCCGTCCACTAATCTTTCGCCGGGGGCCTTCGAGATGATAGACGCAGCCGATGTCAACATTGACGGTTGCTCCTTTGTTGACATGGGGACCTTCCTGTTCCTATCCAGCGCATCCATTCTGAACAGCAACTTTGTGCGATGCGGTCAGATTACAGTTCCGGGCTGTTTCCTGACCAACAGCAAGATGCTTACCCCTACGGTAGCCGCAGATGCCTCGGCTCTTGTTTGGGATGCAAACGTAGACTTGGATGGCAAAATTGATGGTATGACGTTCTCAAAGGGCACCAATGCCCATCATGCCATCCGACTTGGAGTCTCGGCCCCCAACGCTCTTACCATCCGCGGTGTGAGTTTTTCTGGCTTCAACTCCTCGAATGGCGAGAACGATTCGGTTCTTCACTTGGCCGACCAGGGTTCAAATAAGACTTGGACCATCGGCTGTGTGGGATGTTCAGGCACGGTTACCTACAAGAAGGACCGCGCTGGTGATACGGTGAACATTACGCAGGGCGTGGCATTGACGGTCCACTGCCAGAACTCCGAGACCGGGGCGTCAATCGTAGGTGCACGAGTATTAGTCGTGGCGGCTTCGGGCGGGCCATATCCCTACCAGGAGAGTATCGGCCTTACTAGGTCCGGCTCTGTTGTCACGGTCGCCCACACGGGTCACGGCATGACAGATAACGACTGGGTGGTGATCGAGGGGGCTAACGAGGGAGACTACAACGGGGTTTGGCAGATCACGTATATTGGTGTTAACAGTTACTCTTTCAGCATCGGCACGAAGACGCCGGACAGCCCAGCCACGGGTTCTCCAACCTCCACCTTTGCTCCTATTCAGGGGGTGACCAACGAGAGCGGGAACATCTCAGACACTAGGACATACACCGACGACCAGCCATTCACTGGGCGCGCCCGCAAGGCGAGTGGATTGCCCTACTACAAGAGTGCTCCTCTGAGCGGCACTATAGATAGCGAGACCGGCGCATCCGTGACCGTACAGATGATTGAGGAGTGGTAATCATGACCATCTCGATCAACTGGCCAACTAGGGTTATCACAATCCCGCAGGACTTCCTGACGCCGTTAGGTGGGTCAAACTACGAGTTGGATATCAATGCCTTTCGGTTGGCGCTGAAGGAACTAGAAGACGACGCCGATGGTATGGGTTTCCCTGACACGCACCGGCACAATACTGCCGTCGTTCTGTCCGGAGTTACCTATGCGAGGACCTTCGAGATCATCAACGGATACACGGTCACCTTTGAGAATGGGAACTACTCCGTTCGTTGCATCGGGGCAAATCACAACATCGCGGATGTCAAGAACATGAATTCGGTTTCGCTGATTATCGGCAACTCCGCGGGATTAATCAGCGTGGCTGGTGCAGGAACTACCGCCGAGGAAATCTGGGATTATGAAAGCAGGGCGCTTACGGACAAGGAGGCATTCGGCCTCGCGCCGTCTTACGATCCAGCAAAGACCGCGGCACAGGCGGGGGATGTCGACTTCCTCCAGGCCCTACTGAACAATCGGCAGGAGATCCAAAATATCGGCGGCACATGGTACCTAGTGACGTATGATGATAACGACGAAACCATTCTGGTAAAAAGTCCGCTCCTGGATCATGAGGGGAATCCACTTCAGCCGGTGGCGGGCATTCCCTCGCGGCGCGGTCGAGGTGTCTAAATGTTGACGCGAGGCTATGGGACTGGTCTCATTGTCAGCCATGGCCTCGGAGGAGGAATAAGTCTGGCCGTTCCTGCGACTTTCCCGGTAACGGGGGCGCGGGGCAGGATGATCCGTTCGGTCGAGGGGCAGTGGTTCGAGGCAATGGACGAGGACGACGAAGAGGTCCTGATATGTATAATCTGATGTCTTGGACGTTGGTTGAGATCCAGGAGGATCTAAAGAATGCCTGACGATCTCGCGATCATCGGCAAATTGAGGCGGATTGTCCTCCGCGGCGGCGAGGGATCGGGCCACTATGGCCACAAGGGACGGCCGGGCGAGGTCGGAGGCTCACAAGCTTCGCCCACTGGACCGCGCGAGGATCTTCCGAAGGGTCCGAGGCCACTTGCGGCCATGCGAGATACGATGCGCGCCCAGATGAAGCCAGCCACAGAGATCGGTCCTGGCTGCAAGATGCTGCTCGATCCGGCACGGACGGGCGGAGTGACCCTGCCGAGGCTCGCGGCAGACATGCGGCGATGGGCCAATGACTTTGGCCGCAGGACCGGCATCGCGCCCACCCACCTCGCGATCACGAATGACCCCGTGGCTTACAGATTCATGATGGTCGGCGATGAGACCTTGATGGAGGTAGAACATAGTTACGAACACGATCCTGCCGGAGCCGTGGCAGCGCTCGCGCAAAGCATGGAACGTGCCGCTGGATCATACGCACCCGATTCGCGACTTCTCTTCTTTCGGACCGACCTGCCCAATTATGACGAGGAGTTTGTCTTCTACCACGAGGTCGGTCATTGGGCCACGATGACGAATAGTACAACCTGGCCCGAGGTTGTGCCCAGCGCCACGTGGCTCGTGGCAAATCGCCAGGACCCGGACAGGGCGGACACCCCCGACTGGCTCAGGCAGGAATACGCGGCGGATCTCATGGCCTGGCAGGCCAAGGGCACGCTGGAGGGAACGGAGCCGCGTGACGGTGCTTCCTGGAGACCAGATGGTCACGACAGACAGGAATGCCAGAAACTCCTGGATCGCGCCAGGAGAGAATCGGCTCCGGTGGTTCGGTCTCTCTTTGACGAGGAGATGATCTTTGTCATTCTCCCGAACGGATGCGGTGTCCAGGTCGGCGAAGAGGAACTGCCGACCATCCCGGTAGATGCCGTCATTGACCCGGTCTGGCTCTGGGCCAGAGGCCAGGCTCAGATTGAGGGCGTAACGCTGATTGCCATCGACAGCATTGCGCCGGATTGGGGTACAGCCGCCAAGCATATGACGGGCATCCTGCCCGTGGAGCCAGCCGATGGAATCCTGGCGCTGCCCGAGACAATGGGAGCCGGACCGGCGACCGAACCCCTGGTGATGCCCAAGGCGCAGCCATTGCCGGAGGTGGGCGCATGAGTGATATTGTGATCGACCGGCACGGGCAACACATCGCCCATAAAGGGCGGCCCGGACAGGCGGGTGGGTCAGAACCCGGCTACTATCATGTCCCAGGGACAATCCCCAGCCGTCTGGATTACTGGACCGGCCCTCTAAGTCTGCCGCTGCCCGCGGATCGCGCCCGCTTTGAGGGTGCCGTCAAGGATGCCCTTCGCGTTTTCCAGCAGGTCATCGGATACGGACCGGAAGTGATGATCGTCATGGATGACGCCGCGCAATGGGGCAAGGGCATCGCCAGAGTCTACGGCGTCGACGAAACGAAAGGCGGCCAGCTTGGCAACTGGACGGCATACAATGCCAATGGCGCTTATGACTCGAAGACGGACACCTTCTTTATGAGGAGCAACCATCGTGCAGACTGGGTCACCAGTCCGGACTTTGCCCAAACCGTATGGCACGAACTCGCCCACTGGGCAACCACCGAGGGCGGTCTAACCGGCCGGTTGAGCAGGATCGTCGGTGGGCCTCTGTTCGATGTACCCGAGTGGTATATCGGGGCCTATCAGCAATCCTTCGGCAAACCTCCGGCAAGCGCATGGCGACTCCACGAGAAAGAATACGCGGCGGATCTCATGGAGGGATATCTGAGTTACGTAACCAAGACAGGGCCGGATCTTGGTTGGCCCGGCTTCCGCCGCTGGAACACACCCTTCACCATGGGTGATGTGAACAATACCCTCAAGATTCTCGATGCCGTCCGTTATTGGGCCGAGTGGGAAGGCGAAAGGAAGGCCAATGCGCCGGAGATCAAGCCATTGACCCGCTCTGAGCCTATCTACCTGGTCGGCGTCCCGGCACTGGGGGAAATCGTCGAGCTTTACGCGCACGAGGTCGAGGAAATGCCGATCTCCTGGACGGTCCTTCTCGGGCCGGAGGCAGAACCGGAAATCATAGGCATGATGCGCCGCGTGGTGACGCGACACGGAAAGCACATCGGCCACGAAGGCCGTCCGGGCGAATCAGGCGGGTCACAGCCAGGATATACACATGAACCGGGAAGTATCCCCTCGGGCGGCAAAGGCGAGACGGCCCCTCCGGCAGGAGGTCTGGCTCCGGCCGAGGTCGCTGTCGGTGCGGCCCTGAGTGACGAGAACATCAAGATCGTAGACGATCCCAATGCCTCCAGTCTTTTGGATCGGCCGGTGCAACGCGTGAGCAACGGCGTCTTTGGGGTAAGCTTCTGCGAGGATCAATGGCTGGCCCTGGCGCAAGATGTGATAGCCAGACAACCGCCGGAAACGCTGGAAGCCATGCGATCGGCAGAGGAGCGTCTGAAGCAAGGAAAGACCACGGCCGAACTTTACAGGGACCCAGCAACGGGCCAATGGAGGGAAGACCGTGCCCGGATGCACGCCGAGATCATCGCCGGACTTCTGGAGGGCGTCCAACCGCAGGATGAACCGGAACTTCTGATTACTGGCGGCTTGCCGGGATCGGGCAAGAGCACCGTGCTCAAAGCCAGAGGTGGTGGAGCGGAGGGTGTTGTCCATGTGGACGCCGACGCGATCCGGGCGATGTTCCCTGAGTACGAGGGATGGAACGCGGGCCTCCTTCAGATTGAAGCCGAGGCCGTTGTCGAGGAGACTGTCCGAAGGGCCGTCGAAGCGCGCTTGCCCATCACATACGACGCCAGCCTCAAGGGTAACTCGGGGCTTGAGATCCTGAGTATGTTTGAGGCTAACGGCTACAAGACGAACGTCGTCTATGTCGACGTGCCGATGGAGATGGCCATGGAGAGGGCCATCGGGCGTTTCGGGAATGGCACCGGTCGCTATGTCAGCCCCTACTATCTGGCGACCCACGATAGCCGCAACGTAGGCAACCTGGAGAAGATCAAGGGGATTGCCGATGGCTGGGAGCATTGGGACAATAGCCAGGCTTTAGGAATGACGCCGACTCTGTTGGCGAAGGGAGCCCGGAGGTAAGGATGGCCAAGCGTATTGCCAGGGTCACATTTGTTGACGACGGGGATGAAAGCACCGATCGGGCTGTCCTGAGCGGTCTGCGGCGGAACGATCCGCGCTATCGTATCTACGAGCGTCTACCCAGGCCGGAGGACGAACCGGCATCAGGGGCATTCATGCGCTCGCGCACACGCGATCAGGAACGCGAGGTTGACGCTGCCCGCTGGCAGATGCGTTTCGACAAGATTGTCAAGCAGATCGACGAAATGCGGCCGTTCCCTGTTGAGCGCCACGGCCAGCACATAGGCCAGGAAGGCACACCCGAAGGCGGCAGCCAGCCCGGCTATACCCATGTGCCCGGCAGTCTCCCTGCACCCGAGGAGGAAGCAGGGGCCGGACCGATCGGCAGGTTGATCGCGGCGGTCAAACGTCCGCAAGTTACCTTTGAGGAAGAGCCGGACACAGCGACGTGGGATGACGCCGCGGCGGCCTTCGGGGGAGCCGATGACGATGCCGCCACAACCATCTTCGAGCGCATGGCAAGAGACATCGGAAACGTCAGGGGCGGTGGGGGCGCAGGCGCGAGAGATGACGCCGAATCGGAATTCGAGAGACTTATTGATGAACACCTCGAATACATGGAGAACCGTGTGGTGGAAGAAAGCACCGCGGCGGCCGAGGAAGACCTGGCGCGAATCAATGAAATGGTCGAGAAGTTCAATCGTAATGCTGGCGGATGGGATGGCCTGCGGGAGAAACTGGACATCCCGCCGCAGGCATTCATTCACATGGATAGCGAGGAAATTGCCGCGAGGGTGGTGGACAAGATGGCACGGCAATATGGGGCGGCCAACAAGCTGGACATCGAAGACCGGGAGTTCCAGGACCTGGATGATCTGAGGACAACGCTGGTCGAAATCCGGTCGGCCATGGAAGATTCCCCGAACCGGGGCGACGCCGCACAAGATTTCCTTGATGCCAGCGATGCCCGCACTCGGGAGGAGTGGATCGACCAACGAGTCGGCCAAGGGGAAGAGACAGCAGAGGCTGGCGAGAAACTCGTCATGCAGGCGGGCCAAACCCTGGTCATCGGCCGCGACGAGGCTGGCGAGATCGTCACCGCGTTGGACTACAGGATCTACGAGGCCAACGATAGCCATCTGTGGAAGATTGCCAATCTGTTGGCCGAGACCGGTGTTGAACCTGGCGAGATCGAGCTTACGCGCAAAAACGGGGCGGTGTACGTTGACGGTTTGGCGTCGGTCAGGTCGAGACAGGGCTACGGGACAGAGGCCATGATCCAGATACTCAAGGTAGCCGGGAGCCGAAACATGGCTGTTGCCGGACAAGCCCTGGATTCCGCCAGAGAATTCTACCGCAAACTGGGAGGCAAGGAAGAGACGGCAACGGGCAACAGCTACGAGACGACAGACATGTTCCTGCCGCCGTCGACGGTACGATCCTTGTACGAATATCTGCAGGGCATCGAAAAGCAAACACCAGCCATGAAGTCGTTGCTGGAACGAGCACGGGCAGATTTCGAGAACAGCCAGAAAGCCGACAATCTCTTTGACCTGTGCGGCATGACCGAGGACGACGCGCCCGAGGACGGCGCTTATGCCTGTTCTCCTACGGGCACGCGCGAGCGCGAGGCGATCCGCCGGATTGAGCAGGATCAGTTCCGGAACAGGGAACTCAAACGCCTCCGCGGCGAGACGCCGGAAGGCCAAGGTCCAGTCGAACAGAGTGGACAGGAGGTCCAGCGCGGCGGTGAGGGATCGGGTCACTTCGGCCACGAGGGCAGACCCGGTGAAGTGGGAGGGAGCGAACCGGGATACCAGCACGCGGAAGAACGTCCGGCTACGCCCGGAGAGGGCACGAAACCGAAACAGGCGTCGGAGACGATCAAGAAATACAAGAAGCTCAGTATCGAGGAAGACCCCGAGGAGGAAACCTTCAAGGACCTGATGGGTGCCATGGAGGACTGGCCAGAGCGAGCACAATGGATCGCGCACTTCATTGTGCGCGAGTTCGAGCAGGCGGGCGGCGATGAGGTCGACGAGGCTCGGGACAAACTCTACCAGGAGAATGTCGGCCTTATGGAAGGCGACATCATGGGCACGGTCGACCAGTATGAGCGGGACATCCTGGAATCGGCTGGCACTATCCGGGACTTGCGAGAACGGTTCGGCGTCGAGAAAGAGGACTGGAAGAACTGGACCGACGAACAGATCAAGGATCGCCTGATCTACGAGGCAGCATCCGAGGCCCTCGCGGCCGGGGATATCAACATTGACATGGACGACATCCGGGCCGACGACACAAACCAGCGTGAAACGATCCAGGAGGCAATCCACGAGTATGCGGCGGATCAAACCTATATGCCCACATCCCAGGAGGCAGCAGAATGGATCGGAGCCGAGAAGGGCGTCGAAGAGGGCGAGCACTTCGTATTCGGCCGGGACGACGACGGAGATATCGTGGCCGCGGCGCTCTTGAAAGAAGCCAACTCGGACGACGAGGAATGGGGGGAATTCGTCGGCCCGAAACTGAGGGCCGACCTATCGGCCAATGAGGAGATCACGGAAACCGGGGCGCTTTACCTGCATTACTTGGCTACTGACATGGGCAAGGGGCACGGTGCGGCCATCATGGAGGCGATATTTCGGCAGGCGGCAAGGCAAGACCGGGCCATTGTCTTTGCGTCCCTGCACGAGTCGAAGGGATTTTACGAGAAACTTGGTGCCCATTTTACGGGAGAGGAAACGGAAGGCGAGGGGCTTGACGCCTACTGGACCGCCAGTGAGATCCGGGAGATCGTGGACAATCTGCAGACTCCCGAGCCCACGGGGCGTACCTTCGTCTGGCGGCACGGCATCCACGTGGATCAGAAGGGTACGCCCGAGGGCGGAAGCGAACCTGGCTATACCCATGTCCCCGGCAGCGTCCGCGGCGAGGGACGCAAGAAAGCCGGATTGACCAGTCACCGTCCTGGACGAAACCCGCGTGAAGTGTTTCAGGAGATGCGCGACTTTGAGAAGAAACTACGGTCGCTGTCCGGTGTCAAGGACGTTACAGTCAGTCCGGGGGTAGGCGCGTGGCAGGGAGGCCGCGAGCCAACATGGATTATCGACTACGCCGGGAACGGCAACGCGTTGGAATTGATCCGGCGTACGGCCGCTGAGTATAATCAAGATGCGGCGATCCTTCTCGGAGACCCGCAAGGCACAGAAGGGTCGGTCACCGAAATCACCTTTGGCGAATCCATTGAGCCCGAGGAGCGCGGGGAAATCGAGAACATTTTGATCGAGGCCGGACAGACCGGATGGACGTGGAGCCGGGAAACTGGTGGCAGGGCCAAGATGACACTCATGTCTCTGCCGCAGTACGAACCGGATGCGGCGGCGCACACCGCAAGGATGGAACGCGTTCTGGCGCAGATCCAGGCCACTGGCATGAGGACGAGCCGGGCCGACTATCGGACGCCGGTACGTGTCTTTGAGAGAGGCAGGGGCTATGAATAACGTTATGTACCGCAGGGCCTTGTTGATCCGGGGCGCACTTGAGGATGCCATCGGACGCGAAATCGCCGACGTGACGGTCGAGTTTCCCGACGACCTCTGCGTACCCGGCCCGGCAGACATCCTTCCAGGAGGGATAATTGAGCGCAAAAAGGTCCCTCTGGGAAGGACAATCACCTTTAGCGCGGCTGAGGTTGAGCGTCTGAAGAAGATCAAGCAGGGCCGCGGCAAAGGCACCGGCACGAAATGGATCAGCCAGCTACCCGAGGGTGGCCCCATCCCGCTCGGGAAAGACGATCGGCGCAAGGTCATCTTCGTAGAGAAGGGACCGGAGGAGGGGACCGATGAAGGGTAAAGGATTCTTCCTGTGGGTCGTGCCCGACGTTCTCAAAGGCGATCCCGTTGCGCTGGCGGCCCTTCTCACGACGGCTGGCATTCGGCGCATCGAGGTCAAGGTCTGCGAGGGGAAGTACCGTTACAAGGTGCCCGCCCTGGTTGCTCCCGGTTGGGGTGATAACGTCAAGCCGGAATGGCTGGCGACTCTGCGCCAGAATTGGGACGGCGAGGTGTGGGGCTGGGGTTTCTGCTACGGTGCGGAAGCCGAGGCAGAGGGAGAGGCCGGGGCAGTCGAGGCAGAACGTCTGGATCTGGACGGTTATGTCTTTGACGTCGAGGCCCGTTTCGAGAGCCAGCCCGATCCGGTAGGGCGCGGCACGCGCATGGTTCAACGTTTCAAGGCCAAGAGCCAGAAACCGACCGCGTGGTGCTCCTGGTCCATTCTCACGAATCCTTATCCATCCAGCCCATCCTATGGCAGTCCGTGGCATAACGTGGCTCTCGCCAAGGCCGGGATGTCCCTCTGTGATTTCGGCGTACCCATGGTCTACTGGCCAAACTCCGGCGGATACTGGGCGCGGTTCTGGCTGGACAAGGCCGTCGAGCAATGGCGCAAGTTCACCGACAAGCCGATCATCCCAGCCGGTCGAGCCTACACTGGCGATGGTGGGACCGTGACGCCCGAGGGCGTGGTCGCGTTCGGCGCTCGCACACGGGAGCTTGCCCTTCCCGGCGAGACCTGGTGGTCGCTTTATCACTGCCTCGGCCAGACGACAAGCTGGGCAGCCGTTTGCAACCTTCCGCCGATCGGCGTCGTGGCACCTCCGCCGCCTCCGACGAGCATCGAGGAGTGGCGCAGGCAGGTCACGATCTGGGCCAGAGGACATGGCTATGCCGGTCCCGATTGAACCGCGATGTCCAAGATTGTGGATCACCCGCGGTGGCGAGGGTTCGGGTCACTTCGGCCATGAAGGCCGACCAGGCGAGGTGGGCGGAAGCCAGCCGAGCCCCGGCGGCCCGGAAGTTCCAGCGGCTGGGCCGACGCCAGCGCCACAGAAACCACGGCGCGCCCGCAGGCGCAAGATCGGTTTGACAGAGGAGGAACACAACAAGGCAATCGAAAGGGCTAGGGAAAAGAAACTTAAACTGGCCGAGGAGAAGGTTTACAAGGAAATCTGGGACTGGCATGGGCATCACGATATCTACGTCGCGAACGTGCAGCAACTGGTCAGGCTGGCCGAACTCATGGTGCTGGCCGCGAAGCCCGACCTGAAATCCTATGAGGCGCTAAAGGGCCTCCTGCGCATCGAGTTCGCGCATCAGCCGGGCGATGTCACAACCTTGGATACGAGGGCCTATCTGCCATCCGAGGTGGACAAGCTCGTCGATACGATGAAGGCTCTCCACACAGAGGGGACGTGGCATGAGGGCATCAAAGTACCACAGGCCGCCGGTCTTACGGCCGAAAAGCCGGAACTTGTCAGCATTTGGGATTGGATAGTCGAGGAAAAGAACCCGGAGGGCGTGACCACGATGTACATGAGGCCCTTCGAGGTTCTACAGATGAAGTTTGATGAAATCAAGTCCATCCGGTCCGAGGCTCGCCTTGGGGTGCAAAGGGACTACTTCGAGCGTTACTACACCAAGGACTGTGTAGGCGAGTTGGACCGGCGCATGGCGCGGGAAACTGACTTGGATGCGTTCACCGATTGGTGGAACAAGGAGGGCAGGTTGGTCCGCCAACAGGCGACGCGCGAGTGGACCAATGATCCAGAGGGTTTCAGGGAGGCAGCCGTCGCCATGCGCGCCGAACTAAACCAGGTCGTTACCGCGAGGGAAAAGATGCAAGAAGGATCATTGGCTGACAATCCCGAATTCGTCGAACTGGATAACCGGCGGCTAGAATTGACTGGCGAAATACAACGGCTCGTTTGGCAACGCGACCAGGTGTACAACAAGGTCGACGACTTCCTCGTGACATCCTTCGGGCACGATGCCGCCGAGACGACGAAGATTGACCCAACCTACCACGCGAACGTACCACCGCACGTCCAGGAGAAATGGCAGCGCGGCGTCGATTTCTTCAACAGGCTATGGGACCGGAACGTCCTTGGTGTCGATGCCGACTGGATCACTTTCCGCATGACCGTGCCAAGCGACCCTGAGCCGGGCCGCGGTTTCTATGAGGATGAGACCAGGACCGTTGCCCTATCGGCGGTCTTCGATGAGACGGGCGCGGTGCATGAACTCGGCCACTGGTCCGAGGCCCGGAACGCCGAGATACACGACTTGGCCATGGGGTTCCTGATGAGGCGCGCGGAAGGCAAATCCATGGCCCGCCTGCGCGATATCACCGGCAATCAATCCTTCAAGCCGAACGAGATGGCTTTCGTGGATGCGTTTAAGGGCGATGCCTATGCCGCAAAGTGGTATGGGCAGGTCCAGGAGATGACGACGACACCGGCAACTGGAATGTATCAGCCGCGCTTTGACGGGACGGTAAAGGCATCCGAGGTTGTCAGCCGAGGTCTCGAACGCCTAGAACATGGTGCGATGAGTTTCTATGAGGACGATCCGGAATATTTCAAGTTCATCGTCGGCCTTCTGCGCGGCGACCTATTGGAGGATTGAGGTGGACTACACCCTGCGAACGCCAGGCGGCACAATCCTGGCTCTACGAGAGAGTGGCTTGTGGGAGTCGGAAGACGGCGACATGGCCGAGTCGATGAATGTGCTCTATCCGTCGGACAGGCCACTGGACGTGTTGGGAACAAACGAGTACCAGCCCAACCCGAGACTGGCTGTGTTCCGGGCGGCCGCGGCGGCTCTGGATGCGGCGATCCTGGAGGAGCCGGACCGGGACGACCGGCCACTACCGGAATCCATCGTTTTCTAGGCCCCCGAAGTCCTTCCGTTGCCCGAATAAAATTGGTGTAAATGCCCTATACGTGATCCTCAGGGGGGTCTACTATAGGGTTAGGCCGATTCGATCGGCAGGAGTATGTCTATGCCTGGAGCCCCCACAGTCCCTTCTGTTCTCAAGGGCCATGCGGCCGAAATCTGGTCCGCGGCGTTTCAGGGGGCCTACGAGGGGACCTGTAAGAAACGGAAGGACAGGGATTCCTGCGCCGCGGCGATTGCCTGGTCGGCGGTCAAGAACAAGTATCGGAAGAGTGCCGAGGGGAAATGGGTGGAAAGGGAACTCCCACCCGTAAACACCGGGACGACGGCAGGCACATCCGGGAAACCGCAGGAGGCCGTAGATATCCCGGCCGAGCTTGCGGCGATCTTTCACAAAGCCTATGAGGAAGCCCTGAAAGGCGACTGCCTCGAAGAGATCCATCCTGAGGCATGCGCCCACGACAAAGCGATGGCGGTCATCGAGTCGAGCAGGGAGGCAGAATCCGCCAAGGAGAGTGTCGTTATGGCCGATCAAATGACCGAACGACGCAAGTTAGGTTTCTATGATGCAGACGACATCGCCGCTCGCGTCATCCAGCGTTCCCTGGAGACCAAGGCCGATGAAGCCATCCAGGCCCAGCATGGCGATAGGATGGCGATTCGGCTGGAAGGATACACCTCCGAGGAATGGAGAGTGTTGCCTCCGGCCGAACGTACCGTCAAGGCGATGGTCGCCCGGCGCGCGCTGGATCGTTCCTACGAAGCCAGCGTCGATCAGGCCCTCTGTGAGGGCTGGTACGCCACGCCGAATCTGACCCGTCCCGAAGAGATGATCTTCCGGCGCTTCGTCGAGACGCCGGACGGGCCGATCCTGGTCCGGTCCATTCTGGTGCGCAAGGCCCATGGCACCGACTGGTACATGAGGGAACTCAGCCGGGGCACAGCCCTGGCGACCACGGTGCGGATTGATCCGGATGAGCGGCGCTACGCGGGCAAGCGGTGTGTCACGCTGCCCAAGACAAAATAGATGGCCAACGAAGACGTCAGGCTGTCGGCAGAGGATGCAGCCTTCCTCTTGAACGGGGGCACCGCTTCTTTCCGATGCGGTGATTGCGTTCACTTTGAGAACGGCAAATGTCTTCTGGTCAAGGTTGATGCTACGGTCGGGGACACTTGTGGAAAGTTCTCGCCCATGCTAGGAGAGGGCAACTTGACTGCATCGCAAGGAATGACCCAGGTTCTGCGTGAAAGACCCGTCGAGATCCCGATGTACATCACACGCGTTTCGACCGATCCGCAGACCGGTGTGCGGCGCTGGTTCGCTACGGCCTCCGGCACCAAAGAGGATCTCTACAACGAGCGCATGTCGGTTGAGCTATTCCGGGACTTCATTCAGCGCGTCGAGAGGCGCGAGCCGGTGCCCGAGGTCTTTGCCAGCAAAGCCTGGAAGGGCGGTCTACCCTATCTCTCCGTGGCCCATTACCTGGACCTGGAGGGATTTGGAATCGCCGGGATGGCCGAACAGGTCTGGGTCGACGGCCAAATTTTCAAGGGACGCGGCCAGTTTGCCGACACCGACATCGGCCACGCTTCCTTCGCCGCCGTTGCCGGGGACATCGAGCAGAATGTTCCCAAAAACGAACGGGTGCGCATTTCCATTGCCTTTGTCGACTGGGGGCATGACCATGGGGACAAGTCCTTCGTCCGGAAGGACCTGTCCGAACGATGCGAACACTGTGAGAAGGGCGTGGCCGACAAGGTCTACCGCCGAGGACAATTGGTGCATTTGGCCTTGACGCGCAAGCCCGCTTACATCGAAACTAGCATAGAGCTAGAAGAGAGGTCCGATATGACCAGTAGACACCACGAAGATGCCTCGACAATTGTCGGGGCCGAAATTGCCGATGAGTTGGAGAAGCGCAGGGCCAATCTGACCCAGCGCAGCGAAGAATCCATTGATCCCAGCGCCATCGTCCTCAAGCAAGAAGAGGCCGTGACGCCGTCCGAGCCCGAGGTCGTGGTTACCGGAACCGTTGCAGAGACGGTCGAAGAGAAGCCCGAGGAAAAGACCTACCTGGGCGGAGCCATGACGCTTGACGCCGCCGAGGCTTTTCTGGGTACACAGCCGGAGATGCTCCTGGATTCCTGGGGCGTGCTGGCTGGCGTCCTGACCAACGTGGCCGGGGTAGACAAGAAAGCCGCGGTGGACAAGGCCGTCCTTGACTTTCAGGGCAAGATCGACGTCATGGCCATGAAAGCCATCATGGATGTGGCCGAGAAGATGAGAACCCCGGTTGCGCCGGAGGCATCTCCCGGCCCGCGCCCTGCGCCTCACTTCTTGGATGAGGCCATAGGCGTGCTGAAGAGCACCTTTGACGAGGCGCTCGCGCAACCGCTGGAGCGGACTGCGAGGTTACAAATGGTCCAATCACCCGTGAACGAACTCGCCGAAGTGATTCTGCGAGCGATCGACCAGGCACAACCCGAGCAGAAAGAGCCGGAGCTTACATCTGACGCCCAAAAGATCGAAGCGGCCGTCCAGAGGGCTGTCGCGCCCCTGGTGGCCAAGGTGGCCCAGATGGAGGCCGCGCTCGCCAGCGCACCCGCGCCCGTGTCGCGTCAAACCTCACCAGGAGTTAGTGTGAGGCGTGCGATCCAGGCCGGAAGCCGTCCCGCGGCGGCCGCGCAGCCTGCCGGTAAGCCAGGATCGTTGCACTCACTGATTCGCCGAACCGTAGGACTCGGCGACTGAGCAGCGTGCGGTTTGCCGCGTCAAGCTGCGTATGGATCGACACACTCTCTAGGAGGATGAACCATGGACGGTCAAATCGTCCCCGATCTGACCGGTGAAGTCATCAAGAATCTTGGGGATGGCCCCGAGAAGGCGTTCGTGAGCAAGGCGACCGATCCGGTCATCAGCCCGAACTACTCGACGCCTGCCGACTTTGCCGCGCAGTACCCGACCCCGCTGGACCCGACCGAAATCATCGCCATGTGCGAGGAGATTTCGGCCTGGCTCGCGCTGCCCGAGGAGTTCACTTCACTCAAGCAGCACACCTGGCGCGAACTGAACGAGCTTGCCTTCACGTCCGGTTCCGCGTACATCGCCTTCGCTGACGGATACTGCCCCGAGGAGTTTGCGCACGACGGCGACAATGCCACGATCACCCTGAAGAACCTCGGCGCGAAGAAGAGCCTCGGCATTTCCGACATCATGCACTCCGCCGCGGTAGCGGCCGCCAACTGGAACGGGATCAATCGCCTGATTGGTCCGGCTCCATGGGGCCAGGGTGTGCCTGGCGGAAGCTCCGAAGGCACCTTCGAACAGGAATACATCGCCGACCTGAAGGAGAAGGAAGTCCGACTGGCCATGACCCTGGTCATGAACGGCTGGGACCAGATGCTCGTGACCGGAAATGCGGGCACCGACGCCCTGTCATTCTCTGGCATCGAGACCCTGGTCGCGACGACCTGCGCGCACTACTACGCAGATACGGCGTCCGGCACGTTCTCGGCTTCGGCCTTTGACCGCTTCCTCTCGGAGGGCTGCGCCAAGCCGACGTCGATCTGGGGGCATCCTGCAGCGATCCAGGAACTCCTGATGGCCTATTTCTCACTGGCCTTCCAGGGGTCGCAGCTTGTCCAGTTCAACACCGGCGACCGGATTGTTCCTGGCTTCAACTTCAGCGGGGCAGTCAACACCGGCATCGGGCGGCTCAACGTGGTTGCGGATGAGAACTTCACCCGCACCGCCGCCGGAGCGAACCTGTTCCGGAGTGATCTCTTTGCCCTGAGGATGCGCCACAACGGCGTCCCGTTGGTCTACAAGCTGACCCAGATCCCGCTGGCTCTCAAGGACCTGGTGCCCGGCTGTACGGCCATCGCCTTCGAGGTCTGGGTGAAGACGGCGCTGATCGTGAAATACTGCTGCGCCCATCACCGCTATCGGACCTTCTTCACGGGCCGGATCGTCACGACCTGCCCGGTGATCGGCTGATAGCCGCACACAACCGAATAGCCCGAGTCGGGGGCTGGTCTGACCGGTCCCCGACTCCGGAATCCCGGAGATGCCATGCGCGGACAAAATCCGATTGTGACTACATACGGACCAGGAATCGTCCTTTCGGGCATTATCACCAGCCTCGGATCGGGAAGTTTCCATACTCTACCAGCCCTCGATCCGTATTGCCGTGAGCTTCACCTGCGCCCGCGAGATGGTTACTGGCGCATCTGTGGAGCAACAGGGACGAACACCGACACCATGGGCTACAACATCGGCAACTCGGACGAGTCCCTGGTCTTGTACGGCGTGAAGACGAGTAGCCTTCGGCTCATGGGTTTCGCCGGGACTGGAAGCGCGATCCAGTGGCTCATGGTTGTCGACGAGGTCGGTTTCCGTTCAACTTTCGGAGCCTAGATTCGGTATCCATGTCCTGATGTCCGCTCGCGTCGCAGTCCTCATCGCGTACTACGGTGACCGCCACCGCCAGTTCGACCGCAGTCTGTCGATGTTGACCAGGCAGACGTATCCCGACGTGAGGATTTATGTCGGCGATGACGGGGCCGACCCGCCCATCGCCGATTTGTGTTCCAGATATGCGAATGTGACGATGATCCCGTTACGGCCGCCGAGTGCCTACCAAACAGGTGCCAATCGTCCCTGGCGCGCCGGTTTTGAGAGGGCCAAGGCCGACGGTTGCGACTTTGTCATTATCACTCATCCCGAGATTCTGGTCCCGACAGTTGCCGTCGAAACGATGCTGAGATATCACAACCCCGGCCATCGCTCCGTGCCCGTCGTCTACGGCCTCAGCCGGGCGATGAGTCAAGCGCTTGACGAGATTCCATGGAGAGATGACTTCGCCATCCTAGAGCACGCGCCGGGCTTTATGGCCATGACCCAACCCTGGGGCGTCCTGAATAGGGAGGCCGCGGGATGGCGGCATCACGTATGCTTCTCCGGCCTGGAAACGACCGTCTGGGATGAGCGTGGCTTCCTGCCGGATACGGATGCCTGGTGCATGGACGACGCCTGGCTCCTGCCGATGGAATCCTCGATTGGGAAACTCCCTTGGCCATCGCCTTTCGCTGTCTACCATCAATGGCACGAGCGTCTCTACGTGAGCGAGCATCCCGATCCACATTCGGCCCGCCTCGAACGTATCCGTCAGTCGCAAAGGGGGCTGGCATGATCGAGGGAGCCATCTACAACGACCAGGGGCAGGTGGCCATGCGCTACGGCTACGAGACCCGCGTGGTTGTCACCTGCAAGAGGCCGGACGGCGCGGACAAAAGCTACATCTTCGTCACCCGCAACGGGGTGGCCATGTCCTGGGTTGACGAGCAGGACGTGCCTTGTTGTCACGCCCTCAAGGGGGGCTGTTGCGGCGGAACCCAAAGACCTGGTATAATTCATTTGGCCAACTACCTTGACGTCCGGTATTGGACTGGTCTGATGAGATAGGACGGAACTATGCCGACACAAGAAGAAATCGACCTGTGCAGAGCCAAGATGCGCGAACTCCTGTCGCCGAAGTCGATGGCAGAGTTGCGCAAAATGCTCCGTGATCGCAAACTGTCCGCCAATCCAACGAAGGAAGGCATGATTGAAATTCTGGTGGCCGCGATGTCGTTGCCCGAGGCCTCGCCGCCCCCACCTGTGGTTGTACAGAAGCCGGGCCAATCCGTGCGTGTGCGTCGGTTGTCAGAACCATGAGACGCCGATGATCCCACACGTGCGCAATGCTGCCTGACCGCGAATTTGGCCGGTTCGAGCCGGGGGCAGACCCCTATGAAGGCATAACCCCAGCCCTCCGCCTGGAGGATATCCAAGGCCATCCCCGTACCGCCAAACCAGCGCTCTCGATCATGATGGCTTTCACCAACTACCGGCGGTCGCAGATCGGCCGGTCGCTGGAATGCCTGGCGCGCCAGCAATGGACCGACTTCGAGGTCCTCGTCGCTGATATCGGTTCTCCGCAGGAGATGGAGAGCGTTTTCGCCCCGTTCTATGATCTTCTCAACCTGACCGTTATCCATGTGAGCCGCACGGGGTTTCTTGCGTGTCCCAGCCGCGGCTTTCGGGCGCTCTTCCCTATGGCCAAGGGGGAGGTTTGGTGCATCATGTGCCCGGAAATCATGCTGATCGAAAGGGCCGCCGAATACCTCTATCGGGGCCACAATCCGTCCTGGAGGCAAGAACACGATCCGCAAGCTGGTATCTACGGCCGGTCCCGGCCCGCGGCAGAGACTACCGACACGACCTACATCAACATCCGCCCCGGCTTCCTGAGTCCGCATGGTCAACGCGCGATTGACGCCCATGATTGGCATAGCCGGGTCGCAAACGTCGAGAAGGAGAGCGATTTCTGGCCCTTCACCGGGGGTCTGGCGGCTCAACCCAACTCGTTCTGGTTGGGTGCGGTGCCCTTTTGCCAATGGTACTGCTCCTCTCTTGCGGCATCGGCGACATTGTGGGAGGACATGCCAGAAATGCAGGGGCATGCCTCCATCGACTTCTGGCTGATGAACTACCGCGACATATTCGCCTACAAAGAGATCCTGCCGACGGGCTTCTTGGGCTACCATCAGGCACATTTGATAACGGCCGTCAGTCCCATCGGCCTGGGTCCCAACGAGGATGCCTTGACCAACAAGCGCGCCGTTCTGCTGGCGGCGAAAAGCAAGAATCGAACGATACCACCTCCCGGCTATGTCGCCTGGATAAACCAATGCGGAGGCGATCTGGATGCTTCCTGACAGAGAGTTTGCACGCTACGAACCGGACGGTCCCGATCCTTACGAGTTTGAGACGCCGATCCCGCGCCTTGAGGGTATCAAAGCACATCCTCGCAGCGCCAAACCAGCGCTCTCGATCATGATGGCTTTCACCAACTACCGGCGGTCGCAGCTTGCCCGATCGCTGGAGTGCCTGGCGCGCCAGCGGTGGACCGACTTCGAGGTGTTGATCGCGGAGATGGGCGTTACCCAGGAAATGGCCAGCATCTATGCGCCATTCCTGGACATCCTGAACCTGAAGATTGTCGGGGTTCAACGGGCAGGATTCCTGGCTTGCCCAAGCCGAGGTTTCCGCGCCCTCTTTCCCATCGCTCGGGGCAAGACATGGGCGATTATGAATCCCGAGTTGATGCTGGTGCCGACGGCCGCCGAGTATCTGGTGCGAGCCCATGACAGGAGATGGAGAGAAAAACACGATCCACAGGCGACAACCTACGGCATCAGCCGACCCGTGGCAGAAGCCGTGAATACAACCTACGTGAATCTGCGCGTGGGCTTTCTCAATCCGGGCCAGCAACACGAGATTGACGAGTTGGACTGGCATACCACGGCGGCGAATCTGGAGGAACACCCGAATTTCTGGGGGCACAAGATGGGCCTGAGCCATAGGACGAACGCCGAGTGGATGACGAAAGCGCAGTTCCCCTATTGGTTCTGCGGCTCATCCCCCGCCAAGGCTACCCTGTGGGAGGACATGCCGGAGATGCGCGGCCATGCCTCCTTGGACCTGTGGCTCCTCAACTACCGGCACATCTGCGCCTATCTGGACATCACCTCGTCAAAGCGATTGGGCTACCATCAGGCGCATTTGATAACGGCCGTGAGTCCGATGGACGATGGCATGAACGAGGATCGTTACACATCGGTACGGGCCATCCTGTTGAACGCGATGGAAAAGCAGCGTGTCCTTCCGCCTCCGGGATATGAGGCGCTTCAATACGAACCCAAAGGACTTGTGTTCGCGCCCGAGGACCAACCGCCGGAACCGAAGGATCTGGGGGATCTGCCGCCGGAGCAAAAAGCCAAACTGGTGAATGGGCGCTTCAAGGTTCCCGTGGATGGAGAAACGCGCTTTTGCGAGACCAAACAGGCCTTGCGCGAACGTCAGGCGAAGAAGGCCGCCTTCTTTGATCCGCCCATCGCCCCCGAGCCCTTTTCCTATCCCAGCCAAACCGTCCATGTGCCGGAGGAGCCCGTGAAACCTGCGGGTGTATCCATGCCGGAGAAAAGGAAGAAAGCCGTGAAGAAATCAAAAGCCGTCCCCGAGAAGCCAAAACGAATTCGGAAACCCAAGGCTGTGCCAGGTTCTGCGATTGCCAAGTCGAAAGCTCGCGCGGCAGAACCGTTGCCGATCGTGGCCGAGGCAATTCCGGCAGCCAAGCCCAAGAAGCGCTCGCCCGACCCATTCCCTGTCGCGGAGATGCCTGCTAATATCCAGACAGCAACTTCGCCCCGTGGCGCGCCCGGCTATCAGGCGGAAGCCATAACGGACGAAGCGCATCTGGCCGCCGTGGAGGATGCGCAAACCCGCATCCTGGAGCCCGGCCGGTTTAATGAGCACGGGGAGCTTATCGAGGTGCTTGACGAGGGACCTTGTATCCCCCTCGCCCCGGAAGGCCAGGGCCTATCCGTCCGCATTCGACGAATCGCGGGCATCGCCGAACCGATCCCGGAGCCGCCAGTCGAAACGGCGGAAGGGAAGCCCGAAACGAAAGGAAAACGCGGTGGGTCGAATCGCGGTAACCGGTAACCACGGCCGTCTTGGCCGATGGCTTGTCGAGGAAATGGGCTATATGCCTATGGCTTGCGACATCAGCGTACCGGATGAGGTGCGTTCGTGGGTGCGCGACCTGAAGCCCGACGTGATTGTCAACGCGGCGTGTGTGTCGCGGGTCGACGAATGTGAGGCCGAGGCGACACAGGCTAAAGCCATCGCCGCCAATACCAGGGGGCCGGGCATCCTGCGCACGAACTTCGACGGCCTCCTGGTCCATTTCAGCACGGCGCACGTGTTCGACGGTATTTCGATTAAGGTGCCCTACAAGGAACGGTGCGCGCGCAACCCGATCAATTTCTACGGCATTACCAAACTAGGGGGCGAGTGCGCCGCCATGGTGCGGCCGCAAACCCTTCTGGTGCGCACGATGAATCTATTCGGTGTCGGCCCGAAGAGCGACTTCGTGCGCGAGATACGCGATTTGCTGGCGCTCGGCATGGAGCGCAGTTTGCCCGACGACGTCTATCGCACACCGACGTACATCCCGCACCTAGCGGAGGCGCTTGCAGTGGCCATCCAACGACGGTTGACCGGCACGCTCCACCTGGCGGGGTCTGAATGCCTGAGCATGCTGCAATGGGCGCGCATGATCGCCGAGGTCTTCGGCGGCGACATGGACCTCATCAAGGCTGGCGCAGGCAAAGAAGGACCGGCCCCACGCCCCAGGAATGGCTGCCTGTCAACCGACAAGGCGCGCAGGCTTCGCCTCCCCTTATACAATACGAGGGAAGGCCTCGAAGCTCTGAGGGCATGGGAAAATGGTTCAACCACAGTTTAGCATTGTCCTCCTTACATACAACCGGCAGGACCTTCTGGAATCCCGGCTGGCCGATCTGCGCTTGCGCTTTGCGCGACGGCCGGAGGTACAACTGGTGGTTTTTGACAACGGGTCAACGGACGGCACTCCCCTGATCCTTTGGGAGTTGCGCAAGCAGGCCATGGGGGACAACTGGGTGGTTCTGGCCTATCACGAAAAGACGAATATCGGCTTCGGGCGCGGCTTCAACAAGGCCGCCGGTCTGGCGACCGGGAAACTCCTCGTCCTTATCTCGGACGATGTCAGGATCTTCGGTGACTTCCTCGGGCCGATCGGCGATGCCCTGGAAGAGAAGGATGCCCTGATCTGCCAGCAAGTCATTGACTGGAAGGCCGGATGGAATCAGTTCGGCGATGTAGTCTTTCCGTACCCGGCCGGTCACATTCTCGCGTTGCGCGCCGATACGTGGAAACTGATGGGCGGTTTCGACCAGCGGTTCGCGCCTGCGGGATATGAGGACGTAGACCTGGGATATCGCGCCAAGATCGGGAATCTGGCCATGGTCGCGCTTCCGAAACTACCGGTGGCTCACGAGTCCCTGGCCGAACCGCGCTACGAGCATACCGTTCATATGAAGGCCGTCTTCGCTGAGAAATGGAACCTTCGCAACGAACCAGAAAGGCCATGAGATGAAAGACGCGACGGGTTTCGAGGTTGTCGTATGGGACAAGCCCTGGCTGGAGAAGAACAGCGTGAAGTGGCTTGAGGGCTGGGTACGCAAAAACTTCACGGCTTTCGAGTGGGGCATGGGCGGGTCGACTCTTTGGCTGGCGAGGCACTGCGCGCATGTCACCAGCGTCGAGCATGATCCAGCCTGGATCATCGGTGTGAGGGAGGCTCTCAGGGAGAGGGACCTGCTGGCCAAGGCTTCCCTGTTCGTCGAATCGGTCGAGCATGGAACCGACGCCTATGTAGGGGTCATTGACCTCTACGATCGCATGTATGACCTCATCCTGATTGACGGTTCGGAGTTCAGCCGCAATCCGGCCGCGCCGCGTGCCGTTGCCCATTGCAAGGATCATGGCATCGTCATCTTGGACAACTCCGGCTCCGCGCCTCACGTGCCCGCCCGCGAGTACCTCGATGGTCTGATTGCCCGCGGGGGCTGGAGGGTTCTGCGCTGGGTTGGCTTCGCCGAGCAGCCGGAGGGCATCGAACCCCCGGTGATTGAGACGTCGATTTACATCAATGACCATGGAGACCGAGCGGCGTGAAGATTATGGCTATCGTCAGGACAAAGAACGAAGAGAGGTACATCCGGCCCTTTCTGGAGTCATACCTGGCATTCTGTGATGGGGTTCTGGTGGCCGACGGTGGTTCGACCGACCACACCAAGGAGATTGCCAGCGAAGCATATTTCCAATCGAGCGGCGTGAAAGTCAGAGACTTCGAGTGGCGCATCCTGACCGATGACCCGGACTTGTGGATGAATCCCGAGGGAGAGCACATCAACTTCCTGATCCGCTGGGCTGGCGAAGAAGAAGCCGATTGGGTTGTGTTTGAAGACTGCGACGCGCGCCCCAATAGAAATCTCCGGCGGGCGGCCAGAACGATCATGGAGATAACTCGCGCCGTCGCCATTCTGACGCCGCGGGTTTACTGGTACAAAGACAAGGAGTATATGACCGCGCTGGGCAAGGTGAACGGCGAATGGCATCCGCTACTCTGGGCCTGGCGGCTGGATAGCGGCATTCATTCCGAGATCGGCACAGGGTTTGCCTATACCTTCACGCCCGATCCGACTACGCTGCCGCATCTGGATCTGCATATCCCACTGGCGCGCAACCACCATTTCTACGACGACGCGGAGAGAGTCCGGGCCAAGACGGCTGCCTACCGCGCCGTCTCTAAGTTGCCCCATCTCGATCCCATGGAGTTTGGCGGCCCTCTTGCACCGTTGCCCGACTGGACGAGGGAGGACTGAATGGCCAAGGCCAGACGCAAAGTGGGATTTTCGACGATCTTCTACCCGGTGGCGATGGGCCGGTACCTGCTGGAGGCGCTTCGACGGCGCAAAGACATCGAGGTCTTTACAGCAGGGCCGTTCACCGGCAATTGGATACCGTGGAAAGGCGGCATGTACCTGCCCCCATCCTACGTGTTCACGCCAGACTTCGCCGTTCCCTTCGCCCAACCGCCCATGCTGAACTATGGAGATACCCGCCTGAAAGAGAAAACACAGGACGTCGAACTGTGGATCGAGGCGAATGCCGGATTGGTGACGGCAGGGCGGCCGGAATGCAAGTACGTCGTGGTGGGGACTGATCCGCACGTGCTCGACTACAGCGCCGCCCGCAAGAAGGCTGACCATTTCTTTTCCATGCAGCGGGCCTACAGGGCCGAGGGTGACTTGTGGTTACCCTATGGTTATGATCCCGTCTGGCATTCCCCCACGACCATTGGGGTTGCGGCGAGGGAATATGACGCTTCCCTGATTGGCCTGCAATACCCTCAGCGCATCCAACTGATCCAGCGCCTGAATGGTCTGGGGCTCAAGACGTTCTTTGATACCGGTCCTGCCTACGAGGACGCCAGGGACGTCTACCACAACACGAAGGTCGGTCTGCACTGGGCAAGCCTGAAAGACACCGCCGCGCGAGTCTTCGAGATCATGGCGTTTGGGATTGCGCCGGTGCTCAACCGCGTTCCGGATTTGTGCCAGATGTTCAAGGACGGCCGCGATTTCTACGGATTCGACAACACCGAAGAGGCTATTGCCTGTACCCTCATACTCTCGAAGGATCTCCTGATGTGCGAGGATCTGGGTGCAGCGGCATGCCGGGCCGTCAAGCCGCACACATGGGACGCCAGAATCGACCAGTTACTCGGGGAGGTGAAGTTTCTATGAACCAGGACATGGCGGCAGCCTATCTGGTGCTCCTCGATAGGCTCAGGGACTACATGGATACCTCATGCACGCGTGTCACTCGCCTTCTGATCTTGCAAAAAAGGCAGGCAGATCAGATCGCTCAGATGTTGGAACTCATGAAGAGGGTCGCGCCGCACGTGGGCGGGAGTTCCTTCGCGCAGGAGACTTGCGCCCTGCTGGCACGATTCGCGGATAGCTACCAGGATCTCCAGGACAATCTGCGGGCAATGGCAAGCGACGTGGAGAACCTAAAGAAGGGATTGCAGGATGACAGAAGCCTCATCGTTGGAGAATAGTCTTCCGTATAGGTTCAACCGGATCAGGCACCGCGGCGATCCGAAGTCGGCCATCACGCTGAGCGGCCACAGAGTCACCAAAGAGGACCCTGTCTACTATCGCCTGCCCGATGACGAGGGGGCCGTGGCTGCCGGAACCTGGGTGGCCCTGAAGTGCGCCGACTATCATGGCGAGCACTTCGTCTACATCGACCCGCTCTACAATGACGACACCGGCAAGGGAGTCGGCCATTGGTTTGCCATGTGTACCTGCGGCTCCCCGGCCGTCGTCGTCGGCCGGAAGATCGGCGACGCGCAGGACTCGGATATCCAGGAGCGCCTGCTGGTATGCTACCTGTACACCGTTACGCTCGAAGCTGAAGGCCACGGCAGGCATGTCACCACCGACAAACGAGGCTGGACATGATCTTCGATAAGCTGGCAAATCGGTTCGGCTATGAACTCCGCCCGGTGCCGAAGGATCGCCTCGATCGTGTTGGCTTCGTGCTTTACCATTACCTGAAGAGGGACGGGACCTTCGACTATCAGGCCTATCGGCAGATCCAGGTGGCTGGCTATCGACAGAAGTCGGGTTTTGTCTGGGCCGTTGAGGACAACATCGCCTATCTCTCGGCCTATATCCGCAAGGCTGTGGGCAACCTATCCTTCGGCCTATGTCATGGCACACGCACGGGCAAGGAGCAAGCCTGGTTCCGGAAGTATCTGCGCTGCGAGGTCTTGGGGACCGAACTCAGCCACCTGGCACGCGACCTGCCCGACACGATCGAATGGGATTTCCATCAGGTCAAACCCGAATGGGTAGGCAAGGTCGATTTCATCTACAGCAACTCCTTCGATCACAGTTACGACCCGCGGGCCTGTCTCAATGCCTGGATGTCCTGCCTGCAACCGCGGGGCCTTTGCATCCTGGAGCACAGCACATCGCATGGACCCGATGCGGCAGATACACTCGATCCGTTCGGTGCCGAACTCTGGATGATGCCGTATCTGGTGGCGACCTGGAGCGAAGGGCGCTATGGCGTGCGCGAGATCCTGCCCGCGCCCAAGAAACAGGCGGGCGTTCGGCATGTGCATTTCATCGTCCTTCAGGGCTGGCCTGCGGAGGCGGCATGAGGATTACGACCGAACGCGACTGGACCCGAATGGATAGCTACTACACGGCGCTGTGCCAGGACGTATACGCCCAACCGCCCGACGATGGTCACGTGGCGTTCGCGGCGGACGCGGTCAACAAGGTTGTCAGGATTGTGCAGGGCGCGAAGAACGTCCTCGACGTAGGCTGCGGGCAGGGTCAATGCAAGCCCTTCCTGGAGGCGCTGGGCCTGGAATGGACTGGCGTTGTCATCGGCGAGGATTATCAGGTGTGCCGCGACAACAACCTCAACGTCTACGACGCCGACATGAGTTTCCTGCCATTCGATGACGGGTCCTTTGACCTGATCTTTGCCCGGCATGTGCTGGAGCACTCGCCGTTTCCGATCATGACCCTGATGGAGTGGCGCAGGGTCTGCCGCGGCTGGCTGGTCGTAATTGCCCCGGCCGTCGAGAATTGGGATGTGCGCGGCAAGAATCACTACTCGATGGCCGATCACAAGATGCTTGACTGGTATCTCAACCGGGCCGGATGGAAGGCCATCCACGACAGGCCCTTCGTGTCGACCGATCCTCTCTTTATCGAACATTGGCTGCGGGCCTTCGCCAAGGCAAACACCCCGGCCCCAGAGGAGCCGCGGAGGCCGTGGCCAGTGGAGTACCGGATGCTTTGTGAGCGTGTTCGCCCGGAGGCGGAAGATGCCTAACTTCCTTTGGTCCGGCATGAGGTTTCGAGCGTGGCGCAACGTTACGGGTAGGCCGATCCAGAACATTGCCATCGGCGATACGCTGATGATCCATCCGGGCGAGTGGCTGGTAGCGTCCCCCACTCAGGGCTTCCAGCGGTATCGCGATCTAATCTTTCGGGCTGTGTTCGAGCCCATCGACGAAGAGGCGGAAGCCGAGCTTCTCAAGGAGTGCCCATGAAAACAGTCATTCTTGCCGGAGGCCGCGGCACCAGACTCATGGAGGAGACTCATGGAGTCCTTCCCAAACCCTTGGTGCCTCTGGCTGGGAAGCCGATCCTGGAACACATCATGGACATCTATATCGACCAGGGCTTCCGCGAGTTTATCATTGCTGCCGGATGGTGCCTGGAGGCGTTTTTCCCCTGGCTGACTGCCTATCAGCCCCGCCATCCCGACGTCGATGTCAGGATCGTCGATACGGATGTGGATACGCAGACCGGCGGGAGACTGCTGCAGGTAGCAGAGATGGCTGGCCCAGTCTTCTTTGCGACTTACGGCGATGGCCTGGCCGACGTGAATCTCCTGGCCCTGAAGAACCACCATGATGTGATGAGGGAGAAATATGGGGTCACCGTGACGGAGACCGTTGCCAGGCCGCCGAGTCGTTTCGGTGTCATCGAAATACGCGGCGGGATGATCGTCAGCTTCGAGGAGAAAGCCAACATCAAGAAGGGATACATCCCCGGAGGCTTCTTCGTCATCGACCGGGAGGCCTTGGCCCTGGTCAATGGGCCGGGATGCCAATGGGAACGCGACGTATTGCCGGTGTTGGCCTATCAGCACCGATTGGCGGCGCACCAGCATATCGGTTACTGGCATTGCATCGACACCGTCCGCGATCTGGAGACGGCAGAGACAGCCGCCAAGGAAACGATACCACCCTGGAGGAGGTTCGCCCGATGAACTACGAAATCTTCGCCGGGAAGTCCTGCGCCATCACGGGTATCGGCGGCTTTGTGGGCCAGCTTCTCGCCAGTACCCTGGTGAATCTAGACGCGGATGTATGGGGCCTCGTGCGCGATCCGGTTGACGCCAACCTGCTCATTGCCGGAGGTTTCCCGCCGATTAAGGGGATGATTCGCGGCGACTTGCGCTACTACCGCGACTGCGAACGTCTCATCGGGGAGGCAATGCCCGATTTTGTCTTCCATTTGGGCGCGATGAGTCAGGTACGCCATTGTTCCCGGATGCCTCTTCAGGCGATGGAAACGAACGTCATGGGCACGGCCAACATTCTGGAGGCGGTTCGCCAGGTCGCGGCAGAGGCGTCGCTGGTCATCTTTACTACCGACAAGGTCTACGGTCGCCCGGAGCTTTTTCCCTTGAACGAGAATTCACCCTTGCGGCCAGCACATCCGTATGAGGCCAGCAAAGCGGCGGCCGACCTCGTGGCGCAGGGATACTGCCGCTGGGCCTCTCTGAGCGGCGTTATCCTACGCTGCGGAAATATCTATGGGCCAGGAGACGCCAATTGGGACCGGATCATCCCCGGCGTTCTTCTGAGCTTGATGTTGGGCAAAAGGCCGGTGCTCAGATCAGACGGCACGCCTGTACGCGATTACCTTTTTGTGGCCGACGTCGTGGATGCTTGTCTGCGCGCCGCTTATGGAATCCGGGAAGGCGAATTGGGCCTGGGTGAGCCCTACGTTGTGGCCGGAGGACATCCCCTTACCGTGCTGGAGGTCTACCAGAAGATCGCGAATCTCGATCCGGCGTGGATTGACATTGAGCCGATCTGCGCCAAGACCGCGGGCGACGAGGCTCCGATGCTGACTCTTGATGCTTCTGCCTTCCGAAGGGCGACGGAATGGGAGGCCTTCACGAAGATGGAAGACGGCCTCGGCGTGACTTTCTCGTGGATGAGGGCTTACCTGGAGGGTCCCGATGCCTGACATCGAGGGTGTCCTTCTAGCGTCTCTTCCGAGTTTCTACGATGAGCGGGGATCGGTCCGGCGCGTGGCGCGCGAGATGGCCCGCGGCAGTGAGGTCTACTTCTCGACAGTCCTCCCCAGCGTTCTCAAGGGCTGGCATCTTCACAAACGCATGACCCTTAGTTATGTTGCGGCTCACGGCCCGATTCTCGTCGGTCTAATCGACGGCCGCCGCAAGTCGACGACGTATATGGTCAGTGAGATTGTGCGGCTGGATGACCACGAGAACTACCAGATGTTGACCATTCCGCCGGGCGTGTGGAATGCCTTCCGCTGCGACTATGCCTATTTCATGCCGGTGACGATCCTCAATGTGGCCAGCGTGATCCATGATCCGAAGGAGATCGTGCGGCGGCACCCGAATGACCTGGGGGGCATATTTGCCACTCTTCTTCCGTTTGGGAGGGCGGGATGAGGACCATCATCTTGGCGCAGGGCGAGAACACGCGGTGGCTCCAGAGTATTGCGGCGTGGAATCCGGGCTATGACATTCCCGGCCTGGCGAGTCTAGCGCCTGTTGCGCGCGAGCAAATGGAGAACCAGTTCGTGCAGGCCTCGGCTAGAATCAAGCGCATTCGCGACGAAAGGTTGCCGAAGCATCTCTTGCCCATCGGGGGCGAGACAAATCTTGGCAGGACACTGCGACTGGCGATGCGGGTCGGTCTACCCAAGCCTGTGGTGGTCGCGCACCAGTGGTACAAAGAATGGTTGCCAGCCAACACGAATGTCTACACCTACCCCGAAGTCGGCGTGATGGCGTCCAGCTTACTTGCGCTGTGGCCCGACAAAGCCGAGGGCGTGGCTGTCCTGTATGGCGACGTGGTGTTCGGTTTTCGCACGCTGGCCCTGATGGCCATGCGGCTCCATGACCCCGAGGGCGACATCCAGGACTTGTCGACCATCACGTATTACAAAGCCGACGGCACTTTTGACCTTGAACGCTACCGCAAGACTCAAATCCACCCGGCCGGGCCGGTCACTTCGGCCTTCTTTGGCCGACTGGACAAGAATCTGACGACAGGTAAGACCGATGCAGAACTGTGCGGATTCGTCATCTCGCCGGGCAATCATGAATGGATGAGGCAGGTGCTTGCAGAACTAGATGAGCGACACAAGAAGGATCGGTACCATCCGGCCAAGGGCCTACTGTGGCCGTGGCCTATCTTCCGAACCTTCCTCAAGGTCGGAAGGGGAGATCCGCGCGATCAGGTCGCCACGGGTCGCTTCGTTCTCACGGATGATTATACGGATGACTGTGACAGTTTCCCCGAATACTGCCAGTTCTGGCCCGCGCTGGAACGGGCCGCCTTGGAGGACCCATGCTTGCCATTGTGAGCGCACGCCTGATGCAGGATGACCGCCAGTTCGACGCATTGGTCGGTAGACTACGAGAGGAGGGCCAGGAGATCGCGATCTATGGGGCCGCGCCGGACAATAGCGGGAAGGCCTGGATTGAAAAGAACGACGCCTATCAGGTCGAATGTCCCGATGGAGCGACCACGCCTCTTGTACGCGCCGAATGTCTCCTGTCGTTCCTGGCCATCGCCGGGTTGGACCGCGAGGAAGCTATCTTGCTGTCGCCCGATCCCGTGGATTTCTCTGCCGCCGCAGTGGCGGGTATCGCGTTCCAGTGGGAGGAAGTCAATGTCTAGCCTGTCTGATTTCCGGGGCGATCCCGAAGAGAGGATCAGCATCGTCGAACATGCTGAGGCTTTCGGTGACCTGTGGGTCAAGGCACAAACACCGTTCGTGCCAGGTGAGACGTACATTCCGCCTTCGGGTAAAGTCTTCGGAGGCAAGGAGATGGCCAACGCCGTGTCGGCCGTGCTTGAGGCGGTCTGGACCGAGGGTCGCTGGACGGACAGATTCGAGCGGGAACTGGCCGAGTACATGGGCCGCAAACACGCCAGCTTTTGCAATGCCGGGTCGAGCGCCAACCTGCTGGCTATGTCAGTTCTGACATCGCGGCGCATCCCGGAGGAGTACCGGCTGATGCCAGGTGATGAGGTCATCACAACCGCGGCGGGATTTCCAACCACCCTCAACCCGATTCTTCAGGTCGGGGCACTGCCGGTGTTCGTCGACGTCCGGCTTGACACCCTGGTTCCGACCTTCGAGGACATCATGGCCGCGATCACGCCGCGGACGAAGGCCGTCTTCATGGCGCATACCTTGGGCAACCCGTTTCCGGCACGAGACCTTGCCGCATACCTGGAACCCAGGGACATCTTCTTGA